>Ga0209567_10001058_pt1 | contig 14500 bp, 18 predicted proteins | sample COG_12_FD_184756 | JGI IMG/M metagenome (GOLD analysis project Ga0209567, IMG submission 184756) | Pelagic marine sediment microbial communities from the LTER site Helgoland, North Sea, for post-phytoplankton bloom and carbon turnover... | ecosystem: Environmental > Aquatic > Marine > Neritic...
GCAACAAAACCATCAAAACTTCTAATTAAATTAAAGGGATAGAAATAAGTTTTAAGCTCTTGCATACTATACTTCGTATACTCCTTGTTGATCTCTCTTTCCAGAGCAAGGATTTTCAAATCCTGATCAATTTCCCTAAATGAATTGTATTTTCCTATCATGGTCCTTCAAAAAAGTATTTAGAAAATAATTGCAGCAAAGGTTTATTTAACTTGTCCCGAAAAACATAGCCTATAATCGCAAACAACAGATATAAAAATCCAATTATAGCGAATCCATAAACCATATTATCCATTGCGTAACCCAAGCTAAAAGAAGCCGCCAAGCTCAAAAATATTAAAGCCAAAATAGCAATGGTACCGACCATCAAAACCTTAGCCAAATAGGTAACCAAAACCATGGATATCTTAAAACTTTTAAGCTTGGCGTATTCTATGCTATGCTCCACATAGGAGCTGACATTTTCGTCCAATTCAGAAATATTTTGTCTTAAACCTTCAAAAGCCATAATAGCCTACTTCTGTAATTGTGCATTTTTCTTTCTGATCTCTTCAAGCTTTCGCTCCAATTGAACAATAATTTCATCTGCTTTGTAACTCATTGTAGAGATGGTATCCTCTAATTTTTGTTCAAAAACTTCTTTCTTCTCATCTGCTACTTTTGTGAGTTCGTCTTTGGCATGAGAAATTCGTGCTGTTAGATCGTGTTTGGTTTCAAGTGCTTTATCCTTGATTTTTTTTCGGGTTTTAATCCCTTCGTCAGGAGCATATAAGATTCCGATACCTGCTCCTATTGCTGCCCCTGATATAAGAGCTAGCAAAACATTACTACTGTTGTCTGACATGATAAATTTTTTTAGGTTAATACTAATAATTGGCAATGTAGGACATAGACTTTCTATACGAAATGATCTTAATCATTTCACCGAGAAATTGTAGTGTATTTTTTTGTTTTCAGGAGGTTTTTAACAGTTGAAAGGTTTGCTTTGCAATTTCCAATTCCTCATTCGTGGGAATGACCAAAATTTTCACTCTTGAAGAGCTTTTATGTATTTCCCGAAATTCAGAAGATTTTTGGTTATTCATTTCTGTATCCAACTCAATGCCAAAAAAGTCCATCTCAGAACAAACCAGTTCTCTAAGATAACCGGAATTTTCACCTATCCCTGCGGTAAATATTAAGACATCCAATCCATTCATGGTGGAGCAGTAAGCACCAATATATTTTTTAATCCTATAAGCATTCATTTCCAGAGCTAGCTGACATTTCGAATCACCTTCATTAGCTTTAGCCTGAATTTCCCTTAAATCACTATAACCGGTAAGTCCCAGCATTCCACTTTTCTTATTGAGCAAATCATTTACTTCCTGCAAACTGTAACCCAGTGTTTCTACAAGATAAAAAATCATGGAATGATCAATGTCCCCACTTCTGGAGCCCATAATAAGTCCATTTGAGGGAGCAAAGCCTAAACTATGGTCCATACTTTTTCCATTTTGGACGGCAGTAATACTGCAGCCGTTACCTAAATGAATGCTAATAATCTTTGCTGTTTTTTTATCCAAAAAGCTTATTGCTTTTTCAGTAACATACTTATGACTAGTGCCGTGGAAGCCGTAAAGCTGTATTCCGTGATCTGTGTAAAATTCATCCGGTATGGCATATTTACGAGCCTTCAATGGAATAGTTTGATGAAAGGCGGTATCAAAGACTGCAACCTGTTTGGCATGTGGAAATAATTCTTCGGCAATCAATATCCCTTCCAGGTTATGTGGATTATGCAGTGGAGCTAACTGACTCAAATCTCCAATCTTATCTTTTACTTCCTTGGTAATCACTGTAGTTTCGGAAAAAGTAGTTCCACCATGGACCACCCTGTGTCCCACCGCATCTATTTCGTTTTCGTTACCAATGGCCCCGTTAACAGGATCCAAAAGCAATTCTATAACCCGTTCAAGTCCTTTTCTGTGCGATGAAAACTGAACCATTTCTTTAGCTTCGTAATCAACCTTATTATATTTCAAATTTCCATTTTCCAATCCTATTCTATCTACCATGCCAGAACACAAAAGGTTTTCTGAAGGCATATTCATTAACTGAAACTTTATAGATGAACTGCCTGTATTAATAATTAGAATATTCATTGAATTAATTGAATTATACCGCCTGGGCCTGAATGGCAGTTATAATAACTGTATTAAATATATCGTTAACAGTACTTCCCCTACTCAAATCATTTACAGGTTTATTTAGTCCTTGAATGATTGGGCCTATCGCCAGGGCACCGGTTTCTCGCTGCACGGCTTTATAGGTATTATTACCTGTATTAAGATCCGGAAAAATAAAAACGCTTGCTTGTCCGGCTACTTCTGAGTCGGGCATTTTAGTTTTGCCTACATTTTTATCTACAGCGGCATCGTATTGGATAGGGCCTTCAACTTTAAGATAAGGTGCTCTTTTTTTGATTAATTCCGTAGCTTCGCGTACCCTTTCTACATCCTCCCCAGAACCAGAAGTTCCTGAAGAATATGAAAGCATAGCAATTTTAGGATTTATTTCGAATGCCAAACTAGTGGCGGCAGATGTAATTGCAATTTCAGCTAATTGTTCAGCATCGGGATTAGGATTTATTGCGCAGTCGCCATAAACCGAAACCCGATCTTCCAAACACATAAAAAATACTGAGGAAACGATAGACACATTGGGTTTGGTTTTAATTAACTGAAGTGCCGGTCGGATAGTATGTTGAGTTGTATGAACAGCACCTGAAACCATACCGTCCGCGTCACCTTTGTAGACCATCATTGTCCCAAAATAGGAGATATCACCCATAAGGTCGCTCGCCATGGCTTTATCAACATTTTTATGTTTACGCAATTCATAAAGGGTATTCGTATAATCTTCAAAATATCTTGAATTTACAGGATCTATTATGTCTATTTTTTTAAAATCAAGTAACAAATCCAGTTGTCTTGCCTTTGCCTTTATCTGTATGGGATCGCCCAAAAGTGTTAAATTAACTGCATCAGCATCAATTAGTTCCTTAGCTGCCCGAAGTATGCGATCATCTGTACCTTCTGGTAAGACAATATGCTTTTTGCTACTTTGGGCCCTTTTGAGAAGATTATACTGGAACATCCGTGGAGTTATCCCAATTGCTTTAAAAGTAATAAGACGCTCTGCCAAAGCATTTATAGGAACAAATCTGGTAAAGTCCTGAATAGATGTCTCTATTTTCTGTTTATTCTCCGCATATATCTTGGGCCGTATAGCACCAACTTTATTTGCAATTGAAAAGGTACCTCCCTGTACTGAGATAATAGGAACGATTTCCGAGAGACCTTCAATTAATTGAATCACCGGATCTTCAGGCACCAGGCCACCAGAGAGAACTATTCCGGAAGCTGTTGGATAATTTGAAGATAGATTAGCCTGTAAGGCTCCAAGAACAATATCAGATCTATCACCTGGAGTAATAACCAAACCATTTTCTTTAAAATGAGTGAGATAATTACGCAATTGCATGGCCCCCACACTAAAATTACTCACCTGGTTATTTATAAATTCCTGTCCAAAAAGTACTTCTCCTTCCAGTTCTTTAACAATCTCCTTCATAGTAGGATTACCGAGGTCTGGATTTAATGGGATGGTGCCAATTAGCACTTCGCCTGGAAGTGCTTTTAAAAGGCCATTGGTTACCAAGTTAACATTTTGGGGTTCTACTTTATTGGCAATTACCATTAAAACTTCAACACCTTTATTGGTAAAGGAATCATAAGCGAGGTAAAGGTTATCAACCAATTCTTCCAAGGTTTTACCCACACCGCTTGCCAGAATAATTGTGGGGATGCCAAGGTTTTTAGCCATGAAGACATTAATGTCCCACTCTATTATGGACCCTTCTCCAGAAAAGTCGGTTCCTTCAACCAAAATAAAATCAAAACGCGATTCAATGGTTTTATACTTTTCAATGATCTTGTCTAATGCCTCATAACCCTTATCCTGATTGTGTTTTTGGATTACCTCGCTTCTGGTACAGGCATAAGCTTCATTATATTCCATTTGTATTCCAAAATGGGAAATCACTGTATTAATATGATTATCCTTCTCCCCGGGTCCGTAATCATCAATTATTGGTCTGAAGTATCCCACTTTCGCTGTTTTCCCCAATAACAAATGCATGAGTCCTAATGATATTATAGATTTCCCGCTATTGGGCTCGGTAGTGGCTACATAAATGGCTTTACTCATTGATGGTAGAGTTTTCAAAGAGCAAATTTATGGTATTCTGTTTACTCAAACGACAATCTGTGCTTATAAATAGTTCCAGGATCGGTTGAGGCACATAAATAGTGAAATAGGATGTGATTAATTGTATTTGCCAAGCCGAATAAATGATATTACTCCACTTCTGGAAGGACCAAAAAAGGGATCTTTGTTTTGAAAGCAACTTTTTTGACAACAGGTTCGTGCGTCAAACCTTTAAAAAAACTATGATGTGAATTGATCATTGCAATCAAACCTGCATTTTTCTTTTCAGTTAACTCATTGATTTTTAAGGCAATGTTAGGATGATATTCAAATTCTTCAAAATCAATGTTCTCTTCTCCTAATAAATTGTGAAGCAATTTTTTTAATTGTAGCTGTTCCTCGTTCAATTCCTCTTCCGCATTGATGTGAATAACATTAATCATGGCTTTACGAAGTTTGGCAAGATCCAGCAATGGTTGCAATTCAACTCCTTGATATAAGTGTTTAAAATTTGATGCAAACAAAATTTCATTGAAAGTGCTAAAATCATAAGAGTTGGGAACTGCAATAACCGGACAAAAATTAATATTCTTTATAACACTAACCGTATTACTACCCATAAAAATTTCACTTAAACCAGAAGCTCCCTGGGTTCCCATAATTATAAAGTCAGCATCCTTATCAATTACTTCACGGCCTATCGCATTTAATAAAGAATCTGGGACCAGTACCCCTTCAAATTGGTGCCCCGGAATCTTATTTATTTTATTTAAGTGATTTACTATTTTATTAAGCTTTCGTTCAGATTCTTTAACCGTAATCTCATGAAGTCTGGTTTCACGTTCTTTGTTTATTGTGCTTATTAAACCTGATGGGCTAACCTGGTGTGCATGAATTATAATGAAAGTACAAGGTGATTGTTCAAAAAGAAATGTTGCATATTTTATTGCGTGCCATGCATTTTTAGAAAAATCTGTAGGTAAAACTATTCGAGTCATAATAAAGTATTATTTTTTGATCATGTTGTCTACGACACTAAATTATCCGGCTCATTCAGGAAGAACCAGCAATGGTATTTTTGTATGAAAGCCTACTTTTTTTACAACAGCTTCACGGGTTAATTTCTCTATAAAAGTATGCTTATAATTAATTAAAACAATAACATCTGCTCTGCTCTCTTTCGCAAATGTACTAATTGAATCAGCTACTCTAGCCTGCATCTCCACATCATGAAAAGAATGCTCAACTTTACCCAAACGTTTTATCAGAACTTTTTTATTGGCTAGTTGTTCTTCATTCAACGAAAATTCCTGCGCTATGTGAATTATTAATATTTCTGATTTCCAGGTTGTCGCCAGTTCCGTTAGCGGATTCAATTCATATTTTGTAAATGGTTTTGTAAACTCTGTAGGAAACAAAATCTTACTTAAGTCTTTAAAGTCATGCTTACTTGGAACGGCAAATATGGGGCAGCTGTTTATCTTTTTAATAAGCTCTACCGTATTGCTTCCCATAAAAATTTCTTTGGCACCCGTAGCCCCTTTAGTCCCCATTACAATTAGATCAATATCTTTTTCATTGCAAATCTCCTTTACAGCATTTACTATATCATTTGATACAGAACGTTTTTCAAAAGTGTGGTTTTTATTTGCATGATTTATTTCTAAATATTGCAATATCTTATCAAGTTCAATTGAAGAATTTTTTGCAAGAGAATCGTAGATTACCCCCAATCTTTCTTTACTCTTGTCTCCAAGAATATTTACAAAACTGGGTTCATAAGTGTTTAATAGGTAAAAATGACAAGCCATATGTTCATGCATTTTCAAAGCTGCGAAAATCGCATTCCACGCATTATTGGAAAAATCGGTAAGTAGTAGAATATTTTTCATCTTTAACTGTTATTTAGTAACCCTGGCCGTATCTCTTATGACCAGGAAAGGTATTTTAATATGAAAACCTATCTGATCTACATTTTGTCGTTCAAAAAGTCGTTCTAAAAATGAATGTTTTCTATTCATCATCATAAGGAGATCAATCTCATTATTTTCGACATAATTTAAAATTGCATTTGGCATTAAACTACCTTTTAGTTCGGTGAGAGTAGTAGATAAACCATCTAAACTACGATATAGAGCCATTTTATTTTCCTGCTGACTCACGGTCAGATCATATTCCTCTTTTACATGTAAAACAATAAGTTGTGCCTTATTCATTTTAACCATTTTTATAGCAGTACTCAACTCATTCTCCTTATAATTTGTCAAATAGTCTGATGGTAGCAATATTTTTTGAATTCTTTGGAAGGTAAAGTTTTCCGGAATTACCAAGACCGGTACAATAGCTTTCCGGAGAACATAAACTGTATTTGTTCCAAGAAATATCTCTTTAGCCCCTGTTGCGCCCTGAGTTCCCATCACGACCATATCAATTTCTTTTTCTAATGTCACTTCATTGATTTCATCTGTAAGTGTATTAAAAGCTGAAATGATATTATAGCTATGTTTTGAATTTTTATAAGATTTCTTAACATCTTCAAGCGTTTTTTCTAAACCGGCCAGCGAGATATCAACACCCGAATCGGGAATAGCACTAAATAAAGGGCCCCCCAGCATATAATCCATCCGGTAAAATGAAGGGGTATACGTATGAAGGAAGAAAAAGTTGCATTTTTCATTTTTAAATAACTCCATCGCATAAACTATAGCGTTCCATGAATTTTTAGAAAAATCGGTCGGAAGAAGTACGTTCATAATATAGTATTTATATCTAAATCTCAAATTTACTGAGCATCAGAGATGTTAACTATGATATTAATCAGTAGAATATTTTGGAAAAGATGCACTTGGTAATTGTTGATTTAAAATTCAAGTTTTATTGTTCACGTGACCAAAATCATTTGTAATGGCAACACTACTTCTCAACTTTAAGGTTCACACATAAAAACTTTAATTATGGCACTAAATTTTAATCAATATGCAACAGAGGGCAATACCTTTCTCAAAGAATACACTAAGGAAATGAATCTTGGTAAAGAAAAAGACAAAGCAGGGAGAATATTATCTTCTATTCTGCACGGCTTACGCGATGTAATTTCAACTGAGGAGTCTTTACAGTTTATTGCGCAATTACCCATGTTCTTAAAAGCAGTTTATGTAAACGGATGGACTCTTAGAAATAAAAAGAAGTTGAAAATAAAACATATGCCAGAATTTATAGACCTGGTAAGAAAACACGATGGTCCTTCGGCTATTAATGATTTTGAATATAGTGATGAAGTGGCCGAGCAATATATAGATACTACCTTTATTTATTTGAGAAAATATATTTCCCTGGGTGAGATGGAAGATATTAGGGATTGTCTTCCAAAAGACCTTAAGAGTATGATTTATTCCAATATTATGTTTTAATACATAAAAAGAGAGATACAGTCCTTTAGCCATGTAACATACGTGGTATAGATAGCTTGTGTTCTGCTTTTTGTATGACTAAAGTCATATTATACCAATTAACCCTAGTGTAATTTAGCGCCGATATTAACACCATTAAAAATAAAATCTCATGAAAAAAATATTCCCGCTATTCGCTTTGATAGTACTACCCTTTTTACTTTTTGCACAAGAGCTTACCGGAATTGATGAAATAGCGCCATTTAATGAAGGATTGGCGGCCATAAGAAAAGGTAATGAATGGGGCTTTATAAATAAAGAAGGGCAATTAGTAATAGAATTTAGAGATGATCTTGTTTGGAGCAATTTAGCTAATACATCAGTGAACGATGTTAGTGGCGTACGTTTTCCTCAATTTAAAAATGGGAGATGTATGATTAAAAAAATAATGGAAGAAGAGGAGATTACAACTTATGGCTTTATAAATCCTGAAGGCAAAGTAATAATAGAACCCGAATATTTGAATCTAACGGAATTCAATGAAGGATATGCCGTTGGCATACTTGTCACTAAAGACTTTAGAGGTAAAAACAACTTCCAACTGAATATCTATGATTATAGATTTAGTGAAGTTCTCTTGGATACCGCTGGCGATATTATGCTACTTATTAATAAAAGAGATGGTATTTCCATGTCTGTAAGGCGCTATGAATTGCCTGAACTTCGAGCAAAATTTCTATCGGTTAACACTTTGGCCGTAAAATCTCCAAAAAATACATGGGAAATACGAAAGCTCGAATTATAAATATAATCATGGAACGATTAAAAGATAAAGTCGCTATTATTACCGGAGGAGCTGCCGGAATAGGCAGGAGTACCGCTGCATTGTTTCTTAAGGAAGGAGCTAGTGTTATGCTTGTGGATATAAATAAAGAAATGCTCGAATCTACTTCTAAAGAACTGGATTCTTCACATTTGGCCTATTGCGTTGCCGATGTATCTAATCCGGCTGATGTAGAAAAATATACTGCTGAAACCTTGTCCAAATTTGGCAAAATAAATCTGTTCTTCAATAATGCAGGAATAGAAGGAAGCTCAAGTTCTATCGAAGACTATCCTAATGACGTATTTGATAAAGTAATAGCTGTTAACCTTAAAGGAGTCTGGTATGGGTGTAAATATGTAATCCCTAAGATGGTTGAAGGAGGATCTGTGATTATCACATCTTCGGTAGCAGGATTAAAAGGTTTTAGTGGTTTAGGAGCCTATGTAACTAGTAAACATGGCGTTATAGGGATAATGAGAGTATCTGCATTAGAATTTGCCGATAGAAAAATACGTGTAAATACTATACATCCAGGGCCGGTAAACACCCAAATGATGCGAAGAATAGAAAAGGACATTTCTCCTGATAATACAACAGAGGTTCAAAAAGGTTTTGAAGCCATTGTGCCCTATGGAAGGTATGCAGAAGCTTTAGAAATTGCTAATCTGGTTCTTTATCTCGCTTCGGATGAAAGCAAATACGTAAACGGAAATACTTATGTCATAGATGGTGGATTAATGGCTGGTTAAAAATAGTAACATGAATACCAAAGTAAAAAATATAAGGATCTACTTGGTATTAATACTACTGCTTACCTTAACCTGGAACTGCAGGGAAAAAGTTGTTGCGGAACAGTCACTTAAAGAAGTGAATGTTACAAAGCAAATTTCCCCGGAAGTAAAAGAGCTACTAGAATTTGCAAAAATCAGTTTTGCCGATACTTCTAATATTGCTCGATTACTAGATTTTAAGCTTATTGATGAAAACGAAAAAGTTACTAAGTCTGATTCAGAAAGTAATACGAAGATTTATAAAAATATAACAAAGGGAAGGTCAACCTCTTCCTTGCCCATATTTGAAATAATTGGATCAGATAAGGTAATCCTGATTATACAAAACAGGGGATTTTCAGGATCCATCTGGGCAAAAATTCTAATTGATAATAATAGAAAAGAAATTCTGGAACTTCAGTTTCAACATATGGCAGAATCCGAAGGATATGGTGCTGAAATCACGCAGAGTTCTTTTGAAAATCAATTTGTTGGAAGGGCAATTGATATTGATTGGAACAACTTTGGATTAGAACAGAACGGAGCGGCTTTAATTGAGGGCCCTCATATGATTGATGGTATCTCCGGATCGACAATAACAAGCAAGGCCGCGGTAGAAATGATCAATCATGGTTTACAAAAATATCGGAACTATCTGAACTAGCCATTGGACAAATAGAAGGTGAAAATTGCAATTTGAACAAACGGCAGTATAATTTTCACTAGGTCTTTAGTTCATGTCCCTTAGAGAATAAAAGAACTGAAATTAAAACTATAAGAAAAATGAAAAAAATGAAAAAACAAGATGCCAAAGAGATAGGACAATCTCTTGGTATCAATTGGGAAGAAGTAAGTTTGGACGAATTTACTGATGGAATTAATGTAGAATTTGAACACGGAACAAGGTTTCCGGAAACCAATGTCACTAATGATGACAAATACCTAACTGGAAAAATTGCCTGGGCTCATTTAAAGGAATTTCCGGATTATTACACCAGGCTGGAAAAAATGGAAAAAGAAGCCGAAGACTTTTGGAATTTCACCAATGTCCATTGAAAGCCTCAAGCATTTGGAAATGACAAAAATTATAGATGTAACACCTGAAAATGTACAAGAAGAAACCCTTTATTGCATCAAGGATATAAAGAACCCCGGATTCCAAAGTAAGCGAAAATGGTTTGAGAAACAATATCAGCTAGGATTGCGGATGAAAATTCTAAAGAACGACGCTGATAAAATGATAGGTTTCATAGAGTATATCCCTGTGTCCGACGCCTGGCGCCCGGTTGCAGGAAACGACTTTATGTTTATTCATTGTATGTATGTATATCCCAATAATAATAAAAACAAGGGATATGGATCATTACTTATAAAGGAAGCCGAGAACGAAGCCAGAAAGAATAAAATGGCGGGTATTTGTGTGATGACCAGCGTAGGCGCATGGATATCTGATAAAAGAATCTTTGAAAATAACGGCTTTATACAAGTGGATCAAAGGAGCAGATTTGAATTAATGTGTAAAAAATGGGAGCTTAAAGCCAATGACCCTGAACTTATAGATTGGACCGCAAATCAAAAGAAATACAAAGGCTGGCATTTGGTATATGCCGATCAGTGCCCGTGGCATGAAAAGTCGGTATTTGCCCTGTTAAATACAGCTTTAGACTATGGCATTGATCTTCAAGTAACCAAATTAACCAATGCAATTGAAGCAAAACAGGCTCCTTCCGGCTATGGGGTTTTCAGCTTATTACACAATGGGAAGCTAATTGAAGATCATTATCTAAGCGCTACCCGTTTTAGAAACATATTAAAAAAAGAACTGCTCCAGGAAAGCTAATTTGTTAGTCTGTTTTATGATCCCTTGATGAGTATTTTAAATTATACGTTATGAAAGTAGAAAAACAAGAATGTTGTCCAAAATTTCACCCTGAAAAATGGAATGAAAAGACATTCGATTGGGATCATAAAAAATTTATCAAGGCAACAGTACCTACTTTTTTTCATATTCCCTTGCCCCCTATGATAGGAAAGAGAATTACTAAAATGATGAAACTGGCAGAGGATTCTAAAAATCTAACAAACAATAAAGAAGATATTTTGGTATTATTTACGGACCCGCATGCTTTTATGTCAGAAATCTATCTCTCCGTTACCGACACCGTACCAAAGGCCAATAACACAACCCTTTCCGGAACATTTATAAGTAAGGTTTTTGACGGTGCCTATAATGATATCCCTAAATTCATAAAACAAATGGATGCTTATTTACAAAAACGTAAAGTAAAGGCTCAAAAATTTTATGTGCATTATGCCTACTGCCCTAAATGTGTAAAAGAAGCTGGTCATAACTATATGGTACTATTCGCCCAATTAGAAAAATAACAGATGCAACCAGGATTATACATCGAGCTATGAATAATAAAAAAGGGGTTAGTTTTTGGGTTTTAATTTCAGCAGCAATTGTTTTAATTATCTTTTTAATCGCAGGCCAAACTTTTTCATTAATAGATTATGATTTGGCTGTAGACCTGGGGTTACAGGAATCAGAAAATGAAATTGGTAAAGTTGGAATAGCATTTGCCAAGGGTTTCGCTTTCGGAGATACGATAATCTACATCCCAATGCTGGTAATTGGAATCCTGGGACTAATTAAAGGAAAAAAATGGGGGGCTCTTTTTATGTTTGGAGGATTGGCTATTTCCGTTTATTGGCCCATCGTGCATCTATATACTATTTTTATTGAAACAGACGCGATTGTACTGAACCCGGATAAATATATTTCCTTTCCCATTGTTTTAACATTAATAACCGTTTATGGGTTATGGGGAATTAGTTATTTGTATAAAAACCTCCCATAATACTGATGAAAAGATCCATCTCCGCAAATCTTCTTATTTTATTAATATTTCTTCAAGCTATTAGTGCAATTCCTTCGGGCCTGAGTCTAATAATTGACCCTTCCGGCAAGGGTATTGGCCTTCCTCCAGGTGTACTTGAAAATACGCCATTTAAGAACTTTTTGATACCCGGACTATTCTTGTTTATAGTTTTCGGCCTATTACCCTTAATTACTTTATACGGATTACTGACAAGGAAAAGGATCAATTGGGCACAGAAGATCAATTGGGATAAGAAATTCCACTGGTCCTGCACCTTTTCGTTTTACATAGGATTATTACTAATTCTTTGGATTAATATGCAACTTTACTATGGGATTACTTTTAATAAGCTTCACTTCTCTTATACTATCCTGGGAGTGCTAATTATAATACTTAGTCAATTACCCAATACAAAGAGAGATTATACACAAGAGATCATTGATTCACAATCCTAATCTGGAAGCTTCCCCATCTCCATAATCTATTTTACTTGGATTTTTTTTTAGATTTTTTCGGTAATACCTCTTCAGGAAACGGAAAGAGTATTGTAGAATTTTTCTCGGCTGCAATATTGGATAATGTTTGATATAACCTCAACTTAATTGCAGAAGGCGATTTATCTATTTGTAACCCTGCTTCCAGTAATTTACCTGCAGCCTGCTCTTCTGCCTGCGCTAAAATGATTCTGGCTCTTCTTGATCTTTCGGCTTCAGCCTGGTTGGCCATCATGCGCCTCATATTTTCAGGCAATTGAATATCCTTGATTTTTACATCCATAATCTCAATACCCCATTCGTGAGTTTCCTGCTCAACAATAGTCTTAATATTTTTACCCATTTCTTCACGTTTTGATAAAATGGTATCGAGTTCTACTTTTCCGCATACATCCCTTAATGCCGCCTGAGAAAGCTGGGTAATGGCAAAAGAAAATTCTTCAACTTCCAGAACTGCCTTTTCAGGATCATAGATCTTAAAAAAGACCACCCCATCTATACTGCAGGGTACATTATCTTCGGTCATTACTTCCTGAGATACGATATTTATGGTGATGACCCTTATATCCACAATTTGGATGGTGTCTACGATAGGTATAATCCACCTGAACCCTGGATTTAAAGTTTTTATATACTTACCGAATCTAAATTTTAATGCTCTTTTATACTCAAATACTATTCTTATTCCTGCCAACAGAAATAGTAGGAATACTATGGTAAATACAAATAGTGGGTTCATAATGTAAGTTTTAAATTATTTCTATTTTCTCCTAAATAAGTCCTGAGACCTACTCTTCGTTAATTTTATTAACCCATTTTAAGCTAGTTCATCTCTATGCTAATAGAAGATTAAGCCCTCCTTCAGGTTAAATATACGGCTCTTTTAAAGTTACGAAATATAAGGCCCGAAACAAAACATTTAAGCCTCAAAAAACATTGACACAACTGCCTTTGTTAATTTTGTTAAAAGATTGATATCCAGTTTCTTATTAATGGCTAATCTTAATTTTATCTTGTTTAAGTTTTAAATATTTATAGTAGGAAATATCCAAAAAAGTAAACCACAGAATAAAGCAAAAAAAGGTAATTTTCTGAATAACGGGAAGGCTTCTTATAAAAGTTCCTGTTTCATAAATATAAAAGTTTACCAAAAAAATCAGCAGACATACAAGCCCCAAAATTAAAAGTGAAAAATATTTCGCCTTGTACAGCTCCACAAAACAACTGATAAAGGCTATCACCCCAAAAAATCCTGCGATCCGAACTGTAATATCATGAGTTCCTGAAGTGAGAGACATGGTAATTATTAATGCGATAATCCCTGCCAACCACATAACAATGAGATTGATGCTTTTATTCGAAAATAACCCTGGCAAATAATACCATAATAATACCAGGCTCACACAAAGTACTCCCAGCGAACCCCTGGCAAAAAAACGTGCAGGGTTTAATTCACCGTTTATGGCATTACGGTCTAATAAATCACAGAGATAATTATGCCAAAAGTTGAATCCTTCCTGATCTATCACCATCCATGAACCTCCTGGATAATTTATGGCTGCCAAAACATATAACACAACAAATAAACCCATTCCCGCAAGCGGTAAGAGCAATACAGAAGGTCTGGGAACTTCCGGAAGTATTTTTATTTTCATAATCCTATCACATTCCGAGTTTATAAATAACCTTAGGGAGAGAATGGCTATTGTGGGGTAGTCCTATATAAATTCTCTGCTCTTCTTTTTATGCCATAGCACATTTTCCTGTCCATGGCAAATACAATAGGTTCACCCAGGATTCCAAATAGCAAACTGTTTTTAAAGGAAGAACTGAAATCTACTCTATTTCTCAAGACAAATCTTGACTTATGCTCATCAATTGGTTCAAC
>Ga0209567_10001059_pt1 | contig 14498 bp, 11 predicted proteins | sample COG_12_FD_184756 | JGI IMG/M metagenome (GOLD analysis project Ga0209567, IMG submission 184756) | Pelagic marine sediment microbial communities from the LTER site Helgoland, North Sea, for post-phytoplankton bloom and carbon turnover... | ecosystem: Environmental > Aquatic > Marine > Neritic...
ATACAGATCGTCCTGGCAATCGCGCTGCTGATCGCCGGAATCGTCGTCGGAATGAAGATGGCCGGCGATAACCGCTCGACGGTTGTCGGCGATGCATCGCGCTACAGCGCCACCGCAAGTGGTGGCGGCCTGCTGACGCATTCGGTCGGCGGGTCGGGTACGGGCACCGTGCACGAGGTACGTGACGGCGACTCGATCCAGGCCGCAGTTGCAGTGGCGCAGCCTGGCGACATCATCAGGATCTACCCGGGCACCTACAGCGAAACAGTTTATATCGACAAGGACGATATCGTTATCAGCGGTGTCGTGGTCGAAGGCCAGTGGCCGATCATGGAGGGTAACAAGGAACTCAATGATGCAGTGCTCTACTCAGGCAATGACATCACGGTCGAGAACCTGCAGATCCAGCACTATAAAGGCAATGCCATCATGGGCCAGGCCGGTAACAACTTCCTGATCCGCAACAACAATATTATCGATACAGGCGTCTACGGCATCTTTCCGGAATTTGGCACGAACGGCCTGATTACCCACAATGTCCTGAGTGGTATCGAAGACGCTGCTATCTACGTGGGCATGAGCGACAACATTCACGTCACGAATAACGAAACCTTCGACAACGTCGCCGGCATCGAGATCGAGAACTCACGCCATTCGATCGTCGAGAACAATTATGTGCACGACAACACAGGCGGAATCCTGGTCTTCATCACACCCGGCCTGCCGATCAAGACGACCTTCGATACGATCGTCCGGAATAATTTCATCGTCAACAACAACACGCCAAACTTCGGCATTCCCGGCTCTACCGTGTCCGGCATTCCGGCCGGCACCGGCATTCTGAATATGGCGGGCGACCAGACGACGATCGAAGGCAATATCATTACCGGAAACAAGGTCATCGGCATTTTGATTACTGATCACATGAATGCACCGAACGTAACGCTGGATCCGGACGCCGACCCGAACTCCGATGAAATGGCCATTCTCGATAACATGATGTGGAACAACGGCTACGACACTATTCCCGAGATCAAGGCACTGAAGGCGCTCGAACTCGTAGACGGAGATGTCGAGATACTCAATGTCGGCACGAGCACGAACAGCTGCATTCTCGACCCCGATAAGTACACGACGGTCGGGCTCAAGCGTTTCGGCACCTGTGGTTTCACGACGACGGCCGATGTGAGCACCTATCTGCTGGACGAACCGGCCGAACGTCGCGAGATTGCGGCGGAGGACATGGGCAAGCGTGCCTACTACGGTGTCTGCGCCGGCTGCCACTCCTACAACATCAAGATGATCGGACCGCCGACACAGATTATCCAGGCCCTGTACGCAGACGATCCGCAGGGAATTGTCGACTACATTACGAACCCGACCAAGAAGCGTGATGACTATCCCGAAATGCCGCCGCAAAACTATCTTTCCGAGGAAGTTCGCATGGCTGCAGCCAAGTTCATGCTGGAGGTGAAAAGGTAGCTGCATCGGATTAATCGAGTACAATGCGGCGATGTTCAAGGGCCCACGTCCTCGTGCGGCCAATAACAAAAGGACACCCTAATGACAGCATCATGGAAGTCGTTCGCGACAGTGGACCCATTCGAGGGAATGACCAGGCAGGACCCCGCAATCCTGCAGGACCTGGTCGGCGGATTCTGGGTCGATGGCGAAAGGCATCGCAACGTCGTCGACCCGATGAACGGCGAGGCCTTCATCAAGGTGCCGGACACGCAGTTGCTGGAACCCTTCTTCGAGGGGCTCATCAAATGCCCCAAATCCGGCCTGCACAATCCGCTGAAGAACAATGATCGCTACGTCTACCTCGGGCGCGTCTGTGCGAAGGCGGCGCAAATGCTGGCGGACCCCGACGTCGAGGCCTACTTCACCCGGCTCATACAACGGGTGATGCCGAAGAGCTGGGCGCAGTGTCTCGGCGAGGTGACCGTGACGCGTGTCTTTCTCGAGAACTTCGCCGGCGACGGCGTTCGCTGGCTGGCACGCGGCTTTTCGAACCCGGGTGACCACCCGGGCCAGGAATCCCGCGGCTATCGCTGGCCGTTTGGCCCGGTCGTCATCGTAGCGCCGTTCAACTTCCCGCTGGAAATCCCTGCCCTGCAGACCATGGGCGCCCTGTTCATGGGCAACCGCCCGCTGGTCAAGGCTGCCGAGAAAGTCAGTGTCGTGATCGACCAATTCATTCGCATGCTAATTCATTGCGGGCTGGATCCCGATGATCTCGACCTGATCCAGTGTCCGGGCCGGCGCATGAACGAGCTCATCACTTCGGCCGCCGACGAGATACGACTATTGCAGTTCACGGGCTCCAGCTGGGTGGCCGAAAGCCTGGCGGAGACGCTACACGGCAAGGTGCGGCTGGAGGACGCGGGTTTCGACTGGAAGGTCATCGGGCCCGACTTCGACGAGGAGTGGCTCGACTACGTTGCCTGGCAGTCGGACGAGGATGCGTATAACGCATCCGGGCAGAAGTGTTCGGCGCAGAGCGTGCTGTTCGTGCACGACAACTGGGCCGACCAGCTGGTGCCCAAACTGAAGGAACTCGCGGCACGACGTTCGCTGGACGACCTGACGATAGGGCCCGTGCTGACCTGGACCAACAATCAAATCCAGGAGCACGTCGACGCCGTGCTCGATGTGCCGGGAACGAAACTCCTGTTCGGCGGCACACCGCTGACGGGGCACAACATCCCCGACTGCTACGGTGCTTACGAGCCTACCGCGATCAGCGTGCCGCTGAGCGAATTCGACAGCGACCACTTCGACCGGGTCGCGAGAGAGCTGTTCGGCCCGTTCCAGGTAATCGTGCGTTACGGCGACGACGATCTCGATACCGTCCTGTCATTGCTCGAACGCATGTCGCATCACCTGACTGCCGCGGTCGTCAGCGCCGACATCGAGTTCCAGAACAAGGTGCTCGGCGCGACCGTCAACGGCACGACCTACTGCGGCATGCGGGCACGCACGACCGGGGCACCGCAGAACCACTGGTTTGGGCCGAGCGGCGATCCGCGTGGCGCAGGTATAGGCACACCCGAGGCAATCCAGATAACCTGGAGCGCACACCGGGAGATCATCGCGGACAATGGGCCGAAGCCTGAGGGCTGGACTACACCGCCGGTAAGATAAGCAGGTCGCCGTCGATGCCGATGAATTTCTTGATCCGGTTCGCGCCTTTGCGAACGGCGGCCTGGAGGTTGATGCTGCGCACCGTGCTGCATTGACGCTCGGTGGCCAGGTTATCTACCTCAACCTCGAGCGTAATGTCGTTATTGCGGAACAGCAACGAGCGACGCACGTCGTGACTCGACCAGCCGAGGAACTTGCGTGGCTCTGCAAAGCGCGCCCGGGTGCCGTCCGCGAGAATAGCGTGGCATTCGGCATAGCGCATCGGGATCTCGACACGATACTCGACCACGTCAGCGTGACTCGCGTCGCGCAGCGGAATCAATGTGTCGAGGATTCGGGCAGTGTTTTCGAGCAGTCCGGCATCGCCGTGGGGCGCGCGGCACAGCTCGGTGGCTAAAATGCCCGGTTGAGTTTCCTTCGTATCCAGCGTTGTCTGTTGCATCACAATCCCCCGTAGGATCAGATTCGCAGGCTCTCCGTATTGAACCCTTGCACCTGATACTACGAAAGATTTACATCAAATTTTACAAAAAGAATTTCACACTGTTAATTTCACAAACTGATCTGTCGTCTATGGCCAGATGTCCCGCTGCATGACGACGGTGGCAACACGCCGAATCGCCGATACCAGGGCCGCATCACGCAGTGTCGGTCCCGGTTGCCCCTTGTTCAGACCGCCTTCGTAGCGTTCCTGCAGCGCGGTGCACTGATCGACGGTCTCGTCTACCGCACGGTACATCTTCGCTTTGAGCCGGCCCTCTACTTTTTCGAGATCCCACTGCTGGTTCTCGAGATTCTGCACCCACTCGAAGTAGCTGACCACGACACCACCAGCGTTGGCGAGGATATCCGGAAGAACAACCACGTTTCTCTGCTGCAGGATTTCATCGGCTGCCGCCGTTATCGGCCCGTTGGCGTCCTCAACGATCAATTTCGCTTTGACGTTTCGAGCATTGTCGACACGGATCTGGCACTCAAGCGCTGCCGGAATCAGGACGTCACAATCATAGGCCAGGACATCCTCGTTGCTGATCGGCGTCGCGCCAGGATAGCCCGTAACGCTGCCAGTCTCTTTCTTGTGCGCAAGGACGGCCCTCGGATCGAGTCCTTCGTCGTTGCTGATGCCGCCACGGGAGTCGCTGACCGCAACAACGACAGCACCGGCATCGTGAAACAAGCGAGCCGCGATCGAGCCCGCATTGCCGTATCCCTGTACAGAAACCCTGGCGCCCTCGAGCGATTCAAGACCGGGTACCGCGCCGCGACGCAGCAATTGCTCCGTCGCATACCAGCTGCCTCGCGCCGTGGCCTCGTCCCTGCCAAGCGAACCTCCGATCTCAATCGGTTTGCCCGTTACGACGGCCAGGTTGTTCTCGCCGGGATGAAGCTGGTTGAAGGTGTCGTAAATCCAGGCCATGGTCTGCGCATTCGTATAGACATCCGGGGCGGGAATATCCGTATACGGTCCGATGCTATCGCCCAGTTCGGCAACAAACCGGCGTGTAATTCCGCGCAGTTCGTCGCGACTCAGCTTCTTCGGATCGCAGACGACACCGCCCTTGCCGCCACCGTAGGGGATATTCACAACAGCTGTCTTCCAGGTCATGAACGCGGCAAGCGCCGTTACCTCGGTTTCGGTTACGTCGGGATGGTAGCGAATGCCGCCCTTCCCGGGCCCCCGCACATCGCTGTGCAGGACTCGAAAACCATGAAAAGTCTGTATCGAACCGTCATCCATGCGGACCGGGAACCGAACATGGATCGTGCGTTTCGGGTTGATCAGGAAATCGATAATTCCCTTCTTGATCCCATCGATCCAGTTCAGGGCTCGTTCGAACTGCTGGGTAGCGTTGACGAAGAGATCAAGACTCTCGGTAGTTCTGACAGGAGCATCCATAGCGCACCTCTCTGGTTTCTGGGGTCTGCCCTGATATTTTGATCCAATTTTTGAGCCCGTGCGCTACGTAGATTCGCCTATTTCCCGTATATAATCCCTCGACCGAAATCACCGACCCTCACCATGAAGAAACCTGAATTGCTGTCGCCGGCCGGCACGCTCAAGAATATGCGCTTCGCTTTCGCGTACGGCGCCGACGCCGTGTATGCGGGCCAGCCGCGCTACAGTCTGCGCGTACGCAACAACCAGTTCAGCAAGGAGGACATCCTGGCGCAGGGGATCGAAGAGGCCCATACAGCCGGGAAACTGTTCTTCCTGGCCAGCAACATCGCGCCGCACAACAACAAACTGAAGAGCTACATCCGCGATCTCGAACCGATCATCGAGATGGGGCCGGACGCCCTGATCATGTCGGATCCAGGCCTTATCATGATGGTGCGCGATTCGTTCCCGGATGTGCCGGTTCATTTGTCCGTGCAGTCCAATGTTGTGAACTACGCGGCCGTGAAGTTCTGGCAGTCGATGGGGCTGACGCGCATCATCCTGTCACGCGAGTTGTCTCTGAAAGAAGTCAGACAGATTCGTGAAGAGTGCCCGGACATGGAGCTCGAAGTCTTTGTCCACGGCGCGCTTTGTATCGCTTATTCGGGTCGCTGCCTGTTATCCGGCTACATGTCCCGCCGCGACTCGAACCAGGGTGCCTGCACAAACTCCTGCCGGTGGAAATACAACACCCAGGAAGCGCGGGAAACCAGCACGGGCGACGTTGCACCGGTCATGGTCGACCCCACGGAACTGCCTGTGGCCCTGCTCGAGGAAGAAACGCGACCGGGCGAGCTGATGCCCGCCTACGAAGACGAACACGGTACCTACATCATGAACTCGCGTGATCTGCGCGCCGTGCAGCACGTGAAAGAACTAACCGAAATGGGCATCGATTCACTGAAAATCGAGGGCAGAACCAAGTCGGCCTATTACACTGCACGCACGACGCAGGTTTATCACCGCGCGATCGAAGATGCCGCCAGCGGCAATGACTTCGACATGGGTATGATGGAGGAGCTCGAAGGTCTCTCGAATCGGGGCTACACGGAAGGCTTCTACCGGCGTCACCCGCCAAAGGAATACCAGAACTACGAGCAGGGCGCCTCGACGTCCGACCGCCAGCAACTCGTGGGTGAAGTCCTGGATATCAACGACAGTCACCTGACGATCGACGTCAAGAACAAGTTCGAGCGTGGTGACCTGATGGAACTCGTGATGCCGGCAGGCAACGTGACCTTCACACTGGACGAGCTCATTGGCAAAGATGGCAATGCCGCCGACGTCGCGCCGGGGTCCGGGCATGTCGTAAAAATCCCCGTGCCAGCCGAGGCCGACACGGGGAAGATCGACGAATTCGCTATGCTCGTCCGCTATCTACCGAGAGCTGCGAATCCTGTGACTACTTAAGCACGTGGATGTTGTGCTTCTCACAAATCGCGTGGAGCTGTTTCGGCCACACGGTCGTGCTGACCTCACCGAGATGTGCTTTCCTGAGCAGTAACATCTGCACACGCGACTGACCGATACCGCCGCCAATCGACAGCGGAATCTCGTCATTGAGAATCATCTGGTGATACGGCTGCGACAGCTCGTCGTCGCGTTCGGCAATCTTCATCTGCTCGCGGAGCGTGTCTTTCGTCACGCGAATACCCATTGAGCTCAATTCGTGCCGACGCTTGGTGACGTGGTTGTAGACCAGGATGTCGCCGTTCAGGCCGTGCATGAGTTTGCCGTCTTTCTCGATCGTCGGTGTGACCCAGTCATCGTAGTCAGCAGCACGCATTTCATGCGGGTAGCCATCTTCCAGGACCCAGCCAATGCCGTAGATAAAGACAGCGCCGTATTCTTCGATGATCTTCGTCTCGCGTTCCTTGCGCGGCAGGTCGGGATATTTGGCCAGGATTTCTTCGGCATGGATGAAGTGCAGTTCTTCGGGTAACGGCGGGAAGCGTGGATCCTGAAGCTCAGGATACTTGTCCATCACCATTCTCTCGGCGCCGACAAAAACTTTCCAGATCTTCTTGACGACATCGGTCAGGTACTCGAGTGTGCGGTCTTCTTCAGTGATGACCTGTTCCCAGTCCCACTGATCGACATACGCACTGTGATCGTGATCGAGGAAGTAGTCTTTCCTGACGGCCCGCATGTCCGTGTTGATACCTTCATGCACGTCGCACTGGAACTGCTGCAACGCCCAGCGTTTCCACTTGGTCGCGGCCTGCACGATCGATGCACGAATCGGGATATCCAACCCGAGCCCGCACGGGAATTCGACAGGCGTGCGCGATCCGTCGCGATCCAGCATGTCGTTCATTCCGGACGACGCTTCGACGATCAAAGGTACCTGCACGAGCATCAGGTTCAGCTCTTTGGCGAGCCCTCTCTCAATGTACTCCTTGACGTCATAAATGGCCTGCTGAGTACGCTTGACGTCCAGCAGGGATTCGTAGTTCTGAGGAAGAACCTTTTCGACGGCCTCGTAGGTACTGATACCCGGGCCCGCCAGGTCTGTTCTCTTGTCCAGCATGTTTCTGCCTCCAAAAGCGCTAGGGATTCGTTGCCTGAAATGGCACCCCTATTAGATGCTTCGCAAGGCGCTAGTACCATTGTGGAAAATAGCAGTTCAGCTAGTCAGATCACCAAGACGCGAACTACCGCGCCGCGCCGCAATCGCAAGGAACAGCTCGGCTGTGGCAATGGCATCCACCAGGCAATCATGGGCTGCGTAGCGCGGCAGGCCATAAGCCTCGCGCAGGTCTGGCAATCGTAGCGACGGGTTGGCTTCGACGTGGTGCTGCTGCCTCTGGCGCCGGCGCTCGAGTTCCAGCGTATCGACGACCGGGACGAGCAGGTTCTCTCCGAATCGGCGCAGGCATAGTCGATCCAGCAGCGCCTTATCGAGGCCGGCATGGTGGACCACCAGGACGCGGCCGGTCAGCACATGTACAACCTCGTCGAGTGCCGTCTGCCAGTCAAGGCCGCCACTAACCGCGGTGTCGGTCAGTCCATGCACCGTGGCGCTGCTCCCGACGTCGCCGCTCGGTCGAACCAGCATGCTCTCCGCTGTGCCGAGATCGACTTTGCCACCGCGAACAACTACCCAGCCGACACTGAGCATATCGGCCTGTGCCGCATCGAGTCCCGTGGTCTCGATGTCCAGGCTGACGAACTCGGTGTTGGTCAATGGCGTCGACGAGGTCGGCAACTCGGCGCCGACCAGTCGCGCAAACAGCGGGTTGAGGCGCTTGCGCCTGGCAAACCAGCGCCTGGCTTTGAGCCACGCCAGCTTCATGCCAGGTGGAATCGATTCAGCAACGCAGCCTGGCTGACCCGGATCTGGGCGAAAGCGGACTTCAGGTTCTGGCGAGCCAGGGGAGATAGCTCGTCCGGTGACAGGTGATTGTCGGGTTCGCTGCCGGCCTGCAGCTGCCGGTTCTGATGTTCAATCCTCTGTTTCTCCAGGAAGTCCAGCGCATCGATCAGGTTGGCCGCATCCGCCTCCGTGATTTCATTCGCGGTGGCCGCCGCGAGCAGGCGATTGCGTGTACTGATTCTCAGCTCCCCCGCCGCGAGCGAACGGATCCTCGCAATTTCGACGATCGGCATGATGCCCTGCAGCTTGAGGTCGAGTGTGTCCTTGTGTTCGCCCGAACGCTCCAGGACAAACCGGCGAAAGAGCCCCAGCGGCGGCTGGTAGTTCAATGCGTTCTTCGCCATCAACGCCAGGAAGATCTCGTTCTTCCGCGCGTCGTCACGAATGCTCTCCTTGAGTTCATCGACAAGTGCGGCATCCCCCGCGACGCAGCGCAAATCGAAGAAGATGTTGGCATGCATGAGCGCCGCTTCCTCAGGCACGGTAATCCACTTGTTGAAACGGGTTTTCCACTGATCGAGCGGCTGTCGCCACCTCGGATTGGAGGCCATAACCTCGCCGGAGCAATACGCGAAACCGCTGGCGTCCAGGCCGTCGGTCACGAGCTTCGCCATGGCGGCAAAGTACGTGTCGCTCTCCTCGCCCGCCTCGTTGGACAGGACCAGCGCATTGTCCTGGTCACTCTTCGCGGACTGCTCGAAGCGGCCCTGAGATCCCAGCGCAATCCAGGCGTACGCACAGGGTGGCGGGCCCAGTTCGTCCTGTGCAATGTGCAGCAATCGGCGAGTTACCGTGTCCGTGATCATCGTGATGAACTTGCCGAGCTGCTCGCCGCTGGCGTCTGCCTCGATTTGCCCGACGATCAGGGCCGGCAGGCGCTCGCAGGCTGCGACCACGCCATCAACGGTCGTCTGCTTGCCGATATCGCTCACGAGATACAGCGGATGCTCGGTTTCCAGCCGCATGAAGTCGCTACGCGAAATCATCCCGATCAGCCCGTTGTCATCGACAACAGGCAGGTGATGGATATTCTCCTGCATCATCACCATGGCGGCTTCGTAGGCGTCCGCATCCCCATGCAGGGCCGTAGGGTCGGGCGTCATGATGTCACTGACAGGCCGATCGACATCCAGGCCTGCGGCAACCACCCGTTCCCGGATGTCGCGATCCGTGACGATGCCGGAGAGCTTGTCGTCCGTTATGACCAGCATGGACGATACGCGCTCGGAGACCATCTCCTGTGCAAGCTCGCGAATGGTCGCCCCAGGGCCAATGCTCACCGGGGCACGCGCAACCAGGCTTGCTGCCGTAACGCCGGCGCCACCGCGAAACGTCTGTGGAGCAACCTGCAATGTCAGTCGATCAGTCAGGGCCCGGATAAACAGCGTATCGAATGCCTCACTGGCATGGCGTGCCCGCGCAAACGCGTCGGCCTTGAGGTGATAGAGCAATGTGTCCTCGATGGCGACCGAGTGGTTCGCGACCGGCGCATCGTTCATCAATGACGGAAAGCCGAAACAGTCCGCCTCGGCCAGTCGGGTCATCATTTCACCAGCTTCATTGCGCAGCTCGACCGCCCCACTGCGAATGATATGCAGATGGCGATTCTGGCTACCCGGCGTCAGGATGTCGTCGCCCTTGCGGTAGTACGCTATTTCGATGTTCCTGGAACAATCCTCGAGATGACGATCATCGAGATCGCCAAACCCGGGCAAACTCCGTAGGTACTGCGCAATCTCGGGGATTTCCTTCATACATTGATTCTAGAACGCGTATTTGGCCGATAACAACACTCGCGTCATATCGCCCGACTCATCGGACTCCAGTGTTCGCTCTGCGAACAGGAATTCCCCGCCGATCGTCATCTTCGGAACCGGCGAATACAACAGGTTAACGTGGATACTGTATACGTCGCGGGTTACATCCAGCCCGGTCAGTGCCGGGTCGTTCTCGTTGTTCAGGTAACCGTAGGTGAAATTCGAGCGCCATCGATCGCTCCAGAAATGCCGGTACGAGACGAATGCGCCCCACTGGTCGATAGCCTGCAGCTGGTCGTTACCGTCGAGCACGGCGCCCGTGGACGTGTTCAATCCCAGGTAGCGGCCCGTGCCGCTTCCCCACGTCGCCATCCAGCGCAGATCGTCCTGCCCGAACATATGCTTGCCGGACAAGCTGATACCGAGGCCCGTCTCCTGGTCATCCATGTTGCCGTCCCTGTAGCCCAGCTGCCTGAAGAGCGCTGCAGCCTTGACGTAGCCATGGTCGAGCGCGGCCGTGTAGCGAGTCACCAGGTCGGGAAGCGATCCGTCGTCAGACACGATGCGGCCGCCACCGCCGAATGGCGTAATGGTCGTCTCAGGATTCTCGGCAGCAAACTCCCAGGCGCCCCTTGTGTAGCGCACCTGCGGCTGGCGCACGAAGACCGTGCTCTCGGCCGGGCCGATGAAGTCGAGATTCTCCGGCAGCGCGCCTACGTCCTGGAAAGTTGACCATGTCTGGCCGAACAACCAGTTGTTGTACTTGAAGAACGCCTGGCGCAGACGCGGGTTGAATGAGTTGCTGATGCGTTCGTCGCCTGCGTTCCCCAGGAAAAAGTCTAACTCGAGGAAGGTGCCGATCGTGTCGCCGTTCGCGAGCCTGTGTTTGCTCCTGAAGTTGATACGCGATTCACGAGCCTGCAAGTCTGCATCCGGGCCTTCGCTGGCCGCACCGCCGACAGGTACCAATGCCGGTATGTAGAACTGCGCGCCCGGACTGCCCGCCGGCAGATCGCCGCCACTGTAGTCACTGAACATGGCGTCGAACTTGATGTACCCGCCGAAGGCATAGCTGTTCTCGGGTACCGCCTCCACCCTCGCCGGCTGTACTACCGGCTCGGGCGTCGACTCGACCTGTTTCTCGTCCAATAGCTGCTGGAGCATGACCTCCAGCTCGGCGACACGCGCCTCGAGGGCCTCCATGTCTGAGTCATGGGCAGTTGAAGGTCCGCCTGCCAACAGCAGTGCACAGGCAATCCCACCGGCGAGTGGGCGTCGTTTTAGACTAGTCATAATCCCAAATCCGAAGTGCTTGTTTCGCTGGCTGCATAGTCAGCGACGGCCGGTGACGTTGCTATTCGCATATCGCCGCATTGGGCTAGGGGTTAGACGCAAGCCCGTTCAGGAAGATTGAGAGGGTCGATTGCGGTAGTCTTCAAACCCAGTGGATGCTCGTGATCGAGGGGAACCGCATGTCTCAAAACCGCAGCTACTGGAAAGCAAACCTCAGGCTGGTCGCGCTCTGCCTGGCCATCTGGTTTGTCGTTTCCTACCTGTTTGGAATCATCCTGGTCGAGCCGCTCAACAAGATCCAGATTGGCGGTTACAAGCTCGGTTTCTGGTTCGCGCAGCAGGGCTCGATCTACGTGTTCGTCATCCTGATCTTCTTCTACGCGAATCGCATGGGCAAGCTCGACCGGGAACACGGCGTCCACGAAGACGATGACGAGGGTCGTTCATGACACTGCAATCGATGACCTACCTCGTGGTCGGCACGACCTTCGCGCTGTATATCGGTATTGCGATCTGGGCCCGGGCCGGCACGACGAAGGATTTCTACGTCGCGGGCGGCAGTGTCCACCCGGTTGCAAACGGCATGGCTACGGCGGCGGACTGGATGTCCGCGGCATCATTCATCTCGATGGCCGGACTCATCGCGTTCATGGGCTATGGCGGATCGGTCTTCCTGATGGGCTGGACCGGCGGCTACGTGCTGCTGGCCATGTTGCTCGCCCCCTACCTGCGCAAATTCGGCAAGTTCACGGTGCCCGAGTTCATTGGCGATCGGTACTACTCCAAGGCGGCGCGCATCGTTGCCGTCGTTTGCCTGATCGTCGCCTCGGTGACCTACGTCATCGGCCAGATGAAAGGCATCGGCGTCGCATTCTCGCGCTTCCTCGAAGTCGACTACGACATCGGCCTGACTATCGGCATGGGCATCGTATTCGTTTATGCGGTCATGGGCGGCATGAAGGGCATCACGTATACGCAGATTGCCCAGTATTGTGTCCTCATTCTTGCGTACACGATTCCCGCCATTTTCATTTCGCTGAGCCTGACCGGCAACCCGGTACCGCAGCTCGGGCTCGGGTCGACCATGGCTGGGTCCGACGTGTTCCTGTTAGACCGGCTGGACCAGGTACTTCGTGATCTCGGCTTTCTCGAGTACACGACCAATGTCAGGCTCAGCCTGACCAACATGTTCATGTACACGATGTCGTTGATGATCGGCACGGCCGGCCTGCCGCATGTCATCATCCGGTTCTTCACGGTGCCCAAGGTCAAGGACGCCCGCAGTTCCGCCGGCTGGGCGCTGGTGTTCATCGCGATCCTGTACACAACCGCGCCGTCCGTCGCCGCGATGGCGCGCCTGAACCTGATCGAGACAATCGAACCCACGCCCGGTGAGTACATGGTCTACGAAGAACGTCCGGACTGGGTACGCAATTGGGAGGCTACGGGACTCCTGGCCTTCGAGGACAAGAACGGCGATGGCCGCATTCAATACACGGCCAATGCCGACACCAACGAAATGGTCCAGGTCGATCGCGACATCATGGTCCTGGCCAACCCCGAAATCGCCGGCCTCCCCAACTGGGTGATCGCCCTGGTCGCTGCAGGCGGTCTCGCCGCAGCCCTGTCGACAGCTGCCGGCTTGTTACTCGCGATCTCGTCCGCGATCTCGCATGACTTGTTGAAAGGCGTATTCAGACCGGACATCACAGAAAAACAGGAATTGCGTGCCAGCCGCATCGCGATGGCCGGCGCAATTCTGCTGGCCGGTTACCTTGGGTTCAATCCACCGGACTTTGCCGCCGGTACCGTCGCACTCGCATTCGGGCTTGCCGCCTCGTCGATCTTCCCGGCACTGATGATGGGCATTTTCTACAAGCGCATGAACAAGGAAGGCGCTATCGCGGGCATGGTGGCTGGTCTCGGTGTCACCCTGCTCTACGTGTTCCAGCACAAGGGGATCATGTTCATCGCCAGCACGTCGTTCCTGGGTGACATGTCGCCCAACTGGTTCCTCGGCATAGAACCGAACGCCTTTGGCGCAGTCGGCGCGATCGTCAATTTCACGGTCGCATTCGTCGTCGCGAAAATGACAACGGCACCGCCGCAGGAAATCATGGACCTCGTGGAGCACATACGTGTGCCGGCCGGTGCGGGAGCCGCTTCGTCGCACTAGCTGCCCTGAGGCGGAGATATGTTCCGAAACAAGCACCTCATCATTGCCATGTTGGTCGCGCCCGTTCTGGCCATCATGGCCTGGTTCGCGGTGGACTATTTCGTCGCCGAACGACCGCATGCGGCAAAGGAAGGTGCTACCTACGCACTGGTCGCCAAATCCAATTGCCGCTATGAGAGCGGCCAATGCGATCTCGAGAATGCCGATTTCAAACTGAGCATTCGACCGGGGCCTGTGACTGCAGAGAGCATGCAACTCGAAATTACTTCTGCATTTCCCCTGCAAAGTGCTACGGCAAGCATCGTTAGTGATGGCGTCCCGGCGGCGCCGGCAGCGATGACAAGAAAGACTGAAGATGCCTTGAAATGGGCTGGGATTATCGACCTGCCAGGTAGCGAGGATTCGACTCTTCGAGTCGCCGTGACGGCGCAAGGAGCGGCCTGGTACGCAGAGGTTCCGACCGTGTTCCTCGCCACCCGGGAATGACGACTGGATTTTCGCGAGTCACGGGCGCCTCAATCAAAGGCACTTTCGCTCGAACGACCGTTCCAGCTTGTCGACGTCTTCTGCCCGCTCGAAAAACTTGCCCAGGAACTTCTTTCCCGCTTCGACATTTTTCTCAGGCAAGCCTGGCACCTGCGCCAGCGCGGCCAGGATGTCATCTTCACGTTCCACGATGGCGTTGATCGCGCCGCTTAGCGCTCCACTCGACAGGCAATACCCACGGTAGCGCCGTTGCGTCACTTTCCTCGTGCCGATTGAGGGATCGGGACGCGCATACGGAGCGTTTTCAAGTCCGGAGAGATCGAA
>Ga0209567_10001060_pt1 | contig 14492 bp, 11 predicted proteins | sample COG_12_FD_184756 | JGI IMG/M metagenome (GOLD analysis project Ga0209567, IMG submission 184756) | Pelagic marine sediment microbial communities from the LTER site Helgoland, North Sea, for post-phytoplankton bloom and carbon turnover... | ecosystem: Environmental > Aquatic > Marine > Neritic...
AGCAGTGAGAGTGACCACGACAACTACACCGGCCTTGGGCCGCATCGTCAAGGTGGCAGGCCCCGTCGTCGACGTGGAGTTCCCGCCCCAAGCCCTTCCCGAGATCCTGCATGCACTACAGATCGAGTTCGAACTCGACGACGAGATCAAGGTGGTCGTGTGTGAGGTAGCGCAGCACCTCGGCCACAACCAGGTGCGGGCCATCGCCATGGCGCCCACCGACGGCGTGGTGCGTGGTGCCACCGTCTTGAATACCGGCCAGCCGATCCAGGTTCCGGTGGGCGACCAGACGCTCGGCCACATCTTCAATGCTTGGGGGGTTGCCCTCGACGCACCCGATCTCGACTTCAGCGGCGACTGGTGGCCGATTCACCGGTCGGCCCCGCCGTTCGAGGACGTGCAACCGACCAAGCAGATGTTCGAGACCGGCATCAAGGTCATCGACCTGCTCTCGCCGTACCTCCAGGGTGGCAAGATCGGCCTGTTCGGTGGTGCCGGTGTCGGCAAGACCGTGCTCATCCAGGAGATGATCAACCGCGTCGCCACCCAGCACGGCGGCGTATCGGTATTCGCCGGTGTCGGCGAGCGGACCCGTGAGGGCAACGACCTATTCCTCGAGATGACCGAGTCCGGCGTCATCGACAAGGCGGCGCTGGTGTTCGGCCAGATGGACGAGCCCCCCGGCGTGCGGCTCCGTGTGGCGCTTTCGGCACTCACGATGGCGGAGTACTTCCGTGACGTGCAGCGCCAGGACGTGCTGTTGTTCGTCGACAACATCTTCCGCTTCACCCAGGCGGGCTCCGAGGTTTCCACGCTGCTGGGCCGGATGCCGTCGGCGGTGGGCTATCAGCCGACGCTTGCCGGCGAGATGGGTGTTCTCCAGGAGCGGATCACGTCACTGAAGGGGCGATCGATCACGTCGATGCAGGCGATCTATGTACCGGCGGACGACATCACCGACCCGGCGCCGCACACCGCGTTCGCCCACCTCGACGCCACGACGGTGTTGTCTCGTCCCTTGACCGCAATCGGCATCTACCCAGCGGTTGATCCGCTCGACTCGACGAGTCGAGCCCTTGATCCGCAGATCGTCGGCGCTGAGCACTACGCCGTGGCCACCGACGTGCAGCAGGTGCTCCAGCGCTACAAGGACCTGCAGGACATCATCGCCATTCTGGGCATCGACGAGCTGTCCGAAGATGACAAGCTGATCGTGTCTCGGGCCCGGCGTATTCAGCGTTTCCTGTCGCAACCGATGTTCGTGGCCGAAGCCTTTACCGGTCAGCCCGGGGTGTACACGCCGCTCGATGAGACGATTGCCTCGTTCAAGGCGGTTCTCGACGGCGAGCTCGATCATCTGCCGGAGCAGGCCTTTTACATGGTCGGCGGCGCCGACGAAGCAAAGGCGAAGGCCAAGGAGTTGGGGACCGCCTGATGGCAGGCAAAGAGTTCACCGTCGACGTCGTCACCCCAGAGGCCATCATCTGGTCGGGGCAGGCCGACTTCGTGTCGGCCCGAACTACCGAGGGTGAGATCGGGATCCTGGCAGAACACGAGCCGACGATGGCGGCGCTCGCCACGGGCGCAGTGGAGATTCACGGCACCGAGGGGATCACCACCACGGTCGGAATCCACGGCGGGTTCCTCCAGATCTTCCAGAACCAGGTCACGCTGCTCACCGACCGGGCCGAGATCACCGAAGGCGGCCGCGACGACGCGATGCGCCTCGCCGAAGAACTGCGCTCTCTGGAAGAAACCGAGCTGTAGGGGTCCCTCCTGGAGCGGGCCCCTCTCTATCGTTCCGGACGAGCGGGCGGGGGAGTATCTCGGATTGTGGGCTACCTGCGGGGCCATCGAGCTGCGTGTACCGCTTGAGTCGGTAGCGGCACAGCCGTCTCGTGACTAGTGCAAACGTGCGTATTCGAAACCACCCTTTCCCCGCGCCGTCGGTTCTGCCGATGTCTTTGATATGCGTGTGATGCGCGAAGGCCCGAGTCCGGTTTGGGACGTTTGTGGCCGCTCGGCTCAGGTTGGGCGCCGAGGCTTCCGATCGCCCAATCGATGCCCCCGCCGGATCACTGCGATAGACCCTCTCTGTGTGGAACAGCCATGACAACGGTGCTGTACGGCATGGTCACAGACCCAAAGTACCTCGACATGGCTCGAGCGGAATCACTCGGGTCGTCCTGCGTTGTGTGCAAACGCCGCGGTGCGGTGGAACGAGCCGGCATGTCGTGGTGCCGCGAGCATGCGACTCCACTTCCGCTCGAGCATGGATCTAGCTACTCGCAGGGAGACGCAACCGCTCGCTGGCACGCCTGGGTTGCAGCGGCGTCGATGACGACGACCACGGGAGTGGTTGGGTAGCCATCGCAGCCGGGCCGTTGGTCAGGCGTTTGCTGCCACGCGTTCGCTCTCTCGTTGCAGGCCCTGCGCCATGCTGCCGATGCCCTTGCGCAGCTGTTTGTCGGTGTAGCCCTTCGCCAGGCGACCCAAGCGGTTGAGCGTGTAGCTGTAGACAAGGGTCAATTCGGTGCCGCCGTCGTTGGGTGCAATGTTGAAGTCGGCGACGGCGCGGGAAATCGGCAACTTGAAGGTCTCGTAGAGATCCACCGTGAGCCGGGCGTTTGGTTCGAAGCAAGCGATTCGCTCGTCGACGCCGCCGAACGGCGAGAAGTCGCAGTGGCGGGTCGAGCCTTCGCTCACGGGCCCTTCAGAAGTGAGATTCGAGTTGGTGACGCCCGGGCTCCATCGCTGGATGTCTCCAAAGTCTTCGAGCACAGCCCACACGGTTTCAACCGAGGCATCGATCTGGCGAGTGATGGTGAACTTTGGCAAATTGGTCCCTTTCGTCGTAGGGGTGCCAACCTCGGGCCGGCCAATCCGATTCCTGCCAATCCTGCCGGCCCCCGAGCCGGCTTCCGGCGTCCTGCTGGTGTGTGCCAAGCTGGGTGATGCGTGGTTTGGCGCGCAGCAAGATCGTTGTTGCCAGAAAGCGGCGAGAGCATCAGGGAGAAGGCGGTCGCATCGTGGAAGACGTGAGAATCATCCTGGCGGGGTTGTGGGTGGCGCTCATGCTGACCTATCTCCTCGGGGATGTCCTGCGGATCTTCGCTGGGGATTTCACTGCGGGAGAGATCGAAGGCAAGACGGCGTCGCCACTGATGTACTTCGGGATTGCTCTGCTCATGCTGATCCCGATTGTCATGATCGTCTTGTCGCTGACGTTGGTCTATCCCGCGATCCGTTGGGTCAGCCTGGTCGCCTCAGCGTTCCTGGTGCTCTTCAATCTCGCCGGGCTGCCCTATGACGGGGCCTACGACAACTTCCTGATCGTCGTGGGCTTGGTGTTCAACGGCGTGATCATCTGGTACGCCTGGACGTGGCAATCCGTTGCATGAAACCGCTGCGCCGCTGGTCGAAGCACTAACCGCAGACGGTGACCAGAGTGGGGTAGGGGTTTATCGGACGGCCGCCGCCGGGGTGCTGCTGATAGTGCAAATGGGTGGCGCCGCCGCGGGCGTTGCCGGAGTTGCCGACATAGCCGATCACCTTACCCTGGCTCACCCGACTGCCATTGCCGATCCCACCGGCAAAGCGGTCGAGGTGGGCAAAGTAGTACGAGTTGCCGTCGCTACCGCTGAGCCACAGTGCAGTACCGCCGAGACCGCCGCTGCGAGTCCGCAAGGTTCCGCCGACAGTGGCATACACCGGCACCCCACGCGGGGCGAAGATGTCGGTGCCCTTGTGGCTACGGCCACCGGAGCGGGGGTTGCCCCAGTCGTTGCGGTACCAGCGTGGACTACCAATCGGGCAGACGAGTCCGCCGATCCGGCCGGCCCCGCTGTCACTCCTGCGCTTGGCCGCCGCTTCTTCGGCCGCCCTGCGTCGTGCGAGTTCCTCTTCCCAGAGCTTCTGGGCCTCTTTGGCGGCGTCGTCCTGGCGGGCGGCGTAGGCCTCGGCTTCGGCATAGAGATCCGTCATCTCTTCGACGGCTGCGGCCGACTCGGCTTGGAGTTCGACCAGCCTGGCTCGGTCTACGTCGAGTTCGTCCGTGAGGCGGTCGAGTTCACGCGACACGGCATCGAGCCGGTCGAGGGTGGCAACGCTGATGGCATTGGTCCGTTCGAGCAAGGCTTGACCGGTCACGATGTCTTGGATCGAATCCGCTCCGAGCGCGGTGCTGACCTCCGCGGCGCTGCCGTTGACATACGCCTCGACAACAAGCGCTCGGGCAGCGTCGGTCAGATCGTCGGCCTCGCCGGCATCCCGAGTGATCTGCACATCGAGCACGTCGAGTCGGTGCTCAACGAGGCTGCGCTCGGCCCAGAGTTCCTCGTAGTGTTCCACCGCAGCTTCGAGCCGCAGATTGACCCGTTTCAGTTCTTCGTACGCAGCGTCGCGCGCAGCCTTGGCACGGTCCACGTCCTCTTCGGACTGTCCGGACGCGCCTGTTACCCCGAGAACGCTCAGCAGAGTGACTAGGGAAACAAGCAGCACGAGGCGGTTGCGCCAGCGGTCGCCTTTCACGGGCGTCAGGCTAGGCGATCCGCTCACTAAGCAAAAACGAGCCGCGCCAATTTCTGGACGGCGGACAGGGGCGTTCAGTCCTCGGCAATGGCGACGGCGAAGGCCTCAACCTGCTCCGGTAGTCCCCGACCGACGGCATCCGAAATGACGGGGAAGAACAACGTCGACAGGGTTCCCTTCGAGACGATCTCGAGGGTCACCGCAAGGTTGGTGACGTCGTCGGTGACGGCTTCCAGGGCTGTGGCCAGCGACCCGGCGACCTCGCCGGCGTCGAGGTCCATCTTGAGGTAGTGAGGATTGTCAGCCTCGACGGTCCGGGCCGAACCTTCGTACGGCTTCCGCCCAACGGTGGTGCTCCAGGTGTACCGCTGCAAGATGCCGTTTTCGTCGTGCTCGGCATCCCACACCTCCTCAACCGGTCCGATGTTGGCATAGGTGTTGGCATCCTGGAGCCGTTCCCACAGGTGCTGCATGGATCGGTGGATTGTGACTTCGTGAGTGAAAGTGGCCCTGGGCATCGGGGGGAGCGTAGCGGAATCAAGCCGGCGGCGAGGGGCGCCATCGGGTTTGCGAGCCGAATTGGTCTGTGCGCGGGTATTCTTCCGGACTCTGATGCGCAGACGCTTCTTGCTCTCGGTTCTGATCAGTGACCTGGTAGCCCTGGTACTCGGCTTTGTGGTTGCGTCCCTGATCGTGTTCGGGACTCCGCTGTTGTGGGAGGCCGACCTCCCCGGCGGAGCTTCGATCTGGCCTCTTCTCGCCCTCGGTGTGGCGGGCCTCCTCATCGGGTCCTATGGAAGTCTCCGCATGTGGGCCCAGGGCGCTCCCCGGCCCTCGTACGGCAGGGCGCTTGCCATCGTTGGCTTCACTGCCGCGTTCACCGCGGCTGGCCTCGTTGTCGCCCGCGACGTCTACTTCTCCCGGACCTTCCTCGCCATCACCTTCGGGGTCTTTCTGGTCGGAGCCCTTGGGCACCGTGCTTTGCGGCGGCGACGCCCCTGGACGGAACAGCTCATCTTGGTCACCGGTGAGAAGAGCCTGAGCGACGACTTGCGCAACGCAGATCACGCCGACGTCCTTGCGGTCTATGACCCGTCAGGGGACCCGCCTTCCAACCCCGAGCCCAATGTGACGTTGGTGATCGACCTCCGCCCCGTGATGTCTGATCAGATGGCCCAGTTCGTATCCTCATGGAATCTGGCGGGTTATCCGGTGAGTCCGCTGTCCTCGGTGTACGAGGAGTACACCGGGCGACTCCCAATGGTGCATCTGGCCGAAGGTTGGGAGTTGTCGGCTCCGGTTTCCAGGAATGAGTACGCACCCTTCAAGCGGTTCTTTGACATAGTGCTGACGGTCATCACGGCACCTATCTGGGGGTTGATGGGAGGGCTGATCACCCTCGCCGTCAGGTTGGACTCGAAAGGTCCCGCCATCTACCGGCAGCGCAGGGTCGGGCGCGATGGTGAACTCTTCACGCTCCACAAGTTCCGGACCATGGTGGTTGACGCCGAACCTGATGGCCCGCAGTTTGCCGCCGTCGGCGACGATCGCCTCACACGGGTCGGGCGCGTCCTGCGTCGGTTCCGGATCGACGAGATCCCACAGCTACTCAACGTTCTCAAGGGAGACCTCAGCCTGGTCGGGCCGCGACCGGAGCGCCCCGAATTCACCGAGACCTTCGAGCAGTCGATTCCCTTCTACGCATACCGGACCATCGTGCGCCCGGGGGTCACCGGCTGGGCCCAGGTCAACTACGGCTATGCCGACGATGAAGCCGACACGATCGAGAAGCTCACGTACGACCTCTACTACGTGAAGCACATGTCGCCGTGGCTGGACCTTCAGGTCCTGGGTCGGTCTGTGTGGACCGTCCTCAGCGGCTTCGGCGCCCAGTGACCGCGGGCCTTCCTGCCGTCTCCGTGGTGATTCCCGTGCGTGACGAAGTCGCCGCCATCGAAGGCGCGGTTGCCAGCGCGCTCGGTCAGGAGTACGACGGAGACCTCGAGGTGGTGGTCGCCGACGCCATGAGCACCGATGGGACACGGGAAGCCCTTGCCAGGATCGCCACGGCCGACGAACGGGTGCGCATGGTCGACAATCCGGCTCGGACGACACCGGCGGGGCTCAATACCGCCATCCTGGCGAGCCGGGGCGACATCATCGTGCGGTGTGACGCCCACGCAGAGCTACCCGCAGGGTATGTTGCCCGTGCGGTTGAGGTGCTCGACGAGGTCGGCGCCGACAACGTCGGAGGTATCCAGGATCCGCAGGGTCGTGGCACGTTCTCTCGAGCAGTGGCAAGCGCCATGCGGTCGCTGCTCGGTGCCGGCGGTGCCACCTACCGGCTCGGCAACGAACCGGGGCCGGCCGATACCGTGTACCTGGGAGTGTTCCGACGCGGCGGGTTGCAGCGTTCCGGGCTGTTCGACGAGTCGCTCCTCCGCAACCAGGACTATGAATTGAACCACCGCATTGCGGCCACCGGGGGGTTGGTCTATTTCGATCCTGAGCTGCGGGTCACCTACCAACCGCGTGATTCGTGGAGGGGTCTGTGGCGTCAGTACTGGCAATACGGGGCCTGGAAACGGGTGGTCGCCCGCCGTCACCCGGACTCGGTCCGGCTGCGCCAGCTGATCCCGGTGGTCTTCGTCGTCGGACTCGGCGTGTCGGTCGGGCTCACGTTGCTCGGCCGTCATCGGCTCGGGGCTTTGGTGCCCGGGTTCTATGGCGGCGCGGTGTTGCTCACCTCTGCGCTGGCCGCCAAGCGTGCCGAACCGGGCGCGGCGCTGTTGCCCGTCGTCATCCCGACCATGCACATTGCGTGGGGAACCGGGTTTCTCCTTGGATCCGCCGAGGCGGGTGTTTCCCGGATTCCGCCGCTGACGCGCTGAGAGATACCCGATTACGCGGAGTAGCGGATACACTGCGGCCGATTCCTTCAGGTCCAGGTTTTGTGTGCCGATCAGATCCGAGAAAGGGACCATGCGAATCTCACTCAGACTCAAGGTTTTGGCCGGGCTTACCGTGCTCATGCTCGTCGTCGGTGCCGCCCCCGGGGCAGCTACCGATTTCGAAGAGGAAGCGGCTCAGGTCGTCGGCGACGGACACCCACCGGAGGATCCCGAAGAGGGTTTCTTCTCTCACGACCACGAAGACGAGTTGAACTCGGTCGGGTCGGGCCTCATCTCGCCGTTCTTCAACGAATCAGCCGGATGCTTCGAACCCGATGGCGTTGCCACGCCGTACAGCACGACCAACTCGTCGGCGAACCGCTCGCTGCCGTCGGGCCACCAGGTCCGTGGGCCGTGGGGCGATTTCTTCGGACGCGACTACGGCGACGTCAGCGGCTCCATGGTCAGCTGGACGGTTCCGATGAGCGGTGGCCAGACCAGGTCGGTCCACGTACGAGCGCTCCCTGCCTTCCAGCAGGTGACGGCCAACCTCGCGGCCGAGCAGGCCAAGGGTAACTACTACGCAGCCCGGCTCATCGGGACCTTCGTGTGGCGCCGCATCGGGGGCAGCTACCGCATGTCGACCCACTCGTTCGGCTCCACCATCGACATCAACTCCGACACCAACCCATATTCCCGCGACAATCGGCTGATCACCGACATGCCCCAGTGGTACGTCTCGGCCTGGCGCGATGCCGGCTTCTGCTGGGGCGGCGACTGGCAGACAATCAAGGATCCTATGCACTTCTCCTGGAAAGGGCCCGCTGCCACTCCAGGCTACGTCGACGTTCCCACGCCCTTCCCACCGAGCACCTCGGCGGGTGATTTCACCCAACTCGCTTTCAGCGGCAAGACGGCCTTTGGAAATCTCGAACCCGAGCTGTCGTATGGGTTCCTCGACGGCAATCGCGATGGCGCCCCCGACCTCTACCGGGTCAAGCCGTACGGAGCCCAAGACCTTCTCATCGAGTACGCCCGTTCCAGCCGAGATTTTCGCCAATGTGGGGTGTCCCAGACTGTGGTGCCCGATGGCGCCGCTGTCGACGGCGAAGTCCTCGTCGCCGACTACGACGGCGATTCTCGGCCCGACCTCTGGGTGCTCGACACCTCGCGTGACCCGATGGTCATTCGGGTGCACCCGTATGCGACCGAGTATCTCGAAGTCGAAACGCTGGCGACCGGGGTGTCCCCAAGTCAGACTATGAGCTTCGGCGCGGCCGACTACGACCGCGACGGCATCCCTGACCTCTACGTCGTCCGCCACAAGAACAAGACCAGGCTCGAGGTGTGGGGGGGCGCTGGTGGATTCACCACCAAGCTCGTCGATGCAACCACGCAGATCGGCGACACGACAAACTCCGGCAAGTGGCGCTTCTCGCTGGCTGATCACGACACCGATGGGATCCCCGACCTCGTGGCGATTCGCGTTGACGGGGCGGTTACGCTGCGGGTCGTCGCCGGCGCAGGCGGGTACGACGATGCCACGCGGAACCTCAGCACGGGCGCCACGCCCCATCAATCCGGCCAATACGACATGGGCGACTACGACGGGGACGGTCGTCCGGACCTGCTTTCGATCCTGCCGGCCGGGACGTTGCGGGTCCACCTCGGCGGCAACCAAGGTGGGTTGGAGACGTTTTGGTTCCAGCCCGCCAATTGGTCATGCGGCGCATCCGGCAGTTTTGTTCCTTGGGATTTCGACGGCGACCGCTACAGCGACCTCGCCCTGGGGGTCCCTGCCGAGGACGTGGGTGCCGGTACAGATGCCGGTGCCGTGCACGTGCTGTACGCGACGGACGACGGTTTGTCGGCCGCGGGCGACCAATTCTGGCACCAGGACACGAGCGGCGTCGCGAGTTCCAGCGAAGAAGGCGACCGTTTCGGTGACGCGCTGGCCGCCGGTGACTTCGACGGAGATGGGTTCGCCGATCTTGCGGTCGGCGTTCCCGGCGACAGCATCGGTTCTCCGGTCCCTAAGGGCGGTTTGGTCAATGTGGTCTATGGCTCCGCCTCCGGACTGAGCGCCGCGAACGAACAGATGTGGCACCAGGACGTGGGTTCGATCATTGGCGGCGCGGGCAGCAACGATCTGTTCGGTTCGGCGTTGGCGGTCGGTGACTTCGACGGCGACGGCTTCGATGATCTTGCGGTCGGCGTCCCCGGCGATCGCGCCGGGGGACACGCTGGGGCCGGTGTCGTCAACATCATTTACGGCAGCGACGACGGCCTCGACGACGCCGGAAACCAACTTTGGCACCAGGACTCAGCCGGAATCCTCGGCGTCGCGGGCGCCGGTGACGCGTTTGGCGCGACTCTGGCGGCAGGCGACTTCGACGAAGATGGCTTCGTGGATCTTGCCATTGGAGCTCCGGGCGACGAGGTCGGTGGCAAGGCCAGCGCCGGCGTCGTTCATGTGATCTACGGCACGGCCCAGGGACTGTCCGCAGCCGGCGACGACAAGTGGTCGCAGGAGACCAAGGGGGTGAAGGGCAAACCCAACCGCAACGACAAATTCGGGGCGGCGGTTGCCGCCGGTGATCTCGACGGTGATGGTGCGGCCGACCTCGCCATTGGTGTCCCCGGTGAGAACCAGGACGGCCACAACGACGCTGGTCAAGTCCACGTGTTGCTGGGCGGCGAAGACGGCGTAGCCGCCGACGGAGCTCGGTTCTGGCACCAGGACGTGCACAGGGTGAAAGGGGTTGCCGAGGCGGGAGATCATTTCGGTGCAGCACTTGCCATTGCCGATCACGACGGCGACGGTTTCAACGATCTGAGCATTGGAGTGCCCGACGAGTCGCTCGGCGGCCAGAAGAGGGCAGGCGGGGTGATCGTCCTGTACGGGCGGGTAGGTGGGGTCGGAGTCGCCGGCAACGACTGGTGGAGAGCCGGCTATGGCGGTCTGGCAGGAGAATCCGAGAAGAAAGACCATTTCGGAGCCACGCTGCGCGGATTGGACTTCGACGGCGACAGCTTCGCCGACCTCGCGGTTGGCGTAGCGGGTGAAGACCTGTCGGTAGTCAATGCCGGCGCAGCTCATATCATCTACGGGACCGAAGCCGGTCTCAGTGCCGATCGCAACGAGGTCTGGCATCAGGGCAGCTCCGGCATCGCCGATAACCAGGAGACCGGTGATGGACTGGGTGACCTGAGATAGCGGAGGCGATCTCCTGGGCATCCTGGAGCGGTGAACGGCTAGCGTCGCAGGCTATGGAGAAGCTCGTTCATGTCGATTTCCGGAAGTGGCCGGATCAGGTCCACTGGCAGTTCTCCATGCGACGTCTCGGCGAGGATGGCCACGGCCTGTGGCTGTGGGCTCCGCCCGGCATGCCGTTCCAACGTGGCGAAGAACCGGTGAAGATCTCGGATCGCATTGTTGTGAAGCTCATCGGCGAGGACACGTGGTGGACTGCGATCTGGAACGACGGTGGCCGCAACGAGTTCTACGTCGACATCATCACCCCGGCCCAATGGGATGGTGATCGGGTCACCATGATCGATCTTGACCTCGACGTCGTCCGCCGCATCGGCGGTGAGGTAGAGGTGCTCGACGAGGACGAGTTCCTCGACCACCAGGTTCGTTACCACTATCCAGAGCGGCTGATCGACCAGGCTCGGGCGGCTGCCGCTCGAGTGGCCATGGCCGTGCAGCGCAATGTGGAGCCCTTCAGATCGGTCGGACCTTCGTGGATGGAGCGAGCCAGAGACCTGGCTCGACTCAGCTCGTAGGGCTACTCCACCGTCCAAGTGCCGGTCGAGTGCAGCAGCGCGTCGATGTCGCCAGGGCCCTGGCTTGTCTGCGCCGCGATCAGCTGCTCCTGCATCGCCTCACCGTAAGTCTCGCGATCGACACTCCGGAACACGCCGATGGGGGTCGGCCCGAGTGGACCGTGGGAGAGCCGGCTGAGGGCAAACGCCACGGCCGGGTTCGGGTTCGACGGGTCGTGGACGTGGATGGCTTCGAGGCCGACGTCGGCGACGGCAACGATCCTGGCAACCGCACCGTCGATGACCACGCCCATGCTGTTGTCGGATCCAAAGACGATGGGTTCACCCTCCTCGAGCATGATGCGGTTCTCATCGCGTTCCTCACGGCCGGTGAGTTGGAGGAAGGCCTTGTCGTTGAAGACGTTGCAGTTCTGGTAGATCTCGATCAATGAGGATCCCCGGTGATCGAAGGCCGCCTGAAGCATTCTTGCGGTGTGGGGGCGATCCATGTCGATGGTACGAGCGACAAATGTCGCCTCAGCTCCGAGGGCCAGGCTGACCGGATTGAACGGGTAGTCGATCGATCCCATCGGGCTGCTCTTGGTGCGCTTCCCGACCTCAGAGGTAGGGGAATACTGGCCCTTGGTGAGTCCATAGATCTGGTTGTTGAACAGCAGGATGTTCAGGTTCAGGTTGCGCCGCATCGCGTGGATCAGGTGGTTGCCGCCGATCGAAAGGGCGTCGCCATCGCCGGTGATCACCCACACGTTGAGGTCGGGATTGGCGGCCGCCAGCCCTGATGCGATGGCCGGAGCCCGGCCATGGACCGAGTGAATGCCGTAGGTCGCCATGTAGTACGGGAATCGTGATGAGCACCCGATCCCGGAGACGAACACATGCTTGTCGCGGTCGATGTCCAGCGTCGACAGGAAGCTCTGGACGGCGGCGAGGATCGTGTAGTCGCCGCAGCCGGGGCACCAGCGCACCTCTTGGTCCGACTGGAAGTCGCTGCGTTCGAAGCGGGTGGCGGTGTCGGTCATGAGTGGTCCTTGGTGTCGAGGATCTCAAGGATCTTGGCGGAGATCTCGGAAGCCTTGAAGGGGACTCCCTGGATCTTTGGGTAGCTCAGCGCGGGGATCAGGTACTCCGCCCGCAACAGTCGCGATAACTGTCCGCGGTTGAGTTCGGGAACCAGCACTTTCGGGAAGCCGGCAACGACGTCCCCGAGGTTTGGTGGGAAGGGGTTCAGATACCGCAGGTGGACGTGAGCAACTCGGGCATCGCTGCGGTTGACGTTGTTGACGCCGGCGCGGATGGCGCCGAACGTCGATCCCCAGCCAACCACCAACAGGTCGGCATCCTCGGGACCGTGGACTTCGACGAGCGGGATGTCGGCTGCGATGCGCTGCAGCTTCTCTTCCCGCAGTTCGGTCATCAGTTCGTGGTTGAGCGGGTTGTACGAAACGTTGCCGGTGAGGTTCTGCTTTTCGAGACCGCCGATCCTGTGTTCGAGCCCCGGTGTTCCCGGAATCGCCCACGGCCGGGCCATTGTTTCGGGATCGCGGGCGTACGGGAGGAAGGTGCCGTCTGGTCCGTTCGGCTCGGTGGCGTACGTGACGGGGTTGTCCGGAAGGTCTTCAGCGTCCGGCAACCGCCATGGTTCCGAGCTGTTGGCGATGTATCCGTCGGAGAGCAGCATGACCGGCGTCATGTACTTGGTAGCGATGCGGGTGGCCTCCACGGCGACCTCGTATGCGTCGCTGGGAGACTGCACCGCGATCACCGGCAAGGGGGCTTCCCCGTGACGTCCGTAGAGCGTGAAGAGCAGATCGGACTGTTCGACTTTGGTCGGCAACCCGGTCGAAGGGCCGGCACGCTGCACATTGACCACGATCAGCGGCAGCTCGGTGCTGAACGCCAACGAGATCGTTTCGCTCTTGAGAGCCACCCCAGGTCCCGAGGTGCCGGTGACGCCGAGATGCCCTGCGAAGGTAGCCCCGACGGCGATCCCGACGGCGGCGATCTCGTCCTCAGCTTGGAAGGTGCGCACACCGAAGTTCTTCCGCCGCGCCAACTCCTCGAGGATGCTGGTTGCCGGTGTGATCGGATACGAGCCGTAGAACAGCGGGACGGCCGCAGCCTGGGCGCCGGCGATGAGTCCCCAGGCAAGGGCCTGGTTGCCGGTGACGTTGGCGTAGGTACCGGCAGGCAGTTTGGCGGGCTGGACCTCGTAGGTATGGTGAAAGGCCTCGGTGGTGATGCCGTAGTTGTAACCCGCTTTGAGGGCGGCGATGTTGGCCAAACCGACGGGTTGGTCCTTGCCGAATTTCTTCTCGACCCAGTCGATGACGGGTTCGAGTGGGCGAGTGAACATCCACGAGATCAGGCCCAGAGCGAAGAAGTTCTTCGAGCGCAGCGTGGCCCGGCCCTTCACCCCTGTGTCCTTTACGGCCAGCTTGGTGAGGTCCTCCATTTTGGCGGTCAGTACGTGATAGTCCTCGAGGCTGCCATCGGTGAGCGGGCTGACCTCGTAGCCCGCCTTGGCGAGGTTGCGCTCGACGAAGGCGTCTTCGTTGATGAGCAGCAGGCCACCCTGGCGCAGGTCGACCAGGTTGGATTGGAGGGCGGCCGGATTCATGGCGACCAGGACGTCGGGATCGTCACCCGGCGTGAGGATGTCCCAATCGGCGATGTGGACCTGGAACGACGAGACTCCCGGCAGCGTGCCTTGCGGAGCGCGGATCTCAGCCGGGAAGTTCGGGAAGGTGGCGAGGTCGTTGCCGAACATCGCGGATGCCGCGGTGAACTGCGTTCCAGCAAGCTGCATACCGTCGCCGGAGTCGCCGGCGAATCGAATGACGACTCGGTCGCGCTGCTCGCGTTCTACCGGTGCAATGAGAGTGTCTTCAGCCAATGGGAGCTCCTGGTTGTCCAAAAGGACGGAGCGGGCCGGAGAGGCCGGTGTGAGCCGCCAGGTCGGCTCCGTCAGCGCATCGCTAGCCAGTCTATGCACCTCAGACCCGAAACAAGCGCACTTCTGTGGAGAGGGCTCGATATTGGTCTCGCGGCCCAATTCGAGCCGGCTAGTGACCGCCGCAGCTACGACGTCGCGTACGGTGGGGTTTGGGTGGCAACCAGCGCGACTTGCTCGAGAGCGAGACCGATCGAAAGCAGCCTTTCCTCACTCCAGGCGGGGCCGATCATTTGCAGGCTGGGCGGTGGCAAACCTGGGGTGTTGAGCGGGAGGGCCAGAGCCGGCAAGCCGATGTGGTTCACCAAGGCGGTGAAGTGCGAGATCGGCGA
>Ga0209567_10001061_pt1 | contig 14489 bp, 5 predicted proteins | sample COG_12_FD_184756 | JGI IMG/M metagenome (GOLD analysis project Ga0209567, IMG submission 184756) | Pelagic marine sediment microbial communities from the LTER site Helgoland, North Sea, for post-phytoplankton bloom and carbon turnover... | ecosystem: Environmental > Aquatic > Marine > Neritic...
TCCAGCAGGCGAGGAGATTGCCCTGGTAGAGGACATTGAGACTGATCACTGGTTCATTAATCGAAATGATAAACCGGTGAAGGTTCTGATTTGCGATTTGGATAACCGGTGAAGCTCAGGGTTTGTGATTTTGGTAATACGAAGTGATTTAGCTTTGGGATTGTCGTGGCGCTGGCGGATCGACCTCAGACGAGGTATCGCCTAAGCAACAGCCGATTGCGACCGAAGCTGGTTTAGTTTTTCCTGAACGGCCGGTGTTGGCCGAAAGCGCCACTACGTTTCCGTCGAAATCTGATCCAAAAACTCGAATTTCGACGGGCTGCAATGGGTTCCATTACTGCCGGTGGGATTTTACAGGGTGCGGTAGATAATTGCTGCACTGCACAGACAGCAACCGACCCATTCCGGACCGTCAAGGTGCAAATGCTTCACCGTCTGCATTGGATGTAGACACGTGCTCAACATCGATTCCAAACCTGCGACCGCTGCGGCGGGGCCATGAAGATCATCGCCTGTATCGAGTACCCGGCCGTCATCGGCCAGATCCTGGACCGTCTCGCTCAACACGATGACTCGGAACAAACCTGCCCCCAACCAGCTCGGGCACCGTCACATCCCATCACGCCTTAGCGGGTGTCATCTCGCATCAACGCAGGGATGCGATGATCAACCGAACATCGTGCCATTCCCGTTCGGCTACGATTTCCACAAAGTCTCAGATCCAATTCAACCTCAAGCCCACACGACGGCAAATACCAGCCCTCAATGCGCGATTGAGACCGGATCGCCCATACGTCCCCGCGCGCCGGGCCAGGCTCTGATACAATCCGGCTGACCTCCAGCAGTTCGGTACATTTCAGCTTGTGACCTCTTACTGGCAGAATCCCCGACTCCTCGCCCTCCTCGCCCTCGGCACCAACGGCGGCCAGCCGCTCGCCGATGAAACAACCCTCGACACCGGCATCCACCTCCGCTGGCATTTCAATCCCGAAGTGGGTTTCCCACCGGGCGGATTCAACGTCTACCGCCGCGAGCACCAACCCGGGACGGTATACTGTGCCGACTTCCGCGTCGACGAACCCATCATCCTGTGGGACAGCGAATGGGTCTCCGCCGACGTCTCGGTCTCAGGCGAGGTCGAGCGGGCCCAGACCTGCAGGACCGCCGGGCAATACAAGAACGGTTTCCGGCTGCCGGGCAAGCAGACGCTCGAATTCGATCTGAACACAACGGCCAATACGGTGACTGTCACCTTCGGCCGGGCCACCCGCACGACCCCGAAAGGAATCGCCTACTGGGACTCCGCTTCCGGCGAGGTCGAGGTCGCCCGCGCGGAAGCCGTCGAGGACCCGGTCACCGGGCACTACACCCTGACCTTCCAAGCCGATGCCATCGACCGGGTCATCATCACGGCCCGCAACATGCGCGCCTGCGAACTGTGCGTGATCCCGGTCGAGGACGACCTGAGCAAGAGCTGGGGCGAACCGCTCAACACGGACGGCCCGATCCACCTGCCCGCCACCCATCCGGATTGGCCCGGCGTTCACCCCCACCAGCCGGACGACGCCGCCGAGGCCGAAGCACGCCTTCCGTCCGGGCTGGCTGCGGACCAATCCGCCGAATATGTCGCCGGCTTCTCAACCGACGTCCACGGGATGCTCTATGACCTGGTTGGCTGGATCGTGCAGACGCGATACTGGATCGACGATCCCGGTGTCAGCGAGGACGACCTCCCGGCCCCGACCGGTTTCTCCTGGCGCGGGATCGACCTGCTCCACCTGGTCTCGATCGACCCGAACTTCGCCCGCATCCTCGGGCTGTACTGGCACGACGTCCCGCCCGACCCCAACACGTATTACGACTACCGGATCGAAGGACTCTGGGAAGGCGCGCTGCATCCCGCCACCGATAACTTCTTCGAAGATCTGGCGCCCGCCACTCGCTCTACGACCTTCGTCACCTCCGCCGGCCTGCAGGTGACCTCGCCGGAGCCACTCGAGGTTGTCCGGGGGGTGTACCGGATGGGCATCGAAACCAACGGCCTGTATTTTACGAGCGTGATTCCCCAGAGTTCTATCGTGATCGCGCTTCCGGATCCGGTCCCCTCGGTCGCCCTGCATTTGGACTGCGACGGAGACGTGCGCGTCAAGGCTTTCCTCGGGGTTGACCGTGTGAAGGACCTCACTGTGGGACTCGGCAGCCACAACCTGCGGATCGACGATGTCGGCCATTTCGGGAAGCTCAAGCTGCAGTCCGACGACCCGCTGACCCTGATCGGCGTGGTCACACGCGAGCAAGCAGAAACGATCGAGGAGATCAACTACGTCACTTTCCACCACCGTCAGGAAGCCCCGCCGGATGTGCTGGTCCCTGAGATCGAGACAATGACAGCCCTGCCGGCCGCGTCCGCTTTCGCAGACGACGGCGAGCGGCTCGAAGGGCAGAACGCCGCTGGGCTGCGCTGGGAACTGAATGAAGCCGGCGGGGATTATCTCCACCGGGACGCCCCAGTGCTCTACCACGTCGAACGCAGTGAGGGCGGGAACGGGAACCAGCCCGACCCCAACCCACTGGTCACAATCCTCAACGAAGACAACCCTGCCGTGGTCTCGGACGGCGGACTGACAGAGGCGCGGCCTGAGGGCTGGCCGGAAGAGCACCAGCATTTCATCGACCGGCACCTAGCAGACGGCTGGTACGCTTACCGGGTGCGCGGGATCGACCTGTTTGGCCGGCTCGGAGATTGGAGTAGCCGTAAAGGCCTGCGGCTGTTGGATGCGGTCGCCCCGCCCTCGCCGGTCCGGGTGGAAGCCGTCTATCTCGACCCGGCCGATCCGCAGATTACAGCCGCCGACCTCCCCCACGCACCGGGGACGAAGGCGAGCTGGGAATGGTCCGGTGCGTGCCGGCTCCAGGCGCCAGAGGTCGAAAACGGCGGCGAGTTCCGGGTGTATTTCAGAGAAGGCGAGCTCAACGTGCTGACCGGCGTGATCGTCTCCGTGACCGCTTCCGGCGATCAGCTCGAGCTGCAGACCGATCACTTCCTGCTCGAATCGTCCGACAATCCGGTCGGCGAGTGGCTGCACCTGGATGGCACTTATTTCGAGATCACCGCGATCGACGCCACCGGCGACCTGCGCTACACGGTCGAGATGCCCGCGGGCCTGGCGGAGTTCCCGTCTCCCGGGCCGTACCGCATCAACGCCACGCCGGCTCGCTCCTACACCATCGACTACCGCGATCCGGCCAACTGGCGGGTGCGAGAACACGTCGAACCGGCCCAGGCGACCTCGATCGTGCGAGGGGCGCTGACTGATGTCGTCGAGGTGCTGGGATCGAGCACCGTGCACGTGACCACCGACCAGGTCCTGGATGACAATGCCGGTGTGTTCACCCCCGGCGTGCTGATCTCCGGCGGTGTGGTCTACCAGGCCCGTGCGCACGACCCTTCGGCCACCCCATTGACGCTCACCTTGCAGGCGCAGGAAATCCCGAGCGACCCGCCGTCAGTACCACCGGCGGAGGTGATCCCGCAGACCGGCGCCTATTTTGTTTACTACCCCGGCCAGGTTTACACCGTCTACCTGCCCGGGCTGACGCTTTCCCCGTCTCCGGCCGAGCCGACTGCCGTCGGGCACATCGCGGTGTCCACCTCGGACAACCTGCCGTACGTTCCCGACGAATGGCAGCTCCCGCCTAACCAGGACCGGCCGGGGAACGAAGGACCGGTCTCGCCGCCGCGCCGGATCGTCGCGGTGCAGCGCACCCGCCCGGCTGCGCCGGGGAACGTGCCCGCCGCCGGGGCCGACCCGATCTTCGCTGCGCCGGCCGATTTCTACGGGCAGGCCCGCTACACATTGGCCTGGGAGGCCGTCCAGGATGCGGCCAGCTACGCCGTTTACCGCTGCAGCGGGGCGGCGCTGTTCGACCGCGACCTGGCGCTGCGAAAGCGCGGTGTGGCGCCATACGATGCCGATCCTTTCCACGACGATCCGGGCTTCGCCGCCTGGCTGGCGGATGCGTTCCCGGGGATGCCGGCTGGTGCCCTCACGGACGAAGCCTGGCGGGTCTGGGCGGCGCGCTTTTATCCCGGGCTGACCGATTTGGATATCCAGGTGCTGGCCGATTTGACGGACAACGCGGCCGCCTTCAGCCGGGTCAACACTGATACCGTCATCGGTCTGAGCTATCCGGACGTCTTCGACGGGCGCGGCCGAGGTGTGGTGATCTACAAGGTGCGGGCGATCGACGTGGCCGGGAACCCGGGAGATTTCAGTCCGGCCTATCCTCCGGTCCATCTATATGACGTGACCCCACCGGCGCGGCCGGTGGTGACGGCCGTGTTGGGGGAGCAGGAGGCCGTCCGGATCGAATGGCGGGCGAACACCGAACCGGACCTGGACGCCTATTGGATCTGGCAGGCCGATCGTCCGGGGGACCTGGCCGATGCCCATCGCCAGGCGCCAGCGGCGGTCCTGCCGGTCACCCCGGGTGCCGTCCAGGAGAGCCACACGATCGGCGGCCTGCAGGGCGGGCAGAATCTTTATGTCGTCCTTGCCGCAGTGGATACTTCGGGCAACCTTTCACAGCGCACCCCGATCCTACAGGCCCGCGCTTTCGACACGCTCCCGCCGGACCCGCCCACCTGGATCAGCGATCAGTGGATCTCGGATGGACTTGGCGACGGGGTCAAACTCAACTGGGCGGCGGCAGAACCGGGGCTGACCTGCACGCTCTACCGCCGGCCCATGGGCGGTGGGACCTGGCGGGCGGTTTCCCCGCCGCTCAATGCAGGCGCGGCGCCGCTCGAATTCTCATATATCGACCGGGACGTGGTGATAAGCGCAGGCTACGAATACCACGTCCGGGCGGAAGACCCTGCCGGCAATCGCGCCGGCGATTACACGGTCCGGACCGTTTACCCGGGGGTGTGAAGCATGCGCGATATCAACTTCCTCCGCACCCCGATCCGCGGCGACCAGCAGTTCCAGTTGCTGAACCTCTCGATCAGTGAGACACCGCTGCTCGGGAACCCGCTCCCGACCGACCTGGTCCCGCAGACCGTGCAGATCTCGTTCGAACTGCCGCCGCTGGCGGAGGTCGAAATTGCACCGCTCTGGGGCGGCTCTTTTCGTTTCATCCCTGATTCCACCGCCGGGAACCCGACCGATCCTGCACAGGTCGCCCCAGCCAACCTGGTGAACTGGTCTTTGACCGGGGACCTGATCCTGCACAGCGATCCCGGTTTTACGGACCCCGTCAGTTTCCAGGATGGCATGGAGGCCGGCCTGCCCAACATCCGCCCGATTCCGACCTTTGTGCGTTATTCAAAGGTCCGGCTGACCAGCAGCTTTATCTTCACCACCCTCTTTGAGGCCAACGTTCCTTCGATCGTATACGACGGCAGGCTCGTGTATTCCGACGAGTCGGAATTCTTTGAAAAACTGGTCATCAGCTTCCTGGCCGGGACGGCCTACATGCCGTGCGAACTGGATGAGAACGACCCCAACCTGGACACAGCCCTCAAGCCGATGCCCGTCGTGGAGATGGCCCCAGCCGGCGCACCCACGGTCCTGAAGATCACCTGCGCCAGCCTTTCCGAAAAGATCGACGACCTGGCCTGGTGGGAGAACGAGCCGGTCTTCGACGGCTTCTCCGGGGAAACCCTGGTCGATCCCGCACTGCACACCGAAGCCGACCTGAAAGACAACCCGGCCCATCCCAGCCATTCCGTCATCTCGACCTGGGCGGTCTTCCGGGACGCCGTGCTGATCGCTTACGCCCCGGATCAGGGTCCGGCAATTGCGCTGCGTGCGGCCCTGGAAGCCGCGCTTCCCGGCGGCCTCGCTTATCGGAGGATCGAATTGATCCGTCCGCCGGTCCCTGGCGCGCCCGTCGGCAGCGCGCCGCAGCGGCCGTTCCCGATGTACAAGCTGTGCTGGCACAGCACCCAGGGCGGCCCGACCGAAACCCAGCGCCTCCCGCTTTCGGGCAGCCTGTACCTCCAGCTCCCGGACGGCCTGTTCACGTTCTGGGCGATCCCGCGCTCCCAGGACGCCGGCGTGTTCACCACCGGCGACCAGCTTAAGGTGAGCACCGGGGCGCTGCCGCCAAGCAAACACGTGTTCGGACCGCCGCAGGGCAGCGTGGACATCGCCCTGGCCGGGCAGGAAAGCGTGACCGTGTACGCCCATCTCCAGGAATTCGACGGGGCATACGTCTGGAAGCAGCTTTCGGGAATCGCCGCTGAGCGAGACAGGCTAATCGCAAAAGCCGCAGCCGACTGGAACGCGCCTGTGAACTGGTGGTATTTTACAGATCCCACCGTTCCCTCGCGACCCTACGGCGAGGTATATGGTTTTGTCCGGGAGTCGGCCGGCCGGCACGGTCTCGCCCCTGAGTTCCTGCTTACCGTCATGATGGGAGAGGGCGCCAGCCGATACATGGAAATTCACGGCGCGTATGATCCAAATGCGCGCATATCAGGTTTCGGCGTCCTGGGGCTGGACCTGATCCTCTACCGAGTCGGAGGGCTGGACGGCGACGGGAATCCCCCGGCGATCCCCGGGGCGATCTCGGCGGAGGAACGGGCCGAATACGAGTACAACCTGGTCACGGAAGGGTACGTCGATCAGGCGGTCGCCGATTCGGTAGAGTGGACCCAGGAGGTCCCCAATGAGAAGGGACTACTGATCCAGATCGCCGATGTCACCGGCTGGGCGAATGCCGTCGAACTGGTCGCCGCCGAACTGCACGCTCGGCTGGACGAGATGCTCGCCTACCTGGCCTCAAAGTCGCCCCCGGACCCCGTACCTGTCGAAGTCCAGCAGCGCTTCCTGATCTACGCCAGGTACAACGCGTCGATAGCGACCTGCCAGGACCTGGCCGATGACCTGGCCAACAAGGTCAAGAAATGGGTGGGTGACCCTCCGCCAGACAACAAGAACGCCCACTACAACGCGCTCCGACGGGTCGCAACTGCGCAGTGGCAGGAAGAATCCGGAGTCCTTCGTTAGGATGCTGAGGGATATTGCATGACCACACTCTCTGACCTCAACGGGCAGACTCTCCAGCCCTTATCCGGGCTGCTCGATGCCGCCAGCGTCCCAGAAGACCTGGTCGGCTTCGACCGGCCGGTCGCCGACCTGCTGGCACAGGTCTTCTACACGAATCTCTCGCTGCACGATGTCCCGAACGGCTATCTGGGTCAGCTCACGCTGGTGATCGACCAGGAGATCGCACTCGCTCCGCTGGGCGATGCGGTCTCGCTCGTGATCGGCGGCAGCGGGGTGGCGGTTATCGAGACCGAGGTCAGCCTGGCATTTGCTCCGGGCGCTTTCAGCTTCAACCTGTATTTCAAGAACGTCGACGCTGCGCTCCGGATCCAGCCCGGCCTGCTCCAGCCGCTGGTTCCCGGCACGGACGAAATCGACACCGCGGCAGGCCAGGTGGACATCGCGCTCGGACTGGTCCACATCCGCATCGGCACCACCCAGCTCTTTGAGATCGAATTCGAAGCGGCCCCGGCCCTGCCGAGCGTGATGATTGGGGAGACCGGGGTGATTCTGGGCGCGGATGCGATCCGCTGGCTGACTCCTGCGAGCGAGAACCTGCCTGCGGACACACCGGAAGCGTTCACCGGGCTCTACCTGGAAAACGCCGCTATCGAACTGGCTGCGCTCGAACTGGACGCCAACCCGACCCTGCAGGCCGGGTATGCCTTCCTCGGTAGCCAGGGCATCACCGCGCAGATCGACCTGCTCAACCTGGACCTGCCCGGGGAGCTGGGCGGGTTCACGTTCACGCTGTCCGACCTGGGCGCCGAATTTATCCAAAACAGCATCACATCGGCAGCCGTGACCGGTACGCTGGAAGTGCCGTATCTCGATAAAACTTTGCAGGTCACGATCGGGATCGAGCTCGACGGCGGGCTGGCACTGGCCGTTTCCGATCCGGCCGGCCTGGCCGAATTGAACGTCCCGCAGCTGGGCACCATGACGGTGCACGCGCTTGGGATGGAGATCGGCTCGGAATCGACCTGGCTCCTGCTTTCCGGCTCGCTCCTTCTCGAGGCCGGCGCGCCCGAGCTTACCTGGCCCGAGATCGAAGTCCAGGACCTACGCATCGGACCGGACGGTACCGTCGAACTCCCCGGCGGCTGGCTCGACCTGCAGCAGCCGGCCGCGCTCGACCTCTACGGCTTCCGCATCGAGATCAGCCGGATCGGCTTTGGAAACGAGGACGACGGGCGCCGCTGGACTGGTTTCTCCGGCGGCCTGCACCTGGTCGACCTGCTCCCGTCCGGCGCTTCCGTCGAAGGCCTGCGGGTGATCTGGGACCCGAGCGGTAACCGGGATCCGCAGATCACCCTCCAGGGCGTCGGGATCGAGCTGACCACGCCCGGCGTCATGCACCTCGACGGCGACGTGGCCCTGGTCGATGAAGACCCGGCCCGCTTCTTCACCGGCTCGCTGCTGCTCGAGCTCTACCCGTTGGGGATCACGCTCGATGCGGCGGTCAAGATCGGCCATCTTGCAGCCGAGGATCTCAATTACGTCTATCTCTACCTCAGCCTGGAACTCCCGGTCGGGCTGCCGCTCTGGGCCACCGGCGCCGCGCTCTACGGCCTCTCGGGGCTGTACGGGCTCAACGTCGCTCCGACCGCCTCAGACGGGGACTGGTACGGCTGGTATACCGCCATCCCGGCCTTCAACATCATCGACGACTCCAAGTGGGCCGGGCAGCAGGACGCCTCCGCCTTCGGCGCCGGGCTGGTGCTCGGCACGCTGTTCGACGGCGGCTGGGTGGTCAACACCAAGGGGCTGCTGGCCGTGGTCATGCCTGGACCGGTGCTGCTGCTCCACAGCCGGGCCGACCTGATGAAGCTGCCCCCCGGACTGCTCGACACCGGCGAGGAAGGGACCTTCAACGCCCTGGCCGTGCTGGACGGGAATTCGGGCACCCTCTCGCTCAACATCGACGCCGGCTGGGAGCTAAAAAAGATCGCTGATATCGCCGCCTCGGCCGAGGCCTATTTCGATTTCGCCAACCCGGCCAACTGGCATCTGTACATCGGCCAGGACAAACCCGAAGACCGCCGGATCCGGGCCTGGGTGATCACGCTCTTCAACGCCGACGCCTACCTGATGATCGAGCCGGTCGGTATCGCGGCCGGCTTCGGCGTGAGCTGGGGCGAGAGCTGGAAATTCGGCCCGGTCAAGGTGACCCTCAAGGCCTGGGTCGAGGCCGGCGCGGCGCTGACCTGGTCGCCCCCGCAGCTCGAAGGCAGCCTGAGCCTGGGCGGGGAATTCTCGGTCAAGGTGTCCCTGTTCAGCGTCGGGATCGCCGCCGAAGCGACGCTTTCGGCGAAAACGCCCAAACTGTATTGGGTGCGCGGCGAGCTCGAGATCCGGGTCAAGCTGCCCACCCCGGTCAAGGATCTCAAAGAGACGGTCACCCTCGAGTGGAAGCAGGACGAACCGCCGCCGCTCGAAGACCCCTTCACCGGGATCGCCCTCGAACACCTCAAGGTCAGCGAGACCTGGCCGGCCGCGGATGGGAACACAGGTCTCCTGCCGGGCAGCGCACGCTATGAACCGGGGCCGCTGGTCCCGCTCGACGCCCGGCCGGTCATCACCTTCGACCGCTCGGTGGAGGACAATTCCGGCCTGAACAACATCGACGGCAGCACATACGCCGGTCCGGACGAGATCGGGGAATACGAGTTCGAATACGAGGTCGAGGAGATCACGCTCGAATACTGGCCGAAGGCCGGCGCGGCCGGCTGGCAGGCGCTCCCCGATCACGAGATCTTCGGATCCTGGGCGGCCGTGGCGGACGGACAGGGGGATACATCCGCCGGCAAACTGCAGCTCTGGACAAAGACCCCCTTCAGCTTCACTCGCCGCAGCTCGCGCGCCTACCGGGACTGGTTCCTATCACGCTTCCCGCTCTGGCCATGCCCGGGGGTCCCAACGGCGGAAGAGATCTGCGTGGAATGGTTCGGGATGCCGGACGGCGAGGAGCTCGGCGAGGTCTTCAACCACCAGGGGCTGGCCTTCAACGCGGACATCTCCCCGACGATCGTGCAGAGCACGGCGGAAACGGTCTGCCGCGGTTCGGACGAATCCGCTATGCACTTCCATTACAACCTCTGGGCGCTTTTCCCTGAAGAGAAAGCCTACGAGGTCGATATCTGCATCGAGGGCCGGCTGTTCTGGCTGCGCACCTATGCGGACGGCGAGCCTGTCCACCTCGTCCAGGACCCGGAAGACCAGATGGTCCGGCTGCGCGGAGCCGGGATAGAGTGGATCCATTTCGAAGGCCCCGAGGAAGGGGCCGTCGTGGTCAGCATCTGCTATAAGACCGAGTCGCAGTTCCTGGAAGCCGAACGCCAGCAGGAGCGTATCGACCGGCTCGAAGCGAGCACGGTGCACTGGGAGAGCGAGGAGCCGATCCTGGCGCCCGACATCTACTACCGGCTGGGCGTGACTGTCAAGACCACCCGCACCGGCCGGGGAAATACCGAGACCCGCACCGAAACGCACCAGGCCTACTTCCAAACCATGGCCCCGCCGGCGCTCGACCCGGCGATCATACCACCGGGGGGTGATGCGCTGGGCGTCACCCACTACCCCAACGGAGATCGATGGAAAGACCTCGGTGCCTATATCGACCAACTGATCCCCGGCGAGGGGGCCCTGCCCGTCTACCGGGCCTACGGCTTCGGGGTTGAGTTCAACGAGGACTACGTCGAGCAGATGTATGGCGCCGACATGGCCATCCGGCTGCAGGACGGGAACGATCTGCCGGTGACGGACGAGCACGGCAACGACGTCCTGTTCGCCAACGTCTGGGAGGAAATGCCCACGACCGAGCTGAGCGAGACCGAGTATCCGTACGTCGAGCGGCTGTCGGCCTGCCTACCGGCCTGGACCGCCTACTACCCGCCCAACGACCGCTTCGCCGCCGACCACGGTGTGCTCTTCGAAGACGATTTCTCCGCCGGGCTGGACGCCTGGACCGATCCGTCCGAAGCAGACGGGGACCCGAACGCCAAATGGACAGCGGCCGGGGGCGTGCTGTCCCTGCTCAACCCTGCCCTGGGCGGGCTGGGAAACCTGCTGGTCGCGGGCGACCAGGACTGGGATGATGTCGCCGTTGAGATCGACCTCGCGGGCCAGGGCGATGATATTGGGCTGGTGTTCCGCTACACGAACACGGATGCCGAGCGCTACTACCGGCTGAGGTTGAACGCCGCCGAGCGAAAACTCGAGAAGATCGATGCGGGCGTGGTCGAGGTCCTCTGGGAGGAAGCGGTCGGCTACACGCCAGGTGATGCCGCGGCCCTGGCGGTGCAGTGCGTGGGTGGGCAGCTGCGCGGCCAGCTCGACGACCTGCTCCTTTTCGACCTGCAGGACGAGGCCGCCCTGCTGACTGGTCAGGTCGGGATTTTTGCGCTGGCTTCGGCCGCGTTCAAGCGGCTCCTCGTGCGGGACTGGCCGGGCGCGGTGCTGGCCCCCGAGACGCACTACACCGCCGAACTGCTAGCGAGCTATGTCCGGATGCAGGCGGCCACCTGGCCTGCGGACCCGTCCGGTGAAGGCTGGTTCGAGATGGCCGAGGTGATCAAGCGCTTCGTCCTGAAGGGCGATGAGAGCTGGGCGGACGTACGGATCGAGGCGAGCGTCACGATCGACACTGCCGAACGGGCCGGACTGGTGGTCCGCTTCAGCCTGGACCCGGGCACGAACACCTACACCTGCTACCGGCTGTTCTTCAACCCCGAGGACCGCAAGCTGCGGCTGGCGCACCTCACGGGTGATTTCGACCCGGCCACGGGCGAGTTCACCATCACCGAGCGCGACCCGTTCTGGGAATGCCTCGACCCGGCCTGCGGGGTCGATTTCGACCTGACCGAGCACGACCTGGCGCTGTCCTGCGAAGGCCCGCTGCTGACCATCGAAGTCGACGGGCAGCTGATCGCGATCGTGGAGGACGAGCGACTGGCTGCCGGGCAGGCCGGGCTCTACTACAGCGGGAATGAGGACCCGGTCTTCAGCGATATCGTGGTACGCTCCCGCCCGCGCGGCGTCGTGCAGCGCTGGCAGTTCACTTCCTCGGCGTTTGCCGGTCTGGTCGAACATCTGGACGGCTTCAACGGACAGGTCTACCTGGAAGAGGCCGACGTGCACGACACCACGTTCAAGGCCGTGTGGGACCCGGCCGTGCTCGAGGTGGATGCGGCGCTGCAGGCGCTCGAGGCCGCCCGGCTGGCCGTGGAGAACGCCGGCCCGGAGGACGTTTGGGCACGGCGCGCCGAGGCGGAAGCCGCCGAAATCGAATTGAACCGGGCATCCGGCGTGCAGTTTGAAGCCCTTTCAGGACTGCTCTTCCCGGGCGTCTACCGGCCGCGACCGCCGCGGGTCGAGCTCACGGCGGTCCACGGCACCTACGAACGCCACGCCCTGCTGCTCGAGAGCCCGGAGCCGCTGGACTGGGCCCGGATCACTCCGCGCCTGCGCCAGCTGACACCGAACGGCTACGTGGACGTTAAAAAGGACTTCACCTTCATCTGGAGCGCCGATGGGGCACAGGCCTACCTGGCTCTGTCGGATGATGCGGGGATCGGGAACGGGGATTTCGAGATCCAGATCGCCCGCCGGCTTGACATCGGCCCGGCCGGACCTGTCCTGCGCCGGTGCGGGAGCACGCTGCCCGAGGTGGGGGGCCTTAAATTCGAACTGGATTGAACCAATCGCCATCGGTGCGCGCCCACCTGCATGGACGATCTCATCGGCCATTCCGTCAGCTACCGCATTGCCGTCGGGCCCCACGCCGGGCGCAAGGTCTTCACCCTGCAAACCGTTCCGGCATGGGACACAGAAGATGATGAGACGCTGGCCAAGTCATCCGGCTTCTCCCTGCACGCCGGGGTCACCGCCAAAGCCCACCAGCGACACAAACTCGAGCGCCTGTGCCGCTATATCGCCCGCCTGGCCTCGCTCGTGCCCAAACCCCGCGTCAACCGCACCCGCTATAATGGCGTGTTTCCCTCGAACAACAGTTTGCCGCAATATGTCGCGATGACGGCTCGCTATTGGAATAACCGCACAAGCTGACATTCAACACGTAAGTTTTCTCGTGTGTCGAAGGTCGGGTCCTGGCCGGGTCCTGACTCACGGGGTGAGGAGAAAACTACCCGTTCGAGGCCTATTTACTCCGGCCGCTATAGCGCGGACAACCGCCAGTTGAGGACAGGAAATATCGGCATTAGCCAAACAGGCGGAATCCATAACTGACATAGGTTAAATATTAGCAATTTAAATTCTGCGGACTGCTATCCTAAACATCAAATTCCTGCAGGCCAGCTTTTACGAATCCTTCTTCCAATCTTTTCTTAACGACTCGTTGTTTATATGCGAATGCAAACACAGTATTCAGAACCGCACTTCCCCAGTAATCATTGCGGTATGGTCCAAGCACGAGTTAGCGGCGTCTGGTGCAGCATATTGTCAGATGACTTGATTCTCGTTAATCCTCGATCCCAAAATGTTTCTTCTGAAATATCTCCGCTAGTTTCATCCCCTCCTCGGTTACTCCCACAGATTTGGCTTTCCCTCTAGGGTTACTTATCCAACCCTTCTCATACAAGAGATTCGTTACATCCCAATCCATGCCTTTCCATGCGCGCGCGCCCATTCCGTCGCTCTCGGCACTCAAACAAAGTATAGCTAGCGCAACTTCGGCAAGTTTTTCCTCATCTAAACCATCGGGGATCGGCATTCTTCCTCCAGCGCAAGATTCGGGTAGTCATATAAGGCCTTGCATCAGCGGTCAAACAAAGCGCATAGTGATTTGTTTGATCCGTCTGCATGTGCTTGTTGGACGAAGCCGCTTCGCGGAGAAATGCGTCGTCACCTGCTGCAATCTAAAATGTAACCTCACACCCTCACTCAGAGGGATTATTCAACCACGAATCACGAGGTTACCACACCATGACATCATCAGCCGAGTCAGATTTCAAGCAGAACTACGAAACGCATCTTAAGCACCTTAAGCTCAAAGGCCTGCAACCCAAGACCATCGAAGCCTATTCCCGCGCCATCCGCCGCATCGGTACCTATTTCGATCATCATATCGACGATCTATCCGAACAGCAGCTGACCGACTACTTCACCGATCTGCTTGGCTCTCACTCCTGGAGCGCCGTCAAGCTCGATCTTTATGGCCTCAAGTTTTACTACACCCACGTGCTGCATAAGCCCTGGGAAAACATTGACCTGATCAAGCCGCCGAAGACTCAACGCCTGCCGGATATCGTCACCATCGATGAAGCCAAACGTCTGATCATAGAGACCTTTACACTCAGTTACCGGGTTTTCTATTTTACCCTCTACAGCCTGGGCCTGCGCCTCGGTGAAGGATTACGTCTTGAAGTAGGCGATATCGATGCGCCGCGACAGCGTGTCCATATCCGCGATTCCAAG
>Ga0209567_10001062_pt1 | contig 14486 bp, 14 predicted proteins | sample COG_12_FD_184756 | JGI IMG/M metagenome (GOLD analysis project Ga0209567, IMG submission 184756) | Pelagic marine sediment microbial communities from the LTER site Helgoland, North Sea, for post-phytoplankton bloom and carbon turnover... | ecosystem: Environmental > Aquatic > Marine > Neritic...
GCAAAGGTGGCCGGATTCACTGGGGACCTTGGGCCACGCAAGCCTCCCCTCGGAGCTCGCGTCCAATCTGCGGTGGTTGCTGGCTTGCAGATTGGCACTCGCTACGCCGACTCCACCCCGCATCGCGCCCCGCCGTGCCCCTCCATACGTAGACATTCATGGAGAAGGGCAAGACGGGGACTGGCCACCATACGACCCCCGTGAGTCGACTTCTATATAGGAGAACGGCTCGGGATGGGCAGCACAGGGAGTGGGGGGCGAGCCCCCGCGTGGTTCGACGTATTGAGCCGGGCGAGCGGGTACCCCGCGACCGAGCACGCCCGTCCCGAGCCGTTCTCCGATCGTATCGTTTTGGGTGTCGCGTTCCGCCGTGTCTCGGTTGATTACTCCGAGTCGCCCTCGAGCTTGGCCTTTAGCAAGTCGCCGAACGTACCGAGTCCCTGTTTGGCCGATTCCTTGCGGTATTCGCGGACGGCCTTTCTCTCATCGTCGAGGAGTCTGGCCCGAATCGAGCAGCGCAGTGACCCATCGCGATCGGTGCCAATGACCTTCACCTCGATGACGTCGCCCTGGGACACGCCTTTGCGCTTGTCGTCTCGGACGTCTTGAAGCTCACGGCTGGGAATGAAGCCGCGACCGCGCTTTCCGAGCATGCCGTCGACTTGGACTTGGACACCGCTGTGGTCCACCCGCTTGACGATCACCGACACCATCGAGCCCGGCTTGAGTGACCGCGGAGCCTTGCCGACCTCGATCTCCCCGGCTTCGATCGCGGCGGCATCCGCCTCGGAAAGCTTCGAGAGTGAGATGCGCCTCTGTTGACGATCGACGCGCTCGACGACGACGTGGATTTCGTCGCCTTCGCTGACGGCTTGCTTGGCGTGCGTGAGCTCTCGACTCCCGCCCAGCTCCGAGATGTGCAGGAGCCCTTCGATGTTTTCTTGGAGCTCGATGAACGCGCCGAACTCCGTGGTTCGAACGACTTTGCCCTTGATCGGCATTCCAGGCCGGATGGTGTCCTTGGCGGCCTCCAGTGGGTCCGGCTGGCAGCTGCGCATGGACAGCGACACGCGGCCAAAACGGTCTTTGCGCGAAGCCTGTTGAATTTTCAAGATTTCGACGTCGACCTCATCGCCCACCTTGGCAGCGTCATGCGGTCGAACGCCACGGCCCCACGACACCTCGCTCATGTGGACCAGACCGTCGAGGCCCCCGCCAAGGTCAACGAGCACACCGTAGTCGCGCACCTCGAGCACCTTGCCATTGAGCTTGGCGCCAACCTCGAGCTCGGCCATTCGGTCGCGGGCTCTCTTTCGAGCTTCCTTTTCAAGGACGTTTCGCCGGCTGACGATGATGCTCTTCTTGCCGCCCTTGTCCTGCGGCAACGAGAACTCGCAGCGATGCCCCACGAACGTGTTGGGATCCTCGATGGGTGTGAGCGACATCGCGCTCGCCGGGCAGAACGCCCGCACGCCACCCACTAGCACGTCAAACCCGCCACGATTGTAACCGTAGACGACGCCCTGCACGCGTTGGTGAAGGTCGCGGGCCGCCCGCAAGGCCTTGCGGACCTCTGCCTTGTCGATGATGCGATTGACGATCACGATATGTCCGCTTTCGGCAACCCCCCCGATGCGTCCGCGGAAGATCGCGCCGACCTGCGGAACCTCGAGCTCGGGCAGGGGCTCGAGGAGGGTCAAATCCGCGTCCGCCGGATCCTCGGGGGGCTCCGTCACGGCCACGGCCTCCGCCACAGCCTCAGTCTCGGAAACGGCCTCGGTCCCGGAAACGGCCTCGGTCCCGGAAACGGCCTCGATCCCGGAAACGGCCTCGGTCCCGGAAACGGCCTCGGTCCCGGAAACGGCCTCGATCCCGGAAACGGCCTCGGTCACCGTCGCCGGGGCGGGCTGGGCTTCTGGCAATTCGGTGATGCTGGTCGGATCGAAAGCCTGCGCAGCGACCACGGTATCGGCCTCACCCATGTCGTCGTGAAGGTCCGCGATGTCCGTGGTGGAGAACTCCCAGCCCGAGGTGTCGCTTTCGGCGGACTTGGCGATCTCGACCGCGGGCGCCTCGACGACGGCCGCGTCGATCGGTGCCTCGGTCGGTGCCTCGATCGGTGCGTCGGTCGGTGCGTCGGTCGGCACCTGGGATGTTGCGGCTTCTTCGGAAGGCGCTTCAGGTTCGTGCGTGATGGCTGGAATATCGCGTGGTTCGTTCACGTCGACGATTGCGCTCGCCTTGCCAAACACGTCGACGATGATCGTGCCGTGCTCGACGCGCTCGACACGTCCAGCGATCTCTTCCCCCGGCGAGAACGCGTGCTTCCGCGTCGCCCCTCCGGCAAACAGATGAAGGAATGGGGCATGATGCTGCCCGGACTTCGCATCCGGCGGCACTTCGCTGGCTCCGGCCTGCGCGCCTTTCTTCTTGCGGCGCCGGCGACGCTTCTTCTTGCCGGTGTCGTCGGCCGCGACATCGCCCGAGGAGGTTTCGCTGCTCTCGGGCGAAGCGGCATCGCCGCTCACCGTATCTGCCTGCGCCTCGGCGGCCGCAACATCACCGGAAACCGTATCGGCCTCTCCGGCAACGGGCTCGGCCTCCGTCCCCGACTCAGTTGCTGTCCCGATCTCGGTCTCGCCGTCGGCCACGTTCGCGCTCTCGGTCCCGGTCTCGGCCACGTTCGCGCTCTCGGCCTCGGTCCCGGATACAGGCTCGGTCCCGGCCCCGGTTTCGGTTTCACGGGCGCCTGGCGATTCCACAGGCGCCACCTCTCCCGTTGAGGTCTCACTTGTTTTGGAATCGGTTTCAGTCATGCGCAATCCTCGCGCGCGAAAGACGCTCAACGCAGCTGCGGAACGTCCGGGTTAAAGGGGTCTCGTAGGGTAGGCAGTGGTCGAATCGGCGTCAAGCGACCGTGTTGTTGCCGCCAGCCCCGCGGACCCCTACCCTCGATCCGGGGCATGTCTGAGGAAGGTCGCGAGCGTCGAGAATCTGGCCGGGCTGCGCTCGAATTGCCAGTCGACTACGAGCGCCTCAACGCCCTTTTGTCCGACTACACACACAACATCAGCCGGGGCGGGACATTCATTCGAACGGGTCGGCCTCTCCAGGTCGGAACGGTCCTCTCCTTCACGATTCGTGCTCCGCGGCTCGAGGAGGCCATGGTGCTTCAAGGAGTGGTTCGGTGGGTCGTCGACGCCGGCCAGACACGCACGGGCCGTCCCGCAGGGATGGGCATCGCGTTCGTCTACGACTCCCCCAGTCATAAAGAGGCCGTCGAGACGCGCTTGGACCGGCTGATGGTGGAGGCGCTTGGACCGATCGCCTTTGAAAAGCTGATGGGCAGACCGGCTCCGTCGGAGCGCACCGAGGACGATCCCCGGTGACCGCCAGGGTCCGAATCCTGCAGGGCGACCTCACCAAAGAAGCCACCGACGCGATCGTAAACGCGGCCAACCAGAAGATGCTCGGTGGCGGCGGCGTCGACGGCGCCATCCATCGCGCAGCCGGTCCCGCTCTCTTGGAAGCATGTCGCGAAGTTCCTGAGGTCCGCCCGGCGGTACGTTGTCCGACCGGCGAGGCTCGAATCACACCGGGATTCAATCTCGAAGCGCGCTATGTCATTCACACGGTGGGTCCCGTCTACGGTGGACGTCCACGCGATGCCGAGTTGCTGGCATGCGCGTTCCGCTCGTCGCTCGAGCTAGGCGTCGAGCACGGGCTTCAATCGATCGCGTTTCCGGCAATCTCCTGCGGCGTCTACGGCTACCCGGCGCAAGACGCCGCTGCGATATCCGCCCAGGTCATCGGCGAGCGGGATTGGGCCCTCCGCGAGGTTCGCTTTGTGCTGTTCTCTAGTGATGTGTTCGCGGCCTGGAAGCGCGCGTTCGACTGACGCTCAGAAATCGACCACCGAAAGGTTCTGACGCTCCTTGTCCTCGGGTCGGTCCCAGCTGTTTTCCAGCCTGAGCACGCCGCGCGGACACATGTGCGCGCACATCCCGCAGCCGACGCAAGACGCGCGAGTGAAGCTCTGATCGGCCTGCGCGTAGGAGCGAACGTCGATTCCCATCTCGCAATACGTGCTGCAGTTGCCGCAGGAAATACACATGCCCGGCTTCACCTTGATCCGATAGCGCCCCACCTTCTGCACCCAGCCGAGAACCGCAGCCATCGGGCAGAAGTTGCGGCACCATACCCGGGGTCCGAAAACCGGATAGAGACCCGTCCCGATGACCCCCGCCAAAATGGCGCCGACTGCAAACCCGTAGAAACTCTTGATCGACCAATCCCTCCAGTCGTTGCCGGCGACGATCCGGTGAAAGGTCGGATGGTCTTTGCCGATGAGCCAGTCGAGGCCGATCAGAAAGGTGGTCGCAATCGCGATGAACAGCACCAGGTGAATGCTCACCTGCTCGAAGCGCCAGGACTTGGTCGACTTGCTCGTCAGGTGTCTCCAAGGATCGCCGAACGTGTTGGCCAAGCCGCCACACCCACAGACCCAGGAGCAGTACCAGCGTTTGCCGTAGAGCACAGCAAGAACAGGCGCGGCCAAAAGCGAGCCCACGACGGTATAGAGTGAGAAATACAGAGGAAGGTCTGCCAGAGTCTGCGGATACAGGTAGTCGTACTTGAGCGGCCAGAAGTAAGAGAGATAGATCTCCTGACCGCCAAAGAGCGGCATGATGAACGGGAGCGTGAACCCAAGCGCGACTTGAATCGCGACGTTCACCGTGATTCGAAATCTGTTGTAGCGGCTGTTTCCGTGGCGCCGTAGGTAATAGATGCCGCCCGCGATCATCGCGACCGAATACAGGAACCCATATAGGTACCAGCGATTTCGCAGTCCGGCAGTTTCCGAGATCGCGGTGAGCGGGGCGATGCCGAACCGCTCTTCCACCTTGTGCTCCCAATAGAGAACGACGTAAAAGACGACCAAGAATGCAGAGATCGTGAGCCCGACGAGGCTGCGGTTCCGCCAGGCCTCGCGGTAGGTGGTCAGCAGGCCGTCCTGTCCTTGCTGATCCACGTTATGCTCCCGGAACCTGCAACGGCGGTACGAGCTCGGTATCGAATGCGGCCTCATTCAAGTGGCCGAGCACCCAGCCAAGGCTTCGTCTCTCCTCGATCCAACGAATGAGCACGCTGTGATCCCATCTCCGGCCGAGCATGTTGAACCCAACGACACGGTCCTCTTGGACGACCACGCGCGTCGTGCTGCGCACCCTGCCCTCTTCCTCGAAAAACCAGCTCTCCTCGCGGTCGAGGTTCCAGTTCACCAAGCCGGCGGTCGTGTACTCGATGTCCATCAGCTTGGCCGAGTTGTACCAAGTGCCGCGCTCGTATCGTGGCCTGTCACCCAGCAGGTTGAGCCCCGCTACCCGACCTTGATCCCGAGCCGTATACCAGAGTTGCTCGGGTCGCCGAGTTCCGTCGAACCAACGGACCGACGCGCAGTCGCCCGCTGCGAGCACGTCCGCTGCGCTCGTCTGCAGGCCTTCGTCGACCACGATCCCGCCGCGCTCGTCGAGCTCGATCGGAGAATTGGCCAGCCAAGAGGTGTTGGGTATCACGCCGATGGCGACCACGACGCAATCGGTTTCGTACCGCCCTTCGTTGGTTCGCACCGCCGCCACGTTTCCATCCGGGTCGGCCTCGAGCGCCTCGACGTCATGCTGCAGGTATACGTCGACTCCATGCTGCGCCATCCGATCTGCAATCCACATTGATTCGCGGTGTTCGAGCGCAATCGGCCAAAACCATTCCTCGCGAATGAAGAACCGAGGTCGAAGGCCCGCCGCAACGGCGACCTCCACCGCTTCAATCCCGATGAGACCGCCTCCAATTACAGTGGGCTGGCGGGCCAGCGTGCCTCGCCGTTCGGCCGAAACTTCGCGAAACCAATACGGTGAGTCTTCCGTGCTCGTACTAAGATGCGCGTCCGGCCTGGGCGGCTCACCGCCACGCGAGGCGCCACCGTGCACCTCGCGCTCGTACCAGGCGAGGTCCTGCAAGGTGACGAAGTGTCCCACACCTCGCGCATCGCTTCCGGGCCAAGGCCCCGGACGTGGACGCGACCCCGAGGCGATCAACAAGCGATCGTAGGGGACCGACTCCCGCGCGCCGGTCAGCGAGACCAACCGCCTGGCGGTATCGATGCCCGTTGCCCGGGCCCGCACTCTGCGAAAACCAAGCCTCTCGTATGCGTCGCGCTCCAAGGGCTCGATGTCGCGATGGCTCATCTGTCCGCTGAACACCCACATCAGCGCCGTCCGGGAGAAGAAGTGGTCGCTCTCCTCGGAAATGAGGGTGATTTCCCAGCCGGGCTCGCGCTTTCGGACAGCGAGCGCCGCCTCCATTCCTGCGACTCCGTTGCCGATGATGACGATCCGCATGCCCGCCCACGATACGATGCCTTCGCCCAAGAGTTACAGTCCTCTGAAACTTCCGGCTTCGAGAATCCGGGCTGTGGCAATACTGGATTTAATCAACTAATATGGAAATCATGCAAGAAAACGCAACCAATGCCTTCGTGGCGGGGGTGCTGGTGGGGAAGCCCATCTTTCGCGCGCCCGGCATCGTGGTGCATGGTGGCCTAGACCGTGAGGACCGTGAGGTGGCGGTTATCGTCCTGCAGGCCGTCACGACCGATGGGCAGAAGGTCAGCTTCGAGAACATCCCTCGCTACGCGGAGGCATCCGGCATCGAGATCGTCAACGAGGAGCCCTATGTCATTCTCGCCACGCCGGCGCCGAAGGGGATCTTCCGCGACTTGCCTTGGAGCGCGTGGCGTCTCGATGAGCGCCTGAGGCACTACCAAGAGGTCGCGCACATCGTCGAACGCTTCCACGCGACCGATGTACCGGTGGGGACGCTGTCACCAAAGTACATCGCCGTCGACGAGGAGCTGAAGCCGTTTATGCTGGGTCCGCGCATTGCGCCCCGCAGTGGCGCGTACGTCGCCCCGGAAACAGCGAGCGAGCGGGTCATCGACTCGCGCTCCGACATCTACTCGCTCGGAAGGCTTCTCTACTTCGTGGTAGCCGGCGAGAATCCGCCGCGGGAAGCCCGGGACGTCCCGAAGCTCGAGGAGCTCGGAAGTTACCCGGCGGGCGTCGTCCGTATCATTCGCAAGGCAACCTGCCGCGATCCCGACCAGCGATACCAGTTCATCGATGAGCTGCTTGCCGACTTGAGTAGGTACCGGGACCACCTGGAAGTCGGCATGGAGCACCCGGACGTCGAAGACCGGAACACGGGATTGCTGAGTGTAATGCCGGACGCGCCGAAAGGACCGGAGCCACAGGCCCAGCCGGAGACGGAGATTCCAGAGACCCCGGTGCCAACGGCACGTTCAGTCTCGAGTCCGATCAAGCTGAGACGGCTGTTTCACGGGATTGGACTGGCCGGTGTGTGTTTGGGTATCGCCTTCCTGGTCACCGACTACCTCGATGCCCAGGGGGGCCTCACACCACTGAAGCCGAGCGACTCGGATGCGCTTTCGAGCTTCGTCAACGAGGCTTCTTTGTCCGAGGGCAATCCCCCAACGTTGTTCGCACAGGTCGACGAATCGTGGGAGCTCTTGTCCGAGGAGCGTCGACAGGAAGAGGCCGGCTCGCTGTTCGAGACCGCCAACACGCGTTGGGGAACGCGAGACGGGTTCGTCCTTCGGGGGAAGGCCGTGGTGGCCCAGTGCTGGGGCAACGAGGTGATGGTGTACGGCAGCCGTGACGGAGATTCCAAATGAACAGCAGAGCTCACGGATCGAAAACAAGGCGGCGCCAGGCGGGCTACACCCTCATGGACGTCATGGTCGTGACGTTGATTATTGGGGTGCTCGGAAGCGTTGCGATCAATCGGTTCCATCTGTATGTAGCCCGCGCGAAGCGGCCCCAAACGATGATGGCGTTTCGTTCAATCGCGGTGGCTCAGCGCGAGTACCTGCTCACTCACGGCAAGTATGCCGGAACCTTCGAAGCCATAGGGTTCAACGTCGAAGGCGGAGAGGAGGTCTCGCCGACCGAAATCCAGGGGTACGTCTATAATTATCGGATCATTCAGGACGACGGACCACGGTCTTGGTATGTGATCGCAACCGGCAATATCGACGGAGATCCTTTTCCAGACATCATTGTCGCGAGCAATCCTCGATAAACTGAACAGTTGGTAAGATACCCCACTTGAGGACTGTAATTTTATGCATATACTGAAAACATGAAAGGGGCATCCAAAATGAAAGTAAAGCGTTGGACTTTAGGGGTCGTGCTTGCGGCGGCTGTGAGTGTTTTCGGACTCATGGAGGCCGACGCAAGCCCATTCGCTACGTACCTCCTCTCCGATGATATCGGCAACCAGGTCCTCGGCAGTGCCGCGGAGGCAGGTGATTGGGGCAGCGAGGATGGCAATGGCAATGGCAACAACGGCCATGGCAACAACGAAGATGGCGTCGACTCGAGCAACCAGGGTAACAGCAAAGCCGACGAGGACACCAACTGCGACGGCGATGGCAACTGCGTCGACGACGAGATGGGCACCGGCGACAGCGGAAACGACGGCAACAACGGCAACAACGGCAACAACGGCAAGAAGAAGAAGAAGTGAGCTAGTCAGCCGTTGCATAGACAAGAGGGCGTCCTTCGGGGCGCCCTTTCCATTTAAGCGACGGATTCGATCAATACCCCGGGATTCATCACAGCGGCCGGATCGAGCACGCCCTTGACGGCGCGCAGCACATCGCCGAACGGCGGTGGTCGCTGCTTCTCGTACCAGGGCCGATGGACGCGGCCGACGGCATGGTGATGGGTGATCGTGCCGCCGTACGCGATCACCGCGTCGGAAGCGGCCTTCTTGATCGCCATCCATTGTTCGGCCTCGGCGCCGTATCGGCCCGGCGCGATGAAGGTGAAGTACGGCGCTGGCCCGTCGGGATAAACGTGGGTAAATCGGCAGCTGATGAAGCCGGCGCCACAGGCATCCGTCATCGCCTGGCGAACCTCGCTCACGACTCCGCTGTGAAGCCGCTCGAAGTTGTCCCAGGTGCACGCCGTCTCGAAGGTGTCCGCGATGATGCCCATACTTGCCATGGTGTTCAGCAAATACGGCGCGTCGATGAACGCGTCCCGCCACGCGCCGGCGCCACCGCTACCGCCGCTGCGCTCTCCCCCTTCTCGGTAGACCGGCCCCTTCGGACACGTGCCGCCCTGGTCCGCGATGAGCTCGAGCGCCCGGTCCATCCACGCGCGAACCGGATGATCGGCGGACTCGAAGGCCACGATCAGAACGTGCGTTCCATCCAAGGTTACAGCGTTGAGAGCGGCCTCGCGCTTGTCGAGCAGCCGGCAGTTGCTCGGGTAGAGCCCGGACTGTGAAAGCGCCCTCACCGCCTCGACCGCGCGCCCGTAGTCGGCGAAATGCGCGGTCGCAGTGGCGCGAAACACGGGCCGTGGCCGTACCCGCATCCAAGCCTCCGTGATGACACCGAAGATCCCTTCCGAACCAAGCATGAGCCGGTCCGGGCTTGGACCTGCGCCCGAGCCGGGCAAGCGACGTGACTCCCATAGGCCGCCCGGAGTGATTGCGCGTGTCGATTGCACGAGGTCGTCGATGTGGGTGTACACGGTCGCAAAGTGGCCGCCGGCTCGCGTGGCCACCCAACCGCCGAGCGTCGAGAACTCGAAGGACTGGGGGAAGTGCCGAAGAGTCAGGCCATGCTCGGCAAGCTGCGCCTCGAGTCCGGGGCCGGTCGCGCCCGCTTGGATGCGCGCCGACATGGAGCGCCGCTCGACTTCGAGGACGCGATCGAGGTGCGCCAGATCGAGGCTCACTACCGCGCGGTAGCGATCATCCGCATCGCCTTCGACGCCACCGACCACGCTCGTCCCGCCGCCAAAAGGGATCACCGCAACTTTCGCACCGCTCGCCCAGTCGAGGATCGCAGTGATGTCTCCTTCGGTGCGAGGTGTCGCAACGAGATCCGGTGCCGGGCCGAAGTCGCCACGAAAGCCACGAAGGATGTCGCGATAGCACTTACCGTAGGTATGCCGGACTCGCGCTTCGTGCCCATTGGTGACAAACCCTTCGAGACTGGATGGTGCGCTCACACGGGACGCGGGCAGCTCGATCGATCCCAAAGACGGTGGCTCGTCGCAACGCTTGGGGGCAAAGCCGAGCATCAGCTGCGCGTGATCGCCCATCGCCTTTCGGGCCGTCGCGTCGGGGAACTTGTCTTCCCAGCCCCAGCCCCAAAAACTCCGCTTCCGAGTATCCTTCATCGAGGGCGACCTTCCACCATGGCACTGCCTTCTTGCAAGCGCCTTGACGGATCCCCGGATCGAGGCTTCCCTCCGATCATGCGTTTCCCCAAACCGCTCCGCGCGGTCATCACGGGCGCCGGCAGCGGTTTGGGCCGCACGTTGGCCCTCGACCTCGCGAAGCGCGGCGCCTCCCTGCTCGTCTCCGACATCGTTCTGTCTTCTGCAGAGGAAACCGCGGAGCTCGTCCGCCAGCAAGGGGCACAGGTCGAGGCGGTCCGATGCGACGTGACCGACCGTGATGGGGTGTTCGCCCTCGTCGACGAAACCGAGATGCGGCTCGGGGGCATCGACCTCATCGCCAACAACGCCGGCGTCGCGATCGGCGGACCCTTCGACGAGATTTCGATCGAGGACTGGCGCTGGGCAGTCGACATCAATCTTTGGGGCGTGATCTACGGTTGCCAAGCTGCGGTTCCCAAGATGCGCGCGCAGGGGCATGGTTACATTATTAACGTCGCATCCGCGGCCGGCCTCTTGGCGCCACCAAGCATGTCCGCGTACAACGTCACCAAGGCAGGTGTCGTCTCGCTGAGCGAAACCCTGTTCGCCGAATACAAGACCCAGGGCATCCACGTCGCCGTCGTATGCCCCACCTTCTTCCGTACGAACATCATCGGAGCGGCCCGAGGGGCAACCACGAAGAAAGAAGACGCACAAGTCATCCGCTGGATGGAACGCTCCAAAGTGCAGGCACCCGGCGTCGCCAAGGCCGCCATCGATTCGGTGCGTGATGGCAAGCTCTATGTGCAACCCATGCGAGAGGGACGGATGGCCTGGCGCCTCAAGCGAACGGCCCCGCAGCGTTTCTACGACTCCCTGAGCAGGGCGCATGAGCAGTTCCTGCGAGGGCGTAACAAGCCCTGACTGGCCAGGGCAAATCACCGCTGCTATCCACGGCCAACACCCATGCGACCCACGTCCACCTTGCTTCTGACGGTCTGCTTGCTCTGCGTCGCCCTGCGGTCGGCCCCGGTAGCTGCCCAAGAGGAAAACGAGAATACGCAAGCGAGCGCGGAGCCCGAGGTGATTGCGGAAGAACCCAACCTCTTCGACCGTGATGCCCTCGCATTCGACGCGGAGCTCTTGGACGAGCTACTGACGAGGTCGGCAGAGCAAACGATCACGGAGCAAAAGTACGTGGCCGCCGCCGGTATTACCGGCGGCATGATCCTGCTCGGCCTGTCGGGATGGCGTCTCATCGAAGACCCTCCCCAAAGTCAATACTCGCGCGGCCTCGGCGTGATGTTCATGACGCTCGGCATGACCGATCTGACTACGGGCGTGTTCGCCGCGACCCGCATCCCCGTCGAGAGACGCCGGCTCGAGCGCTGGGAGAAGGCGCGCAAAGACGGCGTCACCAACGTCGAGCTCGCGCACTTCGAGGGCGAGCTGCAGGCCTCCCATGAGACCCGCAACGGGGAGCGGCTCTTGGTGCGGTGGGCCGCGCTCACCCATGCGCTGGCTGGGGTTCTGGTCCTCGCACTCACCCCGATTCCCGACAGCGCGGGCCGCGCGGACCGCGTGTCGGGCTACGTCATCGGCGGGGTCTTCTTCGTGGTAGGGTTCGCCACGTTCGGCGTGTCGTTTCGCAAGACCCCCAGCGAAAAGGCGTGGGAAGACTACCGCAAGCGCAAGATGCCGATGCCGGGCCACGAGTTCAGCTGGAGGCTTGCCCCGTCGGTTTCCAGGGAGGGCGCCGGCCTCTCATTTGGCGGCACCTTCTAGGCGCCACCGGCTTGCACCGGAGCCACCTCTACGAGTAGGAAGCCCCTCTATGGAGCTCGACCAACTCAAAGTCATCGTCACCGGCGGCGCCTCCGGGCTCGGAGAGCACTTTGCCAAACAGCTTCTCGCCGCGGGCGCGCAGGTCGCCGTGGGCGACGTCAACGAAGACGGGCTCGCGGCCTTGCCTGAAGGTATCCATCGGCGGCGGCTCAACGTCGCCGATCAGGACGAAATCGCGAGCTTCGTTCCCTGGGCCGCCGAACAAATGGGCGGGCTCAACGGCCTGATCAACAATGCGGGCATCATCCGCGACGGCCTATGGGTCAGCAAGAGCCGCAAGACCGGCGAGATTCGACGCATGTCCAGAGAGGACTGGGACCTGGTGATCGCGATCAACCTCACCGGCGCCGCGTTGATGGTGCAAGAAGTCGTCGCACACATGATCGCGCACGACGAGCCCGGCGTCATCGTAAACATCTCTTCGATCGCGCGCCATGGCAACCGCGGTCAGACCAACTACGTGGCCGCCAAGGCCGCTCTCGCCGCGAACACCCGCACCTGGATGAAGGAGTTCGCGCCATACGGCATCCGCGTCGCTGCGGTCGCTCCAGGCGCCACCGAAACGTCGATGACCGCCAACATGAACCAGAAGGCCCTCGACATGATCAAAGCGTCGGTTCCGCTCGGCCGAATGGGACAGCCCGAAGACATCTGGCGGGCGGTGAAATTCATCTTCGACTGCGACTACTTCACCGGTGAGACGATCGACGTCCACGGCGGCGCCGCGCTCTGATCAGCCGAGCGCCCGCATGATCGCCCTGTGCGCGACATAGCCGATCGGCAGCAGAGCGCATCCCAGGGCATACGCGCCCCAAAACGAAAAGCGGTCCCGCATCAGAAACGGGATGAAGAACAGGAGCGTGATCGGAAGCGCCACCAGGATGCTGCGGGCCATCTGGAACGCGCTGCCCGGATCCCGATGCTGCAGATACGCGAGCGGCAACACGAGTATCGTCGCCAAGGGCAGCGCGATCAGGAAGCCAGCAGCAGACGGGTATCGTCGCGAGAGCCACGCTGCAACGCCGATGACGAGCGCCGATATGAGCGTGTTCAAGACGATGAGCATGGCTACCTGCGGCGGTCGATCACTCGCTGAGGTCGCTGAAGAAAAACTCGATCTGATCGAGATAACGCTGGGCGCGGCGCCTGGCGATCGTATTCGATAGGCGCGCTTCCGGAAGCACGTCGCCCGCATCGAGCACTTCTTGCAGAAGCTCTTTGAAGAGCTTGTGGTCGCCGATGTTCACCGCATAGTAACGGGCCATGTTCATCTGAACCATCAGGTTCCGGCGTTCCGTCTTCTCGAGAACCTCGTCGAGGATCAGCTTCGCGCGGTCCATGTTGGGCGGGAACTCCGAGGCCGCGAGCACGCCCATGGTCATCTTGCCGATCATGAACATGAAGTCGGGATCGAGCTCGACCGAACGATTGAGGATCACCTTTGCAAGCGGAAGGTCGGCGACGGTGTCTATGTCTTCCATGCCCATGTTGATCCGCGCGCCGAGGGACGCCCCCGCCCAGAGCAGGATGGCCGCGTCCTGTTTTTCAGTGAACGCGACGTTGAGCCAGGTTTCGAGGGTGTCGACGCCGCCCTTGAGGGCATCGTCAAAGCCCGAATCTCGGTTGCGCAGGAAGTGCTTCGAAAGATCCCAGCCGCGCGTGTACATGACCAGCGCCCTGCGACGGAGGTGCTCGGCCTCTTCCCAGTGGTCCTCGATGTCGGCGACCTCGACGCGGTCTTCAATCCAGCCCGTGCCATAGCCGATGTACGCGGCGATCAGCGAGAGGCCGATCGTTTCGTTGTCCGGAACGATCCGCAGCAGGCCTTCCAGCTGAATGATGCTGGCCGGGAACGACTTCCCGACGAGGTCATAGTCCCAGTGCTGCTCGATCCCAGGGGCCGCTCGCCCGAAAAGCGCCGCCGTCGAATCCGCCGCGAGCTTCTCGGTATCACAACCCATCAGGGCAACGAGCCCGACCACGAACAACCCGATACATAAACGTCCACCACGGCACATGGCCGGCAAGTGAACCGGAACCCCCCCACAAACACAAGCCAAATTTTGATCCCCCAGCGAATGGCAACCGCACAACCGGAGAACGGCTAGGGACGGGCGTGCTCGGTCGCGGGGTACCCGCTCGCCCGGGTCCACACGTCGGCACACGCGGGGGCTCGCCCCCCACTCCCTGTGCTGCCCATCCCGAGCCGTTCTCCTGTGTAGAAGTCGACGCACGGGAGGTCGTATGTTGGCCAGTCCCCGTCTTGCCCTTCTCCATCCATGTCTACGTATGGAGGGGCACGGCGGGGCGCGATGCGGGGTGGAGTCGGCGTAGCGAGATGGGATGAGAAGGCCGCCTCCTCACATCGGGCTTAAGCTGATGCTC
>Ga0209567_10001064_pt1 | contig 14466 bp, 8 predicted proteins | sample COG_12_FD_184756 | JGI IMG/M metagenome (GOLD analysis project Ga0209567, IMG submission 184756) | Pelagic marine sediment microbial communities from the LTER site Helgoland, North Sea, for post-phytoplankton bloom and carbon turnover... | ecosystem: Environmental > Aquatic > Marine > Neritic...
ACGATTCGAATCGTACGAGCATCATGGCGATAGACTTCTTTAATCGCAACCGGCCGACCGTCCGTGATGATTTCCCACCCGCTGATGCCGGTAAGCGGCATGAAATCATTGCCGCCGTTGTGTTGAATTTTAATTTCAACCGTTGTGTCGTCGATTCGTCTGGCACCGACGACCCGCGGACCCCGATGGTAGGCTTCTTTTCCCACAATATGTAAAACCGCTTGCGCTACCCGCTGCCCCATCACAATGTAAGCTTTGGGTGTCAGATGCTGCCGTCCGTGGTTTTTTAAATCAAGGGTGGTGGCTGCCAGGTAACAATCGGTAATGTTATCGACCACCTGTTTTTGGGCGTTACGGATGGCCTGGTGGGGTTTGTCCTTGCCGCCGGGACGCTTGATCATCATGACAACCAAAAATGGTAACTGCTCACGCTGCGATCCATTGGCAATGTCGTTTCTCACCTGGTCTTCAATAAAATGCGCCAATGAAACGGCATACTCTTTCTGGGTTACGGTGCCCTTGGCGGCGTCTGCTTCTCCCTGTATCCAGATGACATATTCCAGCATGCCGCCGACTGTATATACGCCGTTGATAAAGCGATGGTAGATCGAACCCGGGGCGGTGCTTGTCCAGTAGCCCGTTCCCCAATCGGCTTCTTTGCGTAATCCGGAACCGTTAACGGCAAAATCCAGAAGCCCGATTGGGATCCCCAGCTGTTCAACAATCCGGTTGCCGAAGGCGATGGCCGCATTGCCGGTTGTATCCAACCGCGACCACCCCTTGGCACTGAATCTGCGCAATAGAGAATGCGCTTTTAAATCCTTGCCGGTGTGAAACCACTCATTCATGTTCGATTGTCCCAAACAGGCGATCAGCATCCCCACCCCCCAGCGGTGTTTGCCATTTGCCATAATACGATGGTTGCTTTGACTGCGAACCTGAAGGTTGTACCAGCCTCCCTGGGGCACGTTGTCCAGCTGGCCCACATAAATCCCGTTTGCCGGGGAGGGATCAATCACTGTCCAGGGAACAATTTGTGCCTGTGTGTCGCTGCGGGTAACTCTGGCCTCAATGGCTTGCAACGGTCCGCTGTAGGTGCCGGAAATGACGATATCGGCACTATTTCCCTGCCGCTGGAAAATGCGTCCTTCTGCAAAGTCGGTCAATGTGATGGCCGCTAAAGCCGATGGCGGTGTCGCTGCGATTGTTGCTACCCGGTTGGGGTCCTTTTCATTAGCAGCCCCATCTTTTGAAGTGTCGAAGGTTCTTCTGGGTTGGACAGTAAACGATTTGGCTGCGGTGATCTGGGCGTCTTTTTCTTCAGGCGCTAATTTTCGATCGGCGTCCTTTTTTGTTTCTTCAACGTTGCTGGCGGTAGGGGAGGGGACGGTAATTGATGTCCTGCGGGTGTTTTTAATGAAGCGTTTTTCTTGATTGGCGAAAACTTCATCAAATGCTGCTTTTAGTGCACTAACCGGCATATCCGGTTGCGCCGTTTCAGCCGAATCCTGCAAGTTTACTTTCGATCCTGATGGTAGAGGGGCGGGATTGGCTGCGTTTGCAGCCTCTGAATTCAGTTTTGCCATGGCGATGTTTCTATCGGATGGCCATTTGGCAAGCAGGTTTTTTAAACGTCGCGGTTCGGTGGTCGCACGCAGCTCCGCAAAGGTCAGTATCTGTGCCGACTGCAGCATCAACACCCCGGCCTTGTTGCCCGGATTGATGCTCAAAGACAGTGCCTTTTCAAAGGGCAGGGGCAAATACAACGCTGTCAACCCCGGCCGGAACGCTTTGCGTATAATCAGGGGCGGATCCGTTTTGAATTTGAAGGTCATGGTATCCGAATGGGGTGCTTCAACGATTAGCTTCAACAGCCTGAAAACCTGAACGTCTGAACCGGGAAGGGACTTGACTGCAAAGCGGGATGGCTCCCCAACTGATTTTATTTCCAGGACCGCAGTCCGTTTGTTGAGCGAAATGTTTGCCTGGGGCACAAAAGCATCAAGATCAAGACGATAACTTACCGGGAGCAGGGCATCGGCCGCAAAGGTTGTATAAATTTGATCGACATCAAGGCGTATCATCCCCAGGTGGGATTCAGCAGTTTCTAACAAAATTATATCGGCGGCTTTCAAATCTTCGTTGTAGGGCCTTGACGGTACACGGTCAGCTTGTATGACCTCAAGCCTGCCAAAGATTTGCGAAAGGTAAGGTGCCAGGTTTTTGGAATAGCCGTCGCCGTAGAAAACTGCGTCCGGACGAGCAAAGGCTTTTGAGGATGTCAGCCGAATGACGGCATTATCCTCGACCTCGGTGAACAATCCCAGCATGCGCCTGGCAAGATCAACATGATGTCCCGTATTATTTTGCAGGTGATCAAAAGCCCGTTGATGGGCAACATCCTGCAGCACCTGTTCCCGAATCGCCCTGGCCGCAACTCGGGCACCCAGGTCATTCCAATGGGTACCGCTGGGATTATAGAGCCATTTGTTTGCAGCTTTGGCATTTAGCAACCGGTTTTCAAGCCTGATAAAGTTTTTCAGCGGATGACGCGCAAAGGCTTCCAGGAGCAAATCATAGCGGCTGCGACCGCAGGACCCACCCGAGGGTATGAACCCCAGATACTCGGGATAAATGCTGGATTTATTGGGTGCCACCGTAAAAACAAACTGGCGGCCAGAAGATGCAAGAATATGATCGAGGGCGTGAAGTTCCAGGGCCATCCGATCGATCAGCAACTGATCATCACAGGCCTGTTTTTGATAGTCCTCGATGGATTTGCGGCTGTAAAGCCACCCCTGCCGGCCGACATGCACGGCGACAGTGTCGGTCATTTTAAAAAGGTGATAATCCAGCCATCTTTTGGCAAAAAGCAGCGGATCGCGTATGGCAAAGCTGTCATTTAAATACTGGTCAAAAGAGCGATAATAGTCGTTATTGAGCAATGCTCGCCCGTCGAATCGGGGCGGTTTAAGACCGATGTGTTCCACCTGCATGTCGAAGTCCAGGCGCGCCAGCCAGACCGCCGCCGGGGTAAATAAAATCAAGACAAATATGATGGATAATATCTTTTTCACGGCTCGCTTAAAATCGATAGTAGATAAAAGTGCTGCTGGCCCCGTCAATAATCAACGCCGCACAATAGGGAAGCAACAGCAGGATCATGACGACCCCCGCCACCAGCGGGAGGGGATCTTTTCTGTTTAATATCAACTGAATCATGGAAACATCGGCGGGCAGGAAAAAAGCCGGCACTGCCGCCAGCACGAATAAAATGTTGCGATAATTTAATACACGGCTGAGCTCATAGGTAATCGGGAAATCGCTGAAGGTGAACATGGCAGTGAGAACGTCAATTGCCTGAGAAATATTTTGGGATCGAAACAGAACCCACCCGACCACAACAATTATCAGGGTAAGCAAACGCCGTGCGAACCTGAATTGATTGTGGGCAAGATCGCGCAGGCCGCTGATACGCTCGATGACCAGAAAGACACCATGGTATATTCCCCAGAACAAAAAGGTCCAGTTGGCGCCGTGCCACAGGCCGCACAACACGCAAACAATCGTCATGTTGAGGCAGGTTCGGGCTGTTCCCCGGCGGTTGCCGCCCAGCGGAATATACAGGTAATCTTTAAACCAGCGACTGAGGGTTATATGCCAACGGCGCCAGAAATCGGTTATGCTCACTGCTGAATAGGGGCGCTTAAAATTCTCGGGAAAGGTAAATCCAAAAATCAGGCCCAATCCGATGGCGATATCCGAGTAGGCCGAAAAATCAAAATAGATCTGAAGCGTATAGCCCAGCGCACCCAGCCAGGCGACTTTGGTGTCCAGCAGTTCCGGTTTGAGGCTAAACACGACATCGGCAATCTGGCCGCAGGAATTGGCGATGATGACTTTTTTGGCCAGTCCCCAACAAATACGGATGATCCCGTTGTAGAAATTGTCCCATGATTCCCGGCGCCCTTTGAGCTGCTTTCGAATCGTGCTGAAACGCACAATCGGCCCGGCAATCAACTGGGGAAACATGGCGATATACAGGGCAAAGTCGACGATGTTGTTCAGTGCCGGGCATTTTCCCCGATAGATATCGATCGTGTAGCTGAGTTTTTGAAAGGTAAAAAATGAAATGCCGATTGGCAAAACGACGGTCTGCCACTCGATGGGGAAATGATGCCATCCCGCAAACAGGTTGTTGATCTCAGCCACAAAAAAATTGGCATATTTGAAATAGGCCAACAGGCCTAAATTCAGCAGCAGTGACATGCTCAACCACAGCCGCTTGAGCCTGGTTTTATGTTCAATCAGATGCCCGAGCGCAAAGTCCGCGAGCGTTGACAGGATAAGGATCAATAAAAATCCGGCAGCGCCATACAAATAAAAAAGATAACTGAAGAGCAGTAGGATGGTATTGCGCAGTCTTTTGGCGCCAATAAGCTGTTGCCCGAAATAGCAGACAAGCACTGCCGGCAGGAAGCCGAACAGAAAAATTGTACTTGAAAATACCATATTAAAATGGACCGAAGGACGCTTTAAATCCGTCCCGTATTAGAATTTGGGGTTTACCTACCCATTATTGCATTTCCTAAAATGAAGGAAGCGGGTAGCGGGTTGCAGCTGGACAACCTGACATTTGAATTTTAACCTAATTTGACAATAGAATCAAAATGCATCTGAGGAATTTGGGAATGGCGGTGCCGTTCGCTGGGTTGTCGCGGCTGCAGACTGCCGTTATTAGATGATGCGGGGACAATTTTGCTTACATTTTCAGGGTTTTTCCAGCCCAAAAACCTGCTCCTGGCCCTTGCGGCCTTTGATCGGGATGCTTCCCAGATCCTGCAGGCTAAAATCGTCGCGAACCAGATCGGCTGTTTGGGAACAGATAATGATTTTGTCTGATAAATCTTTATTGGCAATGCCGGATAAGCGAAAGGCCAGATTGGTGCAGTCGCCCACCAGCGCCAGATCCGCTGAGCGTGAGCCGTAATGTGACAGGGTCACTTTGCCGGTTGTGATGCCCCATCCCATTTCTAATTTGGCGGCGGCGACATTTTTGCCGGATAATCTTGAGCGAATTTCACTAAGGGCCTGGTCTTGCTGCAGGGCAGCCTGGCAGGCCAAAACAGCCTGCGGGCTGACCGGTTCGACATGATGATCCCAAAATGCGAAGACGGCATCACCGGCATAATCTTTGATGGTGCCTTTAAATCTGACCACAATGCTGCTGAAAGCATCGAAGACTTCCTTCATGAGGGCATATACATCTGCTGACGCATGGGTCTGGGAAAAAGTGGAGAATTCTCTGACGTCGGCCACCACGTTGGTGACCACAATCTCGGTGGGTGTCACCATAGTGCCTTCGGTCAACATGGCCCTTTCTTGCGTAACGGCATCATCGGATTGAGCGTATACCGTAATCGAAACCCCGCCAACACTAATGACATCTTCATCGGCCAGGTCACTGGATGCGCCCGCGGCCAGACGAATGCCGTTGACCCAGATTCCATTTTTGCTCATATCCTTGATCTTAAGTGATTTGGCACGACGGCTGATGACCGCATGGTCTCTGGAGACCTGGGCATTGTTCACCAGAATTCTTTTTTGAGGATCGATACCGGTGCAGGAGCGTCCGACAAAAACCTTATCAATGATTTCTAAGCGCTGGACCTGTTGGTTTTCGTCTAGCCATTCCAAAAATGCATGTGGCATACGTTGACCTGCGAAGGTTCTAATTTAAGACGGCGTTCGTTGAATTCAGGCAATAGCGACCAAAACAACGGTAATGTTGTCAAGGCCGCCGGCGGCTTTGGCAGACTCAATCAGGTTTTCGGTTTTGTGTTCCATATCGGTATCGGCACACAAAATTTCATGAATTTGCTGATCTTCTATCATATCGGACAATCCATCTGAACACAGCAGAAAAAGGTCGGCGGCACGCGTCTTGCCTTTTAACAGATCGATGGTCATCTCTTCTTTGATACCCACGGCACGAAAGATGACATGACGCATGGGATGGTTTCTGATCTCGTCTTGCGATATGAGCCCTTCTTGAAATTGCTGCTGGACGAGGGTGTGGTCTTCGGTGAGATGTTCGAGCAAGCCGTCTCTTAATCGATAGGTGCGGCTGTCACCGATATGGCCGAGAAGAAAGGTCTGTTCAAAAAATGCCAGCAGTTCGGCGGTGCAGCCCATGCCTTTGTGGTCCGGATGTGCAATGACATGCTCAAGAATTTTATCATTCGCGGCCAGATAGGCTTTTTGAACGCGATAGAGCGTGTCTTTTTCAGAGCGATTGGGATTAATCGAAAAAATATCCAGAGCGGTCTGGGCAAATATTTGACTGGCCACTTCCCCGGCAGCAGCACCTCCCATTCCATCCGCAGCAAGGCAGAAATCGAATTCGGGGCTGACCAGAAAGACGTCTTCATTATTCTGGCGCCTGAGGCCGGTATCGGTTTTTCCAATAAATATTTTTTCGGGCATAAGGCGGGTTCCGCGAAGTTTGAGCGTTTATGTTCCTTGTTGATGATTTGAAAATTGCTTCATGAAATTCGCAAGGTCGGAATTGCCAAATGCTGATTTTTGCTGTTTTTTATATGATAGCAGGTCGCTATGCACCGCCGTAGCGCTTTGATACCGCAACTCTTTTTGCTTTTCTAAACAGGTCATCACGATGCGGTTTAATTCCTCCGGAACATCCGGAATCACGTCCTTTAAGGGTGCGATCTCCAGGTTCGGAATTGTCCGCAGGGCGTCAACTTCGTTGCTAAAATCATAGACTCTCTTACCGCATAGGGTTTCATAAAAAACCAGCCCCAGGGCGTAAATGTCGGCCATGTGGTCAATCGGCTCTCCGAGTGCCTGTTCGGGTGATAAATAGGCCAGTTTACCTTTAACGACACCGGCCTGAGTTAAACTCGGTTCGGATCTGGCCTTTGAAATGCCAAAGTCACTTATTTTTACTTCTCCCTGATAGGAAATGAGTAGATTCTGGGGGCTAATATCGCGATGAACGATTTTATACGGTTCACCGGTGGTATCGTCTTTTTTGTTATGTGAATAATCCAGACCCTTGCAAATCTGTGACATGATAAATACGGCGATATCAGCAGGCAATCCACGATTCAGGATCTTGAGCACTTCGCCCAGGTTTTTGCCGTCAATAAATTCCATGGCGATAAAATAGGCGTTTTCAATATTGCCATAGTCAAATATTTGCACGACATTCGGATGCTGCAAAAGGGCGGCCAGCCGGGCTTCGCGGGTAAACATTTTAATAAAATTTTGATCTCCCGCCAGATGCGGCAAAATTCGTTTTATCGCAACTTTGCGACGAAAACCGTCTTCGCGAACATAATCCGCTAAGAACAGCTCGGCCATCCCGCCTCGCGCGACTTTGCGGTGCAACTGATAAGGGCCGATACGCTCCATCTTGGCGATATCGGCCTCCATTTTAAGGGCCCGCGCTTTGGCACTGCGATCGATCACAAACAAAGCCACAAGCAGCAAAAGTAGGGTTCCCAGGACCCCGGCAGCATATAGAAAACGTAGCTGATTGAGATTGTCGTGCAGGCGGGCAACAGAGCGAACCAGGCCGACTTTGCCGATTTCGACCTCTGAATAATTAATAACCTTAAAGAATCCGACGACCTCCGTTTTGTCAGGCAACCTGGCGGATACAACCTGAACGCCGTCACGCAGTTCGATGGGTGTTTCATCAAGCAGCGGTTGGAATTTCTGATTCATCAGTTCCGCGTTGGTGTGGGCCAGGATGGCATTTTTGTGGTCCAGGATGACCGCAAATTCTAAGTCCTCGATGCCCTGCATCTCTTTGATGGCAACATTAAGCGATAAAATATCCTTTTCCAGGATAAAAGGCCCGCTTTTGGATTCAAGGCTCCGGGTCTGGGTAATACCTTGCCGGTAAAATTCATCATTTTTTTGCGTAAAGGCATAATGGTAAAACAGATAGCCGGCGATGCTGACCAATAGCCACACAGCCGCACAGATGGTGACTTTTCTGGGGCTACGTTCAATGAAATTTAAATGGGATATGCGTTTCATTCCCCTGGCAACTCTGGTGAAGGTGCTCGTTGAGATTTCCTTGACTTTCACCGCTGTCATGGTGGCAATTTCATTGACCAGCATGGAACACCTCCTTGCTAACTGAACCTAAAGCTAGGCGGTCAATTTTTTGATAATATCGGCGCAGCGCAAAATGACCCGGCGTTTGAGCCACAATAGATCATCTGGTGCACTGTGAATTTGAGTATCTTTCTCGCTGCTGGCGACGCCGGGGTTAATGTTTTGCGTCGTCAGACCGCCTTTCAGATGGGTGTCCAGGTTTGACTGCTTGAACAGGTTTGCCGATAGCGGTTTCCGGGTTCCACACAACGGACAGGCGACCGGATTGTCTTGAGCGTCTGTTTTGATTTCGGCTGTTGCCGGGGTCGCCGGCACGATTTTTGTCAGCGTCTCCCTGATCGATTGATAGCGGAATAAGATGACCAATAGTAGCAGCAGCAAACCACTGACAACAGCGATGATTGTAAATATTTTCCGCGTCTGTATAGCTCCCGGGGTTGACATTCCGATGAATACTTCACCAATTTTGGTCCCGGCATAGGTAATGTCTGCAACGAAATTAACGATATTGGCATGACTGGCAAATCCGCCTTCCCGGATGGTCACTTTTTCGATGCTTCGGGCTTTGGGGGCCATATCCGGCATAAGATGACCGGTGCCGGTAAAGGCCACGACTTTGTTGCGATGATCAACCACAGAAGCATAGAAGACATCGGGTTTGCCGGCAGTATCTGTCAACAGACGGTGGATAGATGGAGAGTCTTTTTCTAAAAGGGGCAGACTGACAAGATGGGCCAGTTCAGTTGTCAGCTCACTGCCTGTTTTTGTTAAACGGTTTTTGAGGTTGTTGACGCGCAGGCTTAAAAGTGAGTAGACAATCAGCAGCAGCAACCACCAGACAGCGACACCCACAAACACATAGCGCCAGTTCAGGCGGCTGCTCAATTGGCGAATGGATTCCATGCGGTCTTTCCCCCTTCGGCTATCCGATCAATATCAAGCTGTTTGGTCGAATTGCGTTGTTCGTGAGGATCGAATTGAATCGGCAGTAGGATGCCATAAAGTATTATGGTGAAAATTTAATGTCAAGCAAATTAACTGCCTTAAATTTATAGGATTTGGTCTAACATCGTGTCAAACGACAATCTCATATTTATCCATTGCGCTGAATATGATATTATATTTGACAAGCAGATAGAAATTGGCCTAATGATCAGAAGCACATCGCTTTGATATCAGGCAAACAAACACAAAGCACCAACATAAGACGGGCGAGATTGTTTTTTATTCGATTATCGTCCTAGAGGCTGCTATGGTATCTGATACGCGTTTTTCTGCTCGAGCAGATCGGCGTTCTCATTTTCTCCGGATCCTGTTATTTTTGATCTTGCTTTCGATGAGCTTGCTAATTTTGAGCGCCTGTTCATCCACTCCATCAAAAACGTCTCCACCCCATACGAATCTTTTTCGTTCCAAAGACTATGTTATTTATCAGCTACAAGGGCGTCAATCTCCTGCAGAATTGGCTGCAAAGTTTTTAGGTGACCCGCAGCACGCCTGGATTATTGAGGAGGCCAATCCGGATATCGGCTTTCGACGGGGAAATGCGGTTGTCATTCCATTAAAAGAGCGCAAACGCGGAGGCTTGAGCGCCGATGGTTTTCAAACGATTCCCATTTTGACGTATCATCGGTTCGCTGAAGATTGCAGCTCGTCCCTGTGTATGCCCAGCAGCACATTCGAGCGGCAGATGCGTTATTTGAAGGAAAACGGATATCACGTGCTTACGGCTGAAGAACTTTCCGCTTTTCTGGAATACCGCCGGGGGTTGCCGCAAAAATCGGTGCTGATCACTATGGATGATGGCTTTCGCTCTGTTTACAATATTGCTTACCCGATTCTTCAAAAATACGGGTACACGGCAACCTTATTTGTTTACACGAGTTTTGTCGGTGTTTCCAGGATGGCCATCACCTGGAAACAACTCAAAGAAATGCAGACCAGTGGTTTTAGCATCGGTTCACACACGATCCATCACAGTGACCTGACCCGGCCAAAGGAAGGCGAGAGCGAACAGGCGCATCTGGCCAGGGTTAAAGAAGAGCTTTATGGTTCTAAAAAAATCATCGACCGGAAATTGGGCCAGGACACCCAATTTTTGGCATATCCGTTCGGGCTTTATGACCAGCAATCGATCCAAATTGCCCGGCAGGTGGGCTATAAATACGCCATGTCCGTAAAAAGAGGTGGTAATGCCTTTTTCGCAAATCCACTGACTTTAAGAAGAGATCAAATATTGAAAAAGGACATGCAAACCTTTATTTCAAGGTTGCGAACTTTCAAACCACTTACGTTAAAGTGAGATAATCATGAAAACGAGAGCAGGCATTATCTACGTGGTCCTTTTATTCGTCTTGCTGGCCGGGTGCGCGATGACGGGTAGCAAATCGCCGGAAACCCTTGCAAAAGACTATACGGCCAAAGCACAGCAATTCGAAAAACAGGGGGACCTGGTAGAGGCGTTGAAGCAATACAAGCTCGTGCTGACCGTTGACCCTGACAATCAAATGGCCCGGCAGAAAATCGCCGCGCTTGAGCCTCAGATGGACAAGCTGGCCGACAAACACTATAAAGAAGGGCTCAAATTCTATAACAAGGGCCAGTATGGACCGGCACGCAAGGAATTTTTAACTGCCCTGCGATATAATCCCGAGCACACCAAGGCCAAAACAAGGCTGGCGGGCACGAACAGAGATATGGGGCAGGTCAAAAGATATATTGTGCATACCATTCAGGCTGATGAAAGTATATCCACGCTGGCCGAGCGCTACTATGGCGATTATCGCAAATTCCATCTGATTGCCGATTATAACGAAATGGATGACCCGACCCGGGTCAAAGTCGGTCAGGATATCAAGATTCCCGTGATTGAAGGCATGCCGATTATGGCCGATCCCGATAAAATTCAGGCGGAGGAGGGTGCCTCTTCGAAAGAGTTGTCCGGTGATATAATTGCCGTAAAACGATATATCATGCATACTGTTCAGCCCGAGGAGAGCCTCTCCAAACTGGCCATGAAGTACTACGGCGATTACAACAAGTTCCATGTCATTGCCCAGTTTAATAACCTGGGAGATGGAACCAGCGTAAGAGTCGGTCAGGAGCTCAAGATTCCTGAAATTGAAGGTGTTGCGTTCCAGGCTGGGGGCGAGGTCAAAGAGACCGAGGCGGTTACAAGCGCCAGGGTTGCACCGATGCCTGAAAAACCGGATCAAAAGTTAGAAGAAACAGACATCAGCGCAAAGCCCATCTCTCCTGAGGATCAACTGGTGCACTATCGTGAGCTGGGCGTGGAGCTTTATAACAATAAGGAATATGCAGCGGCGATTGCTGAATTCGACAAGGTCTTAAACGTCAATCCTGGCGATCAAACGGCTCGCAATTACATGTCGCTGGCTTATCGTGAAAAAGGACGGCAATCATTAACGAATAAGGCTTATACCAAGGCTGAAAAGGAGTTTGAAACATCTCTGATATATGATCCAAACTGCTCTGACTGCCAGAAATATATTGATCAGATGCGAAAAGTGGGCAGCGATAACCTGCGTCAGGATGCCATCGCCTTATATGATCAAAAGCAATACAAAAAGGCGATTGTCAAATTTGAAGCGGTTGCCGAAAACAACCCAAATGACAAGCAGGTGCGTGAGTACCTGGAAAAAGCCCATTTTCAGCAGGGATTGCATCTGTTCGGCAAGGAAGATTATCTGGCTGCCAGGGATGAGTTCAAAACAGCGCTGCAGTATAATCCCAAATGCGACCAGTGCGAAAAAAATATCCAGAAGAGTGAAGATATTTACAAGGAAGTTCACTATGAAAAGGGGCTGGCATACTTCGGAGACCAAAAATTGGCGGAAGCGATTCAGGAGTGGGAAACGGTCTCGGCCATCGACCCCAACTATAAAGACGTCAATAAAAACCTCACCAAGGCCAAAACGCTTTACGAACGGCTGGAAAGTATCAAGCGCAGCAAGACTCAACAGGGCACGCAGTAAGGACTGCGTCCCTCAGGTTCAAGGTTCAGCGTTCAAAGGTTCAGGGGTTGCGATTAAAACTTCATCTATTGCTGCTGGCTACTGGCTTCTTTTTGTTCGATACTCGCAACGTGCCACACGCAACGCGCAACCCGTCACACTATTTTTATTTTGTAAAATTCGGCGCCCGTCGTTCCAGAAAGGCTGAAATTCCCTCCCTGGCTGCATCCGTGCAGGCGATCTCACCAAAACCTTTATAACCGATTTCAAGAGCATCGGCTATATTTCCGGCTGCTGCGCTTTCCAGAATAACATTTCGGGTTAGCGCCACCGCTTCTTTGCTCAATGGCTGTTTGCCTGCTTTGGGATCGGCGGGAATATTCACTTCCGGCAAGTCAATTTTCCCTTCCGGGATACGGCTGATGTTACCCTGCAGGTTGTTGACCGCTTCCACGGCGGCGGATATCAAAGATGGAAAATCATCCACGATCTGGCTGACCATGTTAATTTCAGCCGCTTCGGCTGCCTTAAGGGGACGACCCACACAGATCATTTCATGAAACAACTCGGCTCCCCGGGGCCATTTGCGGTAGGGCACCACACAACCGCCGATACCCGGCAGAATTCCCAGAGTGATTTCGGGAAACTGAAAGCTGGCATTCTTGGTGGCGACGATATCGTGGCAGCGAATGGCCACCTCCAGGCCGCCGCCCAGGGCAAATCCGTTGACCGCCGCGACCACCGGTTTTTGCATTTGATCCATATAAACCTGTACTTTGGCGCAATCGCGGGCATATTGGGCTGATCGCTCGGCATCGCCCAGCATTTCCGGAAATTTGCCGATATCGGCGCCGGCTGAAAAAGCAACCGTCCCGTAACCGGTGATCACAAAGCCTTTGACCGCCGGATCATTTTCGAATTCTTTTAGGACTGCAAGGATTTCAGCGGTCACCTCATCATTAAGCGCATTCATGGCCTGGGGCCGACGAATGGTTATAACCTTAACCCCGTTGACATCATCGACCAGGATGAAGCGCTTAAAATCCTGATAGGCGGCATAGGGTTGCTGCGGCATCGGAAAACCCGCTCTTTCAGATTGAAACTTATCCATGATGCGCATCACTTCGGCTTCACCCAGATTGCGCATCAGATCCAGCGGCCCCTGGCGGAATCCCAGCGCCACCTGACAGCCGAAGTTCAGGTCTTCCCTGGTTCCGATTCCACGGTCGATAATATCAAAAGACTGGGAAAATAAGATGCCCAACAAACGATCACGAACGGTAGATTTCACATCTGCAGGGACTTCAACCGGGCTGCCCGGCCGGTGGGTCAGCCAGCGGTCTACGGATGCCAGAATGCTTGCCGGTTGGTAATGGGCGCCTTCTTCCATCTGCAGGCTGTTGGTTTCGATAATGATCGGGTTGCCGTTGGCCAGATTCAACACGAAAAAGGGCCCTGCAAATACGAATTCCTCGGCAACCTTATCGATCTGGCTGGCCGTTGCGTCAGTCAGCAGATAGGCGGACTCATTGCACCAGTTATCAAACACGCGGTCCAGAACGAAGCAGATGGCATTATCGGTGATAATGGGGGCTTTGCCGGTTTTGGCAAAAAACCAGAACAGATAATCCAGTGTTTCCTGGCTGCCCTTTTCCCAGGCAATGACTTCAACCGGCAGGCTGCGCCAGGCCGGCGCAAAAAAATGGGTGATGGACGTGCGTTGCGGTATTTTCATCTTCTGAAAAATTCTGTCGGCCGGAATCGAGGAGGTGTTTGAGGTGATAATCGCATCCTGACTGACAATATTTTCAACGGTTTCAAATATTTTTTGTTTAAGTGAAATGGATTCGGTGGCGGCTTCAATCACCAGTTGGCAGTTTTTGATCTGCTGGTAATCGGTTGTGTAGACGATATTCTCACGAACCGCTGCTGCGCGCTCGGGTTTCATTTTCTTTTTTTCTATGGCTTTCTCGGTGTAGCCCACGATGCGTTGCTCGGCCTGTTTGAGCGGTTTTTCGATCACATCCACCAGATACAGCTTGCTGTCCGGCAGTGCACTTTTTAAATAATAGCCGATATCCGGACCGATGGTCCCGGCTCCAATCACGGCGATTTCAGTGGGCAGAGGGCTGGTAGGTTCAATCAGCAAAGGGTTTAATGCCGAGCGATACAGATTTTTGGCAGGATCCATGATTTTTTTCCTTTCCCGCGTGGGTTTTGGTAATGAATTGATAAAACTCAATATGACGAATCAAAATAGTGGGAGTGGCTTTCAGCCACCATTTAAATGCGCCACTTTCGAATCGGATAATAATACGGTATTGACAGCTTAAAGGTATTCAAA
>Ga0209567_10001067_pt1 | contig 14445 bp, 13 predicted proteins | sample COG_12_FD_184756 | JGI IMG/M metagenome (GOLD analysis project Ga0209567, IMG submission 184756) | Pelagic marine sediment microbial communities from the LTER site Helgoland, North Sea, for post-phytoplankton bloom and carbon turnover... | ecosystem: Environmental > Aquatic > Marine > Neritic...
AGCATTTTCTCGCAAGAGAAATGTATCTGGTCATATCCGAGTAGTGACTATGGTGGAGCCAGCTTTTTGAGCTCTGTCAGATTCCGGTTCAGTTTTCAGAGGTCCGATCGGCCGCGCGATGTCTGCTTTTTTCGTTAACAGCTGGCGCTTCGAGAGCTGCGAACACGCCGCACGGCTTGCGGTTGATCCTGTGGGGTCCCGCTATTGCGACTCGGCCTCGATTGACCCGGTGTCACAGCGGCCGTCGGAGCGGCGGCCGAGAAGGCGTTGATCCAGCGCGACCTCTCCGAGTGACTCACGGCAATCCGCTTGGTCCATCGCGTCGATCGCGGCGCTGCCCGTCCCAAGCATGTGCGTGAGCGTGGGTCCGCCGTTGTCGGAGAGCGGCCCGAGGGCGAGGGACTGCGCGGATACGCTAGCCTGATCGGTTTCATCGTGGAACCTACAGGCGTCGCCCGGGCTCTCGAGGTTTCCGCCACGCGATAGCCAGCTCGCGGCCTCGGCTCCGTCGTCGCACACCCCTTCCACGATCGTCCCGATCGCGCGCACCTCCACGGAAGAGCCTGTCGCAGTGATCGCCGGGCCGTCGTTTTCCGTGACGGTCACGTTTGCGAGTGTGATGCTCGACGCTCCCTCTTGGGTTCCGAAAATCGCCAATCCCGCTCCGGACTCGGCGGAGTTTCCCGAGACGGTGCTGTTCTCGAGTCGCTGCCAAAGCCCCGCGGAGTAGAGCCCTCCGCCGATGTCCGCGCTGTTCTCGGAGAGGGTCGAATGGGACACGAAGAGCAGGTTGATCGCACGCGTGGGGTCATCCGGCAGGTGCGGATCGGCGTTGTAAACGCCGCCTCCTTCTATTGCGCTGTTGTCTTGAACCGTCGATGCGCTCAATGACAACGTGCCGGCATTGTAGATGCCTCCACCTTGCTCCGACTCGTTGCCACGCACGACGCCCAACGCGACAACGAGGTTGCCACCGAAGTTTGTGATGCCCCCGCCGCTGAACTCGTAATCAGCGACGTTGTCCTCGATGACCGTGTCCACGATCCAGCCCGAGATACCCCAGAAGGCGATACCGCCGATCCCCCCGTTGCCGGAAATGACGCTCTCTCGAATGATCAGGTCTCGGCCCGCGTGGTCGACTCCACCGCCAGCATTGTTCGAGATGGTGCTTCCTTCGATGCGGAGGTCGCTCAGCGTCAAGATGGCCCGTTCTCCGCTCTCAGTCACCGTGCATGCGCGCAAAGTCAGCTTGTCGAACGCGCGGTTGCCAACGATGGTGCTCCGGGCGACCGTCATGTTACGGAGCTCGACATCGATTTCCGGAATCTCGTATTCGAGACCGCCGCCGACGGCGAACGCGACGCCCGCGTCGACCCCATCGACCGTAAGATTCCTCTCCCCATCGAGGACGACGTCCTTCACGATGTCGATCGTCTGTTCGAGTACGATCGTCTCGGGTCCATCACACAGGAAGGAGTGCGGGCCGCCTCCATCTTCGACCGCCTGCCGAATCCCTGCTTCGGTGCATGGATAGGCAGTTGGCTCGCCGGGCACCTGCTCCCCACTACCACCGGTACCGTCGCCAGAGGTCCCTGTTCCGGCGCAACCCGAGGCGATCGCAATAACGGCGACTAGCCATCCCGCGTGTCTTGTCGTCGCGCGCAACACTCTTAGGGAGAGCCTAACACGAACGCTAAGCGGAAAGGGCCGCGCGATGTCCGCGTTTTTCGTTAAGGGCCGGCGCTTCGGCCTGCAGTTTTTGCTGCGTTCCAGCTTCAGAGCTGCTCGAGGTACGCCTTCAGCACTTGAGCGTGATTCTGTGCTTCGGCTTTCGAGGCGTAGAGAAACGTCGCCTTCCGTCGGCCGATCTCCTTGCGAAGTTGCTGAGCGCGGTCTCGCTGAGAAGAAAGCTCTTTGCGGTAACGCTTCTTGAACTCCGCCCACCTTCCCTCTTCGCTGTGGAACCAGCGGCGAAGCCCGTGTGAGGGAGCGAGCTCTTTGGCCCAAAGGTCGATCTTGGCATTCGCCTTGGAGAGGCCCCGCGGCCAAAGGCGATCTACCAGAACCCGCACACCATCACTTCGTTCTACCGGTTCGTAGACTCGCTTTACATGCACGTTCATCGCTCACACCAATAGTAGTACGATAGCGGAGACCTGATCCGGGACATGGATGCGCTTTTTCGCGAACGCGGCCTCGACTACTGGAAGGAGTCGATCGGTGGCTCCGGCAGCATCCACCTCTACGTCGCCACAAAGCGACCACGACCGGCCGCGTAAAACGGGTCGAGCTGGCGATAAGCCCCCCCTTTTGGAGCTCTTTCGCTCCTGCATCGGCTATGCTCGCAGCGGCACCAGGCATGACCGACTCCCCACCACATCGAAGATCCGTGCTTTCGGTCCTCGCACTCCTTGCTGTCGTCCTAGCGGCGGCCGGTTGTGGTGAATCGGCTGTGGGATCCGGGTGCGAAGACGGAGGTTCCGGCGACATGTGCGACCCTGACCGTGGACCCACCGGCGACGGTGGCGTCGCGGACGCGGCTGTTCCTCCTCCGCCGATGGCCTGCGACGGTTTCGGCGGTGACGTCGATGACGACAATTGGTGCGCGCTAAACGACAACTGCCCGGACACGACCAACGTCGACCAGTCCGATGTCGACGATGACGGCATCGGAGATGTGTGCGACGTCGAAGAGTGCGATGGACGGGACAACGATGGCGATGCGCTCGTCGATGAGGATTTTGCCGACGACGATGAGGACGGCGTAGCCAACTGCACCGACATATGTCCCGGCCATCCCGACACCGACACAGACTTCGACGGTATCGCCGATTGCGCTGATGCGTGTCCCTTGGATCCGCTCAACGACACAGACGGCGACCGCGTGTGCGGCGACGTCGACAATTGTCCGGCGGTGGCGAACGGCACCCAGAGTGACCGCGACGGCGACTCCATTGGCGACCATTGCGACCTCGAGGAGTGCGACGGTATCAGCAACGACGTCGATTTGTTGATCGACGAGGGCCTGCCGGACGACGACGACGACGGCGTTTGCGACGAGATCGATCCCTGTCTGGGCGACCCACTCAACGATCCGGATCTCGACGAGGTCTGCGGGCTCGTCGACAACTGCCCGGGTGTCGCCAACGTGGATCAGACCGACACCGACGACGACGGGTGGGGTGACGACTGCGACGTCGACGCCGCCATCCATTGTGATGCCCCAGCCACACTTGCCGACCCGGGAGCCGTGCCGTTGCCCACCGACCTCGCCATCGGCGGCGTAGCGGCAGCGGCGGGTAGCGACACCTTCTACATCAGCCTTTTGTCGTCGAGCGCCAACTATCCGAACTCGGTGATCGCCGTGGACGCGCCGACGGCGAGCGTTCTCTGGTCGACCTTCGTCGGTACCGATCCCCAATTTCTGGCGCTCGCCGACGACGGCTCATATCTCTACGTAGATCTCGACGTCGCCGCTCAGGTCCGCGTCATCAATCTCCCCACGCGACAGGCGTGTCGGAGCTTCGGGCTGGGGGTTGACTACCGCAGTCGGCCGCTACGCGCTGGCGACATGGAAGTGCTGCCAGGTGCCCCAGAGACGATCGTCGTCTCGACCCGACGCCAGGGCGTTTCTCCCGATTTTGGTGGTGTGTTCGTCTACGACCACGGGTTCGCCCGTCCGATGTCCACGCCCGATCACACGGGCGCCCGAGTGATCGCGGTGGCGAACGACAGCACCGTCTATGGTTACAACAACTCGTCTACCGAGTTTGGGTTTCGTGAGATGGAAATCACCGCGGCGGGCATCACCGAGACTTGGAATGACCGCGACCTCATCAGCGGGTTCAACGCAGACATCATCTACGATGGGGGGCGTGTATACGCGACCAACGGCGCCACTGTCGATGTCGCAGGGCCGTTCTTGGTAGGTACCTTCCCAGAGAATGGACCCGTGGCCGTCGAAGCCTCCGTAGCCGAGGTGTTTTTCCTCGGCTGGTTGTCCACGGTGTCGGTGTACGACACCAACACGTTGGTCTGGAAGCGCGACTTCACGCTGCCTGCCGACGTCACCGGACAACCAAACCAGACGCTCTTGCGCTGGGGCACAGCCGGCCTGGTGGCTGCGAATGACCACACCGTAGTCATCGTAGACAACGTGTTTCCCTAGAGCTCGAGTGCATGAATAGCAGAGCCGGCTTCTTGTTCGTGGCTCATACCCGCGCCTCGTAAGCGACTTCGCAGGGGCGGTCCGCGCGTGCGACGCCTCCGATCTGCCGTCGGAGGGGACGCGGGTCGCTGAAGAGCGGAGTCAGGTCGAAGCGCTCGAAGAGCTCGCAGGTGGCGTGACGGATGGCAGAGGTCGAGAAACGATGGGCAGGGCAGGTGTGCTTGCCATGCCCGTAGGTCGTGACGAGCTCGCGTGCGGGGAGCTCGCTAGCTCGTAGGAACGTTGCTCCTCGATAGTTGGATGGGTCGAAATGATCGAGCCCTCGGGCCGCAGAGCGGTTGGTGACCGACAGCATGGTGGCCACGAGGGTCCCGGGCGCCAACCGATAGGTTTGGCGCTCGTCGGAGAGCTCGATCGGGCTGACGACTCGCCGAAGTACAATCGAACGCTGGCTCATACGAATCGCCTCGTGGCTGAACGAGTCGAGGCTGCTGTCGTCGCCCTGACGAATCCGTTCCACCAACGAAGGGTCTCGAAGCGCGTATACCAACGTCCACGCCATTGCGGCGAAGAGGTTCGATTGCGAGCCCATGTGGACGACGATGACGTCGCGCGCGATCCCGATCTCGCGGTCAGGGCTCGGCACACCCTCCCAGGACGCACAGATGCGTGCGAACAGGTCACTTCGGCCAAGTTGCGGACGATTCGTGAGTGTCTCGATGAAAATCTCTTCGATCGCCCTCATCGCCCGCCGTTCGCGCCGCTTGCGGGTCGCCGTCGCGAACATGGCTTTGTGCGGATGGACGAACGATTCCGATGCGTCGAGTTGTTCGAAGTGGGTGATCAGCGCGTCGAGCTCCTCGGGAGAGAGCGCGCTCAAGCCTCCCCAGCTTGCGAGGCCCATGCGGTGCGCGAGACGCTTCGTGAACGTGAAGAGCTCGATCGATCCCGCCTGCCCGAGGCCATCGAGCTCGAATGCGACGGCGTTCCGAAGGTTCTCGAGATACGTTTCGACGTCGTCTCGGGCGAAGAGGTCGTGGGGCAACGTGCGGCGGCCTTCGAACAACTCGATCGGCACCTTGTGGCTCAGCAAGGTGAGGTCGGCGAGGGCTTTGCTCGCCTGTTCTTCCGGCAACTTCCATAGGTTGTGTACGCCCAAGGGCGAGAAGACGCAGAACAAGCGGTAGCCAAATGCGTCGACGACGAAGGTGTCTCCAAAGCGTTCTCGGCAGCGCGTGAAGAACACGGTGGGATCGTGAGTGAGCGCGCGGCCCGCGCCGACCCAGGGGATCGCTCCACCCGCGCGAGGCGGCATCGGATCCACGGAGGGCGCAGCGCCAAAGAGCGCGGACGCGGCCCGGCGCGCTCGCCCGAGGGCGGCCGATACGGGATTCTCGACGGTGATGCCGTAGCCCTCGACCATGTTCACGACGTTGGGAAGATTGACCGCGAGCTTCAAGTCGCCCTCCACGCGAATCTTCCCGCCCATGAAGGCGCGCATCGGGTTCATCTGGCCGCTCGTGAGTGCGACCCAGTCGTCCGAGGCCACGTGAATCGTCGCGTCTTCTTTTGGGCCGTCTTCACGGGTGACGAACCCGGCCGTCGTGCCCTTGCGAAGGTCGAGCGTCCAGCGGCCACCATCGTCTCCGGTGAGCTCGAATCGGAACACCGCATCAGGAAGTGTCGCCGCCTCCGGCTCCGCCACCGCCGCCCGCTCGAACGCATCAAAAAAGTCAGACGGCTTCACCATGCTCGACAGACGACGGTATCGGCGCGCGCCTCGGTCTGCAACGACTGTCCTGGCTCAACGAAAAGAGGATCCGACCGCGCCAGCGCGTGCGTGAATTTCTTGCGCCGCTCCTGAGGCAGCGACGCCACGATGGACACGGAAGCATTGCCGATGTCCCGCATGTCCCGCTGGCATAGTCATTGCTTCGTAGCGGAGGTGAAGGAGGTAACGATGGGAAACCGGAGGCTGATGGCCCTACTTCTCGCTTTTGGCGCAAGCGCGTGCAGCCCGTACTTGCACTCGCCGCCCGCCAGGATGGTTCCTCTGGAAACCGCAAAGGCGCTGCGCAAAGGGGACTTCGCGATCCAAGGCGCGCTAGCCGGAGGCGCGCGTACGGAAACTTCGGCCTTCGCATTCCGATCAGCGGTGCCGCGCCGGACGGTCCTCGAAGCGCGATCATGTTCGCCTACCGATTCGTGTTTGCCTCGCATGACGAATACATCGGGAGCGACCTGTACCGGGAGCGCTGGCAAGACTTCTACCATCTCGGCGTGCTCAGCTTCGATCTCGTCATGCGCAAGCATCGCCCTAAGCCCGGAAGCGGCGACGACGGCGGCTGGAAGATGCACTGAAGCTCTGCACCGCGGGGTCCGATGCGTTGGTGTACGCCGGCGTCCTCGGTGTTCCGGAACCCTATTGGTTCGGCGTTAGGAGGAGTTTCCCGCCCGTCATTTGGCTCAGGTACTCCTGAACAGCTTTCTGCGCATCGCGTAGTGGGTACTCGGCTCGGATGTCGCTTTTGAGGTCAGTCGACAGGAGCTTCTGCGCGCGCCGCCACATCATCATGATCTGCAGCAGGTTCTTGTCGGTGATGAACGGGCCAAGCCAGAATCCGTCGACGGACTTGTTTTGAAAGATCAGTTGATCGGGCAGTGCCTGGGCCGCTTCGAAGGAAAGGCCGCCGAACACGGTGACTTTGCTGTGCGGTGGCAGCGCTTGAAGTACGCGCCCGGTCAATTCCCCGGCCACGGCATCGAAGGCCAAATGGGCGTCGTGATGGTGGCACGCATCGTGGAGCTGTTGCTCGAAGTCGGAGTTACCGCTGTTGAGAACCACCGATGCACTCTGCTGCTGCAGGAGCTTCACCTGGGCCTCCCGACGAACGACGTTGATCACCTGGATTTCCTCGCTGAGAGCCAGACGGTTGACCATGTGGCCGAGCGAGCTCGCGGCGGCGGTCAGTACGATGGCTTTGTGTCCGCCCCTCTTCGCGATCTCGATGAACGCACTGGCCGTCAGTGGATTGATCGCCGACGTGGCGCCTTGCTCGAGGCTCACTGACTCATGCAACGGGAGCACGCCGCCCTTCGTCGAGGCCACCATGTAGTCAGCCCACGCGCCATCGCGTTTGCCGTCCCAGAGGCAGGCGACGCGTGCGCCTCGGAAGTAGCGACCCATCGGGCCTGGACCCACCGCGACCACGGTGCCTGAGCCCTCTCCGCCTGGAACGAAAGGCGGGTTCGGCTTGAAACCATACCGGCCGTGCAAGACCGCCAAGTCCGAGGGGTTGATCGGCGAGGCGGCTACTTTGACCAACACCTCATCTTTGCCAGGCTTCGGAACCGGACGTCGCTCGATTCGAAGCCCGTCAGCGCCGGTGTACGAATGCAGAACAACAGCCGTCATTTCGTTGGGAATGTGTTCCTGCATGGTCGGTGCCCTCCGCAGTCCTACGCGGATCACGGGGGAGCGCTTCCGAGGCGCGTGATCGTGCTGTCCCCCGAGAGAGATTGGTCGACGTCCGCCGGATCGCCGTAATATTCCACGGTGCTTGCTCCCGAGGCGTCCACAGCGAGCGCCTCTGACACCCATACTGTGGCCCGCGACCCTCCCGACATGCTCAGGTCGACGCGTTCGGATTCCACCGTAGCCGCGTCCAGCAGGCTCCCGCCGCTCATGCCGACGGTTTGCGTACCGACCGAGCTATCCGACCACGAGATGCTGGATCCCCCGGACGCACCGGCGTTCACGGAGTCGAAGGTGGCGTCGGTGAGGAACAGTCGAGTGCCGCCCGACACCGTGATGTCGAGGGCCTGGCTCGTCTGTCCGTCCACCGTCACCCGTGATCCGCCGGAGGCGGAGACCGCCCTGAGCCCTTCGGTAGCCACGGTGATCTGCACCGGTTGGGTTGGGTCGTAATCACGGTCGATGTAGAGCTCGAGGAGGCCGTTCGACGAGGTGACTTGGATCGCCGCGATGATGTTGTCGTCACCGGTGATGCGCAGATTAGACGACGAACCCGGGGTCACCTCCACTTGGAAACCGCAGCAGGTTTGTAGCCGATCGAATCCAGCCACTGGCACCACCCGCTCATCTATCGTGCCCGAGCCCGTGATCCGGCCCGGGCTCCCGCACGCTGCTAGCAGTACGCACCCCGCCAGCAGGCTTCGGGCGCAAGTCTCCCGGGCGATCCGCATGTCATCCTCCGATCCAAGCCGCCGACGTCCTTCCCCGGCGCGCGTCGAACGATAACGCAACCGACCTCCCCGCGGAACCATCGTGCACGAAAGGCGTCATTTCGACCCAACAACAGCCCCGTGAGGCCGATCAACAAGTGGATCGACCAGAGCCGCGCGATCGACAACCAACGCTTCGTGCGCAAGCTGAAGAAGCTGCCCACGCCGATCTTGCGCGAGGTCAAAGACAAGCTCCGGCAGCTCGCCGAGCTCTAAGACCGCGCGCCCTTTAGGACTTTCTCGATCCGCTGGAACACGTCGTCGATGACCTTCGCTCGCGGCAGAAGAGTGATGCGGAAGCAGTTGCGGTAGTCGACGTTGAAGCTCGAGCCCGGCGCGACGAGCACGTGCTGTGTCTCGAGGAGCTCCATCGCGAAGTCTTGGTCGTCGAACCCAGGCAGTTTGTCGGTGTCGGCGGCGACGAAGGCATACATCGAGCCACCGGGGACAACCAGGCTCAGGTAATCACTGGCTTCGACGCCCCTGATCACGGCTTGTCGAGACTCATACAAACGCCCGCCCGGGCGGACCAGCTTCTTCAGGCTCTGGTAGCCTCCGAGGGCCGTCTGCACGCCCCATTGCCCGGGCACGTTGCTGCACAATCGCAACGACGCCAGTAGATCGAGCCCCTGCAGGTAGTCTTTGGCGAGCTCGTTGGTGCCGCTGAACGCCACCCAGCCAACGCGGAAACCACAGGCACGGTAGACTTTCGATAACCCGCTGAACGTGCCGCACAAGGTGTTCTTCACCAGCGGCGCAACCGGGACGAATTCGGCGTCGTCGTACACCATGCCGTCGTAGATCTCGTCGCTGAAGACGACGAGGTTGTGCAGCTCGGCGAGGGCAACCATCGCCTCTAGCACCTCTCGGCTGTACACGGCGCCGGTGGGGTTGTTGGGGTTGATGATGACGATCGCACGGGTTCGGTCTGTAATCAGCCTCTCCAGCGCATCCAGGTCAGGCTGAAACTGCTTATCCGGCGTACACGGATAGTGCACCGCCCGACCACCGTTCAGCCTGACCGAAGCAGTCCACAACGGATAGTCGGGGCTCGGGATCAGCACTTCGTCGCCGCCGTTGAGCAGTGCGCGCAAGGTCAGATCGATCAGCTCGCTGACGCCGTTCCCGATGAACACGTGCTCGGCAGTCACGTTCATGACGCCGCGTTCCTGTTGCTGCATCACCACCGCTTCGCGTGCTGGGAAGATGCCTTTCTGGTGGCAGTACGCCTCGCTGCTCGGGAGGTTCTCGATCATCGCCATGCGCATGGTTTCCGGTGTACGAAAACCGAACAGACCCGGGTTCCCGATGTTCATCGAGATGATCTCGTAACCCTGACGCTCCATCTCGTGCGCGCGCTGTGCCAGCTGCCCGCGTATCTCGTAGCGAACACCCCGTAGGTTGTCGCTGGTATTGATTTCGGTGGTCATCGATTCGGCCCAGTCAGGGTCGAACTCATGATAGAGACCGCGGCCCATGTCGAGTGGGCCGCCCTGTTTTCCGGGGTTCGCGTCTCCGAGAAATGCTGGTTTCCACGCGCTCTTTGGGGTCCCTGTCGCCACCCTGGTATCTTTTGGTTGGGGGCTGCCATGGACAAACAAGACGTCGACCGACTCGCGGGGCTGCTGCAGGACATTCGCCAAGGGCAGCTGGAGCAGCTCTCGATTCAGCGAGAGCACTTCGAGATCGCCAGGACCCAGTATGATCGGGCCAACTCGATCAACGACCACGCCGAGCGAATCCAGGCGAAGAGTGACGCGCTCATCGACCGGTCGGGCAAAGTGTTCAAAGTCGTCATCCCCATCCTAGCTGTTCTTCTGGTCGCGGCGGGCTGGTTGTTATTCACGATTTCGTGAAGGCGCGGCACAAAACGCATGGCGTTAACCGCTTGCGCTGGATGTGCTATGACCCCGGCTCCATGTCTGAGTTACTTAGCCTAGAGCAGGCCCCCGCGGGCCTCGGCGCCGTCTTGCGCGAAGCCGGGTTCGAGCAGTTTACCGCCATCCAGCAGGCCATTCTGGAACCCGAATTGGCCGGTCGAGATCTGCGCATATCCTCCCAGACGGGCTCCGGCAAAACCGTCGCCCTGGGTCTCCTCCTCGCGCCGACCGTAGCGATCGCCGCTGCCACTGCGCGGCCGCGAAAGGTTCGCAAGTCTCCGGTCGCCTCACCCGTCGCCCTGCTCATCGCCCCGACCCGCGAGCTCGCGGGACAGCTCGGTCGTGAGCTTGCTTGGCTCTATGCGCCGCTCGGCGCGCGTGTCCTCGTGGTTACCGGCGGAACGAGCGTGATGCAGGAACGCTCGCAGCTGCGGACCCTTCCCCAGGTGGTCATCGGTACCCCGGGTCGGCTTCTCGATCATCTACGCGCCGGTGCCATGACGCTCGAACAGATCAAGACCGTCGCGCTCGACGAAGCCGACGAAATGCTCGACATGAACTTCGAAGAAGAGCTGGACGGCATTCTCGGATACGCGCCGGATGCGCGCAGAACGCACTTGGTGTCGGCGACCTTTCCGCGCGAGGTCGTGAGACTGGCGGATCGGCTTCAACAGGATCCCGTCTCGGTACAAGGAACGGTACTCGGCGAGGCCAATGCCGACATCGAGCACGTCGTGATGCGCGTGCGTCAGGCCGATCGATTCAACGCAGCCATCAACGTGCTGCTTCGCTATCCCGAAGACAAGACTTTGCTGTTCGTTCGCACACGAACGGAAACCGTCCGACTTGCCGACGAGCTTTGCGCCGCCGGACTTGCGGCGCGTGCGCTCAATGGCGAGATGACACAGCGCGAGCGAACCGCCACGTTCATGCAATTCCGTAGCGGCGCGGTGCGGTACCTGGTGGCCACCGATGTGGCAGCGCGTGGGCTAGACGTGCAGGACATCGGCCGGATCATTCAGGTGGACCTGCCGGACAACGCCGATGTGTTCACACACAGAAGCGGACGAACCGGACGGGCAGGGCGCCGCGGCACCAACATGATTTTCGCCGCATCTCGAGCGGAATCCCGCGTCAAAGGTTTGTTGCGCGGTGCGGGTGTCAGGGCAGAACTGGCCCCGATACCAACTCCTGAGGAGATCTTCGTCGCTACGGACGAGCGGATCGGTGACAGCTTCCTGCGCGACCTCGAAAATTCGGGCGGCAACGTCGACGCCCGCTCGCAGGACCTGGCCGAACGTTTGCTGGCCAAGCATTCGCCAGCGGAGCTAGTCGCGTGTCTACTGAAGCGGGAAGCGGAGCGCAGCCACGGCACTCCAAGGCAGGTCCGGGACGACGCAAGGCCCGCTCGCCGCGAGCGCCAACCGCGCAAGGCGGGCCCGAGGTCGCAACCACGACAACGGCCGCAAGGGGATTTCATCACTTATCAAGTCAGCTGGGGCGCGCACGCCGGCGCCGATGCACGGCGGCTCTTGGCGATGGTCTGCCGGCGCGGAGACGTGTCGAGCAGCGTGGTCGGCGCAATCCGGGTCGCTCCGAAGAGCTCGACGGTGGAGATTTCATCCAGCGTAGCGCAGCAGTTCGAGCGAGCCGTGGCCCGACCGGACAAGCGAAACCCACGCGCCCAGTTCCGACGCTGGGATCCAAGCGCCAAAACCAAGCGCCCCCGAAACCGGACCGCGCACGCAAGCTAGGCCGCGATAGCAAAGGGAATTGCGCGTCCGCGGTAGGCGCAGCATGCTGAGGATGTTTGGACCATCGAGACTCAGGGGCTGGGACCGACTTTCAGGTAGCGATCGTGGGCGCGGGGTTCTCCGGCCTGTGCATGGGCATCAAGCTGAAAGAGGCCGGTATCGACTCGTTTGTCATTCTCGAAAAGGCAAGCGAAGTTGGCGGAACATGGCGCGAGAACACGTATCCCGGTTGTGCGTGCGATGTGCAGTCCCACCTCTACTCGTATTCGTTCGAGGGAAACCCCAATTGGTCGCACAAGTTCGCGCCGTGGAACGAGATCCAAGACTACATCCTCGAGCTCACGGACAAGTATGAGCTCCGGTCGCACATTCGCTTTGATCACAAGGTGTGCGAGGCAGTCTTTGATGAGGACGAGGCGCTGTGGCGCATCCGCACGGAGAATGGCGACATGGTTGCCACGAATGCGTTCGTCCTCGGCACTGGCCCTTTGCACGTGCCATTGGTCCCCGATGTTCCGGGGCTCGATTCCTTCAAAGGCAAGCTCTTCCATTCCTCGCAGTGGGCGCACGACTACGACTTCAAGGGTAAGACAGTAGCGTCGATCGGCACGGGCGGGAGCGCCATCCAGTACGTTCCCGAGGTCGCGCCCCACGTCAAACACCTCCATGTCTTTCAGCGCACGGCTCCGTGGATCTTGCCCAAGCCCGATCGCCCCTATCGAGAGCTCGAGAGGACTCTGTTCCGCCTCTCCCCTCTGCTCCGCAAGCTGCACCGAGGCTGGCTCTACGTGCGGAACGAAGCACGCGTGTTGCCGATCATGAATCCGCCGCTGGCGAAGCTCTTGGAAAAGGCTGCCATCCTCTATGTCCGACACTGCGTAGACGATCCTGCGCTGGTGGAGAAGCTGACGCCCGACTACACCATCGGCTGCAAGCGGGTTTTGCTCTCCAACAACTACTATCAGGTCTTCAATCGAACGAACGTCGAGCTGGTTACCGACGCCCTCACGGAAGTCAGAGAGCATAGCCTCGTCACCAAGGATGGTGTGGAGCGACCGGTCGATGCGATCATCCTCGGCACGGGGTTTCACGCCGATCCGAGGAACTACCTGGGCGAGCTCACCATCAAGGGCTTGGGCGGTCGCGACCTACTCGAGCATTGGGCCCCGGGCCCGGAGGCCTATCTGGGGATTTCGGTTCCGGGCTTTCCAAACCTGTTCGAGCTCGTGGGTCCCAACACGGGCTTGGGGCACAACTCCCTGATCTTCATGATCGAGTCACAAGTCCGCTACATCGTGCAGTGTCTGAAGCTGCTCGAGAAGCGGGACGCCAAGTATATGGACGTCCGTCACGACCGGCTCCGGCGCTACAACGAGGAGCTCGAGCACAGGCTCGAGGATACCGTGTGGACCTCGGGGTGCAAGAGTTGGTACACGCAAGAGGACGGCAAGAACATCGCAATCTGGCCAGGCTTTTCTTTCCGCTACCGATCGCGCACCCGAACTGTGAACCCCGACCACTACGTCTGGACGCCTCGCGTCCAAACGGCTACCGTCGACGGACATGGGCGAAACGGAGATCCAAACACAGATCGACATCGACGCGCCGGCTTCCGTCGTCTGGGACGTGCTCACTGACTTCTCGGGATTCCACGAATGGAACCCGATGGTGACTTCGGCCGATGGATCGGCCTCCGAAGGCACCACCGCGACGCTCCGCTACCGATCGAGTGTCGGCGTTCCGCTGCACTTCCGCGTCCTCATCACGCGCTCTCGAGCCGGTCGCGAGCTTCGATGGGTGGGCTCGCGCATGGGCATTTCAGGCGAGCACTATTTCCAATTGAACACCGATGGCGCCGCCACGCATTTGGTGCACGGCGAGGTGTTTCGGGGTCTGCTCGCCAAGCGCCTAGGCTTCCTATTCCGCGGCCAGGTGCCGGTGTTCGAGGCATTCAACCAAGCGCTCAGGGACGTGTCAGAGCATCGGTTTCGCTCGACCGGCGTCGCGCCTACGGATGGTACAACGCCAGGCCGACCGTGATCCCGGACGCGACCGTTGCAAAAAGCACGTTGCGCGCCTCCGCAAACTGTCCGGTCCGCATCACGCCTTCGAGCGCTGCGATCGGGCCGGCCGTGTGAACCCCGTCGAAGCTTTCGTCCACGCGCGCAACGCGGTCCGCCGGGACACCCAGGGCCTGGCTGAACGCATCGGGGAAGCCTGCCGGTGTGGGGCTGGGTACGAGCAAGTCGATGTCCAGTGGCTCGAGCCCTGTGCTCTCGAGGAACGCGCGCGCAGAGGTCACAGCGCACTCGGCAGCTCGAGCGGCGTAGCCCTCGCGCTCATGGATGCGAAGGACGTTGTCTTCCGACTTCAACCCCGGAACCCGGTCAGCGACGGC
>Ga0209567_10001068_pt1 | contig 14435 bp, 15 predicted proteins | sample COG_12_FD_184756 | JGI IMG/M metagenome (GOLD analysis project Ga0209567, IMG submission 184756) | Pelagic marine sediment microbial communities from the LTER site Helgoland, North Sea, for post-phytoplankton bloom and carbon turnover... | ecosystem: Environmental > Aquatic > Marine > Neritic...
ACACCAGGCTCGGTACGCCGTCCACCTCGGCGAGAACAGTCTTCAGCGCAAGCATCACACGGCTCAACTCACCTCCCGAGGCGATTCGAGCCAGCGGCCCGGGATCGAAGCCGGGGTTGAGACTCACCTCGAACTCGACCCGCTCGGCCCCATGGCCGCCCAGCTCCGCCAGCGCCTCCAGGCGCACGCGGAATCGTCCCCCCTCCATTCCGAGCTCGTGAAGGAGGCTGGTCACCTCGCTGTCGAGCCGCTGGGCAGATTCCCTGCGAAGTACGCTCAGGCCCTCCGCCTCGCGGACCAACTCCTCGCGGACCTGGGCCTCCTCCCGCGCCAGCGCGTCGAGATCGAGCACGCTGCGATCGGCGCTCTCAAGCTCCTGTCGCGCCGTCGTCCCGGTGGAGATGATCTCCTCGATCGTGTCCCCGTACTTGCGCTTCAGGCGGTGAATGAGGTCGAGCCGATCGCGCAGGGCGGCCAGCCGCCCCGGATCGTGCTCCACAGCATTGCGATACTCGGAGAGTCGTCTGCCCAGCTCCTGGAGAGTGGTCCTTGTATCCGCGTACAGACCCTCTATCTCGTCCGCTCCCGGATCGATTCGAACCAGATCATCGAACTTCCGGGACAGGCTGCCGAGACTCTCCACCAGTGCACCGTCGTCCCCGTACACCGCCGCGTGCAGCGCGTCCGACAACTCGATCAGCTCCTCGGAATGCTCGAGGCGGCGGGCTTCCACGACGGTCGCCTCATCTTCACCCGGCGTGAGTTCGGCCGCTTCGATTTCGCGTGCGCGGAACTCCAGGTAGTCGGCACGTTCTCGGGTGGCAGCCGCCTCCGCCCGGGTCTCCTCAATCCGCCTGCGCAAAGCGACCAGACGGGCGTGGGCCTCGCCGGTACGCCCAGCGGCGTCGTCCGCTCCGGCGAAGGCATCCAGGATGTCTCGCTGGGCCTCCCGCCCCAGGAGAGCCTGGTGTTCGTGTTGGCCATGCAGGTCCACCAGTTTCAGGCCGAGTTGCCGGACCAGGCCCGCCGTGGCCGCCGAGCCGTTGACCCAGGCCCGGTTCCGTCCCTCTCGGAGGACCTCCCGACGCAGTATGAGCCAGTCTCCGTCGACCTCGATTCCCTGTTCCTCGCACATGCGGACGAGATCGGGCGCTCTCGAGCAGTCGAAGACGCCTTCCACGAGGGCCCGGTCCTCCCCCACTCGCACAAGGTCCGCTGACGCCCGCTCCCCGAGCAGCAGGGACAGGGCGCCTACGATCAGCGACTTCCCGGCCCCGGTCTCCCCCGTCAGCACGTTGAGGCCGGGTCGGAGCTCTATGCGCAGGTCGTCGATGACCGCATAGTTCCTTACGTGGAGTTCCTTCAGCATGGCAAGGTCAGTCGGCCGCCGGTCGGACGTCGCCCCACCGCATTTTCTGGCGGAGGACCGAGAAGAAGTTTTGGTCCGGCATCCGGATGAGGCGAACCGGATGTGGAGACTGCCGCACCGACACCCTGCCTCCCCCTCCCAGCCTCCCACCGCTCTGTCCATCCACCGTGACGAGGATCCCGTCCATCCGACTCAGGATCTCCACGCTGATGGTGGCATCGGCCGGCACCACGACCGGCCGGATCGACATGGTGTGCGGACAGATCGGAGTCGCTACCAGGGCCCCAAGCGAGGGAAAGAGGATCGGACCGCCCGCTGACAGGCTGTACGCCGTGGAACCGGTGGCCGTGGCGAGGACGATTCCGTCCGCGCTGTACTGACCGATCTCCTCCTCGTTCACCCAAACACGCATCGCAATCAGGCGTGCGAAACCGCCTTTGTGCACGACGGCGTCATTGAGGGCGTAGAACGTCTCGGTCGGCTCCGTCGCGGCCGTTCCGGATCCGTCGGCCGGATGGAGGCCGACCTGCAGTGCCAACCGCCGCTCTTCCGCATAGCGCCCGTCCCGGAGCCGCTGCATCAGATCTTCGAGTTCATCTACGCGTGCCGAGGTCAGGAAGCCCAGCTTGCCGAGGTTGCAGCCGACGACAGGTATGTCTCGCGGTCCCGCGAACCTCGCGCCCCGCAGGAGTGTGCCGTCGCCCCCCAGGGTGAGAAGGACGTCGACCTCGTCCGAGCGTTCCTCGAGTGCCGGGCCATCGCCGCCTGCGACGGCGAGCAGGTCAGCGGTCAGGACGAGCTCCGCACCGACATCCTCGGCCGAGGACCGCAGGCGATCCAGGATCTCCCGAAGGGCCGGGTGATGCGGCAGTGACAACACGCCGAGTCGCATATCAGTGGTTCCTCTCGATTACGTACGACGCGATCGCCCCAAGACCTTCCGGTCGATCGAAGTGATGCAGTTCGGCCATCGCCGCCTCGGCGAAGGCCTGGCTGATCCTCTCCGTCTCTTTCACTCCGAACAAAGCCGGGTACGTCGCCTTGCCCAGGGCTCGATCACGTCCGCTTTCCTTGCCGAGCTCACCCGCCGTGCCCCTGAGGTCCAGAATATCGTCTACAGCCTGGAAGGCCAGTCCAATGTCCAGGCCGAAGCGACGCAGCGCCGCGAGTTGGGAGTCCGACGCTCCCGCAGCGATGCCACCCATGACTGTACACGCGGCGATCAAACGACCCGTCTTGCCGGAGTGAATCCTCTCCAGTTCCTCCCTGGTCACGGCTCTTCCTTCCGCCCGGAGGTCCAGGAGCTGTCCGCCGACCATGCCCTCCGCCCCGGACGCGGAGGCCAGGACCCCGACGAGACGATCGACCGTGGCCGACTCGAGCCCCAGCAGGGAGCCGCTCCTCAGGATCGCACGCACGGCCAGGGGCATCAGCGAGGCGCCCGTGAGTACGGCCAGGGGAACACCGAACTTCACATGTACCGTAGGACGACCGCGTCTCAACACGTCGTCATCCATGCAGGGCAGGTCGTCATGGACCAGAGAGTAGGCATGAACCAGTTCGACGCTCACGGCGAGATCCGCGACGGCCGGTTCTTCCCCTCCCAGGGCCCGGTAGGAAGCCATCAGGAGGAGGGGCCGGATCCGCTTGCCAGGGCTGAGAACGGAGTACCGCACGGACTCGGCGACCACAGAATCGACGTGAGCCAGCTCTTCTCTGAGAAACGACTCCAGCGCCCGGTCGAAGGCTGTCCGCAAGTCCGACATCCCGGCCAGCGCGTCCCCCACGGAGTCACTTGAACCCGGCTCCGCGTACCTAGCTGGATCCCGGCTCACCGATATCCTCCTGTCCCACGTCCAGGGTTCGGGTTTCCAACGTGTCCGATGCTCCCTCGACCAGCTCCTCGACCTTGCCATGCGCGGAATCGAGCAGTCGGCTGGCCACCCGCAGCCGGTCTATTCCGCGCTCGAAGAGGACGAGCGCATCGGCGAGATCCAGGTCATCTCGCTCCAGAGAGTCCGCGATCGTCTCGAGCTCTTCGAGAGCTCCCTCGAACGTCAGGTCGCCGTCACTCATTCTTCCTCCGCCGGCATATCGATGCTCCGGATGCCGGCCACCTCGCAGCGAATGGTCGCATCCACAACCCGAAGGTCGAAACTCTCCCCCATCTCGAACATACTGCCCCGGCGCAACACCGTACCCTCATCGTCGAGGGGAACAGCGTATCCGCGGCCGAGAGTCGCCAGGGGGCTCAAGGCGTCAAGCCGGGCCGAGACGAGAGAAAGTCCGCCGGCGCGTCGCGTGATCGAGTCTCGGACGGACTGAACCAGTCGGCATGTGTGGTCTTCCGCCCGCTGACGACCTCGTCGCACGATGTCTCGAAGCGCAAAGACCAGGCCGTCTCGCAGCCCCTCCAGCCTGGCGGTCAGAGCGTCCATCTCGGGCACCACCATCTCGGCGGCCGCCGAGGGCGTAGCCGCGCGCTGGTCCGCCACGAGGTCGGCGATCGTGACGTCGATTTCGTGACCGACGGCCGAGACCACGGGAATCGGACACCCGGCGATCGCGCGCGCGACCGATTCCTCGTTGAACGCCCATAGATCCTCGACCGAGCCCCCTCCTCGCGTGACGATCACTACGTCGCACGAGCCCGCACGCCCGATGCGCTCCAGGGCTTCGACGATCTCAGGGGCCGCCTCGCGGCCCTGTACCCGGCAGTTGGACACCACGATTTGCGTCCACGGTGCCCGACGCCGGACGACCGCGATGACATCCCTCAGAGCCGCTCCCGAGCGCGAGGTGACGACACCAACACGCCGGGGGACCTCCGGCAGATCTCGCTTGCGATCCGGATCCAGCAGTCCCTCGGCTGACAGGGCGGCACGCAGCTTCTCGAAGGCGAGCCGCCAAAGTCCGTCGCCGCGAGCTTCGAGGGCCCGTACGACCAGTTGGTATTTTCCGCCGGCGGGATAGATCGTGAGGCGACCGAAGGCGCAGACTTCCATTCCGTCATCGGGATCCGTCGGGAGACCGCGGGCGTCGGAACGGAACATGACGCAGTCGACCTGGGCGTCCTGGTCGCGGAGCGTGAAGTAGCAATGGCCCGAACCGTGCCGGCGCCACCGCCCGATCTCCCCCCTTACCCACAGGGGTTGAAACGACGACTCAAGAAGCTGCCGGACGGCCTCGTTGACCTCCGAAACCGGTACGGCCGTGGCCGGAGTCCGACCGGGATCAGCGACCTGCCCGACGTCCTCGATGACGGCTGTCCTCAGGCGAGTCCCGACAGCCGCCTCGCGGCAACCACGGTGTTCTTGAGAAGCATGGCGATCGTCATCGGGCCCACCCCACCGGGAACCGGCGTGATCCAGGACGCCTTCTCGGCGATCTCATCGTACGCCACGTCACCCACCAGGCGGTATCCACGCTCCCGGGTGTCGTCATCTACCCGATTGACGCCGACGTCGATCACCACGGTCCCCTCGGAGACCATGTCGGCGGTGACCGCGTTCGGCCAGCCAACGGCGACGATCAGCAGGTCGGCTGACCGGGTGATGGCTCCCAGGTCCTCGGAACGGCTGTGGGCCATGGTCACCGTGGCGTTGGCCCAGGGCGCCTTCTGCGACAGGATCGCGGCCATGGGACGGCCCACGATATTGGAGCGTCCGACAATCACGGCATGCTTGCCGGCGGGGTCGTACCCGATGTGCTTGAGCATCACCTGGACCCCGGCGGGCGTGCATGGACGAAACGCATCGGGATCGCCGCTGGCCAGCCGTCCCACGTTGACCGGGTGGAATCCGTCGGCGTCCTTTTCCGGCCGGATACGCTCCATGACCGTCTTTTCATCCACGTGCTTCGGCAGCGGAAGCTGGACGAGAATGCCGTGGACCGAAGGATCCTCATTCCAGGCGTCGAGAATCGAGACGATCTCTTCTTGCGAGGTGTCCGCCGGGAGGCGCCGTTCGACGGCCTTGATCCCGACTTCGGCGCACATCTTCTCCTTCATTCCGACGTAGACCTTCGAAGCCGGGTCCTCTCCGACCAACATGACCGCGAGACACGGCTCGATTCCGGCAGCCTTCAACTCCTCGACCTCGATGGCGACCTCATCCCGGACGGCCTTCGAAATCACCTTACCGTCTATGATCTGAGCGGACATATCATCTCCTCGAATCTATTCTCACCGGCCGGTGGATCCCGACTCGTTAGCGGGCAAAATTGACGGCCCTGGTCTCCCGGACAACCACGACTTTGATCTGGCCTGGATACTGGAGCTCCTCCTCGATCCGGCTCGCGGTCTTCTCACTGAGTGCGGCCATCTCATCATCGGTGACCTTCTCCGGCATGACCATGATCCGGATCTCCCGACCGGCCTGGATCGCGTACACCTTCGACACTCCGGTGTAGGAGCGGGCGATTTCCTCCAGCTTCTCCAGCCGCTTCACATAATGCTCGAACGACTCGCGACGGGCTCCCGGACGGGCTCCCGAGATCGCGTCCGCCGCCGTCACCAGGAAGGTCTCGGGGTATCGCGCAGGTTCCTCGCCATGGTGGGCCTTGATGGCGTTCAGCACGTGATCCGACTCGCCCGCCCTCTTGCACAGCTCGTACCCGATTTCGACGTGGCTGCCCTCCTGCATGTGGGTCAGTCCCTTGCCTATATCGTGCAGCAAAGCCATTCGCTTGCACATCCCGACGTCCACCCCGAGTTCAGCAGCCATGCTGGCTGCCAGGAGGGCCACCTCGCGGGCATGCATCAACTGGTTCTGCCCGTAGCTGGTCCGGAACTTCAGATTCCCGAGCACGTCGATCAGCGCGTCCGGCAGGTCGTGGATGCCGAGATCGTAGAGAACTTCCTCGGCGGCCTCGAGCATCTCGCCCTTCACATCTTCCCCAGCCTTCTCTACGACCTCCTCGATCCGGCCCGGGTGGATCCGGCCGTCCGCCACAAGTCGCTCCATGGCGATCCGCGCCACCTCCCGTCGGATGGGGTCGAAGCTGGATAGAATCACGGCCTCCGGAGTGTCGTCTACCACTACGTCTACGCCCGTCGCAGCCTCAAACGAACGGATGTTGCGACCCTCCCGGCCTATGATGCGCCCCTTCATGTCGTCGCTCGGGAGAGGGACGACGGAAACGGTTATCTCTGAGGAGTGGTCCACCGCCAACCGCTGGACCGACATGGCGATGATCTTGCGCGCCTCGCGCTCTGCCTCGCGCCGGGCACGCTCCCTGATGTCGCGGACCGTGCGAGAGGCCTCGGCCTTCGCCTCGTCCTCGATTCGCGAGATCAACTCGTCACGGGCTTCCTTTGCCGTTAGCCCCGCGATCTTCTCCAGCCTGGCGGTCAGCTGCGCCCGCTCCGACTTCAACTGCTCCTGTGCCGTCTTCAGATCTTCACGGCGCTGTCCCGCCTCCTCTTCCCGCTGCGCGACCCGCTCCTGGCGCTGGTCCAGCACGTCCAGCTTCCGTTCGAGACCCTCTTCCCTCTCGCTCAGCCGCTTCTCGGTCTTCTCGAGCTCCGACCGTCTCTGCTCAGCCTCTTCGAGCAACTCCTGCTTGAGGCGATAGCCCTCTTCCTTGCCCTTGAGTTCCGCCGCGCGTCGGAGACTGTCCGCTTCGACGCCCGCCGCCTCGAGTACGCCCGCGGCTTCGTCCTCGGCGGTGCGCCTGGCTGCCCTCGCCCTTCGGACTTCGACTGCGCGGCCACCGAATACCCCCACGACCAGTGCTGCCGCCGCCGCGAGAATGGTGATGAGGTTCTCCATCGCTGACTCCATCTATCTTCTAGGAAGGGACCCGGCCGTGCATCGTCGCCGCGACGAGGCGCACCCCGGTCCCACATGTCCGATGCCCTCACCGACCCCCATAGCAAAAGGCCGGCGGCCTCTCCGAGGCCCCGCCGGCCCGATGCACGGCTTTTCTTGCGCGAAACCATGGTCGCGCGAGCCGTGCGATCTATACGTCCACCTGGCCGTTAGCGATAGCCAGCGTCCGCCTCGTTGGTCACTCCAAGTTGCCCGGTCAATCGTCCCTTGGCAAGCCGCCCGCGTCGCCCCCGACGACGGATCCGACACGCTCCCGGAGCGCAGTCACCCGCCCCAGTACGTCGTCAGAGCGCTCGGTCAGTTCCCTGCGCGTGCGGAACAACTCGTCCGTGATCTGCAGCGCGGCGAGGACGGCTGCCCTGTGCGGCTCCGCTACCTGGCCACGAACGTGCGCCTGCTGAACCGCGTCGTCCACGTAGCGCGCACATTCCATCGTGTACTCCTGGGGAGCGTCTGTCCGGATCGCGTATTCCTCCCCGAAGATGGTGACCCGGACCGTGGCCCTCTCGGCTCCATCGCTCATCGTGTCACTCCTCAGCCCGCGGACTCGTCTTCCATCACGATCAGTCGCCCCCGGATTCGCTTCGCCCGGATGCGTGCTTCCCTGAGCACTTCCTTCAAGCGGAAGTTTTCTTCGGTGAGTTCCTGGAGTCGGCTCCCGAGAGAGGCAGGATCCGAGACGTCTACGCCCGACCGGTCCAGCAGCGCCGTCAGACGTGCGTGTTCGCCCTCCGCGAGCGAGGCACGGCCCCTGTACTCCTCCAGCTCGCGAACGAGTCGGTCAACACCCTCTTCGAGGACGCCCAACTCCCGCTCGATGGCGGCGGAATCACGAGGAGCGGATTCTGGCATTGAATCGTTCCTCCAGGTTTACGTTAATCGAGCCCAACCCTTCCTCCACATCCACATCCCGGAGCGTCCTGTCCGGCGCCCTGAACACGAGGCGCCAGGCCAAGCTACGCTGCCCGTCGTCGACCTTGTCACCCTCGTATACGTCAAACAGCTCCAGCGACTCCAGCGTGTCGGGACCCGCTGCCCGGATCGCATCCGCCACGCTCGCGGCCGGCACCGCGCGATCCAGAATCAGCGCCAGGTCTCGCGTCACCGCAGGGAACGTCGGGAGATCACGACAGGAGCGCGAATCTTCGAGCCGCACGGATTCAAGCCTGAACTCCGCAGCATACACCGGCGCAGCCCACACTGGCGCGTCCAATGCCTGGTCGCGCACTCGCCCCCCCACGCCGACGAGACGTCCATCCTCGAAGATGCAGAACGACTCTTCTCCGAGCCACCATCCCCATCCGATCGGGAGTCCGTCGCCGCCGTCGCTCGGCCGACCCGGCATGATCTGGCCCAGGCCAAGCTCCCTCGCGAGGTCCTCCATCCATCCCTTCGCGTCCCAAACATCGAGATCGCCCTCGGGACCGCTCCAGTGCGGCGGTCTGCGCAGGCCGGTCATACCGAAAGCGACGCGTATCTCCTCGGCGACCGGCGGGTGCCCAGAGGCACGGCAACCGTCGGACGCTTCCCCTGTCGTCTGAAACACGCTGCCGATTTCGTAGAGCCGCACGTCCCGATTGCCCCTCGACCAGTTGTGCTCCACTCGGCCAAGCAGGACTGGAACCAGGTCGGTACGCAGGAAAGACTCGGCCTCGGAGAGCGGCTTCAGTAGGCGAGCCGGCCGGCCCGTGGTCCTGCTCTCCGGTACGAAGCTCGAACTGCGGGCCTCCAGGGCACCAAACGACGCCAGGCTGCTCCGCACCCGATCGGCCCGGCTCCACACGGGGCTGTCGGGGACCACGCTCGGCCGGAAGGACCGGGCCTCTTGCGGAAACGCCTCGTAGCCGAAGCGTCGGGCTACTTCCTCCAGAAGATCTACCTCGGTCCGGACGTCCGTTCGCCACCCGGGAACGCTCACGGCCAGTGCCGGGGACCCATCGGAAGCGTCTTCTCCCTCGACGACTCCGAATCCCAGGGGCTCGAGGAGTTCGGTAACCTGCTCACCCGACAGACGCAATCCGAGAACCGCCTGGATTCTCGTAGGCCGTAGCCGCACGCTGGCCGAGGAAGCCGGGGCTCGGCCAACACGGATCGCCTCTTCGTCCGCCACGCCACCCGCCGTCGCCACGATCAGCTCGACACAACGCCGGATGGCATGCTCCATTCCCGTTTCGTCGATGCCGCGCTCAAATCGGTAGGAAGCGTCGGTCGAGAGGCCCGTGGCCCGGGCCGTGTGCCGGGTGTGGCGCGGATCGAAGGCGGCGCACTCGATGAGAAGATCCGACGTCTCGTCCGATACCTCGGAATCGGCCCCGCCCATCACACCGGCCAGCGCCACAGGGCGCTCGGCGTCAGCGATCACGCTGATTTCCGGACCGAGTTCGTGCTCGGCTCCGTCCAGGGTGGTGTGCGGTTCATTCCGGGCGGCCCGTACCCGAATCTCACGCCCGGCGAGCCGGGCTATATCAAAGGCGTGCAGCGGCTGGTTCAGTTCGAGAAGCACGTAGTTCGTGGAATCGACGACGTTGTTGATCGGACGTGACCCGGCAGCGCGGAGCCTGGCCTGAAGCCACTCCGGCGACGGCCCCACGGTCACCCCCCGGACGATAGCCGCCAGGTAGCGGAAGCACCGGTCGGCGTCCTCGATGGTGACGGTCACGCCTCCGGCAGAGGCCGTGTTCTCACCCGACTCCCACCCTGGTGACCATTCCGGCCCTCCAAACGAAGGAAGGACCAGGTCGTGCACGCCGCCGGGCGCAAGTTCCCGGGCAACGCCTGCGTGGCACGCCAGGTCGATACGATTGGGCGTCAGGTCGACATCGAGCCGCGCGTCCGGTAGCCCGAGGGCGCCCGCAAACGACTCACCAGGCTCGTGGTCATCAGCCAGGCGCATGATCCCGGAGGCGTCCCTGCCGAGACCGAGTTCCTTCTCGGAACACAGCATGCCGTTGCTCTCGTGCCCCCGGATCTTTCGGCGCTCGATCTTGAACCCGCCGGGCAGTGTTCCCCCCGCCGGTATGAACGGGTAGAGCGCGTTCTCCACCACGTTGGGGGCTCCGCACACCACGTCGAGCACGTCACCGCTCCCGGCGTCCACCCGGCATAGCGACAGCCGATCCGCGTTCGGGTGCTTCGCGACTTCGACGACGCGAGCCACGACGACGTCGTCGAGTTCTTCGCCGACCGCTTCCGCTCGATCGACGGGAACGGCGCACGCGCTGAGAGCCGCGGCAAGATCGTCAGCTGAGCCCTCGATCGTCGGCGCCAGGGCTCGGAGCCAGTTGACGCTGATGTCCATCAGGCGAACTGCTCGAGGAAGCCGACGTCCGCTTCGTACAGCAGACGGATGTCGGGGATTCGGTAGCGAAGCATGGCGATACGTGCCGGCCCCATGCCGAAGGCGTACCCGGTGTAGCGCTCCGGATCGTACCCCACGGCTTCGAAGACCGCCGGATTCACCATTCCACTGCCCATGATCTCGATCCAGCCGGTCCGCTTGCAGGCCGCGCAGCCCGAGCCTTCGCAGATGATGCAGCTCACGTCCACCTCGGCTGAAGGCTCTGTGAACGGAAAGTACGAAGGACGAAAACGGGTCCGGGTCGTCGGTCCGAAGAAACGGTGCACGAAGTAGTCGATCGCCGCCCGGAACTCGATGAAGTCGATCCCTTCGTCGACGGCCAGGCCCTCGACCTGCTCGAAAGCCGGTGCGTGAGAAGCGTCGTAAGGATCACGACGGAAGACCATCCCCGGTGCCAGGATCCTGAGGGGGGGCTGGTACTCCATCATCACACGCGCCTGCACAGGCGACGTGTGGGTCCTGAGCAGCAGACCCTCGTCCAGATAGAACGTGTCGTGCATGTCCGCCGCGGGGTGGTCGAGCGGAATGTTGAGAGCCGTGAAATTGTGCCAATCGGTCTCGACCTCGGGCCCCGCGGCACGGGTGAATCCGAGTTCCGTGAAGATCTCGCAGATTTCGTCGATCACGACGGTGACCGGATGGACCCCCCCCCGCCACTCACGGCGGCCCGGGAGCGTCAGGTCAGGGCCGGCGGACGCTTCCGGGGCCAGGAGCGCGGCCAGCTCGTCCACCCGCAACTCGAGCGTCGTTTCCAGCGTCTGCTTGACCCGGTTGGCCGTCTTGCCCGCCTCAGGACGCTCCTCGGCCGGAACGTCCCTCAGACCGGAGAGGGCACGGGACAAGAGCCCGTTGCGCCCGAGGAAGCGCACTCGTGCCTTCTCCAGGGACTCCTTGTCTTCGGCCTCCTGGATCGCATCGAGAGCCTCGATCCGTATGGACTCGAGGGTCTCGCGGAGGTTTCCCTGCTCGTCCTTCGAGCTCAATGCGCGTGCTCTTTCGCGAGCTTCGCCAGTTCTGCGAACGCCTCGGGCTCCCGGATCGCCAGATCGGCGAGCGCCTTACGATCCAGATCGACACCGGCACTCTTGAGACCCGAGATGAAACGGGAATAGGACAGATCGTGCTGGCGGCTCGCGGCGTTGATCCTCGCGATCCACAGACGGCGGAAATCCCGTTTGCGTCGGCGACGGTCCCGGTAGGAGTAGGCCCAGCCGCGCTCGACGGCGTTCTTCGCCGTGCGATACAACTTGGAACGAGCCCCAAACTGGCCGCGGGCCTGCTTGAGTATCTTCTTCTTGCGCTTATTTCGAGCGACGCTCGATGTCACACGCGCCATATCGTTATCCTCTTCTTTCTATTCCAATGCTTCAAAGCCACATCCGGACGGCCCGTCCGTGCGACGTGCATGCCCTTCAGGCTCAGCCTCCGAGCAACCGGCGTACCCGGCTCTCATCGGCCTTCGAGACGAGCGTCTTCTTGCGGAGATTGCGCTTCCGCTTCGGGCTCTTCTTCGTCAGGATGTGGCTATGGTACGCCTTGTTGCGGCGAAACTTCCCGGACCCGGTCTTCCGAAACCGCTTGGCGGCTGACCGGTTGGTCTTCTGCTTTGGCATCTTGTCTACCCTTTCTGACTATCCTTGGGACCGATGAGCATCGTCATGGTCCGACCTTCCTTGCGTATGTCCGACTCCACGTTGCCGAGTTCCACCAGCTCTCCCTTGACCCGCTCCAGGACGCGAACGCCCAGCTCGGGGTGCGTCATCTCCCGACCGCGGAAACGAAGCGTGAACTTCACCTTGTCACCATCCTCGAGGAAACGCCGCGCGTGCCGGAGCTTGAAACCGAAATCGTGACCTTCGATCTTCGGCCGCATCTTGATTTCCTTCACGTGGATGATGTGCTGTTTCTTCTTGGCCTCCCGCGCCTTTCGGGCTTGCTCGTACTTGAACTTCCCATAGTCCATGATCTTGCAGACGGGAGGACGCGAGTTGGGCGCGACCTCGACCAGGTCCAGACCCTGCTCCTCGGCCATCGCCCGAGCTTCGTCCGTTGCAATGATGCCCAGTTGCTCGCCCTCTCCGTCGATCAGACGGATGGGACTGATGCGAATTCTGTCGTTTACGCGCAGCTCGTCTTGGCTCACTTCACCTCTTCCAGGGCCGTGGTGCATCCGTCGCCGACCCGCCAGGCCCGAGGCGAAGCGACAACCACGAAAAATGCCCGTTCGGCGTCAGGCCGACCGGGCATACACGACATAGCAGCGACCCAGCGAGGATCGCGCCATCGTGTTCTACCCGGCAGCTGTGGCCGCCCGGGGGCGGCGGCACGCCGAAAGGTGGGAGCAACGCTCCACTTTCCGTGTTTTCAAGGCCGCCAAGTTATGACCGGAGCCCGGAAGTGTCAACGCGAGCCGGGGTTATTCACCCTCGGGTTCTGCACCACGAGCAATCAGCGCGGGGGCCCGCGCGTGGACGCGATGTGCGCTCCAGGAATGCCCCGGCAAGTTTCATTATATCATCCCGCACTTGAGATCTTTGCTACTATCTTCTTATAACTCATGCAGTTCCGTCTTTACCGCCAGGATGATGTTCTGGTTGCCGACGGAGCTCGGGGTCCGCCCGAGAACGGCGGTCTGGCCGGCCCGCACCCGTACCGTGGTGCCGAAGACGGTGCGGCTTCCGGCATGAAAACGCATCTCGAGTTGGACGCTCCCCCCGGACGAGTCCGTCCGGACGTCTCGGATGGTGGCCTCGATCGCGGAGGGACCCAGGTCCGGGACATCGAACTCCTGGAAGACCTCGTTTCCTTCGGTCCCGTGGACCATCACTTCTCCTACCAGTCGGTATCCATCGAACCGGAACAGCTCTCGCAGCGCCTGCTCGACCTCGGCGATCTCGGGGTCGGTGTCGGTGCTGCCGTTCGCTTCGATGATCTGGAAGGTGAGCCGCACTATTGGCGTCGGCCGATCGAATTCCTGGAGAACTTCCTGGATCCGCTGCAGGTTGTCGCCGGTCTCGCGCACCGTGAGCTTCCCATCCACCACGCTGGCCATGCCCGGCGCCCCCTCCCGGCTGGCGTACACGTACGGCTCGACGAGGTCCCTCGCCACCCAGTCTTCAAGATGGATGACCTCGAAAGTACGGGTCTCGAGCGTGGGCGGGCCCTCCGCGGAGCAGCCGCCCAGCCCGAAGGCCACGATCAGCCCGGTCACCATGCACGTACCGGATCTCAACCTCAGTCTTCTGTTCATTCTCCCCTCCCCTGATAGAACCAGAACACCACCACGTCGTCGTTGTCCGTTTCCAGCACCAGCACGCTCTCGTCGAGCAGTGCCTCGACTTCCGGCATGTGTGGCGAGGTGGCCACCCTCGCCACGACTTCCGGCGCATCCGTGCCGGCACCGTTCCCCACGTCGAGGACCCGGACCCCCAGGAGGCCCGCCACGGTCGCCGCCGCGACGGCCCAGGACGCTCTCCGAACACGGTTTCTCCGCCCGTCGGATTCGCGGATCGCAGCGGAAACAGCCTCCGCGAGCGGAAGCGCAGGCTCCAGGACCTCGAGGCCCGCGGCCAACTGCTCGTGGGCCGCGAGGATTCGCTCGGCTACCAGCCGGCACTCATCACACGTACGGGCGTGGTCGGGCAGCGCCTCGGCGATGGCCCGGGGATCGGCCTCCATCAGTCGCGTCTGACATTCCAGGCAGCTCATTCTGCATCCTCGATCCCGGGTTCGATCTCAAGAATCCTGCGCCTCATGGTCCTGCGCCCCCGGAACAGATGGGTCCGAAGCGTGGCCGGACTGACCCCCAACCTCGACGCCGCTTCCACCTGCCCCAATCCCTGCAGGTCGACCAGGTCCATGGCCTCCCGCTGGCGGG
>Ga0209567_10001069_pt1 | contig 14431 bp, 11 predicted proteins | sample COG_12_FD_184756 | JGI IMG/M metagenome (GOLD analysis project Ga0209567, IMG submission 184756) | Pelagic marine sediment microbial communities from the LTER site Helgoland, North Sea, for post-phytoplankton bloom and carbon turnover... | ecosystem: Environmental > Aquatic > Marine > Neritic...
TTGGAGCACACTAGGCTGGATCGTGGTCGCCATGGTGGGTGCTCGCAGCGCCGCCATGAGCTTCAATCGGTGGGCGGATCGGCGGATCGATGGTGAGAATCCTCGGACCGCCGATCGGGCCCTGCCCTCTGGTCAGGTCTCTTCGGGATTTGTCATTGCGTTCACCCTTGTCAGCTGTGCACTTCTGGTCTTGGCTGCCTGGCAACTCAATCCACTGGCCCTGACTCTCTCGCCCCTGGCTCTGCTGATTCTGCTCGGCTATTCGTTCACCAAACGCTTTACCTCGCTCTCACATCTGGCTCTGGGTCTGGCCTTGGCGGGCGCTCCTCTGGGGGCCTGGATTGCGGTTCGGGGCGACATCACCCCCACTCCCATCGTTCTCGCCGCGGCGGTTCTCTGTTGGGTCGCCGGATTCGATGTGCTCTATCTTGGGCCCGATCTGCCAACCGAAGACATCATCTGGAGTGTCGCGCGCAGCAACGCCGATATCCTGGTCTTGTCGTTGGTCCGGCGCATGAGCGAGGACGAGATGAAGCAGATGGAGCGACTCGTCGACACGGTGTCGCCCAACGTTCCAGTCTGGATCGGGTGCCCGCCGGGGCACCCACTCGCCGCCCGAGTGCCGAAAGCGACGTTCATCAGCTCGATCGAGGATTTCCAGAAGGCGGCCACCTCGCTCCTCGCGGACCAGGTCGGCTGAGAGACGGTATTCGTGAATCGCGAAAACATCGTTACAAGTGGCTAGGATGAACGTCCATGGACGACACCGCTGAGCTGACCTGCCCGTACTGCTTCGAGCAAGTCGAAGTCTACGTCGATCCGCAAAGCGAAGGTCAGCTCATCCGCGACTGCGACGTCTGCTGTCGGCCGTGGTCCTTGCACGTTAGCCGCGGCGTCGACGGAGAGCTCTCCGTTCAGGTGACCCGCAGCTAACGGAATTGAGCTTCGCGTCGACAACGACGTCTGGCGCTATGCACCGCCGGCGCCCTAGCGGCCCCTGAAGCGAACCCCATGGACATCGAAACCCTACTCTTGGGGCGCTTTGAACCGGCCTGAGTTGACGCGCGAGCGGAGGCAGCGTTAACTCCCTCCATGACCAACGTCAGCGTCCTCGGAGCGGGGGCATTCGGCACTTCCCTAGCCCTCTATTGCCATCACCTCGGTCACCAGACGCGCATCTGGGCCTACGACGACGGGCTCCCCGGGCGGGTCGCCCAAAAAGGGGAGAACACGGCCTATCTTCCGGGCTTCCCAACGCCGAAGGACCTTCTGTTCACCAACGACATGGCGACCGCCCTGGAAGGGGCCGACTTGGTGTTGCTGGTGGTGCCGTCGAGCTTCATGCGCAGCGTCGCCACCCAGGCCGCACCGCATCTTTCGCCCGGAGCGCTCGTTACTTCGACGGCCAAGGGCATCGAGCAAGAAACCCTCGCGCTCATGAGCGACGTGCTCGCCGACACCATTCCGAACCACGCGCCGTCGGCGACCTACCTCTCCGGCCCAAGCTTTGCAAAAGACATCGCTTCGCAGTTACCGGCGGATGTGAGCCTTGCTGCAGCCGACATCGAGACGGCCCGAGGCGTTCAAGAGATCCTCCATTCGCCGCTACTTCGCGTCTATGCAAGCGACGACGTCGTGGGGGTTCAGCTGGGTGGCGCTTTGAAAAACGTCATTGCCGTGGCCTGCGGCGCCGCAGACGGATTGGGTCTCGGTGCCTCCACCGTGGCCTCCCTGATGACCCGTGGCCTGGCGGAGCTGGCGCGCTTGGGCGTAGCGCTCGGCGCGAACCCGCTCACCTTTCTCGGCCTCGCTGGGGTCGGCGACCTGAGCCTCACCTGCAACGGCGAGCTGTCGCGAAACCGTCAACTCGGCCTGCAGCTGGCCAGCGGCAAAACCGCGCGCGAGATCGTCACCTCCCAAAAGGCGATCGCGGAAGGCTATCGTACCTCGATGGCGGTTCACCGGCTTGCGACTCGAGAAGGCGTCGAGATGCCAATCTCCGAGGCGGTTTACAAAGTCTGCCATGAGGGCGCGTCCCTTCCCGAAGAGGCCACGCGCTTGATGCAACGCGAGCGCAAGGACGAGCTCGCAGGGATCTTCATGACGGAAACCCGTCCCCGTTAGCAGACGGGCGAAGCGTTGCGGTCAGCCCTCAGGGGTTCATTTCGTATTCGTCGCGAAGGTCGTACACCTCGCCCCAGACGCGCTGGTAACGGGCTTCGTCGAACACCGGCTTGCGGATCATCTTCTGGCAAGCGGCCATCTGGATTTCGTTGCTCGAGGGCTTCGAGTAGAGGCTCAGCGCGTGGCGTGAGAAGTCGCGGACCATGAAGTCGAAGATCTGATCGATCAGATCGTCGGAGACGTCGTACGTCTTCGCATTCTCCAAGATCAGCTGGCCGTAGACCACCAGCGCGAAGATTTCACCTCCAGCGAGCAGGAAGTCGATGTCTTTTCTTTGTCCCTCGTCGGGCGGTGCTGCGAAGAGCATCTCTTTGAAAGCCGTGATCTGCTCGCGAAACACCGCAAGGTTCGGGGTGTCCCGACTCGCGTAGGCGATGTTGTAGTCGTGGAAACGAATCTTCCCGAGGCCTTTGGTGGGGCCTTGGTCAAAGAGAAAGTCGTCGTTGGCTGCCTGGTTCTGCTGCGGCACTTCGGTGTAGTCGGCGGGGGCGAAAAAGTAGTTCGCCATGAACTTCACGATCAGCGCGATATTCACGTGCACGGTGCCTTCGAGCTTCGGCAAGGCACGAATGTCTACGGCGGCCTGCTCGAAGAACATGTCTTTCTCGAAGCCCTTCGCTGCGATGACGTCCCACATGAGGTTCATCACATCCTCACCCTGGGTGGTCACCTTCATCTTCACCATGGGGTTGTAGAGCAGGTAGCGGCGGTCTTCGGCCGAGGCGACGCGCATGTAGTCCGCGGCCCGGAGCGCAAAGAGCTTCATCGCGGTCAGGCGCGCGTAGGCGTCGGTGAACAGCTGCTTCACATGGGGGAAATCGGTCACGTGCATGTTGTAGAGGCGTCGATGCGACGCGTGATGAATCGCTTCGTAGAGCGCATGGGTGCACATGCCGATCGAGGCCCAGCCGAGGTTGTACTTCCCGATGTTGACCGTGTTGAGCGCGCTGTTCCACGCGTGCTCCCCTCGTGCGATGATGTCGCTTTCCTCGATCGGGTAATCTTCGAGCGCGTACTCCGACACGTAGTTCTGGCTCGCCACGGTGTTCTTAATTAGATGATAGTTTTCGTGCTGGGAATCTGCACCGAAGAACACGTAGTCACCTGAATCTGCAAGCTTTCCAAAGGTCGACACGATGGCCGCTTTGTTGCCGTTGCCGATGTAGTACTTGCTGCCGTTCGCGAGGTACCGACCGTCGCCCTGCGGGCTCAGAATCATGTCCGTCGAGTACACGTCCGCGCCGTGCTCTTTTTCGGACAGGCCAAATGCAAAGATCCCACCCTGCTCGAGGGCTCGCGCAGCCCGAAGCTTGATCGCCTCGTTGTCGCTCATCCAGATCGGCCCGAGACCGAGCACGGAGACCTGGTAGGTGTACCAGTACTGCAAACCATAGAACCCGAGGATCTCCGCGAACTCGCAGATCCGCCAGGTGTCCCATCGCGAGTCCGGCGCACCTTGCCCCGCAGGCGTGCACATGGTCGCAAAGATCTTTTCCTCTTTGACGAAATCGAGGAAGTCCGCGTACCAAACCCGCGCGTGATAGTCGTCTTTGATTCGCGCTTTGCCTTTTCGCTCGAAGAACTCGATCGTCTTGAGCATCACTTCGCGGGACCGCTCGTCCGGGTAGGGGCGTTGGTGTTTCTTGGGGTTCAGGAGGACTGTCATTCCGAGGTGATACCACGGCGCGATCGGTTGCAAAAGACGTGCTATCCCTCGTTGAAATGACGGCCTACCTGTACCCCCTTAGTCTGGCCGCAGTGTCTGGCCTGTTGTTCGTTCTCGAGCGCTTTTTCCCCTGGCGTCCCGGACAGAAGCAGCTTCGACCCAAGCTCTGGTCGGACCTGATTCACCTGGTCTTCAACGGTCATTTCCTCGGGCTCTTGCTCGCGGGCTTGGCCAGCACCTGGGTCTTGCCCTACGTCGACCGCTGGCTGAGCGCCGAGGGCCTCACCGACGCGGTGTATCGAAACGCGGCCGCGGATTGGCCGCTCTGGGCGCAGATCATCGTGGCGCTGCTGGTCATCGATTTCCTTCAATGGTGTGTCCACAACGCGCTCCACCGAGTCCCGTTCCTCTGGGAGCTGCACAAGGCCCACCACAGCGTCAAGGACGGCGAGATGGACTGGATCGTCTCCTTCCGTTTTTCCTGGCTCGAGGTGATCGTCTACAAATCGGTGCTGTACCTGCCCCTGGTCTTCCTGGGCTTCCGCTGGGAGGCGCTGATGTTCCATGCGATCTTCGGCACGCTGATCGGCCATCTCAACCACGCCAACTTGGATCTCGGCCACGGCCCTTGGCGCTACGTTCTCAACAGCCCACGGATGCACATCTGGCACCACGATTACGAAGGCAACGCCAAGACCACGGTGAACTTCGGCATCATCTTCAGCTGCTGGGACTGGATTTTCGGCACGGCGAAGATGCCGCCGGACCCCCCTGCGCATTTGGGGTTCAAGGGGGTCGAGACCTTTCCGGACAACTTCTTCAGCCAAGAGATCTGGCCGCTGCAACGGCTGGCGCCCGGCGTGCACAGCACCATCGCGTGGTCGGTCATCGGTGCCCTCGTGATGGCCGCGGCCTGGTATCTTCGTGAGCCGCATTCCCTTCGGCCCGAAACGCCCATGCTGGGTGAGGTCGCCGCGGCGTCCCAGCCGACCGGCGTGTTCCCCGCGATGAACGCCTACTCGCCGAGCCCCGAGGAAGCGGAGAAGGCGATCCGGCACTTCGGAACGCAGGCTCGCGCGGACGGCTACCAAGACCCCGACTCGATCGTCAGCGTGCCGGAGCTCGCCAAGGCCTTGGGCGCATACAGCTTGGTCCTCATCGATGTACGGCCGGACGACCGCTTCGCGCTCGGACACATCCCCGGCGCGCGGCGTGTCTACCGAAACGACTACTCGAGCGGCGCCGAGATCCCAGGCCTTTCGCGGTCGACCGGCGAGCTCGAACGAATGCTCCGCGATCACGGCGTGGATCGAGGAAGCACGGTGGTGCTCTATGGCGACGGCGGACCCGAACCCTACCGACTCTGGTGGACCCTGAAGACGGTCACGGGATTCGAAACCCAGGTGCTCGATGGAGGGCTACAGGCCTGGAAGGCGGCGGGCCACCACGTCGCCGGCGGCGAGGGTCTGCCGGTCGCAGCCGGTGATGTCGGCATGCGGGCACCCGTATCGCCACCCGCCCAACGCTGGCCGGAAACCGAAGCCTTCATCGCCGAGCACCCCGGCGCACGGCTGCTCGATACGCGCAGCAGCATCGAGTTCGACGGCAGCGAGAAGCATCCCAAAGCCGCGCGCGCAGGCCATATCCCAGGCGCCGTGAATCTCGACTGGGCAGAGGTGTTGCGCGACAAAGAAGACGATCATCGTCTGAGGTCGCCCGACGCGCTTCGCGAGCTCTTCGCCAACCAAGGCGTAGGGGGCGAGACTGCCGTCGTGACCTATTGCCAATCGGGGACACGCTCGGCCGCGGTCTACTTCGCCCTTCACCAGCTCGGTTTTCGTTCAGACGAAATGCTCAACTACGACGGCTCCTGGGCGGAGTACAGCCGCCTCGATCTTCCGGTGGAGCCCTAGGTGCGGGCGGCCACCCTTGCAGCGCTGGCACTCGCCCTTCTTCTCGGAGTCGCAATCGGCGCAGCTCGCGGTACGTCCAGGTCGAGGCAGAGCGTCGATGATCGCGCCTACGTGCGGGGCGTTGCACTGGGCTTGTTCGCCACCGATCCAGCCTGGGACTACGGCCCGCTCATCGAAGAGATTCGCGACCGCGGAGCAAGCGATGTGCTCGTCGTGGTCAACGCCTACCAGTCTGATCGGTTTGCCTCCGACATCACCCTGCGCCCCGGCCGCTCGCCAAACGAAGCCACCGTGGCCCGCACGCTCGCCCAGGTGCGGCGCGCCGGAATGCGCGCAGCCTTGATGCCGGTGGTGCGGCTGCAAAGGCGCGACCCGCATGATTGGCGTGGCGTGATTGCGCCGGCCGATGGGCTCGAAGCCTGGTTCGAGTCGTACCGGCGCTTCGTTCTCCCCCTCGCGCGTCTGGCTCAGAACGCCGATGCCCAGCGCTTTGTCGTCGGCTCCGAGCTTGGTTCTCTCGAACCCTATCAAGACCATTGGCGTGCTCTCATCTCCGAGCTGCGCAGTGAGTTCTCAGGCGTACTCAGTTATTCAGCAAACTGGGATCACGCAGATGCGGTCCAGTTCTGGGATGCCCTCGATGAAGTGGGACTGACCGCTTACTTTCCGCTAACCGGAGGCGTCGGACCGTCCTGGACGGAATCTCTCGCGCGGGCGTGGCGGGCGCCGCGTCGTGAGATCGACGATCTGCGACGGCGCGTCGGCAAGCCCGTCCTGATCACAGAGATTGGTTACCCGAGCCAAGGCGGCGCGGCCGGTCAACCCTGGGACGACACCTCTTCGAAGGTGCTCGAACTCCGGCTGCAGCAGCGCCTCTACCGAAGCTTCTGCGACGCCTTTTCGCAGACACCGAGCATCTCGGGCTTCTATGTTTGGAATTGGTTCGGCTTTGGCGGACCGCGAGACCTGAGTTTCACCCCGCGCGGCAAGCCTGCCGCAAACGAGCTGGCCAAGTGCTTCGAACGCGCCTGGCCGGCCCCGACACTTGCAGAGAATGGATCATGACCAGCACGCACGACGAACACTCTCCGCGAGAAGGACGCCGCCGCTTCGTTCTCGGCACCCTGGGCCTGGGTGGCGGCACCTTGCTGACGGCCCTCGGCTCCTGCCGCGAAGCGACACCGCCTCCGTCGCTGTCCGCACCATCCGAGGCGCCGGCCCGGCCAGCGCCCACCCCGACCGTGCCGGAGCTCCCCGACCACAAGGACCCAGCCAACTTCATCAAGCACGGGGACAACCCGCTCACGCTCGAAACCAGACGCGAGAAGCTCGGCACCAGCGTCTTGACCGCCAGTACCGTCCTATTCGTTCGCCAGAACCTGCCGTTGCCACCGCCCGAGCTCGTTGCCGACCGCGACGGTTGGACCACGCGCGTCGACGGGGTGAAGCGACCGGGCGAATTGCGAGTCGACGCACTCAAGCGGCTCGGCCTCGCAACCCTCGCCACCGTGCTGCAATGCTCCGGCAACGGTCGGAAATACTACGAGCATGGCCCAAGCGGGTCGCGCTGGGGGGTGGGCGCCGCGGGCTGCGTCATCTGGAGCGGCGTGCCGCTTCGCGCCGTCGTGGAGCACCTCGGCGGCGTCGCCAAGGGCATGCGTTATCTGACCACCACCGGTGGCGAGCCGATTCCAGCCGGCCTCGACCACAACCAGGTGATCGTCGAGCGCTCGATTCCAATCGACAAGGCGCTCGACGACTGCCTCCTGGCCTGGGAGATGAACGGTGAGCCGATCCCGCGCTCCCACGGTGGGCCCCTGCGGCTGATCGTACCCGGCTATTTCGGCTGCAATCAGATCAAGTTCGTGAAAAACCTCGCGTTCACGGCCGAGCAAGGTCCGGCCAAGATTCAACAGACGGGCTATCGGATGCGCCCCATCGGTGAGAACGGAACCCCCGATCAGCCCGCCATGTGGGAAATGCCGGTCAAGTCCTTCATCACAGTTCCGACCGAGCAGACGCCTGTCGTGAAGGGAACGTTTCGCGTCACCGGTGTCGCGTTCGGCGGAACCCATGCCGTTGCGAAAGTCGAGGTGTCCACCGACGGGAAGCGTTGGCAGCAGGCACGGTTCGTCGGCCCGGACCTCGGGCGCTACGCGTGGCGGCTGTTCGAGCTAGAGGTCGAGCGCGGGCCTGGCCCCGTCAAGCTCTACAGTCGCGCGACCACCGAGGCTGGCGACGTGCAGCCCGAGCTTCGGAACGAAAACGAGCGTGGCTACGGCAACAACAGCTGGCGGGACATGGGGGTCACGGTGCAGGTCTGCCACACCGAAGACGAGGTCTGCCTGACGCCGCCAGTCGACCAAAGCGACGCTCCTCGAGGCCCCCGCAAACCCGTGGAGCTCTCCGAAGCCGGCAAGCGAGGGCGAACGCTCTTCACCGAAACCGCAGCACCGCCCTGCTCGACCTGCCACAGCCTCGCGGACGCCGAGGCGTTGGGCGCGGTCGGTCCCAACCTCGATGAGCTCGCGCGCAGCGTCCAGCAGGTCGAAGCGGCGGTCACCCATGGGGTGGGCGCCATGCCCCCGTTTGGTGAAACGCTGACCCCGGAGCAGATCAGCGATGTGGCCCGCTACGTCTTCGAGGCCACCCGGCGCGACTGAGCCGGTCGGTCGTCGAGCGCCTCGACGGTTCTATTCGCTGGGAAGCGCCTGCAGCGCCTTTCGAGCCCGGCGTTTGGTCGAGGGGTCGGCGGCCGCGCGCTCCAGCCATTTGCGAGCCTTGGCGGTCTCACCAAGCCTCTGATAGCAGCGGCCGATCGCGAGCTCTTCCTCGGGCGCGGGCGCGTCGCCTTTCTCATCACGGAGCCGCCTCTCGAATGCGGTGACCTTGTCCCTGCACTCGGACGTCGCATCGCGCTTCGCATCCAGGTCATCGAGCTCAGCGGAACCGAATGCCGCATCCTCGGCGACCGCACCGCCCGCCGACGAGCGCTGCGCGACGCCCTCCCCTTTCTTCACCGCCGGCGCGGCTGCTGGCGCCATCGCCCGATTCTCCGCCTCCGCCTCCGCTTCGGGGGCCGACTGCTTCGCCATTGCATCGCGCCGTTTCTTCGCCCGCGGCGCCCGACGACGTGCCGGCCGGCCCGCGCTCTTCGCCGACTCCATGACCCCGACCGGTGCAGCGTCGGCGATGTCATCCATCGCCGCCACTGCGGCTTCCTCCGATGCCGGCTCCCGAGCCAACCGCTCGTCGCGTGGGGCCTCCGCCATGGGAACGGTTTCTTTGGCCTCGAGCATCGGCTGATCCGCATCGGATTCGAACTGCACCGTTTGCGGAATCGACCAAACACCTACGCCGACTGCCAAGAGGGCAACGGCGGCCATCGCCCAAGGCGGAACCTGCGCCATTTTCTTGTAGAAGGGGACCGGTTTCGCGTCTTCGCCGGCCCCGGACGCCAGTTCGGGCACGGCCGATCGAAGACGCCGATCGGCGAGGCTCAGGATCGCGGCGTCGATGTCTGCAGGTGGCTCCTCAACCGGCAACTCCTTGGCAAGAGCAAGCGCCGCTTTCATCGCCTCGAACTCGGCGCGACAGTCCGGGCAGTCCGCGAGAATTGCGCGCACGCCTTCGGGGTCGACCGCCTCGCGCTCGATCAGCTCGAAAACCTGCTCTTTGCACTCCTCGCAATTCATGCCTTTTCGGCTCCCTTGCCCGCCTGCTCGCGCAGATCATCCAACCCCAGCTGCAGCCGCTCGAGCGCGTAGCGCATTCGGCTTTTGACCGTGTTCACCGGCGCTCCGACGACCTCGGCGACCTCCTTGAAGCCCAGCCCTTGCAACTGACGCAACAAGAACACCTCGCGCTGCTCCTCCGGCAGCTCCTCTACGGCGATTCGAATCCGTTCCCTCAGCGCCTGGCCCACGGCAAGTTGGTCCGGCGCCAGCCCAGGGTTGGCCACCCGCTCGACCATCGGATTGCTCGCGCGCCGCTGGGTTTGGTCGAGCGAGGCGTGCCCGCGGAACTTCATCTTTCGCTGGTGGTCGATGCAGGCGTTCCGAGCGATCGTGTAGAGCCACGTCGAGAATTTCGAGTCGCCACGGAACGCCGAGCAACGTTCGATGACCTTGGTCCAGCTGTCCTGGTAAAGCTCTTCGGCGCGCCCGCGATCGCCGACTCGACGCAAAAGGAAGTTGAAGAGCGGCCCTCGATAGCGCTGAAAAAGCACCTTGAATGCTTCCGGATCGCCGTCCCGGTACGCGCGCAGAAGCTCCTCGTCCGACAAATCGCTCACGCGGAGCCCCCATCAACGGCGCGCAACAGCTTGTGGTTGGGACGGTCACACATGAATAGACGTCTGAGCTCTGGAACAGATCTAGTCGATGTGACCTAAGTTTTACAAACGGATGGTGATCGAAGGCTTAGATTATGAACGTGGAACCGAGGTCCGCGTCAACGAAATCTCCAAACCGATTGGTCAACCGACTGGTCCGTCATGGCGAGGGGGCGACGTTTCGAGAGCTCTGCGCGCAGGTTCTCACCCCACACACCCGCTACCTCGTTCTCGACCTCGATCGAACGATCCATCTGGGCCGCGACCTGGGCGAGGCCCTGGGCTGGGAGCTCTGCGCCTACCAAGGCTACGGGCGCGAGCAGTTCGAGCGGATGGGGAGCCGGCTCGAGAGCGGCAAGTTCCTCTTCGACTGGGATCACCCACAGAGCACCGCGCGCTATCTCGCAAAAAGCCTCAAGATCTGGGCCTATCCAGGCGTGTACTATGGCTTCTGGGGGAAGGCGGCCTCTCGGCTCGACTGGCTTCGGAGGCGTGGCTTTCAGCATTTCGTCGGGGACCCGATTCGCGCAGCACAGCGCGTTCCTCAGCTCACTCTGCTTCGACATCTACAAACGGCGTCGGACGACGTGCTGCGAGAGCTCGCCCAGCGCATCTGGCACCGGCACGAGCCCGACCAGGTCATCGACCGCGCGGACCTCGCCTGGGTTCACGCCCAATGGCCGCAAATCGAGGTCGTTCTGAGCAGCGCTTCGCCGAGGCCAACCGTCGAAGTCGCGGGCGAAGCGCTCGGTGTCGACCACGTTCACTACTCGACCCTCGATCACATCAACAGCGGCGAGGCGAAAATCAAGCGTCTTCGGGAGCTGTGCGGCCGCCTGGGTGACCCCGCGGTCGAAATCGTGGGCATCAGCGACACCAGCCGTGGTGAAGACCACTGCTGGGCCCAACATTTCACCCGCGTCGTCGACATCAACAGTCCGACACCGTTCCCCGCGATCGTGTCGAGTGACTCGCCGCTCTTGGAGGTCCACTCCGCGACCGTGCTCACGAGGCACGAGCGTGAGCAACGCGCCGCAGGCCACGAAAGCTATCTCGACCCGCGCCGCGATAAGCTCGCTCCCATGCGAACCAAGCTGGAGCTCACCCGAGAAGATCTCGAACGCCGCCTCGGCCGCTTGCTCGAACGAGTCAACTCCCTAGCCAGCGCCCCAGGCCAGATCAGCGGCGACATCGCCTACCGCCTAGCCATGCTCCAAGAAGCCTCGACGACACTCGCCCACGCCTGAGTCAGCTCGACCGGGGCGCGGCGGAACGCGATGCGGGGCTGCGACGGACGGGGCGCGGAAGAAGGCGCGACACGGGGCGGCGTCGAACGGGGCGGCGTCGAGCGGCTCGCGCTGCCGCGGATGTTGGGTGGCCGGGGGGTTTGGTTTGGGTGCGTGGTTTGGTTTGATTACACCGCCCACCCACCCCCACCCGTAATCCTCCCTGCCGCGGCAGGCGCTGCGCTTCGCCTTGGCGGCGCCTCTGGCGCCGGGCTTCGCCCTGCGGGCTCGCGCTGCCGCCTGCTGTCTGCCGCCGGAGGCTGCTGCTGTCGCCGATGTCTCCGTGTGAAGGGGCGACGGCGAACGCGATGTGGGGGTTCGGCGGCGTGTGAGTGACAATCGGCAAGACAGCAACCACCCCCGATTGGCGCGAGCTCCGAGGGGCGCCTTGCGTGGCCCCACGCCCCCGGTCTCTCCGGCCACCTTTGCAAGGCGCCCCGTCCGCTGAACCCCCGCGTCGTGTTCACCGGCGCCCCGGTACGCCCCGAGCACGCCCGTCGCGAGCTGTTGTTCGATCGTGTGGTGGATGGTTAGGGAATCTACGGAGGGGACTCTGCCTCGTCGGCGTCTAATTCCAGCTCTTCCTCGTCGCCTTCGAGCGCATCCAGCTCGAGCTCCTCGTCTCCCCCTTCGAGAGAGTCCAAGTCCAGCTCCTCGTCATCGCCTTCGAGGGAATCAAGATCCAGCTCCTCGTCGTCACCGCCCAATGAACCGTCCAGGTCCACCTCTTCGTCGTCGCCTTCGAGGGAATCCAGGTCGAGGGTGTCGTCGTCGCCTTCGAGGCTGTCGAGGTCGTATTCGCCATCCATGTCATCGTCGTCTGAACTGAGATCCACCTCGCTGCTCTCGACCAAGCTCGGGAGCCAAGTCGAAAGGGATGGAATGTAGGTGACGATGATCAGGGCGAGGCCCAAAAGCCCGATGAACGGCAAGACGGAACGATAGAGCTGGGTGATCGGCTTGTTGAAGCGGAAGCTCGAGATGAAGAGGTTCAAGCCTACGGGCGGCGTCATGTAGCCGATCTCGAGGTTGAGCAGGAAGACGATCCCCAGATGGTAAGGGTCTACGCCGAATCTCATCGCGATCGGGACGATGAGCGGCACCACGACGACGATCGCGGAGAAGATGTCCATCAGCATGCCGACGCCGATCAGGAAGAAGTTCAAGGCGATCAGGAACATGACCTGCGACGTGATGAAGCCCTCCATCGCCTCGAGGATCATCATCGGTACGCGCGCCTGAATGAGGAACGCCGTGAAGCCAATCGCGGTCGCCAGGATTGCGAGAATCGCGCCGACTAGCGTCATCGACTCGCGGATGATGCGGGGAAGGTCGCCCCGGAAGCTGACGTCGCGGTAGACCCAGACCTCGATGATCAAGGTGTAGATGGCCGTGAACGCTGCCGCCTCATGGATTCGAAGCAGGCCGCTGTACATTCCGCCGAGCAGCGCAACCGGAAGCAGCGCCTCCCATTTGGCCTCCCAGAACGTCGTGAACGCTTCGCGAACGTTGAAGCCGGTGCGCGGCATCTTGTGCTTGATGCCGGTGGCTGAGCTGTAGATCGCGAGGGCGGCGACCGTAATGATGCCGGGAATCAACCCGGCCAAGAAGAGCTTTTCGATCATGATGCCGGCGACGACGCCGTAGATGATCATCGGTACGCTCGGAGGGAACAGAAGGCCGAGCGAGCCACCGGTCGTGACCAGGCCGAGGGAGAAGTTCTCCTCGTACTTGTCCGCGACCAGGGCAGGATAAAGAAGCCCACCGATGGCGACGATGGTGATGCCACTGCCACCGGTGAAGGTCGTGAAAAAGGCCGAAGCCACCAGGCACACGATCGCCAGCCCACCCGGCATCCAACCGAGCCAGGCGCGCGATACCTTGACCAAACGTTGCGGTGTGCCGCTTTCCGCCAACAGATAACCGGCAAAGGTGAACAAGGGAATCGTCACGAGAAGGGGCGAGTCAGCGAATTTCTCACTGAAGACGTCGTTCGCAGTGCCAGTGATGCTCGTGTCGGGAAGGGCTCCGAAGAGCAGCATCGCTGCCGCGCCAAAGATGGCGAAGAGGGGCGCACCGAGAATGGCGAGCGCGATGAGAATGACGATCCAAATCGTGTCCATCGCTCAGCCCTCCCCTTCCACGTCTTGGGGGGGGCGATTGGTGGTGAACGCAACACTGGCCGCGATCGCGCGCATCAAGAATCGCGCAGCCATGAAAATGAACATCGCGGGAACGATGAGCTGCAGGGCGACGTCGGGCGTCGACATCGTGGCGCCAAACACCTCGAGCGCGCTTCTGAGCCCGCAGAACAAATCCGGCCGCGAAAGCCCCGCATCGGTCAGGAGCTCGATGGGCGCATCGCAGATGTGGACCATGTCATCGGTGGGCCCGAGCACCGAGTACTCGAGCGGAATCTCCTGGGCGTTATTGAGCACCGAAAGCCAGAAGACGCGGCCGAGATAGAAGCAAGTGATCGCTGAGAAAGTGCAGACGATGGCCCGCAGCAACTGCTTGATACGAGGCGGAGAGAGCCGAGGGAGCACGTCGATGGCGATGTGTTTCTCGTCGAACGTCGAAAGAGAAGCTCCGAAGAAGGCAAGCCAGAGCGTTCCCTTCTGCAGGAACGAATCGGCCCAATCCATCCGCTCGAGAACGAGGTTGGCCCATTCAAAATCGAGGTTGGTGAGATTGCGGAGCGCGGCTTGGGTGGCCGCGACCACGATCATCAGCAGAAGGACCGTCGCGGCGATCGCCGCCTCGCCACGCGCGAGCCCTCTGTCTAAACGCCGGATGTACTTCACTCTTGCCTCTTCGCAGCCGCATCGCTGCAAACGCCGGAGCTACGCAGAGCAACTTCGGTAGTGGCCGATATCACTAAAAAAGTTGGTCCGCGTTCTCGATGTAAAGAGCGGCGCGCACGCGGGCCATCCGATTCGCCAGCCGTGCCTCGGGAAGGGGATCATCGGCGTCCATCACCTCGGTCAGGAGCTTGTCGAAGAGCTTCCGATCGCCCTCCTTGACCGCATAGTAGCGGGCCATGTTGAGC
>Ga0209567_10001071_pt1 | contig 14411 bp, 8 predicted proteins | sample COG_12_FD_184756 | JGI IMG/M metagenome (GOLD analysis project Ga0209567, IMG submission 184756) | Pelagic marine sediment microbial communities from the LTER site Helgoland, North Sea, for post-phytoplankton bloom and carbon turnover... | ecosystem: Environmental > Aquatic > Marine > Neritic...
AAAACTATCAACAGTATTCATACTTCTGATTGATTCAGGAATTTTATTCCATATAGAGGGACCAGAATACGAAATACTTTCTTTAAATTGCTCTATTCTAGGCCTAGGAATTGTGTAATTCAAATGACTTGAAGATCTCAACTTGGTATACATTGTTTGGTCCTTTTCAAACATACTTGTAATGTAACCAGGCACTAACCCTTTTGAAACTTTATACATAAACTTTGCCTTATTCAAAATTATTCTGTCTCGAATATTAAGGGAGTTCATAATTGCCATTGCATCTGCTACAGTTGTATAGTCTTTGCCAAATATAGTTTTGCACAGCCTCTTCTGGAGGATATAAAGTTTATGGATGTTGGTATTGCTTGTTCCGCCCCAAACAACGCTACAAAAATCCAAATGTGGCTGTATATATGCTTTATAAAACAAAATTCTGGCATCAAGGGGAATGTACATTTTTATCCGAGATAGCAGCCAGATGTTTGTTGAGATTTTCTTTTTGATTTTATCAACATGGTCATTCCATTTAAGATTTTCATTTACATATACCCCCAGCAATTTCTCACTACTTGATGACTTAAGTGGTACATTTTTAAATGTTAAAGAAAATGGGTCTCCAGTAAGTCTGGCTCTTTTGTGAGGAGTAGTAATCATTAAAACCTTAGTTTTGTCTGTATTGAGAACCATACCATTATTTTTACACCAAACTTCAAGTAATGTCAAGCAAGATTGCAAATTTGTCTTTAAAGTATCTTTAGAGAGTTGGATGTCACATATTGTGGTATCATCTGCATACATATCAGTGCTGTTAATTACACCGTGAAGTGATATTGGGAGGTCATTAATAAATAATAAGAATAGCAGAGGCCCAAGAATTGAACCCTGAGGAACTCCACATGTAATGCATTTCTCAGCAGACATAGTGCCATTTATATTAACCCTTTGCTTTCTTTCACTAAGATATGAGTTAAACCAATTAACTGTTGTCTGAGAACATTTATATAAAACAAGTTTATTCAATAGTACACTATGGTCAACGAGATCGAATGCTTTTTTAAAGTCAACCATTACAACACCAATTATATAGCCATCATTTATTGCTTTTAGCCATTTATCAATCAAATGTACTAGCGCAGTTTCGCAACTATGATTTTTTCTGAATCCACTTTGATTTTGAACCAGTAGAGAATAATGGTTTAGATATTGCATGAAACTGTCGTGAATATGCCTTTCTACAAGTTTTGAAAGAGAAGGAAGAATAGAAATCGGCCTGTAATTATTTACATCGCATTTGGAACCCGCCTTAAATAATGGACTGACCTTTGCAGATTTCCATAAATCTGGAAAAATACTTTGTGATATACTCAAGTTTATAATGTGGTGAATGACAGGGTATATAATATTTGCTGATAGCTTCAAAAACCTTGGACCAAGGTTATCAAGACCGGTTGATTTTGAGACATCTAAATCAGATAACATCTTTTGTACCTTTTCCTTGCTTATGAATGGAATATTGTAAAACATTGGTTTTGGGACTTTCTTGTTTACAAAACTTTTAACATCATTAAAGTCAGAAGTTGGAATTGTTTCCTTTAATTTAGCAGCAATATTTGTAAAAAATGTGTTAAATTCGTCAGAAATATGTTGAGGGTTATTCGTTTCAGTCCCATTTACATTTAAGCTTGAAATTGAAGATTTATGTTGATTAGGTGCCCTTAATTCCTTGAATATTTTCCAAATGCTGGATGGATCGTTTTGACCTTGAATAATTTTCTTCTCGTATATTACTTTCTTTGCAGCATTAATCAAGTAACTTACTTTATTCCTTAATACTCTAAAATTATACATGTCATTTCTAGCTTTGAATTTATCTCTTTCTCTCATAGCATCAATAATGTCTTCATTTAGCCATTCGGGTTGGTGTTGCCTTTTTATTCTATGTTTTCTTAAAGGTACATGTCTATCTACAACCGACAAAAATGTTTCAGTGAACGTCTGCAATGTTTCATTAACGTCTGTATCATCGAGAAATTTATTCCAGTCAACGTTATTTAACTCACTTAAAAAGCTTCCTTCGTCGAAATTTTTAAAAGACCTATATGTAATGTAATGATGGTTTGTTTTATTACTTCTGAAATTTATTTTCCGTGAGCAAAAGATAGGGTAGTGGTCGCTTAAACCAAGCTTTGGTACGGATGTCCATATAATGTTTTGAGGATTGTCCGAGTAAATATGATCTATAATAGTATAGGTATCATTAAATTCGCGTGTAGGTGTATTGATCATTTGTGTAAGACCAAGAGAAGATGTGTAGTTGATCCATTCGCGTTGTATTTTATCATTCTTTAGGTCTCTATTAAAATCACCTATTAAAATTACTTCTTTATCGTCAGACTGGGCTTCTTCTACATTATTTTCAAAAGCGTCTTTCCAGCAAACTCGAGCTTCTGGATGTCTATAAACAACGCAAAGCAAAAATGACTTCGAATTAGGTTGTTTGATTTCAACCCATATACTTTCGAGTTCAGAACTTTCTAAATCCTTGCGTCTAACGCAATTTATACCTTCTCTTACATACACTAGTATTCCACCACCTCTATTTTCATCTCTGTCTCTACGAAAAGGTGAATGGAAACCATTCATACAGAACGTCTCTGTAAGATTAATATCACTAAGTTTTGTTTCAGTTATTCCAAAGATGTCTATATTATTTGACTGCAAAAGTATCTGTAGTTCATCGTGTTTTGAATTCAAACCTTGTATATTTAAATGACCTATAACTAAACCATTTTTATTCAAACCTAAGTTTTCTATCGTGTATTTCAACGAATTGTTACTCGTAGTAGACTGGGATAAGTCATTTTCACCATTGTTGCATAAACAAGAATTTAGCTCAGAATGACAATCTAAACAAGCATCATAACATGTACAGTTATCTAAATCAGAATTACAATCTAAACAAACGTTGTTGCATAAGCAGGAAACTTGATCAGAATTACAATCTAAACAAACGTCTATGCTACATGCACTGATCTGAGTTTCTGTATCGGCATCATTGCCGTGTCCCTATGCAAAAGTTTCACAGTGGCCCTGCTTGTGACCAACATTTCCACATGCCCAACATGTGATGGGCATTCGGTGTCTGCACCTCGAAGTCTCGTGATTAGCCTCTCCACATTTTAAGCAAATGCGAGAGTCCTGAACTAAACCTATAACATGTTGTCTGTGGTTATACCTAGCACCAATGTGGAACGATTTCTTCCCTGCTGCGTGCGAAAAGACGGCGTTGTCAAAGTTATGCACGATGTCTATTTTACTGTTTATGGTACCTAATAAACGCTTTATTCCGGATGCAGATGGGTGGATAGTGTCTTGTTGGCTCACATATCTCATGCAGACCATTCCATTTTTGTCATGGAAGGCCCTGAATATATCCACTGATTCAAGTTTGTGATGTGCACATAGTCTCTCTATAACGCAGTTCAGCGGTGAAACGTCTACGTCGCCACGGGGTGCAACTTTGGACAAGATCACTTTGAGGTTTGGGTTAGATGCTCTAAGGGTTGCTACAAACTGATCATAATGTTCCTCGATGAGTTCAGCATCTTGGTGATTAGCGATGTCATTCCCCCCAACGTACACTATAATTGTATCTATTCTAGAGAGGTCAAAGAGTTGCACTTCATTCATAAGTGTTGAAATAGTTGCACCAGCTATGGCATGCTTATGTACATTGTACTTCAGACCCCTCGGGTTCACTCGGTTTATGATAGAGTCTCCAACCAAAAGGGTACTTTTTCTGATTGTAGGAATTTTGTTCCCTACACTAGATGGGCTACCTTTGTCTGATTCAGTTGTTGCACTTTGATCCTTCTCAGACGGGATACTCCTTACCGGTTTCGATCCTGCATTTGTTGAATTTCTTTGGCCAGGTTTGTTCTGGATTGCAGATGTCTGGGTTTTGCTTGATGAAGTAGAACTAGCAGGTTTGGGTGACACTTTTGGGTCCGTAGACGCGACTGAAGCACACGTGTGTTTCCGCTGATTACGCTCATCTCTGATTTGTTGTATTTGTGCCTGAAGATTAGTTAGTTTGTTTATGATAAAGGCATTGGCATCATTGCTCTGAGCAGCACTTTCTTTAACCTGACTACTTTCTTGAACGTCAACGACTATCACATCGTCAGGCTCCACTTCGGCATTCTGAATCTGATCTTTGTTTGCACATACCGGTAGATCTATTCCTTCATTAGTTTTTTCTACCAACTGACTCATCAGACTGGGAATTGTCTTATTTATACATTCGATCTTCCACGCCCTGTGACCAGCTTCAGACACCTCAATACTGTTTGTAACCGCGTTTAATACAATGTGACATTTTACTTTTTGTTTTCTGGTGTTTAATCTGTAGATATGCACATCTGTCGGGAGCTGGAAATCGGATTGCATCTTGTTAAGTAATAATCTAAAAAGAAGCACAGACACAAACTGAATAATTGTTTTGTCTTCGGTCTCCTCTGTATTGTAAAATATCCCATCGTAGGGATCATGCACAATGACGCTCTCGTCCTTTTCCCCCATGGCCGCAACAAGAATCTACTCCGGCTCATGGACTAATTGAGTTCAGTGAAGCGTGACATTTTTTGCGTCATAACCTGTACTTGTTTCTACGTCATCATTTTCGCGAAAACACATGACAACTTCAGATATACTTCAAAAACACCAAAATCATTTTTCAAATTGTTTGTAAAGTGTTAGTACCTCCATACGATTGTTCCGGAATTATCCTCCTTTTGAATATAAGCCTTATCCTCGATGAGAACACTTAGATGTCATAATGTCTCCGGGTCACTAAATAACACCGAAAATTAGCGACGTAAACAGTTTATCTCCAATCACTCGCGAACTAGTGTCCTGATCAGGCCGAAACTTGTATCACCACATCTTTAAAGTTTTAACATTCCATTCCTTGTAATGGTTTGCAGTCACATTGTCCAATGCGAACGTAAAATGTGAAAACGATTGCCCTATTTTAAAATCAAAACTTAAAACAACATTCTCATATTTTTTTTTGTTTAAATGCCAGCATATATTTTATTAACCACTAATTTAAGAGAATAACATTGTAAATATTTGAAATACCTTTCAAAATATAAGCTAGTATTGTTAATATTTGAAATACCTTTCAAAATTAACACAACTATTACACCTTTTAAAATTAAACAACAACAGAAACACTATGATTTGACTTATTTATATTTACAGTTATTAAATTATATAAAAAATAGAACATTTAAAAAGAAAATCTAAAATGGTGAGTCGATATCGGCCGTATTCGTAACCATATATGCATTCTGATTTGTTTTTATTTTTACCGGATCTTCATGCCATTTTCTGATATGACACCATTCTCATAAATTATTTAAATGTCAGCATCTGTTTTATTTTGATATTAATTAAAGAGATGACATTGTAAATATTTAAATTACCTTTCAAAATTAAATTTTGTGAGGGTTGCATACAATTGGTTTCCATGGCAACATACTCAAAATAATCATATCTTTTAGCAACTATAACAGCTTTTTAAAACAACTTACAACAGAAAAAATGAGATTTGACTTGAAATATTTACAGCTATTCAATTATGCAGTCTTTGCCGTCTTTCATTACAGACACTACCGACTTAACTCAGAAAATAAATTATCTGCGGTTTAAAAGTGAGAACTCTTTTTTGGTTACACTCGATGTTAATATCCTTTATACAAATATACCACATGCTGATGGAATGGACGCTTGCAAGTATTTTATTACTGATTTAATCCAGAAGTGTACACACTCGAGCGATTCAGCTTGTTCTTGAAAATAATATTTCGATTTCAACGGTTATCATTATCACCAACGCAAGGGAACCGCAAATGGCGGTTCAATGGCACCAGCGTATGCGTCGCTTCTTTATGGGAAAAGTAGAAAATGACTTTATATATCCAAGGGAATTAAAACCCACTGTACGTATGGTTCTGATTATTGGATGATATTTTTTTAATCTGGGATCATTTTTATGATGAATTGGTGAAATTCATTGAAGATATTAACAATTTCAATAAGACAATAAAATTTTATAACATACAGGGTTAAGTAAATACCTTTATTTCCGCCAGTTAGAATAGCAACTATAATATAATACACATGTATTTACACAAAGTCTTACGATCACAAACTTGCTTAATACGATAAATACGTACGAGACAATCGGAACGGCATTGAACATATTTTTACAGGCCATCCTTGACGCATAGACGATCGTATAGCACGTCACATTCAGCATCACATAATTGGTCATATAATGGTCTTATAATTGCATTTACAGCATACTTACGTCTGTATCATGTTGCATGGATCATCAGTCCATATTAGATTTACGTCATAATAACTTTTTTTACAATGGCTTGCATTATCGGCATATTAAATAAAGCCGAAAGAACATTTATACGATTATCCGAATTCGAATATCCAGATTTTTACATCGAGAATGTCGTACGACAGAGCGCTGTTTCTACGTCTAAAAATGCACCGCTTACTGTAAGGATCCGTTAAGAACAGTATTTGATTCAATATGAGAAACTGCAGAAATACATTTGGAATACTATCGATGGCCATGCACATCATTTCACTTAAAAACTTCCTAAAATGACAACGTTTCGCGACAAAAAAACAAAGGTGGTGTTTAAGAAGCTAATTTCAACTTTATTTTAATGAATGAATTTCCGTTTTTGTTTCCTAAATATTTTGAAAATGATTGAAGTGTATAGTGTATATGCTGTTTTGGTTGACAATACCATAGGTTGCATAAAAGTGAAGTCCGAACTCAAAGTTGCGTTTTTAATGGCCTTAAGTATATATAATATAAACACAGGGGTCATTCTATGGAATGACAACTATTGAAAACAGTCAGGGTATCAAGTGATGAAATGATTAAAGGTATAAACGAGAGGAGATGCTATATGTACAAATAACCGATATATCTCTTTCGGCTATTTAAAGATACATCATCATGAACATCGTAGTACTAAATATGTCTGACATCGAACAACAAGAGAGAAAAACGTTGCTATTGATTGCAGAGGGGTATATAACCAACAGTTAAGTTTGTTGAAATATAACTGAGTCATCCTTTTTTTGAGAAAATTAAAATTTGTTGGTAAAAAAAGATGTTCAAAATCTACATGCGGAACTCTATTTCAAAGTTTGAAAATATTTCACCATAAAGTTTTACTTCCTATGTACTGAACAGAAAATTGAAACATAAAACTAGTTTATACGACGCGAAGGTATTACCTCTCCTGAGTAGCCGAAAATGCAAGTGGTGTTAATTTTCAAAAGAAAATTAAAAAAATTACCCTCGCCGTATGAAATGATTTAATTTTAGTTTCAAACATACTGTGTGTTCTTTTTATGCGTAATAATGTAAATGCATCGTAGTTGGGCGTAATTGGGTCTTTACTTGCTATTCAACGTATAAACCTTGACGATTCTGAGAAACAATACTGAGCATTTTACAGCTGAAGGAAGGTTAATGAACATAATTCATTCCTGAATTTCATATTTGCATTTAGCAAGTACATAAGAGTTTTTTTTTTACTTTTCTATAAGTTATTATTGAAATGATGAGTAGAAAAAAAGCCAAAATCAACTTTATAAAATGTAATACCGCGTTCTCTTTTCCCCAAAAACGTTCATAGGTTTGAAAAAAACAACACAGACAAACATTGATTCTATTAGTTACTGACTTTTGACATAATCGTATTGATATACCTTGTTTGATTGAGATAAAAAATGTCAATACGTTATTAGCTTTAGAACAGACACAGTTTGAATTATTTCGATTTAGTTTCCATGGAAACTATCTTTTCAACCCGTATAACATACATGTACGTGTTTACACTTTAATTTTGAAATGTATTGAATTATTTACAATTCTGTATTTTTTGTTCTTATCAAATAACGAGCAAATTGAACTTTTAGCAATGCCTATATAGACTCTTTGGGCTAGATTGATTCCTATGTGCCATATTTTCATTCTTGATACACTCGTATAGCTGTACATAATTTAAGTGAAACCAGAGTATTTATAGTTTATATAGCTTGGAAAAGCTGAAATAATTGTAAAACATGCTACAAAATTCGTACCCATAGAAACAAGGTGTTTGCAACACAAAAACGTTCTAACAATCATTTTTAAAGTACATGGATATACTTTTTTAAATATGTACATGAACGCTTTTTTAATAAAGTGTTTTGTAAATAAGATGCTTTCTAAGGCTACTTACAATCTCTAATTTGTGTAATGTGTCATTGGCTCGTCAGTGAAAAAAGTGAAAAAGGCCTTTTAAGTATTACACGCCAGAACATTTTTTTTCACAGGACAATATTTCCCGAATTAATTAAGTATGTATTTAATACAGTTATGAGGAAGAGTTGTGTTCAGGATAGAAATATTATATGTATAACGGTTGATGCCATAAACCTCATATTCTTAATTTTATTTAACAAGTCCATGGACCGTCGCAATATGACTGTTATTATGTTAAAGAGACGTTAAACCCTAGCACAAACAAACAAACAAGTCCATGACATTCTTAACATATACCATAAGAAATAAATTCAAGAATTTTTATACGCTTTGTCACAATAAAAATTATCATGTTCATTTGTCTAAGTTAAACAAGATGTCAAAAGTATGGACAATTTAGTAGTATTATAGGAGCTAGCACTGTCAATGAAACGCACTATGAATGATTTCTTATGGAATTTAGGTATCCAATACATTGTGGGAAGCTGGTGTTGTGTTATTTTCTAGCCAGCTCTAAGTTGATTACACTTTGTAATATGTTCACATACATCAGTTTTATTCCTGTATTTGAGCTGAAACGTACGACTTACTGCTCATAATTTCCTGACATGTGAATATAGCAATACCGGTTGTTGGTCGCCTAAACAATGTTTCAACCGACTTTTAATAAGACATATTAAATTGTTCAGGAGGAGAACATTTTCAAAGTTTCTTTGTTGCATGAGGAATAATGGCCCCGCCTCTGGCGCCCATGTGTTTTGAGATATATTAATATAATCGTGATTTTGACATTTTTGGTGTTCTGAATATCTAAGTTGACAGGTAGGGACCATTATTTATTATACATCTATAAAGGACACTTTAGAAATCATATTCTCCAATACGACTTGCTATATTTGATTGACATTTGATAGAAATGGTATTAAGAGGAACATCTATCATTATCGCTAGGCAATAACATGGAATATCTAGCCCTGAAAAGTTCATTTAGATGGGACAAAATCAAAGGTTTATATTATAGCTGTATAAGGAAAAAGGGCCCGCCCCTGGCGTCTATGATTTTTATATGTCTTCATGATTGAAGCAATCGGTCAATTTATGTCCTTTCGGACTGTGGTCTAGGGGTAGCTCTCTAGACAGTGAAACAAGGGGTCATGTGTTCAATCTCCCGCCGGATCATGTCATTCGAATGAGAATTTAAAACCAATGTCTCTTGTATCAGTTCTATAAATTGGGCATTAATGAGAACAAGAGGGCTCATTTGATAGAGCGTAGGGTATCGCCCGTGTTCCTTTGTATCCACTTACCTCTCTCTGGGACGTCCAATTAGCCCAGCCATATAGGACACTTTGAAAATTATTTTCTTTAAACATCTCCTTTCCGAGTTGATTAATTAAGAAATAATAAATGCATACGAGTGTTTTATCGTCCAATAATACATGGGCAGGAGATGAAATTCGCTGTAATTAAAGCACGAGCCCGAAGGGCGAGTGCTTTAATTACCAGCATCTCAACGTATGCATTTATTATTTCGATTCTAACACATCAATTTAACTACAATTTTCAGAGTCGCTACGGTCCTACTTTTCCTCGTGAAGCCATTTTACGTCACAGTATAAGCTGTTACAATTCCCCCCGCGTGGTTAACATCCGACTCACGGTGTGTAAAATCGTATGCAGATCAGTAATTTATTTGCTATGGTAAACATTTATAGTTATTCTGGACGATAACACATCACTTAAAAATGTGTGTACTTATCCGTCATTTTGTTGCAGACGTCTAAAATACTATGTAGGTCAAAAACACTGTCGTGTTTACATTAGTTTCATCACGTGATCTTTAATGGCGATATAGACGCGGGCGAACTGCTGGGGAATAGCCACCGCGCGTGCGTGATATATAGCATAATAAAACACCGTAACGTCGCTTCTTTGTTTATATAGGGGTGTGTCCGATATGTATTAGAATATTTGATATAAATAGTATCTTTGTTACAATCTACTAATTAGGTATCTAAAAAAATACCGGATTCGAAATGTCATCAGCGCTAGATATGCATTTATTATTTGTTTTAACACATATCGGACACACCTCTATATAAACAAAGAAGCGACGTTACGGTGTTGATATGTCGTTGAGATGCTGGTAATTAAAGCACTCGCCCTTCGGGCTCGTGCTTTAATTACAGCGCATCTCAAATCCTGCCCATGTATTATTGGATGATAAAACACTCGTATGCATTTATAATTTCTTAAGTATATACATGTATATAGACTAGTCGGATTTCTAGAAAATGCGCATCTTTTGCTTCCGGGAGATCAAATCACCAGAATTTATTAATAAGAGAGTAGTAGGCATTTCGTGTTAAAGTTGGCATACAGTCGTTTTTATATAATTTGGGTGTGCTGAGTTAAAATCCGCTGTATGACAAGCTGTAACTCTTTTCGTTTACTTGTAATTGAATGTTTTCCATGGTAACCCATCATTTATTTTGCAAAATTGTCCCCTGTAGCCCTAATTCCTTTATATCTCCACTAATTATCAAGATAAAAGAGTCAAACTGGTGTTAGATAAGAGCCAAGACATAAGACTTTCTTTAAATGAAATTTTGCTAAATTATCTAATTCGCATATTTATGAATATTAATGAGAACATCGAAAATTGACTGAAAAAATTGGAAAAAATTAAAATATCATCACTAAGTGTACCCTTGCACTAAGCCAAAGTTGATTTGATGCACAATTCATTGCTGGAAAGCAATTGAGACAACACTGTAGCTAAATAAACTTGTCTTGGGACAATAGTATCAAAAACGTACAATAAAATCCGTTTCGATAGCAACCATCCATTATACAGACACGGAAAATGTGCAAATACAAATTCCTTAATATCTTGAAAAGTTGTAGTGATAAGAGAATAGGACTGATTCTAAATGGTGGTTGGTGCATTTACTGTCCCGTTAGTATTGCTTAGGTATAAAGAAATGAATATAATTTAAGCTCATTTGCATATCTATGAATATTAATGAAATTATCAAAATACGAAGAAATGATGTACAATTTATGTCGCTATCAGGCTTGAACTGACCCGAGCTGCACAAAATGTGCAAATTGTTGCTAAAACTATCTCAGAACAGTTTTGTAATGAAATTAGCTTGATTAGGGCGGACACTCTACAAATGAAACTCAAAATCCGTTTCTATAGCAACCATCCAACCATCCATTACTTACACGAAAAAACTTGCTGTTACATAAGTCCTTGGAATTCTTGAAACGTTTTCGTGATAAAAGGATAGGTAATGTACAAAAAAGACTGCTGTGCTGCCCTTGAATTGAATACCATAGATCACTATAGGTTTGATTATTAATATTTATTATTATAGCTTATTTGCATAGTCATGAATATCAATGACATATAAAACTGGAGAACCAAGTACAGTTATTGAACATTTTTAGAGATTATTCCTATCATTATTGCAATGAATGCTTGAATACTGAGTTTATACAAAAGGAATCTCTGATTCTTCACTGGCTGATTTAGCTAGTGTTTAGGTTGTGGCATCAACTCATTATAGATATCATTTAGCATGCTACCATAGCAACCATAATCTTAAACATTGAGAAATGACAGGGTGGCGCAAACTATTGAAGATGCTTAAGTATTTATTCCAAATAAGAGTTATACACATGGAATCTAATTTGAGTTTGCATGAGTTTTAATATTTTAACCCCCTCCTATGGGTAGGTCTGGACTGTTTCGCTTGTTACGCATTACTTTATATTCGTGGTCACTCACATTCACATCTGCTGACTCGCCACTATGTGTCGTACTTGATTTCGACTATCGGCAAAACAATGCGGGGCACACGGCGCCTACTCGTGAATGTCCGTTTTATGACCAATCTTGTTATAAACATGTGTAAGCTAATGAATATATTTTTCAGACATTTCCAAGCTAGCAGACACATTTTCTGAATTATCAGAGAATAGCTTCCCCGACATGTCTAGTTGTGTAGGGGGTAGGCACTCAAGCATCCCATACGTTATCGGCACGACTGGGTCTTGAACCCCGGATCTCCGGCTTAGTAGTCTAAGTAGTAAACCACTTGGCCATCAACCCATCCACATGAGTTTCAGTGCACAAAAGATTGAAACTTTGTTACCATGAATACAACTCATACCCTAGATATGTGTAAGAGGTACACACACAATATAAGTCTTTGAATTAAATGTACAATTTTTGTTTTTATGGCCATCAAATACGAAAGTTGATGATTCTTGGGCACAGAAGGAACAAATCCTGCCTCCACTGCTTTACTGAAATTATGAATCAAACATTTTTTTAACATACTACACTAATTTTGATGTTATTTGAAAGCATTTGTTAGAGTGGTCACATGACAATTTGAGTAATGTCAGAGTCATTTAGGTGCATTTACTATTTTAAGTAATCTCCTTGACGGAGCATTTTGGTTAATGTTGAGATTTCGGGTTGGAGGTCGCAATGAAGGCTCAGCACCTCTGTTTTCTGATCTCATTTCGGCGCTATATGAGGTACACTACAGGCTAAAACCAGGCCTGCCACCCTATAATGCCATTGACCAATTAGTCGTAATGCTACGGGGAGTGAAGCTTTACTACCTACATGTATTTGGTATGTCCCTCTCCCCGGGAATTGAACCCGGTACTTCCCATACCGTAGGCATGTGCTCTACCACTCAACCAATGTGTTTACGACTTACCTACTCAAATTACAGTACATGTAAAATGCAGTGTGATAGTTCATGAGTCCTGGAACATTGTAGGGTAGCCCAAGTTTGAGCTGGTACCCGAGATTTATTTTTGTGAATTATAAGTGGGGGTTTTGGTTGTTTACTTCATACCTAGAGCCGAAATTCTGATTGACTATGAAGTAAACTTTGACACAGACTATGATCCCAACTAGACTTTGGTGTAAGTACATGGCTTTCACAAAATGAACAAAATCGAATTCATCATCAAAATATATGTCAAACAATCATTTGACAAATCATTGACGGGAATAAAGTTCTATATTCTGCAGATTTTCACACTTTTAAGAACATATCAACACAAGGCATCCCCGGTTAACGCCGTGGTGCAACTGTTGTTGGTAGCTAATGTGGTATCATTCTATAGTGGTTATTCAAAGGTTTGAAATTCGATATAAAGGTCTGGTCTTCATTCTTTCGAAGTGTACCACATGAATGTCCATCAAATGATATAATTTGATATACTGGCTTCAAAATGCTCTTTTTGTTCCTACCGGTAGGTATTAGACTTACTCTAGACTCCGTCTGTGTCAGGTCAAACATTTTTTAATTGTATGGATTTACTTACATGAAAACTTTTGACCTATATGAATGACATTTGACTCGCGTTCAAAAGGATCTCAGAGAGAAAGAGAGAGAGAGAGAGAGAGAGAGAGAGAGAGCGTGACATGCCGTTTGCAGTGTTTGATCATACCATTCACCGGTACATATGACTCCGCTAAACTTTTTAATGTACTTGTTGATGCACATGACACGGTGCCCATCTTTTGTCCTTATGGCTAGTCACAACAAAATACCCCTAATACAACTCCGTTGAGGATGTACTCTGTGTCTTCTGTCAAGCAACTTTTACTTACACTGTATGCTTTATAGGACGCGTATGGAATAAGAGCCAGGTTTTGCGCCCCATAACTAGGTTTAAACCCCAAGTGACATTTGTTACTGACCGTTCCAAGGTGGTACTTCTACCATCCCCCTATTGTTTGTCTGTAGTGTGTCTTTGTGCGACTAGTATTGTAGTTTGATGTATCTATTCATTAACTGTCCTTTTGTCGTGATGCTGTTTATGTAGCTTTGTGTTTTTATGGGGTATCTCCTGCATTATTCAAGATTTAACTTTCATCATCAACTAAAATTGAATAAAGCTAACAACTCTGATACTTCTGCAGTTTTTCTGGATTTAGATCTGTCTATAGATAATGGTAAAATTTCTTCAAAGATTTACGACAAAAGGGACGATTTTAATTTTGACATAGTTAACTTCCCTT
>Ga0209567_10001072_pt1 | contig 14403 bp, 12 predicted proteins | sample COG_12_FD_184756 | JGI IMG/M metagenome (GOLD analysis project Ga0209567, IMG submission 184756) | Pelagic marine sediment microbial communities from the LTER site Helgoland, North Sea, for post-phytoplankton bloom and carbon turnover... | ecosystem: Environmental > Aquatic > Marine > Neritic...
CCCATGGGCTTTGTTGTAAACCGATTCAAAATACTCGAATACTAACGTGTATACTCCGTTTTTGAATCGGTTTACGTCGCGCCCCTGAGCGTGATCTACTATTTTTGAGATGGGTTCTATTAAAATTCAAGATTTGTTGGCAAAATGCCAATAATATTGTGATGGTTTCCTTTTTCACCCGGAGGTCGAGGCTGGATAGATCCGTAAATATTTGTTATTATTATTTAATATTTCTTTCAGATTGACACTTTTCGTATAACTTTCTATAATCATTTAATAAACGGATTTTTCCCCGAATGGCAGGGTTAACCCACTCTATAAAAGATTGCCACTAATTTTCATTAACATTTATTTGATATTATTTCAGATAGTTAAAGAAAAATAATATAAAACATATGGCCATTATTAATCTAAAAAAGCGGGAGGTGGAGTGTAAACTCGTGTACTATGGCCCGGGCCGGGGTGGCAAAACGTCTAATTTGCAATATATTTTTCAAAAAAGCCGCAAATTAATGAACGACGAGATGGTGTCCATTAAAACTAAAGGGGATCTAACCCTCTTTTTTGATTTTGTCCCCATGGGTATCGGTAAAATTAAAGGCTGCGATGTGCGGGTTCAGTTATATACTGTACCGGGACAGGTGAAATACAGCTCGACCCGCAAACTGGTCCTCAAAGGCGTAGATGGCCTGGTATTTGTCGCCGACTCTCTTAAAATCCGCCATGAAAAAAATATCCTCTCCTTAAAAGACCTCGCAATCAATCTAAAGGGCTACGGCCTAAATATCATGAAGATACCGCTGGTGCTGCAATACAACAAACGCGACCTTGAGGCTGAAGGCGTCCCGTTGATGTCGGTTGAAGAAATGGAAAAGGCCTACAATCATCAGCTCAAAGTGCCGTCATTTCCCGCCAGCGCAGTAACCGGAGAAAATGTGAATGCGACGTTGAAGGCCGCGCTGGTGCTATTACTCAGGTCCCTCAAAAAAGAGGCCGGCTGGTAAAAACTTGATTATAAATGCCCATCCTTTGCCCGATGGCGGTGTTAAAATCCGGTCCAAAATACTCGCGTACTATGTGTACGCTCCGTTTTCGAACCGAATTGATGCACACCTTAATCTTCATAAAAATAGATGTGTAATCCATTTATCCTGGATAACGCAGCCATCAAACAAAATCTGATCCTCAGGAAGCAAGTTTACCATTTTTTAATTAAAATTATACGCTGCGCTTTTTCTCCTCCTCACGCCTCGCTATCGTGCAAATTTCAGAAGTCGGGGCGGAGTTTAGCCCCGCCCATAAATTCGATAAAATATATCTAAAATAGATTTTAGACAGATAGGACTAGAAGGGGTTTTGGTCGATATTGCGGATCGAGGCCGGATCAGTCTTCGAATTCGTGCCGATAGGTCTTGCCGGATCCCATCATCACGCTGATGGGGTGCAGGGTTTTGATGTTTTCACAGACAATTTTAATGGCCGCAGCAATCGGTATGGAAATCAACGCCCCGACAATTCCCCATAACCAACCCCAGAATAAAAGCGAAAGCAACACCACCACCGGGCTTAAATTCAACTGATCCCCCATCACTTTGGGAGCCAGCGCATTTCCCATGCCCATCTGGATGGTGGTCACCGAAAAGAGGGTGATGACCGCGGGCCACAATGATGGGTAATATTGAACCAGGGCGAGTAAAACCGGCGGAATGGAGGCCACAATCGAGCCGACCGTTGGAATAAAATTAAGAAAAAACGCCAGCGCTCCCCAGGTAACGGCAAAATCCACACCGATAAATTCCAACACCAGCCATACCAGAACACCGGTCGTAGAGCTGATCAAAAATTGCAATGACAGATAGCGCCGAATCTGGCCGGTAATCGAAAAGGTAATCTGGCTGATCTGGTCAGCATTCTCAGCTGAAAAAGACTTGAGAATTTTGTAGCGGAAAAAAGGTTTGCCCAGCAGGATGAAAAAAAGAAAAATAATGACCAGGACCAGCTGGGAAATAAACACAAAAATGGATCGTGAAAGCGAAGCCAGAAAACGGCCAATATTTTGCCCCCAGTTTATGCCGGCCAGGGGATCAAACTCCAGGTTCCACCTGCTGGTGACCAGTGTGATCAATTCTGTAAAGCGCGCATGGTATTTTGGATAAGCAGCTGCAAACGCAGCAAAACGCGCATATAAAAAGGTGAAAGACAGATAAAAAATCCCAACTAAAACGATCAGGATGATAACAACCGCCAGAGTGGTCGGTATTTTGCGGGCCGTCATAAAGTTGATGGCCGGGCCGATGAGAAATGACAGCAGCCAGGCAATAAGCAACGGCAGAATGACCGATTGCGCGGATTTTAATACAACCCCCACGGCAATCAGCACCAGGATACCCAGAAAAATAAATGTAATCTTGCCTTTATCAATTTCCATCGTACGATCTTTAACCACTCGGACAGCTGAAAAATTTTGGCCAAGACTATCTCAACCCAGACCACCGGGTCAACCGCAAAGTTCCAAACCCCCGCATACTAAAAAATTAACATAAATCTAATTTGATCGATTGCCGAGGTTGCTGCAGCTACACGGAAAATGCCGTTCCGCTATAGCTGACTATGCGGGACGGCATTTGACACAGTAGATGTGGTGAGATCGTCAATCCCGAAGGGTTTCAAATTTTAAATAAAAAGAGGTAGAATTCATCCAGCACTATAAAAAAATCCTTTAAAATTTGAAACGATCAAAATTTTTGGGCGGCTGCCTGCAATAATTGCTGAACAGAGGGGTCAAACCAACAGTTCAGAAAATCATTGGCATCAGATTGGCGTATTTTTTCGTACCGGGAACGCACTGCTTCAACCCGATTTTTCTTTGCCAGCGCGAGCCCCCCGGCCGGCATATGCGTCAGGGCAGCGATTTTGGCAACAGCCGTAGCTTCCACATCTTCTTCGGAAACAACGGCATCCACCAGGCCGATTTCAAACGATTGATCCGGCTCCAGGAATTCTCCGCTAAACACCAGTTCAGTGGCCCGGCGATCACCGATAATTTGCCTTAAAATTAAATCGGCCAGTCCAGGTACTGACAGTCCAATTTTGACTTCGTTAAACCCGATTAAGTTGCGGCCTGCGCCAACGAACCGGAAGTCGGTACTCAAAGCCAGGACGCCTCCTCCGGCGGTGGCATGACCGGCAATGGCACTGGCGGTAGGCATTGGCATCGTGTACAAATCCAAGAGTGTTTGGCTAAGGTCCACATAATAATCAATCACCTCTGTACGGCCCAGTTGAAGTAAGCCCGGCAAATCCAGGCCAATGCAGAAAAATTTATCACCGCCGGCCAGTACCATCCCCCTAAATTCATTCTTTATACGTTTCAACGCCCTGGTCAGATCATGTACCAATTCAGGACTGATGGCGTTGGTGACGCCGTTGGTTAAACGTAGAAAGGCTAAGTCATCGTGCGCCTCGAGGTTGACTTTAGGCATAAATCCTCCGGATGGCTCCTAAAATATGTGAAAGGCCAACGCCGGCTTTTTCTTTGACCACAACATCCGCAGCTGAAAAAGCAGGCACGATGTTGACTTCCACGATTTTGGCCCCTGTTTGCTGGGCCACAGCGGGCAGGGATGCTGCCGGCTGGACCACCGCGGAAGTACCGATGACCAGCATCAATCTACAGTTCGCAGACTCCTGATAAGCAGTTTCCAGAGCACCTTCAGGCAGCTGCTCGCCAAATAATACCGTGTTGGGTTTGAGCACCCCACCACATTCGCAATAAGGTGGCGTTCCCTCCGGCACGCCGGGAGCCAGGTATTCTTTGTTGCATTGCAGGCAATAGGTTTCTCTGAGGCTGCCATGAATTTCCGTTACGTTTTGGCTGCCGGCTTTTTTATGCAGGCCGTCTATGTTCTGGGTAATCACATGACACACGATACCCATTCGTTCCAGGTCCGCCAGTGCGAGATGTGCCTTGTTGGGCTGATAGGTATCATAGTTGCGGATAAATTCACCGCGAATGGTCCAGTATTTAGAGGGGTCCTGCCGAAATGTCTCGATGGACGCATACACCATGGGATCATATTTTTCCCACAGGCCGCCTTTGGAGCGAAAAGTGGGAATCCCGCTTTCGGCTGAAATCCCGGCACCTGTTAAAGCAACAGCGGGCTTTAGATCCACCATCTGGTTTGCTATTTCCGCGTAAAGCTTATCCATCTTAATGCCGGTCATTTCAGGCCAGGTATTTTGATTAAACTCAAAGATAAGCGCTTCTTTGATTATCATCCTGCTCCTGCGTGAAAGAAGGAGTCGGTGATTTAAACCGTTTAATGGGTCCCAGGGGGATCAAACGATCCCTCTCGATGTGAAATTCTTGAACCCCGTCACTGTATGTAATCAGCGCTTTTGTCGATTTTATCAGAAGCAGTAAGTTATCATTGCGTTTTTCTTTGCTGATAATATCACAAGTCACCGTCAAATGAACAAGAGCACAGGGAAATTTAATGGTCGCATGGGTCGGTCCCAGATATATCAGCGATGCACGGCATTTGCTCCTGGATAATTGGTAAAGCTGTTTCGGGGGCAAATCCGATGTGACCCACAACTGGACTTCACTTTGCTGCTGATGTTTTCGGGCAGTCTGGCTGACAGCAACGCCATTTGAACAGGAATAAATCAGACGAGCCTCATCTTCTGAATGCCGTTCGAATTGCATCAACGGGCCACAATTATTGTTGAAAAAGCTGGACCATCGATAAAGGGATTCCTTCCTTTCAGTTTCCCGAAAAGAGGTGCAACCCGAAACAAGCAGACTTACACAGAAAAATAACAGATAAAGATATAAATATTTTTTCAATTGCTTTTTTTAAAGGGATGGTGTGAATACCGGTAGTAACTTTGTGTTCTATCTATACCGCTTGTCATTATAATGTTCCGAAAAAAGGATGGCGGCATAAGTGTTGGAGCAAAAAAACGTCCTGCAATCGGAACGTTTTTTTGACAACGACTATAAAATTCATTCAAGTGGATGTCTTCGATTTAAACAACCAACGCAGCCATGTCTCTTCCAAATAGGCCGATACGGTCCCCTGCCTTGACCACAACGTCCAACTCCCAATCGAGCGGGTTTTTGCGAACCTGCGGGTACCGCATCCAGTAAGCCATTTTACTGCGGGATACGAGCAATTTTGAATTGAGAAAGATTGTATATACGGCATCGAGCGGAATTCCAATACGCGCCAAAAGCGCCTCCACTGTTTCCTCAGGATCAACTGAGAGTTTTAAAATTCCGCCGGGATCTGTTTCGGATTCTTTGAGGTATTGTCGCAGTTTGCCGTAAATACGAATTTCAACCATAGCTGTTATCCTTTGGGGAGCAACCGACCGATAAGAAACCTTACCAGAAAGATGGCGGATGACGAGCGCTTAACATATTGTTATTTTAGGTACAGAAAGTAAGGTCGATTCGGCTTAAATATCTTCAAATTTTAATTCCGTGCTCACATCGATACTGCCTTTGATCGATCGCGCAACCGGGCAAAAATCAGCGTGGAATCCATGCACTTTTTGAGCGGTTTCCTGCTGCTCCGGCTTCAATTTAAGATGATAGGTTACATGAATACGGCGGATGACAAGCACCTTACCGTCCTTTTCAATCTCCCCTCTTGCTTCTGCAATCAGCCGCCCTTCGCCGGCCGGAATTTCACGCGCTTCCAGCGCGCCGCCAAAAGTGCCGGTCAGTCAGCCGGCCGTTGCCGCAACGACATAATCCAGGGTAGTTGCGTGCGGCTCGTGGACCTGTGGATCAACACCGTAATGCTCGGCAATTTCAGAATGCACGCCAAATTTCACCGGCACATCTTCGTGCGGCAAATATGCACGCCGAAAAGGGCCTTTGACGCGCTCAATTTTTACCTTGGATGTGTAAACAACATTTTCGCTCATAGGATCTCCTTTCAAATTATTCAAACGCAAACTGAGTGCTGATTCGCTTTAATGATCCGGTAGCAGTAAGATAACCACAAAGTCACGAAAATCACAAAGAACAATAAAATAGATATTCGTTAAAATTCTTTTAGAAACTTCGTGCCCTTTGTGTCTTCGTGGTGAAAAAGTTTTTTAAAATAAGGTATATTCTTCAATTTTAGGTGACTAGCTGCTGCCGTCTTTGAGGCGCTGGGCAATGGCGCGGGCGGAGAGAATACCGCTGGCCGAAGCCTGGATCAGACCGCGGGTGATACCGGCGCCGTCGCCGATGGCAAACAAATTTTCCACACCGGTTTCCAGCTCTGGAGACAGCTCAATGCGATTGGAATAAAATTTGACTTCAACCCCGTATAACAACGTATGGCGCGAATAGACACCCGGCGCTATTTTTTCGAGCGCCCGCAACATTTCAATAATACTTTGAAGATGCCGGTAGGGATAAACGAAACTGAGATCACCGGGAGTGGCCTCGGGAAGCGTTGGTCGTGTCAGACAGCGATTGATGCGCTCCGGTGTGCTGCGACGCCCGGCCAGCAAATCGCCCAATCGCTGAACAATGGGCCCATTGCCCAAAAGGTTTGCCAGCCTGGCAATATACAACCCGTATCCAATCGGGTCGTCAAATGGTTCGGTGAACGCGCTGCTGACCAAAATGGCAAAATTGGTATTATCGCTACTTTTATAGGTATGACTGTGGCCGTTTACCGTGACAACCTGTTTGGTTTTTTCGATAACCACCTCACCATAAGGGTTCATGCAAAACGTGCGCACCTTTTCATCGAAGGTTTTGGAGTAATAAATCAGCTTTGATTCATAGATAATATCGGTAATTTCCTTTAAGACCGCGGCCGGCAGTTCCACCCGCACACCGATATCCACCGGACTGGCCTGGGTTTTTAGTCCCAGGGATTCTGCCTGCTTTTTCATCCAGCTGGCACCCGAGCGCCCCGGGGCGGCAACAACAAACTGGCTGGTAAAGGTCTCGCCGCTTTCCAATTTGACACCCTGGATACGGCCGTTTTCAGCCAGAAGACTTTCAACCGGGCTGCTGGTTCGGGTATCGACGCGATCCACCATAGACTGGCGCAATCGATCTAAAACAACCTGACAGTTCTCGGTTCCGATATGCCGGATGCGCGACGGAATTAAGGTTAAATTGGCCAGCCGGGCCCGGTCGGACAAATCTTCCAGCTTGGGGGATGCCTCGCCAAATATCTCTTCAGGCGCACCGTGATCGACCCAGATCTCATCTGATGTTTGCAGAATTTGATTGAGCGAATCCGGCTCCATATATTCGCCTAACAATCCCCCGACCTCGGATGATAAAGTCAATTTGCCGTCACTGTAAGCGCCGGCGCCCCCCCATCCGCAAAGCATATCAGTGGAATTGCGGCGCTTGCGCTCACTGAGATCTTTGCCCAGCTCGAGCAAGAGAATGGGTTTGATGCCTAAATCGGCCAGGGTTAAGGCCGAAAATATCCCGGCGGGGCCTGCCCCGACAATGATGACTTTATAGTCCATGGGTTCCTCTCTATCCAATCAGCTTAAAATGAAGGGTTAAAGATACCACGAAAGCACGAAAGAAGGAAAACACGAAAAAGCATAAAAAATAAAAATTTCGTGTTTTCGTGATTAATAATTATCATCACGACCTGTGGCGAACGAATTGAAATGATGGTTAAAGTTCCTGATACGCATCGATGAGCCGGTCCACCAGATCAGAAAAATATTGAATGGCCTGTTCAATCGGTTCCGGCGACTTCATATCGACGCCGGCATCCTGAAGTTCATCCAGGGGAAATTTGCTGCCGCCCAATTTTAAGAAATTTAAATATGCCGTCAGGGCAGATGCGCCTTCGTTTACGACCTTATCGGCAAGGGCAATGGCTGCTGAGATCCCGGTTGCATACTTATAGACGTAAAAAGCCGAATAGAAATGGGGAATTCTCAAACATTCCAGACACAGCGCCGGATCCAAAACCAAGGATTCGCCAAAGTAAGTTTCCAGCAGCTCACGGTATGTTGCCGTAATCACATCAAGGGTTAATGGTTCGTTGTCTTCAGCGATTCGGTGGGTGAGCTTTTCAAACTCAGCAAACATTGTCTGCCTGAAAAGAGTGGCGCGCAAATTGTCGATTTCCCGGTTTAGAATATATGCAGTTCTAGCCGGATCGTTTTTGTAATAGTCCAACAGGTAGCGACTCAGCAAGTTTTCATTAAAAGTAGACGCCACTTCGGCAACAAAAATCGTATAACCATGATACACATAGGGCTGATGCTGATTGGAATAAAAAGAGTGCATCGAGTGGCCACCTTCATGCAGCAGCGTATATACACTGTTGATGTTCCGCGATTCATAATTCAGCAGAATATAAGGTGGTGAATCGTAGCTCCCCGCAGAATAAGCACCACTTCTTTTACCCCGGTTTTCATAGCGATCCACCCATCCACCGAGCAGGCCTTTCTTTAATACGTTTGTATATTCATCTCCCAGCGGGCGCAAGGCATGAATGCCGATATCAACCGCCTCCTCATAAGGGATGTCAAATGAATCACTACCGACGATCGGCACATATGTATCATAAAAGTGCAGCTCCGATAAAGCAAGGGCCTGTTTACGAAAATCCAGATATTTAAACAGTGGTTTCAGATTGTTTTTGACTGTTTCGATGAGATTATCATAAACACTCGCGGGAATACGATCGCCAAACAAGGCAGATGCCCGGCAATCGTCAAAATGACGAACTCTGGAATAAAAGAGATCTTTTTTAAGGGAATGCGACAATGTCGACGCCAGAGTGTGCTGATGATCCTGGTAGGCTTGATAATATTGGTCAAAGGCCTTTTTACGAAGATCCCTGTCAGGGCTGATCAAAAAAGTGCTGAAGTTACCATGGCTGAGTTCAATCTTTGCGCCATTTTGATCTTCCAGGTGGCCGAAATTCAAATCGACATTGTCCAGTTGCCCAAATACCTGGGAGGGTGTTTGCGCCATCTCCTGGCTCATGGCCAGAACCTGCTCGACCGTCTCGCTGCGGGTGTGCCGTTTATAGCGCAGGATCTTTTCCAGATAGAATTTATATTCAGCAAGGGAATCATCATCCAGCAATGTTTGCATCTGATCGTCCGGGATGGCCTGGATCTCGGGTGTCAGAAAACTTGCGGATTCAGATGCCCGGACATGCAAACTGACGGCGCGCTGATGTAATCCCAGGTAAAATTGATTGGATTTGTCTTCATCACTTTTCAGATGGGCATAGGTGAATAATCTTTCCAGCCGGCGCTGCAATGAAAGGTGAAAATCAAGGGCTGCCTTGAGAACATCAACTGAATCTTTCAAACGTCCCTTATAATCAGCATAGGAATCGATTTGGCTGTCAACTTCGGTCACCCATTTTTCCCAGTCTTGATCAGAAGCAAACAAAGGCACCAGATCCCATTTGTGATCATCCGGTATGTCCTTGCGCTCCGGTATGGTCTGTGTCGTCATCTCAAAATTCCTTTCGTCACAAGCCATCGAACGTTAAACTGTCGATTACCGTGCAAACAATAACACTACCCATAAAAAAATCAAATGGCGAAAAAACCATTGATGAAGCTATTTGCCAAAAATAAGTGACGTGGCATTCTGCGGATGTGTCCAGATTAAAGTCAGTCTCCTATCAATGGAGGAGGCAAAAACTAGTTTTCTATCTGAATTTATTATATTTTTTATCAGAATCACCAGGTGTTTAGATATGTGAGTCCACCGCGAAAGCAGAAACATACAGGTACGCCATTCGCGACAGCAGCAGGCATGCTGTAACCAACTAGAGTTAAGCTAAACGGGTCTTTTTGGCTTTTTTACATAGCTGGCGGCAGCGAGGCCGGCAATGCACCCTTCTCCCACTGCTTTAGCCATCTGCCAGGGCGGCCCACAGATATCACCAGCTGCGTAAACGCCCGGCACACTGGTTTCCATTTTTTTGTTGGTATCGATATATTTCATTTGATCATCAAACTGGATGCCGAGATGAGCGGCCAATTCAATAACGCCCCGGGCACCCAATTCGATAAAAACACCTGTTACCGGTATCCGAGAACCATCGACCAGGACGATGTCCTTTACACGGTCATCTCCTGAAATTTCCTTTACTTTCTCATTTTCACGAATCACCACATCACTTTTTTTGAGCTCGTTCTCCAGTGTATCGGCAACATCCAATTTGTCGCAGATCAGGTGCACGCTCCTGGCATATTCCAGCAAAGTTAGGGCACCGCCGACGGCCGCACTTGCGCCGCCGACAACGGCGACATCTTCGTCTTTGAAGAAATTAGCATCACACTCGACACAGTAACTGACCCCGTTGCCCAGAAATTCCTTTTCGCCTGAAACACCCAGTTTGTTGCGCGTGGTCCCGGTTGCCACAATCAACGCTTTGCACACAAGACCTGTTCCGTTTTCAGAGATGACCTTAAAACAGGACCCTTCCGGCAGGATATTTAAAACATCTTCTTCCAGCAATTCAGCACCAAAATTAACCGCCTGTTGCCGTCCGGTTTTGAGTATTTCCTCACCGCTAATATTAAAAATACAGCAAAAATTTTCGACATGGGCATGATACACGCTGCTGCGGGTCTCTTTGCCCAGCACCAGCACGGAGACTTTTTTACGCGCTGCGTGGATGGCGGCCTGCAATCCCGCCGGACCGGTACCTAAAATGATAACATCGTATTCTTTCTTCTCCGGCATGAGTCATCTCCTTATAAAAAGGTTTCAAGTGGCAGTGTTTTGGCCTCTGGCTTCTCGCTTCTGGCAGCTGGCTGTCAATCACTGATCATGGATCCAGAGCCAGAAACCAGGGGTTAGCAGCCAGCAGCCATTGAAGCTTGAACGCTGAACTATGAACCAGGTGACGGGCACCTATTTGTTTAGCTGCTTGAGCGCCTGTAACGCCAGCATTTTTTTCTTGATGCGCGGCGGATATAGTTTTTCGACTTTGTTGGTCTTGTAGTCAAAGCGGTTAATGAACAACCGGCGTATGGGGCTGCCGTAAACGCTGATCATGATGGTTGTGTCGTCAACCGGGTTTCCGGTTTGATGAATGCCCTCGTCCAACGGGCGCGTCAACTCGATTTCACCCGCCTGTAAATAGACTGGAGCGGCTTGCAGGAGCTGGGCAAACCCTTCAACAGAACCGTCATCTTGGCGGCCGTAGCGGATGACCCCCAGTTCCCCGACCGCTGAGCCCGACACTCCCCAGGAATTATGATCGTGAATCGGCGTATAATCGCCGGGACCGTACAGAAACATGCGCAGCGAAAAAAGCCGCTTTGGATTCAGATACAGCAAAATCTCATCATCGATCATCTGAGCCAGCCGCAAATCCGGGTACGGATTGCCGGCCTTGATGTTTTTAAGCAGGTCAACAAACAGCGCTTGATTCCGCAGAAAGCCCGGCAGCTCATTTTGAAAAAATTCCATGCGGGCCTCATGCCCGCTAATCCCCTCGATGGATCCGGACCAGCGATTGCAGATATCCAGCAGCTCCGGCGGCGGCCTGGGTGGTTTCGGCATAGGGTTGCCTCCTTGTTGTTGTTCTCACCGCAGAGACGCAGAGATCGCTGAGAGAAATTTATTTTTCAAAAAATAGCGGCACAATAGTAAAAGATGTTTTTCATTATAGCCAAGCTTCGAAAAAATTGAATCTGCCCGAAGGGCTTGGGTTTATTTCTTTTCGGCCTCTCACCAAAAAGAAATTAGAAAAATTCCCTTTGCGCTCTCCGCGTCTCTGCGGTGAAAAAATTATTCAACATTCTCCAACCGAACATACTGATCGTAATAGGCGGCGCCGGAGCCGATGTCGGTTAAACGGGCCGCAATCAGCTGGTTGACGCCGCCCCCCCGGCTGATCCAGTCCCCCCTGCGGTAGATGACCACCTCCGGATGCAGTCCTTCCATGGTTTGCAATTCAACCCGCAGCCGCCCCTGCGGTGAAACCAGCTCAACAGGCTTGTCCGGATTCAATTCCTTCAGGCAAAAACTCTCAGGCGCCACCCACACCTCAGGTGGCTGCTTTTGATCCTCAGGCAGTATCTGTGAATGAATCGCATTGCGGCGTACCAGTGATAGCAGACGCAATGGGTATTTTGCCGGAGCCTGCGGTTCGGGATGCAGAATATAGGGAAAGCGGTAGCGGCCATCCTGATGGGCAAAGCGTAAATCTTGATAGGCGACAGGTGGTCGATTGGACCGCACGCAGCTGCACTCCCGCAACTCTTCGAGCGTCGTGGATAAATACGGAGAATCTAATGATGCCCGCATGCAATCTTCGGTCGATGGCAGCTTAACTTCTGGATCCAGGCGTTTGCCGATCTGTCTGAGGATCCAGTAATCATTGCGGGCTTCGCCGGGGGCAGTCAGGGTCGGGCAGACGTAATGGACCTGCTCGTGCAAATAGGACCCGATGATGTCCTCCTGCTCCATAATCAGCGTACTGGGTAATACCAGATCGGCATGTTGAGCGGTATCCGTCATAAAGGCATCCACCACCACTTTAAAATCAACCCTGTCAAAAGCCTTTATCATGAGCTGCGAATCCGGCGCCTGATTGATGACATTGGAGCAGTTGACCCAGAGCATCTCAATTGGCGGATTCTCGGCCTCCAGAATTTCCCGGCCAATTACCGGAAACTGAAAGGAGCGGCGCGGCAGTTTTTCCTGCTTGCGTAACCATTTCAAATTCAAGTTGCGATAGGAGTGCAGCTGAAAATAGCTGCCGCCGCCCGCACGCCCGATATTGCCGGAAAGCAAGGCCAGCGCATTTATAAATCTTACATTTTCACCGCCGTATCGATAGCGCTGCACACCGGTGCCGATCAGGGTGGCCACCGGATCTTTTTGGGCGTAGCATTCATACACCCGTTGAAGATCCGATTCGGAGACATTGCACGCTTCAAGCAAATCATTGATTGGCCGGGCACCAATCAGAGCCAAAAACTTCTCCGGCGCTCGTGTGCGGTCCAAAACATTTTGATCGATAGCATCGTTATGAATTAACAAATGTAAAACAGCCGCTGCCAGAAAACGATCGCTGCCGGGTCGTATCCGAATCTGCAGGTCTGAATAAGACCGGTTGCCATCGCCGCCCGGCGAGATCGAAACCATCCGGGTGCCGTTTTTACGTGCTTTTTTAACAAGGGCCGCCGTGTGAACTGAACTGCGCGAAAGATCTTTGCCCCAGTTGACGATGCAAGCAGCATTGAGCAGATCGTTGATGTCGTTGTTCTCCCGGGACCCAAAATCATGCACACCGGCCATAAAGCCGGCGGCATCACACAGCGATCCGCGCACCCGGCTGGTCCCCAGTCGGCTGAAAAGCAGCGTCGTGGCTTCTTTTAAGATGCCTTTGGCGCCCTCGTTATGGATATGTAAAATAGCCGTGGGACGCGAACGCAGTGCCTGGATCTTGGCGGCGCACAGCTTTAGCGCTTCATCCCAGCTGATCGTCTGCCAGCCGGTCCGGGTTTTCAGCTGAGGCCGGATGACGCGATGGGGGCTTTGAACCCTTTTGACGTGATCCTTGAGCTTGGCGCAGGTAAACCCTGAGGTAAACGGATTGTCGGGATTTCCCTTGGCCTTAACTTTGCCGTCTGCGGTCTGTCTGACAATTATAGAACAGGCATCCGGGCAATCCATGGTACAGGCAGTGGTCGCTTTTTCTTCCTTTTCATTCATTATCCGTAACTTAAGCAGCGGAAAAAATTTAGTCAAGAAAGGGGTGGATTGGAAACAGATTGGGGAATGCGGATTTAGCCTGCTGTCGATTGATAAAATCTCAAAATTGCAGATTACATCTGGCTATCTAAAATTTTAGCTTTGCCTGTCATTTGCGTAAGTAGGCACGACATCGCCAATTCGGAACAGCCCAAAATATTTTAGATTGGTATAAGTAAGATTCAATCGGCTTGTTCGAAAATTATTAAATTACACTCTCCCCTATTTGTCCTTTTTTATACATATATTGATTTTAATTTTATTTTTGATAAATTGGTTTCGCATCGTTATAGCATATTCAATTTCTTATTAAGCATTTTTACATGGCAGACGAAAAAATCACCCAACCCATTTTGAGCACCAAGCTACACCGGCCCACGGTGGACAGGAACCATGTCCATCGACCACATTTATTGGACCGTCTTGACCAATACCGACAGAGGCCTTTGACCCTGGTTTCGGCGCCGGCCGGATACGGAAAAAGTGTTCTTGTTAGCTGTTGGCTGGAGAATTGTAAAGATCTGGGGGCCTGGATATCGCTGGATACAACAGACAACGATTTGCAAATATTTACGACCTACTTTATCGCTGCGGTTGAAACACTTTTTCCCGAGACCTTCCTGAAAACTCAGACCCAGTTGAACGCTATCGATCTGCCGTCCATAGAG
>Ga0209567_10001073_pt1 | contig 14398 bp, 9 predicted proteins | sample COG_12_FD_184756 | JGI IMG/M metagenome (GOLD analysis project Ga0209567, IMG submission 184756) | Pelagic marine sediment microbial communities from the LTER site Helgoland, North Sea, for post-phytoplankton bloom and carbon turnover... | ecosystem: Environmental > Aquatic > Marine > Neritic...
TCCCTCCAGGCGTCGCGGAAATCCGCGTCGTCGGCACCCGGCGCCAGCGGCAGATTGAGCTTGGTACCCACCGCGGGCCCGTCCCCGGTCTCGCTGCGGGCGCCGGTGCCGGGGAACAGAAAACGCCCGTCCTCGTGGATGTCGGCAAACAGGACGTCGGGATCTTCAGCGAAGCCGTAGTACACGCCGTCACCATGATGGGCATCGATATCCACATAGGCGATGCGGCGCAGACCATGACGCCGGCGCAGCGCCTCGATCAGTACCGCGCAGTCGTTGAACACGCAGAAACCCGAGGTGCGGTTGCGGGCGGCATGGTGCAGCCCGGCGATGGGGACAAAGGCCCGGCGCGCGGCCCCGGCCATCACCATCTCGCCGGCGCGCAGCGTGGCGCCGACGACGGCCCGGGAGGCTTCATAGATACCGGGAAAGGCCGGCGTGTCGCCAAAGTCCAGATAGCCCTCCCCGATCAGCGACATCTCCTCGACAAAGCCGACATGATGCGGCGCGTGGAACCACTCGACCTCCTGGCGCGTGGCGGTCCGCGGATCGTCGAACAGCACCCGGGACTCGAGCTGGCGTTCTCTGAGGCCGCGGAGAAAGGCGTCATGACGATCCGGTCCGAATGGATGACCGTGGCCAAAGCCATAGCCCGCGGCTGCTTCGCCGCTGACGATGGACACCCGACTATCGGAAGGGCCGCTCATGATTGATCGAGAGTAGCACAGGGTCCGGGCGGAAAAAGACCCGCCGCGCGGGGCGCGGCGGGTCGTGATGCCGGGTCAATCGCCACAACAGGCGTGGCGACCTTGGCGTTCGTTCAGGGCCGGAATTTTTGCACGCTGTCCGTCCCGTGCCTGAGGTCTCCGCTCTTGAACCGGATCGGGTTTGCGTCATTGGTCAGCCAGCGGGGCAGCATCGGATAGACATAGAACTTGTCCCCCGGCACCGCGCTGGTGCCACCCGGCCAGACCGACTGGGACCCGGGGCCCGAGGGCCGCACGTTGGCCACCCAGCGGTTGGTCGGCCCACTGCCAAACATAAAACCGTTTATGCCGGCCGCCCGCGCGCTGTGGGAGGACGCATCCGGTGTGCCGAAGCCGCCGTCGGTGGGAATACCCGACAGGCCGTCGAGCGGCGCCGGGAAAAAGCCGAAGGCCGGCGGCACACTAAACGGCCCGCCCAGGGGTGAATCAAACACGATCCGATGCAGCAAACCCCAGCGGTAGTCTTCGATGTTGGTGCTGCCGCCAAAGGCCTCCGCGTATTCGGGACCGGCCAGCCGGTCCAGCGCGTCCGACAAACCCGCCAGCATCAACACCTGGACGTCGGTGGCCTGATCACCGGCGCCGCCGGCGAAGAAATCGACACCGGATGCCGACACGCCGCCGTTCTCCACCAGGTGGCGCAGCGCGGTCATGGCCAGCGACGAGCCCGGCGCGTAGTCCCCCAGACCGATGCCCTGCAGCGTCGTGTCCAGGGTCGAGCGGACAAAGCTCGAACGCCACACGCTGTATACCGTGGTGGCGACGCTGGCCTGGATCTCGTCGGCGTCAAGACTGCCACCCGGATCGCCGTCCATATCCTCGCTGTCGTAACCCTCAGGGATACCGGTCTTCGCCTGATAGTCCAGACCGGCCCACATCTCCAGCTTGTCGATCGCGTCGGCCAGACGCGGATCGCTGGCGGCCGCGACCAGGGCCGGATCAGCGCCTTGAGCCATGCCGTCGTCATAAGCCTGGATAATCAGCGGCGCGAAGAACCCGGCGTCCAGCAGACCGACGTCGGCCTGGATCTCAGCCATCTCTTCCACGGACAGTTTCTGGTCCCCGCTGGACAGCGCGCGGCGTACCCGCTCGGTGATGCTGCCGGCGCGGAAGCCGGAGGCGTACCCGGGGTTCAGATAGAACACGCCGCCGGTGTCCCGGAACTGGTTGAGCACGTCGTTATCCAGCGTGGTGCCCGCCGGGTCGTTGTTGGCGTTGACGAAGAAACCATTGCTTGGGTTGACGATCTGCGGCATCTCCCCGGGGCTCAGGATCTCGTACGGCGTGACCTGGCCAGGGTAGTCGTTTTGCTGCGGCAGCCACTGATGCAGCTCCAGGTCGCCCTGGCGGACAAAGAACGGTGGCACGCCGGCGGCCGCACCCAAAACCTCCAGGTCGGTGCGGATCGGCATCTCGGCGCTGGTGAAGTAGGCCAGGTTGCCGCTGCGATCGGCGTAGGCCCAGTTCTGCGAACCGAAATCGAAACGGGCCAGCCCGTCACGGAAATCGTCCAGATCCCGCGACGTGTTCCACAGATAGAACGTCTCCAGTTCCCGGGTCGGGCCGAAGCCGGTGTATTGGGCGGTCAGTACGGAGCCGCCAGGCGCCAGGTCCCCCAGCACCTGCAGGATTACGCCGTTATAGCGAGCCGGTACGGTGAGCGTGAACGGCGGAATGTTCGGGTCCGGCGGCGCCGGGACCACCACACCGCCGACGTTGACAAAATAGGACTCCGGCACCGGCACGATCGGTCCGAGTGCGCCGCCGGGCAACGCGATGCTGAGGCCTAGCGGGGCCTGCGGATCGGCAACCAGCGTATCCAGGAATACATCCGTGACGTCCATCGGATTGGTGGTCGGGCCCCAGGCGATGTCGCGGTTTTGTCCGGTGATGATAAAGGGCGTGCCGGCGAACCCATTGCCCGCAGCGTTATATCCCGGCGAGCTGATTTGCATCGGATAAAAGGTCGTCGGGTTATCCAGCGAGAGATGCGGATCGTTGGCGATGATGGGATAGCCCGTGGCGGACTTGGCGCCGATGACACCCCAATGGTTGGAACCGCGGTCGGAGCGTTCGTTGTCGATCAGTGTCCGCAGCAGCGGCACCTGACGGGCTTTGCGCAAATATTCCTCCGACAGCCGCGCCGCATCCGGATGGACCTTCGGCGTGCTTTTCGCGCCCATCGCTTTGGGCTGTGCCTTCCCTTTTGGCGGGCGTTGTGATCCGCTGCTGCCCGCATCCGGCACGGTGCTGGCGGGATCGAACGGCTCGGAGCGGTAGAGGTCCTCTGAGAACAACAGATAGCCGGACTGCTCACCCTGCACAAACTGGAAAGCCCCCAGCGTCTGACTGTTGTCGATATCGTCCAGATCAAAGGACAGCCCGAACGCGATCAGCTTGCCGATCACGATGCTGTCCACCGGCGACCATGGCTCGAATGAACTCAGGTTTAGCGCGCCATACTCGGGCGGCAGCGCGCCGCCGGCGGCGTCTACATAGGCGTTGACACCCTCGGCATAGGCAAACATCGCGGCCTCCACGCCGCGGGCGGTCTTGTCGCCTGCCGCAGCGTCAGTCTGGATCGCGGCCCAGGTCCGCTCGGCGGAGCGACGCAGACCGATGGTGCGTAACTGCACGTCACTGCCCAGCGCGCCCTGCCCGAGCAACTCGGCGAGGGTACCGCTCGGCTGGCGGCGATTCACGTCCATCTGGAACAGCCGGTCCTGGGCATGGACCCAGCCCTGAAGAAAGAACATGTCATGTTCATTGCGGGCCTGGACATGAGCCAGTCCATCCACATCCCGGATGATCTTGGCGGAAGACTTGAGAGCCGGCAGCCGGATCACCTTGCTGTTGCCCGCGGGTCGGGCCGCGGCGTCATTTTGGGCCTTTGGTCCAGCGTCCGCGATGCCCTGGCCGGTCATCAAGACGATCACACATGCGGCGCAGGCCGCGGCAATTCTATTTAACATAATCCCCTCCCAGCGAATTGATGCGCCCCCTATTTATAGTCGCCCGCCGCAACCGAATCCAACGCCTGCCGTTTGGCGCGACACTTTAGTCGCGGCTGGCTTCGTTTACCGCCATCCCCGATAATTCCGCTTTTGTCCGCGAGACCAGCTTTTCCATGGCCCAATTTATCTACACCATGAACCGTGTCGCCAAGGTCGTGCCGCCAAAGCGACAGATCCTCCACGACATCTCCCTGAGTTTCTTCCCCGGCGCCAAGATCGGCGTGCTGGGTCTGAACGGCGCCGGCAAGTCCACGCTGCTGCGGATCATGGCCGGGCTCGATACCGAGATCGAAGGCGAGGCACGGCCCCAGCCCGGGATCAAGGTCGGGTTTCTGCCGCAAGAGCCAAAGCTCGATGAGAGCAAAGACGTGCGCGGCAACGTTGAGGAAGGCGTGGCGGAGCTCAAGAGCGCGCTGAGTCGACTCGAGGAGGTCTACGCCGCCTATGCCGAGCCGGACGCGGACTTCGACCAGCTCGCGGCAGAGCAGGCGCGGCTGGAGAACGTGGTGCAGGCCGGTGATGGCCACAATCTGGAGCGCACCCTCGAGATCGCCGCCGACGCGCTGCGGCTGCCGCCATGGGACGTCGACGTGAACCGCTTGTCCGGCGGCGAGCGCCGCCGGGTGGCGCTTTGCCGTCTTTTGCTGTCGCGGCCGGACATGCTGCTGCTCGACGAGCCCACCAACCATCTGGATGCCGAGTCCGTGGCCTGGCTGGAACACTTCCTCGACGATTACCCGGGCACGGTGGTGGCCGTCACCCACGATCGCTACTTCCTCGACAACGTGGCCGGCTGGATCCTGGAACTCGACCGCGGCTACGGCATCCCCTGGGAAGGCAACTATTCCTCCTGGCTGGAGCAGAAGGAGCAGCGTCTGGAACAGGAAGAGCGGCAGGAGTCGGCCCGCGTCCGCGCGATGAAACATGAGCTCGAGTGGGTCCGGTCCAATCCAAAAGGCCGTCACGCCAAGTCGAAAGCGCGTCTGCAGCGTTTCGAGGAATTGTCGTCGCGGGAATTCCAGACCCGGAACGAAACCAATGAGATCTATATCCCGCCGGGTCCGCGGCTTGGCGACGTAGTGGTGGAGGCCAGCGGTCTGCGCAAGGGCTTTGGCGATCGCCTGCTGCTTGACGATCTGTCCTTTAGCCTTCCCCCTGGCGGTATCGTCGGCGTGATCGGCCCGAACGGTGCCGGCAAGACCACGCTGTTCCGGATGATCGCCGGTCAGGAAACACCGGACGCCGGTACTTTGCGTCTGGGCGACACCGTCGAACTGGCCTATGTCGATCAGAGCCGCGACAGCCTCGACGACAGCAAGACCGTGTGGGAAGAGATCTCCCACGGTCAGGACCTGATCCAGGTGGGTGCGTATGAGACCCCGTCAAGAGCCTATGTAGGCCGCTTCAATTTCAAGGGCCAGACCCAGCAGCAGCGCATCGGCGAGCTATCGGGCGGGGAACGCAACCGCGTGCATCTGGCCAAGGTCCTGCGTTCCGGCGGCAACCTGCTGATGCTGGACGAGCCCACCAACGACCTGGATGTGGAGACCCTCCGCGCGCTCGAAGAGGCGCTGCTGAACTTCCCCGGCTGCGCTATCGTGATCTCGCATGACCGCTGGTTCCTCGACCGCATCGCCACCCACATGCTTGCGTTCGAGGGCAACAGCGAAGTGGCCTGGTTCGAAGGCAATTACGCGGACTATGAAGAGGACCTGAAGCGGCGCAAAGGCGAAGAGGCGGCCCAACCCCACCGCATCCGCTATCGGCCGCTGGACGGTTAAGACATCGGATGCCACGCACTTGCTATCCTGCTGTTTCGCAAAAATAATCTTTTTTAAATTTATAAACAAATAGTTATGAGTGATTCCTCAGGCGACTTAGAGATTCTTGCCGAAGCCGAACAGCTTCGAGCGCAGGGCCGGTTTGACGAAGCCGCCGCCCGTCTGGAGGCGCTCCTCGTCGAGCGGCCGGAGCATCTCGACGCGCTGATGAAGCTGGCGCAAATCGCGCTGGCCCAGCGACGCATGGACGAATGCCTGCGGCTGCTGGAGCAGGCAAGCGGCCAGCATCCCGCGGATGCAGAACTGCATTTCCGGCGCGCGACGGTGTTGCACCAGCTCGGACGCATCGACGAGGCACGGGCGGCTTACGCCAAAGCCGCCGAACTGAAGCCGGATCACGTGTCCGCCTTGCTCAAGCTCGGCGCTTGCTGTCTCGCGATGGGCGATCGCGATGCCGCGATCCGGACCTATCAGGGCGTGGTCGCGATCACCGGTCCGGTGGGGCGCGCGCTCCGCGACCCGAGATTGCCGGCGGCGATCCGCGCAGATGCTGAACTAATGCAGCGCACGCTGAGCGGCAGATACCGCGAGTTACTCGAACTGACCCGGACCTATCTGCGGCAGCGGTACCCGGCCGGCGATCTGACCCGTATCGAAGCCGCGTTTGCGATCATCGCTGGCGAGCGTCAGCGGCGCTACGACCATCCGCAGCAGCGTCCGGAGTTCTTCTTTATCCCGGGACTGGCGCCGGTACCCTGGTTCGAGCGCGAGCAATTCGACTGGGTCGCGCAGGTGGAGGACGCATTCCCGGCGGTGCGCGCGGAACTCGAGGCGCTGCTCCCGGAGCGTGCCGGCTTTATGCCCTACATCCACGGCACCCAGGGCCAGGAAGCGACGACGCCCGACGGCACCGATTTCTCTCATCTGGCCGGCAATCCGTCATGGAGCGCGTTTCATCTGCACAAGGGCAGACGCATCGACGAGCATTGCGCCCGTTGCCCGCAGACCGCCGCGCTGATGGATTCGCTGCCGCTGCCGCAGGCCGAAGGCTGGATGCCGGAGACCTTTTTCTCGGTTCTGGGACCCGGTGAACGGATCATCCCCCATTTCGGCCAGATGAATGGACGGTTGACGATCCATCTCGGTCTGATCATCCCGCCAGACTGCGGCATCCGTGTGGACGATGAGACACGCGGCTGGGCGGAAGGCAAGGTCCTGGCGTTCGACGACAGCTTTGTGCATGAAGCCTGGAACGATAGCGGGCAGGAACGCGCGGTCTATATCTTCGAGACCTGGCACCCGGATATGAAACCCGCGGAGATCGACGGAGTGCGGCATTTCCTCGAGACCCGCGCGCGCTGGCTGCGCGAGGTCGGCGCCGAACACAGCGACGGCTGACGCGGATTCAGTTCCGCGCGGACAGATACTTCTCGCGGCGCAACTGCCGCACGCCAAAACCCCTCTCCTTCAGCAACTCCACGGACTCGTCGACCATATTGGGGTTGCCACACAGATAGACGATGTCATTCTCGGCGTCAGGGTTCAGACCGGCGAACTGATGCTGCACATACCCTTTGCTCTCCCAGTCGGCAGCGTCATCCGGCAGCTCGCGGCTGTAGCAGGCACGGAACGTGAACCGGTCGGTCTGTTCCGCGAGGCGGCGGAAGGCATCGGCGTAAAGCAACTCTTGCCGGTTGCGGACGCCGAGCATCAATTCTGCGGTGTGTCCGGGCTTGCCCAGCAGCTTCCCTATATCGGGGAGCATGGAATGGTAGGGCGTCACCCCGGTGCCTGTCGCCACGAGCAGATAACGGCAGGGCGGATCCTCGCGCAGCACAAAGCGGCCATAGGGCCCGCTGCCCTCCACCATGTCCCCGGGCTTGAGTGCGAACAACTTGCCGGTCGCAAAGCCCCCCTCCACCGGCGCCACGGCGATCTCGATGAGGTCCGAAGTCCCGGGCTGGGTGACCACGCTGTAACTGCGGTGCGTGCGGTGACCATCTCTATCCCAGTGCAGATTGACAAACTGGCCCGCGGTGAACTCGAACGGCTCCCGGTCGGCGCGCCTGAACGCGTATTGGCGCACCGTCGGCGTGAGTTCCACACTGTGCACCATGGTCAATGGAAAGGTGTTCGCGGCCATATCGGTCCCCGTGTTGAGGCGCTCTTTTAACACAGGCCACCGCGGGGAGCCACGTTGACCCGCAGGGATGCGCTGATATATTCGGCGCTTCTCTGGACCGATGCTGAGACAACAAGATCATGCTCCCAAGACCACTGATACTGGCGGCCGCGATGCTGCTGACGACGCTTGCGACTCCGCTTGAGGCCATGGACGCCGAGACCACCCAGGCGCTGGGTGCTGCACTCAACGGCAACCAGCGCTCAGCGGAGAACAAGGCGCGCGATGTTTACCGGCATCCGCAGGCGACGCTGGCGTTTTTCGGTTTCGAGGTCCACATGACGGTGGTTGAGCTCTGGCCGGGCGGCGGCTGGTACACCGAGATCCTCGCGCCGGCCCTGCGCGGCAGTGGCAAGCTGGTGGCGGCCCACTATGGCGAGAACACCGGCTCCGACTATCGCACGCGCAGCTATCTGGGCTTTGTCGAGAAACTCGCCGCCCGTCCCGAGATCTATGATCAGGTCAAGTTGATCACCTGGGGCAAGGGCGCCGGAAACGCGCTTGGCCAGGACAGCTCCGCCGACATGGTTGTAACCTTCCGCAACATGCACAGCCTGATCCGGGGCGATCAGCTCGAAGCGTTCCTCGATGCCGCGTTCCGCGTACTGAAACCGGGTGGCGTGCTGGGGGTGGTGCAGCACCGCGGTCGGGCGCTGTCGGATCGCGGGCCCGGCGACATCAACATCGCCGAGGAGGCCGGTTCGGGCTATGTACCGCAAGGCTATCTCATCGACAAAGTCACCGCAGCCGGATTTGTGCTCACCGGCCAGAGCGAGATCAACGCCAACCCACGCGATACGAGAGATTACCCGGAGGGTGTCTGGACCCTGCCGCCATCTCTGAGGCTCGGCGAAACGGATCAGACAAAATACCTGGCGATCGGTGAGAGCGACCGGATGACGCTGCGCTTCGTCAAGCCGGGCAGCTGAATCGGCTTACCCGACGCGGGTACCGAGACGCGTCAGCAGGACGCTGAAGACCTCTCTAAGGCGCCCGCCAGCGTCGATGAAACGCTGGCTGTCCGGCCCCTCGGCCGGCCGACCCTCGTCCATATACACGCGCTGGCACATCTCGATCTGGATCGCGTCCACCTCTTCCAGACGACCATAGTGGTCGGTGATGTAGCCGCCCTTGTAGGGCTCGTTGACGGCCACGCGCAAGCCCTGTTCGCTAAAGCCGTCGATCAACGCCTGGCGCAGCCATTCGCCACAGCTCTGACCGTCCCGATCACCCAGATAGATTTCGCCGGTCAGCGCGCCATGCAGACGGTTGGCGACGCTGGCCACGCTGTGGGCGTCGATCAGTACTACAAAACCGAAGCGATGCCGCAGCGCCTTCAGCAAGCGCAGCAACTCGTCGTGATACGGCTCGTGGTAGAGCTGGCGGCGGCGCTCGATATCCTCGGCTGAGGGCGGCTGCCGGAACACCGGCTCTCCCTGAAACGTCTCCGTCGGCACCAGACCGGTCTCGAAACGGCCCGGATACAGCGGTGTCGCTCTGGGACTGCGGTTCAGATCGACGACAAAACGGCTATAGACCGCGTGGATGCTGGTGATGCCCAGCCCGGGCAGAAAGTCGTAGAGATTGTGCAGATGCCAGTCGGTCATGGGCAGGGCGGCCATATCCGATCCGGCCAGCGCCGCCGCCACGTCCTCCGGCACCCGCACACCGGTATGCGGGATGCTGACCAGCACCGGGACCTCAGCGGCCGTCGGCTGCCGGACCTCGAACGGCGTTAACCCTGGCATCGTTATCCCCCCTCCGTGACGCGCGCCTGCATCGCGTCAGCGTACGCGTTTGCGACTGCTTCCTCGATCCGATGACGGCCGCGGCTGACCTGCAGCTGACCGCCCACATAGACGGCGCTGAAATCGGCGCTGCTACCGGCGGTCACCAGAGCGTCCAGGGCGGATTCGACCTCCAGCGCTGCCAGCGGCGAAGCCGTCCCGTCGACCACCACGATGTCGGCAAACGCACCGGGTCGGATTGCGCCGACCGCTTGCGCGAGCGCCGCCGCACCGCCCTCTGCCGCCCGCGACCACAGCGGCACGCCGAGGCCATCGTCGGTGGCCAGGCAGGCCCTGCGCCCGAGCGTCAGCCGTTGCCCGTACTCCAGCAAGCGCAATTCCTCTGCCGCGTCGATGCGCACATTGCTGTCCGAGCCGATGCCAAAACGCCCGCCCTGTTGCACATACGCCCGGGCCGGGAAAATCCCGTCGCCCAGATAGGCCTCGGTCAGCGGACACAACACCGTGGTGACGCCGGCGTCGGTCATCAGCTTCAGCTCCGCCGCGCTGACGTGGGTCCCGTGGACAAGGCTCCAGTTCGCATCCAGTTGCACCGCACCAGCCAGCAACTCCACCGGCCGGGCACCGGTCGCCGCGAGGCACTCCTCCACTTCCCGGCGCTGTTCGGCGATATGGATATGCCGTGGGTAATCCGGTGGCAGAATCTGGTCGGCCGCGGTGATGAGTTCTGCCAGCACTGCCGCGTCCACCGCGCGCAGTGAATGGGGCGCGATCCCCAGCGGCACGCCGTGCAGCGACGCCAGCAACGCCAGATAATCCTCAAACCGCTCATGGATAAACCGCCGCTGATGAGGTTCAGCCGGGCGGGAGAACCCTCCGCGCTGATACAGCACCGGCAGCAACACCAGGCGGATACCGGTTTGCCCGGCCGCCTCGATCACGGCCCGAGCCATTTCCGGGCCGCGGCTGCCATCGGCGCGATGATGCAGATAATGGAATTCAGCCACGCTGGTATAACCAGCGCGCAACATATCCGCAAAGGCCCTGGCCGCGACCGCCAACAGTTGCTCGGGACTCAGCGTGAGGGCGAGCGCGTACATGGCCTGGCGCCAACTCCAGAAGGAGTCATCGCCCCGCGCCGCCTCCCCTCGCCCCACCAGCGCGCGCTGGAAGCAATGACTATGGGCGTTGGGCATCCCCGGCAGCGCGAGCCAGCCGTCAAAGCCGGCGCTCGGGTCAGGCTCATCCTCGACCGCGCTGATGCGCCCTTCCCCGTCAACGATCAGGCGCTTGTGGCGCTCGATGCCGCCGGGGGCGAGAATGTATTCGAATCGCAGGACTGTGCTCATCTGACCGCCAGGGGTGCCCGTGCACGATATCTTTTTTGACGATCTCCGATTCTATCCGATGACCGGGATGCCGAAGACCGATGAATCGACCACGGTCACGCGGTCCGCGGATGGCGCGGGGATGGATATCGACGCCGTGTCTGGATCACGCGGGCACGGGATTGCACCGATGGCTGATTGTTTTGCCGTGACCGATGGCCGGATTTCCGCCGTTGGTGAACGCGTGCCAGCGCGGCACACCGTCACGCTGGGCGGACGCGCCGTGCTGCCCGGGTTCGTCGATTGTCACACGCACCTGGTCTACGCCGGCGAGCGGATGACGGAACACTCGCTGCGTCTTGCCGGCGCCAGCTACGCCGAGATCGCACAGGCTGGCGGCGGCATATTGTCGACAGTGCGCGCGGTCCGCGCAGCCAGCGAAGCGGAGCTGGTCGACGCGGCCCTGCCGCGCCTGGCCACACTGCTCGCTGAAGGCGTGACGCGGATCGAGATCAAGAGCGGTTACGGGCTGGAGCTGAAGCACGAACTCAAGATGCTGCGCGTCATCCGGCGACTGGATGAGTTATCTCCGGTGCGCGTTCACGCTACATTTCTTGGCGCCCACGCGGTGCCGGACGGCGAAGATGCAGACCGCTATCTGAACACGGTAATCGAGCAGATGCTGCCGGCCGTGGTCAGTGAAGGACTGGCCGAAGCCGTGGATATCTTCGTCGAGCACATCGGCTTTTCGCCCGCCCATCTGCAACGGCTGGCCGCGGCGACCTCGGATCATGGTCTGAAGCTCCGCGTGCATGCGGAGCAGCTCTCAGCGTTGGGGGGCTCCGGACTGGGCGCAAGCCTCGGCGCGGTGTCCTGCGATCATCTCGAATATGCCACGTCCGAGGACATCGCCGCGATGGCCGCCGCCGGCACCGTCGCCGTGCTGCTGCCCGGCGCATTCTATTTCCTCGGCGAGACCCGCAAGCCACCGACGCCAGCCTTGCGCGCGGCCGGAGTACCGATGGCCGTCGCCAGCGACCACAATCCCGGCTCGTCACCGCTGCTCAGCCTGTTGACCGCCGCGCACATGGCGGCCACGCTGTTTGGCATGAGCGCCGGCGAATCTGTAATGGGGATCACCGTCAATGCCGGCCGTGCGCTGGGCCATCCCGGTGCCGGCACCCTGGCACCGGGGAGCGCGGCCGACTTCAGCGTCTGGGATATTCCCGGGCCCGAGTTTCTTGTCTATCAGCTGGGCGGGCTGCGCCCGGAGCAGGTTTACATCGGCGGAGACCACGTATGACCGAGCTGACTATTTCCGGCCGGGATCTTCGGCTCTCGGATCTGCTGGGCTACGAACAACAGCGACCGCGGCTGATGTTGTCGGATGATGCGCGACGGCGTATGGAGGCCAGCGTGGCGGTGGTGCAACGTGCAGTCAAGGCGAACCATCCGCGCTATGGGATCAACACCGGATTCGGCGCTTTTGCCAACAAGCAGATCTCTTCTTCCCAGGTGGAAGAGCTGCAATACAACCTGGTCCGCAGCCATGCTGCGGGCGTGAGCGAGCCGCTGGCCGCCCCGCTGGTCCGTCGTCTGATGCTGCTCAAGGCCAACAACCTGGCGGCCGGTCATTCCGGTATCCGTCCACAGGTGGTGGAGACCCTGCTGGCGTTGCTCAACGAGGACGTGCTGCCCATCATCCCGGCACGTGGCTCGGTCGGCGCATCCGGGGACCTGGCGCCGTTGGCGCATCTGGCGCTGGCGTTGATCGGCGAAGGCGAGGCGCGTCTCGGCGAACGTGTGCTGATCGGTCATGACGTGTTGACCAAGGCAAATTGCGAGCCCGTCACGCTGGCGGCCAAAGAAGGGCTGGCCCTGCTCAACGGCACTCAGGCCAGCGCGGCCCTGGCGGCCACTGGTCTCGAGCAGGCGGATCGCCTGCTGGCGACATCGATCCTTGCCGGTGCCCTGACGGTGGACGCGCTGGCGGGGAGCTTCGCGCCCTTCGACAAACGCATCCATAAAGCCCGTGGCCTGATCGGCCAGCAACGCGTCGCCACCCTGTTCCGACACCTGCTCACGGAGAGCGACATCCATGCGGGGCATGCTGATTGCGACCGCGTCCAGGACCCCTACTCGGTGCGCTGCATGCCGCAGGTGCTTGGCGCTGTCTGGGATACCTTGCGCCATGCCGCCCAGGTCCTCGCCGCGGAGTGCAATGGCGTCTCGGACAACCCGCTGATCTTTGGCGACGATGTGATCTCGGGCGGCAATTTCCACGCCGCGCCGCTGGCCTTTATCTGCGACTTCGCCGCCATCGCGGTGGCGGAAATCGGCAACATGTCGGAGCGACGCACCGATCTGCTGGTGCGCCGGATCAACCCGGGTCTGACCATGTTCCTGACCGATGAACCCGGACTGGAGTCGGGCATGATGATCGCTCACGTCACCGCGGCGGCCCTGTGCTCGGAGAACCGGACGCTGGCTCACCCGGCGTCGGTCGACAACATCCCGACCTCGGCAGGTCAGGAAGATCACGTCAGCATGGCGCCCTGGGCGGGCTTCAAGCTGCTGGATATCTGCGCCAATACGGCACGCATCCTCGCTATCGAACTGCTGGCCGGGGCTCTGGCGCTGGACGGACAGGCCCCCGCAAATACGACGCCGGAGCTGCAGCAGCTGCATCATCAGATCCGCGACCGGGTGCCGCGGGTCAAGGGTGATCACCGACTCGATGGCGAGATCGCGGCAATCACCCGCTGGGTGGACGATGAAAACCCGATCGATCTGTTGCCTGACGGCGCCACCGGGATCCTTGATGGACTCGAGTGACAACGCCCTACCGGCCGATGATTCTCGCCGGCGCATCCCCGAGGCGCTCTTGTACGCAGCGGCCTATCCCCATCCAGCCGCGGATATCCGCCTGATCGAGACCCATATCTCCTGGGTACTGCTGGCCGGAGACTTCGCCTATAAACTGAAGAAACCGGTGGATCTGGGGTTCCTGGACTTCTCCAGGCTGGCGCGGCGCAAACACTTCTGCGAGGAGGAATTGAGGCTCAATCGGCGTCTCGCTCCCAGTCTCTATCTGGACGTGGTGACGTTGCGGGAGACCGCTCACGGACTCCGCTTTGGGGATTCCGGCGAGGTCGTCGAATATGCGGTGCGCATGCGGCGTTTCCCGCAGCAGGCACAGCTGGACCGACAACTCGGCCAGGGCGGGCTGGTCGAAAACGACATGGATCCGATCGCTGATCTGATCGGTGGGTTTCACCGCGCTGCCGCGGTCGCGCCGGCGGCCGCGCTCTGGGGCACGCCGATGGCGGTCGCGGCTCCCGCGCTGGAGAACTTTGCTCAGCTACAAGATATTTTCGACGACCCGGTCGTCACCATGCTGCGACACTGGACCGAGCAGAACTACCCGCGTCTGGCCCTGAGATTCGCCTTCCGTCGCGCCACCGGTTTCGTGCGCGAATGTCATGGAGATCTGCATCTGCGCAACATGGCGCGGATTGACAGCCAATACCTCGCCTTCGACGGTATCGAGTTCGAGCCGGCGCTCCGCTGGATCGACA
>Ga0209567_10001074_pt1 | contig 14396 bp, 10 predicted proteins | sample COG_12_FD_184756 | JGI IMG/M metagenome (GOLD analysis project Ga0209567, IMG submission 184756) | Pelagic marine sediment microbial communities from the LTER site Helgoland, North Sea, for post-phytoplankton bloom and carbon turnover... | ecosystem: Environmental > Aquatic > Marine > Neritic...
GATCAGCGGAAATTCTCTGTGACGGCGAGTACGGTCCTCTGGTGCCGGTCGGTGACGATGCTGCGCTTTGCGCAGCTGTCGAATCCGTACTCGACAATCCGATGGAGAAACATGTCCTGATGCACCGCGCGGAACAGTTTTCTATTGATTGTGCAGCTGAGCAGTATTTAACTGTGCTCGACACGCTGGTTGCCGGCAGGACGATTAACTGAGGAACCTGGATTACCGATGTGTGGAATAACCGGTTTTATACAACGCAGTGGTGCTGTCAGCGATTTGTCGGAACTTTGCGGCCGGATGACGGGTGCGATTGCGCATCGTGGCCCTGATGCTTACGGAGTCTGGGTGGATCCTCAATACCCGCTGGCGCTGGGACACCGGCGGCTGTCGATCATCGATTTGTCGGAGGCAGGTGCTCAACCCATGCTGTCGGCAACGGGGCGTTATGTCCTGTCTTTCAATGGGGAGATCTACAACTTCAGGAGACTGCGCAAAGATCTGTCTGATTCGCAGTATCCCTATAAAGGACATTCAGATACCGAGGTCATATTGGCAGCGGTCGAGCACCTGGGTTCGAGAGAAGCCATCAGCAGGCTGGAGGGTATGTTCGCTATCGCCTTGTGGGATAGAGAGACTGGAACCCTGACACTGGCGCGCGACCGTGTCGGTAAGAAACCGTTGTACTATGGTTGGTGCGGGACAACATTTCTTTTCGGGTCAGAGCTGAAATCACTGTGGGTACACCCTGATTTCGATGATTCGCTCGACCAGGATGCGCTCGGCCAGTACCTGCAATATGGTTGGGTATCTCAACCCGGCTCAATTTTCAGGCAGATCAGGAAACTGCCTCCCGCCAGTCTGCTCGAGATTCCGCGGGAGTGCGAGTCCTGGTCGGTGATGCCCCGACAATACTGGTCAGCCCGCAGTGTTGCTGAGCAGGGTGAGAAACAGCGGTTCAAGGGAAGCTACAATGAAGCGATAGAAGGCCTGGATACGCTGCTGCGTGATGCAGTCGAGGAGCGCATGGTCGCGGACGTCGAACTTGGCGCGTTGCTTTCCGGTGGAATCGACTCGTCAATGATCGTGGCGCTCATGCAAGCCATGTCCAGCCGACCTGTAAAAACCTTCAGCATCGGTTTCTGGGAAGAAAAGTACAACGAGGCCGGGTTCGCCGCCAGTGTGGCGGAGCATCTGGGGACGGAGCACCATGAGCTCTATATAACGCCCGATCAGGCACTTGACGTTGTGGATCTGCTTCCGACCATCTATGACGAACCATTTGCCGATTCCTCGCAGATCCCGACTTATCTGGTATGCAAACTGGCACATGAGCAGGTTAAAGTCGTGCTTACCGGTGACGGTGGAGATGAGCAGTTTGCAGGTTATCGGCGATACAAGAATTGCCTGAAACACTGGCGCGATGTCAATCGTGTCCCCGGTGTTTTCAGCAGTCTGCAGGGGCGGGTAACCCGGCTTTTGGGGGAATGGAGCTGGTCGTACGCCAGTCGTAAACTTGGCGAGACACAGACGGTACCCCGCTGGACCCGAAGGCTTGGTAAAGTAAGCCAGCGATCGTGCAACTGGATTGCCGATCACCCGCAGGATGTTCTGGCGAACAAGTTCAACAAGTGTATACCGGTAGACAGGTTTGTCGGCCAGGCAGTAACACCGCAGACACCGCTTGTCGATCCCGGCTTCTGGGCGAACCTGAAAGATCCGCTGTTCGCGATGCTGCACTATGACTATGTGGGGTATTTGCCGGATGATATTCTTGTCAAGGTGGACCGGGCCAGCATGGCCGTAAGCCTGGAAGCGCGTAGCCCGCTGCTCGACCACCGCGTATTGGAGTTTGCCTGGTCGTTGCCGAGGGACTATCTGTTTGACGGCACAAACGGTAAATTGGTGCTCAGAGATCTGTTGACCCGGTATGTACCGCGAGAGCTTATCGACAGACCCAAGCGGGGTTTCAGTGTTCCGGTCAAGGAATGGCTCGGTGGGCCATTGCGTGACTGGGCGGAAGAGCTGATTTCAGAGAAGACGCTTCGGGAGCAGGGAGTCTTTGATGTTAAATCCGTACGCCAGGCATGGGCGCAGCATCTGCAGGGGTGGGCGAATCATTCGGAATTGATGTGGGCAATCCTGATGTTTCAAACCTGGTTGAATTCGCGAACGGAGGTCGGTTCTATCGGGGAAAGGCGCTCTGCGTAGAGTCTGCCCGAGTATTAAATGTTGGTGCTGGAATAGTGATGAATCAAAAAGTTCGGCCCGCGCGTATTTCCTTTTTGCTGGATAATCTTACCGGTGGTGGCGCGGAAAAAGTGATATTGAATCTTGCCGGTGGATTCACGAAGCTGGGCCACCCGGTGGATATTCTGGTGTGCAAGATGGAGGGAGTGCTCTGTAACAGCATTCCGGCGGGTGTGAATCTGGTGCCCCTGAAAGCTTCGTCGCCAGACCTGGGCTTTTTGTGCGCAATGCGCGCGGATCCGGCTGGTTTCAGGGCAATCGCCGGTATGTTAACAAAAAGAAAATCCTTTAAATTCATACTCCCCATTGCTGCGCATTTGCAGGCAGGCAGACCGGACGTACTGGTATCCGCCCTGCCAAAGTCCAATATAAACGCGATCCTGGCTAAATATTACAGTGGTACATCAACACGCGTGGTGGTCGGTGCGCATATCAATACTTCGACTCAGGAGGCGGAATGCTACAGCAGCGGTAAGAGCAAGCTCAGGCAGATGCGGCCACTAATGCAAAGGTGTTACCGCCGGGCAGATGCTGTTGTCGCAGTATCAGAAGGAGTGGCAGAAGACATTACAAATTATCTCGGTCTTGATCAGGGACATGTGAAAACGATATACAATCCCATCGAGACGAAACAGATAGAAGCTCTCAGCTATGAACCGTTGAATCATCCGTGGTTCGATGCCGGGACTGTGCCGGTTATCCTGGGCATGGGCCGGTTCGTTGCCCAGAAGGATTTCCCACTCTTGTTGCGCGCCTTCGCCAAACTCAGGGAAAAGAGGCAGGCGCGCCTGGTGTTGCTGGGCGGGGATGAGTCGTCCGCCGAACAGCGCGAGCATAAACAGGAACTAAGCAGGCTGGCAGCCCGGCTGGGTGTGCAGCAGGATTTCGATATGCCGGGATTCAAAGTCAATCCCTATGCCTTTTTGCGCCAGGCTTCGGTATTTGTGCTGTCGTCCCGCTACGAGGGGTTTGGTAACGTACTGGTCGAAGCCCTGTTATGCGGTTGTCCGGTGGTGAGCACGAATTGCCCGAGCGGCCCTGCCGAGATATTAAGTGACGGTAAGTACGGAATGCTGGTGCCAGTGGGAGATGAAGACAAGCTTGCTGATGCCATTTGCGAAACACTTGACAAGCCTCAAAATAAGTCGGTCATGCGTTCGAGAGGAGGAGGATTTTCCATTGAGAATGCGGTAGAACGCTACCGGAAAGTGCTATTGAGCAGCCACTCCTGAATGGCTGCACTCTGACAATATTGATTATTGCAGTTACTCGTGAGCTGGTTTTCGTATCCGGATCAGGTTTTGCGCAACTATCATTGCTGGTTGCGATGCCCGGAATCGTGGCTCTCAGTGTCGAAATCTTCCGCCAGCAATATCGATAGTGGAAGCCAGAAAAATAGCCATAATTCCCTGGGACGGTCTATGAGTTGATCTTTGTCGACACTCATAATGATGAATCCGAATAAGAGTGCTGACAGATAGAACGAAGACATGCTGCTATTTTCGGTTCGAATCGCACTCCGCAATGCCACGATCAAAATCGCTATGTGCAGTGCAAGTCCGACCAATCCACCATCGCGCGCCGTCGCCAGCATGGCATTGTGAGCATAATTTGCGATAGACGCGTCCCCATGTTCGTCGACCAAAAGCTCTTTTTGGAAGCCGTTGCCAAAAATCGGCGCGTTACTGACTTGTTGAGCAACCGTTTCCCAAATTCCGGGCCTGTGTGGTAGCCCGCGGTGTATTTGTCGGGATAACAGGTCCGGTGGCGTAACCAGGTAAATAGCAATTGCCAGGGCGCCGAATATCGTAATCATCGAAATGATCGACTTGCGCCCCAACTTGTGAATGCACAGTAAAGCTACCGCTGCCACTGTTGCCAACGCCCCCGCCCTGCTTTGGGTCAGAAGTATGGACACCATAAGCACAATGGCAATGGATACAAACAGCGATCGGCTACGGAGTGTCCCTGACTTTAACGCGTAATGGGAACTCAGAAGGGTAAAGAAGCCATATGCGAAAGCAATGGAGTTGGGATTGTCCATTAAACTTATCCCGCTCATGCGCGACCCGGGAAAAGGATTTTTCGAATACCACGCAACCATTGCCGTAATCGCCGCAATCGTGGCGAGGAAACAGGTGGTTTTCAGAATTCTGTCATAGGTGTTCGGGTAGTGATGCCGTAAATATACCGTTATCAGAGAGAACATGATGATAGAGGTCGAAATCCAGAAGGTTCTCTTTAATTCGGCTGGCGAGAAATCTGTGCTCCATAGAGAGGTCGTAAACATATAGCCGACATACAGTAAGATGGCGTGTAGCAAAGCGCTTTTTCTCAGAAACCATAGAGTATTTCCGGCAATAAAGATGCCCGGCAGCAATAAGGCCACAAAATAAAACTTGTACAAATCCACTGCGTTTGGGATGAAAAAGAATCCTGCCAGGAAAAGCGTATAGCTCAGCGTTAGCCAGTTTGCAAGACTTGCCAGTTTGGTGTCAGGAAAAATTCGCAGAGATGTAAACATGCCTTTCCGCCCGATCAGGAATGTTGGCGCACTAACGCGGTGTCTTGTTGCCTATGCATTATGATGTTTACTGTTTTATGGTTAAATAGTTAGCCAGATAATGACCCTGGTTGTTTATAAGGGTATTGAAATTCCTAGCGCTGGTAGTGACGGCTTCTCAGCCCAAGAAGACCGGCAATTGAGCCGAATCCATCGGCAATGACGAGGGCGTCGAGCGCTAACTTTGAGCGGTTCGCGCTGTTTCTTGGCAATTGGGCGGCAACCCGGTAACAACCTACCGCTATATTCTTTACAGACCGCACAAGAGATTTAGGTATAAGAACAAGCAGCTTGAGTGGGCTTGATACTTTCAGCCTGGATTTTACGTAGTGCCTGACGCTCGCGCGCCGAAATTCCTCGCGCCACATGTATGCAAAGGTGGCTCGATCCCGCGGTATCCATTCCGTCACCTTTGCCCGCGCGGCCCACACAAATTTATAACCACGCAACTTGATATCCTGGAACAGCAGTTTGTCCTCGCCGCCGCTGAGTGCCAGCAGCGGGTCGAAACGAAGTCCCAGCTTGGAGAATATTTCCGCGTTTACCAGCACATTGCAGGTGGCCGCCGGTGGATCCAACTGCAGGTCCTCAAATGAGTCCGGATTTTGCGGTTTCGCGAAATACCCGGTTTCCTGAATCCAGGTCGCCGTGTTCGCTTCGAATTCCGGTAAGGTCGGGCCGACGACCACATCTGCGCCGCTCCTGGACTGTGCAAGCAGCAAATGATTCAGCCACGCCGGATCCGGTGATTCATCGTCATCGACCATCGCCACAAAGCTTGTTCCATCCGGCAGATTGTCTATACAGGCATTGCGCGCATGGGAGATACCCCGCCGCTGCTCGGGAACATAAGTCAGGGAATCGAACGCGGATTCCTGGAATTCACCGCATATCCGTCGATTTTCCAGGCTGCCTTCGTTGTCCGCAATGATCACTGTAATTATCGGCTGAGCGATATCGTTGAATGTCTGGCTGGCAAGGCACGCCAACAAACGTCTGAGGCCCGCCGGGCGCCTGAAGGTGCAGATACATACAGCGACCACGGTATCTATTTGGCCTGTCGGAAATCCTGATTCTTCCTTTGTCATGATGGTGTTTCGATGATGTTTGAATACGTTTGTCCGCCACGGGCCTGGAAATCAGGGCTGCCAAGAATACATTAAGCTAGGGCCTGTTAACACTATGAAAGCGGCAGCGTTGCTGCCCCAAATGCGGTCAGGCAAGGCGCGAGGAGAGAAGTTTAGTGACTCTAAATGAACGACGAGCAACGCCGACAGACCGTTTTTGGGGCGCAACCCGAAGGGACGGGGCCATTTTTCCGCAGGCCAGCGTTGCCGCTCGCTTATGTACGGCAGGTACACCGCACTCACGGCGCCTTGTCCTGCAAAAAATGGCCGCCGTCGCTGCCGCTTTCATAGTGTTAACAGGCCCTAAGTGAGGCTTCCATTTCCGACCCCGCCAAAGCCTGACTACACTAGGTGTCGGTGAGTAGCGCGAGGATTCTTTCCCGTATGCGGCCCAGCTCATCGGGTAATGCCAGGGATGGTTTGTTGAACGCATCCCCGAGATGAACGGCAAATCCGCCGTCGATCAGTGTCTTGTGAATCTGCGTCAGATCACGGGTAAACCCAATCAGTCCGGACTGGTACAACAGCCTGCCCATCCATCTGAACAGTCTGTTGCAGGTGCTGTTATCAGGCTGGACGTGAAGCCGGCGGGTGAACGACTGCCAGATCAAACCCCGCCGGCTCCCGGGGAGCTGGAAAATGGCCAGTGGTTTACTGCGGTCAGCGACTTCGATCATCATGGAGACACTGTCACCGGTTACGACAAAATAATCCGCATGTTCGAGGAGCGCGAGATAGGGGTTGTCGGTGCTGCCTTGTTGCCACTCATAGATCTGCGCACCCTCAGGCAGCTGTGCCTTGAGGGTGCCGACGATGTCTGCTGAGGTTCTGCGGCTGGTTGAGAAATACAAGGTACCACCGTATCTTGATTGCAGCTTCCTGCACTGCCTGAGTAACTCATTTGTTACCTCGGCGTTAAAGTGGAACGGCCGGGTGGCGCTGCCGATCAGCACGGCGATGATGGGTCTGGGCAGTAGCTCCAATCTTTGCGCCCATGCTTTGGCTGAACTTGAAACGGCTGCTGTATCCGTTCTCATGAGTGGCAGGGACAGGCGCATGACCTGTGGCAAGTCCGGTAAGCGGTACTGGGGGAGTGTGATAATCAGGTCGAAGCTGTCGATCCAGCGCCGTGGTCTGCCGAGCAAAACGATCTTTGTTTTCGGGGACTGCCTTTTTATCCACAGAGCCGCCATGGCGTGTCTGCGCCCGACGGTAATCACCAGGTCCGGCCAGGGCGGTGAAAGAATGTCCGAGTTGTCCGGGTCCAGATGGGTCAGCGATACCTTGAAACGGGGCTTCCCCAGAACGTATTCCGGCCTGGGGGACAGGTGCTTGACTGTGTAGTCAAGCCCGAGACTGTTGGCGATCATTTCAACCTGGGCATTGTCGCCAAGTTTGTCGCCTATCACCAGCCAGATACGCGGCATCGTTGACGTCTGTCGGGCGGCCATTACCATGGAATCGTCCAATTTGTGAGCAGCTTACCAAGGCGTGCGTAAGTGAGCCGACATAAGCTTTCGAGACACGCTGTAAATACATCCCTGTACGCTCGACGGCCGCGTCCATGCGGCCGACGGTCCCGAAAGCTTATGTCGGCTCACTTGCGCACCCATTTGTAATCAGCCTGTCAGCGAAATATACCACGCCGGTACAGGTCCCAGAAAAGTCCCCAGACAAAAATCAGCGGGTAACGCCGCACTTTTTCCGGGATATCAATGTGGACGCCGGAGTGACGTTCCAGCTTCCAGGCGATATAGTCCAGCCCGCCGTCGAAGGTGAACAGTGCCTTTATCAATCGTGCCAGCGACAGGAGTTTGCCCTGCACGGTGCGCATTTTCCAACCGACCCGGTTGCTGAAGCGTCGAAGTGAAGAGATCTCGGCCCGGTAGTCCTGTGCCGTAGGGGCCCCGGAAATTTCACAGGGAAAATTCAGCAGCGGAACGCAGAGGCGGGTAACCCGCTGGTAATAGGCGTTGTTGGCTTCGATTAATTCACGCGCGCGTGTGGATGATTCCACCCTGAGTTCTGCGCCGTAGCTCAGTCGCAGTCCATTGCTCCACAATGACTGAACACTGCCCTGTGGTGGCAGAGCCGGTAGCACCCGGTTCAGAAAAGTCACCACTGATTGAGCCAGGTAGTTTTCGATTGTGTCCCGGGTGGTGTCGTCACGGCACCAGGCAACAGCGGTCGGCTGACTGAAACGTCCCCACAGGTAGGAATGGAACCAGCGCTGTGAGGTTCCCTTGTTCAGGTCGGCGAGCGAGACGATGGCGTACTTGCTGCGGACTGTCTGCCCGTTGTGAGCAAACTCCGCATAAAACACGTTCGGCGGTAACAGCCAATTCCAGAAGGTTTTGAGCAGGCCGGCGTTGGCGCAACGGTAATGATCGACGATCAGGTACAGATCGACGAGGCCGTCGTAGGGGTCGCCGCTGCGCAGACAGGAACCATAGAACAGCACAGCGGTGACGCAATCGCCGTGTCTGTCCTGCAGGGATGCAAGCAGGTGAGCGAGAGCCGGGTGCTGCGGTGAAGGGGTGAGGTCACCAATGGCGTTACCCAGTTGTTGCTGTATCGCTCGCTTGTCCACTAGCGACCTATTCTTATAAATTCGATATCACCGCCATTGCTGACGGTAACAGGTCCGTGTTGTGTACTGGCTTGATAAATTTCACCATCGACGGCAAAGGCCCCGTCTATCCAAAGGCGGATCTCCCGTGCATTATGACTGAAATAACCGTTTTCCTGTCCTGCGTGTCGGTTGGGCCTGCCGCGTAGTACAGAATGAAAGGCGCGAAACACTTTACGTGTGGGTCGTTGCACCCAGGTGCAGTGCAGGGGTGCATTTTCAACGCCCCAGTAGGGGCGAAATCCCAGGAACAATCGCTCCAGTGAAGTGATGAGAAGCAGCACAACTTGGCGGGTTTGAGGATCTGCCGCCGAATCGAGTTCGAGGCGGATCGGGGTCGGGTCGGAAAAATCGGGTTCTTTACGGGCAATACCCCAGATTGTACGCAGGGTGACAACGCCCGGGCCGAGTTCATCGGTGATACCCATGCTGTGAACATTGTGGTGGTAGTATTCAATGCCGCGAATGATAGTCCCCGTACCAAAAAACATGCCGCAGGCAATCCTCCCGTCCACAGAGCCTTCGGTACGAAGAATCGGGCGGGTCACACGTTCGACATTGTCCGAACCCCGCTCGGCCCAGTTGGTCATGCGGCGTACAGCTGGAATCAGCTTGCCCCGCAGGCCGACGTCGCCGACATTCATATTGGTGGTTCCACCCGGCAGCATGATAACCGAAGGCAAATTGGCAAAAGGGCGTTGTTCAAGAAGTTCGCTGAATACCTGTGCTGTCGTCCCGTCTCCACCGTTGACAGCCAGTATGTCCACACCCTGTTGCGCGAAACCCTGAAGTGCGAGCGGTATTTCATCGGCGCTTTGCGTGATGTGATGGTGGATATTCGGGTGATTTGCGACAATACCCTCTATAGCCGCAAGTTGTGAGCGGTTACGGCGGCTGTGTGGATTGCTGATCAGGCCGATGCTGGGTCGACTGTATGCGGGGTGGTTGGCATTCAACGGACTGGCGCAAGCTTATTAATGAGATTCCCCGGCATCCTAAATCAATGTGGATAAATCAACAAATTTGCTTGAGAAAAATTTGCCTGAGATGAAGGCGCCCGATCATGCCGGGCTGTATTTTGCGCAGCTTTCAGACCCGCATCTGACATCGCTTCAGAGTGTGCGTTGGCGGCAGTTGATGAACAAGCGCGTGCTGGGTTACCTGTCTTGGCACCGCAAGCGGCGCGCGGAACACCGCGGCGAAGTGCTTGACGCATTGCTGTATGACTTGCAGCAGACACGGCCGGAACATATCGTCATTACCGGGGATTTAACGCATATCGGCCTGCCGGACGAGTTCCGCCAGGCGCGCCTGTGGCTGGATCGTCTGGGTGCCGCGGATCGAGTGACCGTGGTTCCGGGGAATCACGATGCTTACGTACGTACGCCCTGGTCAAGTACATTTTCACTGTGGCAGCCCTATATGCAATCCGATCCCGAGCTTGCAGAATTTCCGGAGTCGGGCAATGCGCAGTTGTTTCCGACTTTGCGCATCCGCAACGGGGTGGCGTTGATCGGTTTGTCGAGCGCGAGTGCCTCGGCGCCCTTTCTGGCAACCGGTTCGCTGGGGGCGCAACAGAGGCAGCGTTTATCGATTTTACTGCGGCAAGCCGCTGGGCAGGGCTTGTTTCGCATTGTATTGCTGCATCATCCACCGCGTGTGGATGATGAAAAATGGCGCAAACGACTGACCGACGGCAAAGCGCTTTGCTCTGTTCTTGAACGTGATGGCGCAGAACTGGTTTTACACGGGCACAGCCATCGTACTGTCGAGGCCGGGATCCCGCACGGTCAAGGGAAAATACCCGTTTTCGGTATTCCTTCGGCATCGGCGATTGGCCACCATGGCGGGCAGTGCGCACAATATTACCTGTACAAGGTGAGACGCGAAGGTGACCACTGGTCAGTTCGTGTCAGCGTACGTGCTTATCAAGCGGACCAGGACAGGTTTTCCCTGCAGCACGAGCATCATTTGTCGGTGCCGGTGATTTCTTCCACCAGCTTCTGATCAGCGATGGAATCGACGTCTATGGCAGCTTCCGGGAACGGCAGGTGAACCGGCTTGATATGAACCTTCAGGCGTTCCGAGAGTTCAGCCAATGCTTTATCCAGCGTCATGCGGCCCAGGAGGTAACGCAATACCGACCACCACCCCAGCTGGCTGATAACCCGTAACGGATTCTTGCGTTGCTGCTCGACCTTGCGCCACGCTGCGGCTACCCGGTGGGACTGCGGGGTCAGGAATGCAAACAGATTGCAACCACAGTAACCGCCGTCCCTGAGCCGCGTGACGGTCTTTTTTATGTTCGGGAATTTTTTCTTTATCGCGGAAAAGCGTATGACACCAACGGCGACATCAGCCCCGGTCCGCAGAGCATTACCGATAAAATAGTCGACAATTTCGGCGGTCAATAGCGGGTGGTCTGCCGTAGTGACTAACACCGGGCTGTGTTCCGGCAGGCTTTGCATGGCCTGATAGGCGCTGCTGCTGGGGCTGTTTTGTGGCGCCAGCCAGTTGATGTGCTGCTTGTTCACGGCATTTTCGAGAAATTCGTTGCTGGCCAGTTGTTCGCGTGCCGGTCCGGAAAGCAGGATGTTCTCAACATGTTCGCTGTCCTGAAGTGCCGAGACAACACGCTGCAGCATCGGTATCCCATCGACTTCCACCAGGGCCTTGCAACAGGCGTTGGACGCCTGTACCAGCGGGTCATGCGGATTCCTGTCGGCGGCCAGGATAACAGCGGTAAATTCGGTCGGTGTCATCGAAGCCGGAATTCAGAGGTTCTTTTCATAGAGTCTATAGGTTTTGTAGGCTACGCCACTCAGCGCTTCGATGATGCTGCGCATACCGGCGTTATCCTCGAGTATCCAGGACATTTCCATCTCCTTGATGCCGCGGCGGATCACCGGCTGTTTGGCGGCATCGGTCACCATGAAAGCCAGTGTCGGGCCCAGACGGCTGCGCTGGTATTTCCGGATGACACCCATGAGCGGGATGCGGGCCGATTTGGGGTACCGCACTTTCAGCCGCCAGAGCAGTTTCAACCAACCGAAGGGAAACAGTCGGCCATTCAGGTCATGAATGATTTCGTTGATATTCGGCAGCACGATGAGCATGGCGGCTGGTTCACCGTCGACCTCTGCAATCTGGACGAAGTCGTCGTCAAGCAGCAGGGTCATGATTTTCCCGACTTCGTTGAATTCAGCCTCGGTGAAAGGGACAAACCCCCAGTTTTCCGACCAGGCATCGTTGAAAATATCGCGTAGAACTTTCAATTCGTTGTTCAGATCTTTGCGATTCAGGTGGCGAATCCGCACCCGTTTGGCAGCCTTTTCGGCCAGCCTGGCCATCGTTTTGGGCGTTTCGTAATCGGGCGGGCAGTGATAGGCGAGTAGATCCCTGGCTTTCCTGTAGCCCCGGGCTTCGACCTGTTGCCCATAAAAAGGGCGGCCGTGCCCCATCATGATGCGTGGCGGGGTGTCAAAGCCCTCTATCAGTAATCCGCACTCTTCGTTGATGGAAAGGTTGAACGGCCCGGTGACACGCTGCATGCCTTCGCTTTTGAGCCAGTTTTCGGCCGTCTCAAACAGGGCTTTGAAGACATCTGCATCATTTTCCGCCTCCAGGCAACCGAAGTGCCCGGTCTGGTCGTGGTGGCGCTGCAGGTGCAGTTCATCGATCTGTGCGCTGATTCGCCCCACCGGACGGTGCCCGCGCCGGGCAATCCAGGCTTGCCAGCGGGCGTGCTCAAAAAATGGATTTTTATCGCTGAAGCGCTCTTTTTGTTCCAGAAATAGGGGCCTAACCCAGTTGGCGTCTTGCTGGTACAATGCCTGCGGCAGCTGAATGAACTCTTTTAACCGGGTCCGGTTGTTCACCGCCTGGATGGTCAATTCGTCCTTGGTCTGGTGCATCGAAACACTGCTTCGTTGTATAAAGGCAACGATCATACCCGGCTGATCTGCAGCCCGCCAGATGGTGGCTGAATCTGTGAAACGGGTCGCAATTGGCTTGCGTCAACACGGGTAAACTGCTATTTCAAAAATATCGTGACCGGCATGGCCTGTAAATTGCTTCCTGGGTAGGTTGGATTCAGAGGTGTTCGACGCAATACGGTTCGTGAGGTTATTGAGGTTTGTTTTGTAGTAAAATTACGACAAATTTCAAATAATTTCCCGGGATGGCGACCTGGATCTGAAAATTAATTGAAAAAAGTATTGTGTTTTTACCCTATTGTAGGAATAATGCACAACCGACTAGCAGGATAGCAGGATGCGGGCAAATTCGTTGGGAAAATACAACGTTTGTTTGCAAGGCGACAGTTGCCACAGGGAATCTCCGTATTTTTGGATTGCATGGCGGCAAAATGTTACCTGCTAGCCATCAGTGAACTTTTTTGGGGTGTTCCCGTTATTGAATGGGAACCAGAAATCGTAAACCTCAAAGGGAAAAAGTCTTTTGGGCACAGTATCGACACCAACTGTACATAACCTGCCATTTCGTGCCGCTGATTTTGCCACCCTGACTGAAGCCCTGGACTACTCGGCCAAGGGCGATACCGGTGCAAATTTTTACACGGGCAGGGGTGAGCTTTACGCGACGCTTCCGTATGCAGAGTTACGGGAGCAGTCCCGTGTGTTGGCGCGGAAGCTGCTGGGCATGGGCCTGCAGAAGGGCGATCGCGTTGCATTAGTGGCGGAGACCAACCCGGATTTTCTGCGTTTCTTTTTTGCTTGCCAGTATGCGGGTCTGGTTCCCGTTTCGTTGCCGGCATCGGTCAATCTCGGCGGACATACGGTTTACGTTACCCAGTTGCGTGGTCTGCTCAAATGCAGTGAAGCCGCTGTCGCTATGGCACCGAGTGGGTATGCATCCTTTCTCGAAGAAGCCGGTGAAGGGCTGGAGCTCAAGCTGATCGGAGATCCGTCAGTTTTCGATGCTCTGCCGGAAGCGGATATCGAATTGCCAACGGTCGAATCGGACGACATTGCCTACATTCAGTATACCTCGGGGAGCACCCGTTTCCCGCGTGGTGTTGTCATCAAGCAGAAAGCCGTACTCAGTAACCTGGCGGGCATTATTCGCCATGGCGTCAAGATAGGACCTGGAGACCGGTGTTTTTCCTGGTTGCCGTTCTATCACGACATGGGCCTGGTCGGTCTGGTGCTGGTTCCTGTTGCCGCACAGGTTTCGGTGGATTACCTGGATACGCGTGAATTCGCCATGCGCCCGCGTCAGTGGCTGAATCTGATGACCAAGACCCGGGCAACGATTTCGTTCAGTCCGCCATTCGGTTTTGAATTATGCACCCGGCGGTTGCGTCCCGGTGAAGCAGGCAAGTACGATCTGAGTAACTGGCGTGTTGCTGGTGTTGGTGCGGAAATGATTCGTTCGGAAACACTGACCCGCTTTGCCAACGCACTGGCGCCGGCGGGATTCGATGAAAAAGCCTTCCTGGCCTGCTACGGCATGGCTGAATGTTCACTGGCGATCAGTTTTTCTCCCCTGTTCGAAGGGCATTCCACCGATTGTGTGGACGGCGATCACCACTCCGACCATCAGGAAGCGTTGCCAATTGCGAACCTGGAAAACCCGGGTAGAGCGCGTTGCTTTGTTGAATGTGGTAAGCCCTTGCCGGGATACGAAGTGGAAATTCGCAATGACGACGGCAGGGTACTGTCTGATCGTCATAGTGGCACCATATTTGTTCGTGGCGACAGCGTGATGTCCGGTTACTTCAATGCGCCGCAAGAGACGGCCAGCGCCCTGTCTGAAGACGGCTGGCTGAATACCGGCGATGTCGGCTACCAGGTTGACGGCAGCCTGATCA
>Ga0209567_10001075_pt1 | contig 14394 bp, 11 predicted proteins | sample COG_12_FD_184756 | JGI IMG/M metagenome (GOLD analysis project Ga0209567, IMG submission 184756) | Pelagic marine sediment microbial communities from the LTER site Helgoland, North Sea, for post-phytoplankton bloom and carbon turnover... | ecosystem: Environmental > Aquatic > Marine > Neritic...
GTCGCCTGCCAGGATGGCAAGGTAACGTTCCGTTATCAAAATGCCAAGACAAAGCAATGGGAGCTTCGCACGGTCACTGGCGCGAAATTCTTGTGGCTGGTTCTCCAGCATGTGCTGCCGAAAGGGTTTCGGCGGGCGCGGAATTTCGGCTTTTTGCACCCCAACAGCAAGCGGCTGATTCGCTTGCTTCAATTACTTGTCGGGTTGGATCCGACACGCGCATTAGCGTTGATTAAAAAACGGCCTATGCTGCTCTGTCCTTGCTGCGGCGCCAAGATGAAGATACTTAAGACACGGTTGCCGCCATTGTTCACCCACACCGCCCAGAGAGCCACGTGATCGGAAGAGGTCAGCATCTGTGATGTAAACGAAAACAGCCATCGAGAACTATTAAATCAGTCAGTAGCGCTGAGCTATACGCTCGGCAAAAATCAGCCTGTAGTGAACAGATTATCGTCTGTTGCAGCGTCACCTTGCCGCAATGGCAAGCATATCGATGGACTGTGAGGATGTGTAGAACGCCGCGAATCCTCAGGGCCCAGTGACACCGAAAAAGCTATTTTCTTATAGCACGCCCCCCTTCGAAACCAACGGGCTCGTCCAACAAACGGTTCAGATTGTGGTTCGTTCCTCACACAATCTAACCTTATTCGTTAGGTTTCACTGAATGGCGCTCCCGCTTACGTGCTCCTTAAACCCTTCTCGGGCTTCACCTATACACACCAGAAGCTGTTCTTCTGGAACATGAACCACTGCGATACCGTGCCGTTCTGCCTCGATGCATAAGCTATCCGCTACTAGATTGGTTGGAATGAAGAGTTTTTTCGGCAACTCATGTTTTTGTGAATACCCACTCCCAATTAGGCGCTTGGACTCTAACTCCGACGACTCTGCTGAACTAGTGGATACGAACTCGGTGCCCAGGATATAACAACTAGCGACATCCATCAGGGCAAGAACATTATAATCCCCATCTTCTTCCGTTGAAATTGGAGCATCATTTAGCTTGAACACGATCCAAGCTTCGTTCACCTGGAATTGACTTGGCTCAATCATTAATATTATCTCCTTCAGAAACCTAACAGTTAGGTATACGGAAGGTTGTGTATCCAGGATAGGCAGAACCATATGTAATTCTATTTGACATTGCCCCACCCTCCCATAAAACTCTCATGCTGATCAAGGATGATCATAGATCGCCAGGAGTTCATATCATGGATGATGCAGCCTCCCGTTTCTGGGACAAGTATATCTTAAAAACAACATCTTACAACGTACCAGAGAGCGCGCGTCGTTGGTATGTCCGACACGCTGAAGTTTTTATCAAAGCACAGTCCGGGCGTCGTCTCACTACGCTCACTGCGGACGATATTGAGCGCTATCTCAAAGAGAAAGGCAGAAGTGAAAAACTGGCTGACTGGCAATTCAGGCAAATGGTTGATGCCTTGCGCATTCTGTTTATAGGCGTTGTTTCGTCTGCGTGGGCCGATAAATTCGATTGGTCCGGTTGGCAGGCGGACGCACGGGAGCTGCCTGCTGACCATGCAACCATCGCGAGACGTGCTATAAAGGGGGATCACTCCAAGACATTGAGTGATAGTGCTCCCAGCGACAAGGCTGTTAACCAGTTCAGACTGCGCTTTCCCGAATTGTACAGCCGCTTTATTGCCGTTATACGGGGGCTACAGTATTCCATTCGCACTGAAAAGACCTACCTTTTTTGGGTAGCCCGATTTGTTCTGCACGGTCGATTTAGGACAGCAGATGAAATACAGCCTGACAGGATTGCACCTTATCTGGAACACCTTGCGGTCAATCGTAATGTTGCGCCCAATACGCAGAGTGTCGCTCTCAATGCCCTCATATTTTTCTACAGACATATCCTGAGACTGGAAGTAGAAGGTAAACTGAATTACAAGCGCGCCACCAAACCGCGTCGACTGCCTGTGGTTTTATCAGTCGATGAGATCAACCGTTTACTCAGGGGTATAGACAATGCACTGTACCGTCTAATGGCCAGCTTACTGTATGGCAGTGGCCTTCGGCTAATGGAATGCATACGCTTGCGTATATGCGATCTGGATTTTGATTATAAGCAGATTATTGTACGCGATGGAAAAGGCAAAAAGGATCGAGTGGCGCCCATGCCTGAAAGTCTAATTGCGTCGCTGAAAGAACAGCTGGAAAAAGTACGCAGCCTGCACGACGAAGACCTGGAGGCAGGTTATGGCGAGGTGCACCTCCCCTACGCACTTGCGCGCAAATATCCGTCAGCAGCTAAAGAGTTTCGCTGGCAATATGCCTTTCCTTCGGTGAGAATTTCGATTGACCCAAGAACTAAAAAAGCCATGCGCCATCATATCCATGAGAATAATTTACAAAAATGGGTGAAGAAATCATCTGACAAATCCGGCTTGCCCAAGAAGGTCAACTGCCATGCGCTGCGGCATTCATTTGCCACGCATCTACTGCAAGCAGGTTACGATATAAGAACAGTACAGGAGCTGTTAGGTCACGCCGATGTTTCAACCACGATGATCTATACACATGTACTTAATCGCGGCGGGCGTGGTGTGCGCAGTCCACTGGACGAACGAAACCCGGGTTGAGTTAATGGATACATTATCGGGTGCGGCCTGGGCGTTAAGTTTCTATTCGCTCAACCCCCAGTCAGCCAGAAAACACAACCAACAGAAAACTGGCCCAGACCATGACCACCAACACCACAAGTATAAAAGAATCAAAACCCTTTTCCGTAAAATCCACGGTTATCGACGGGCCGTTCGGCAGTGTGTTCAACCTGCACCGGGTTGACATGCCAGATTTCGCCGCAATACTCGCTAACGGCACGGTCCGAGGAGAAACACCCACAGCGTGCTGTGTTAAGTATGGACATCCGCGTCCAGGCGCCCGGGTCGCTCCAAACCTGATCCACCTCCTGTTGACACACCTTGTAGGCGGCGAAATCGGCCATGACGAAGTACTCGTCACGTTCTAGCAAAGAACTCAGCAGCGGCCGAAACCGGCCCCTGTCGCCGGCCGAGAAAAGGCCGTCAGCGACGGCATCGATGGCCGCCCGCAGCTCGGTATCTGCCTCATAGTAGTCCCGGGGTTCGTAGCCGGCGAGACGCATATCGGTCACTTGGGCCTCCGTTATCCCGAACGTGAAGAAGTTCGACGGATCCACCGCCTGGCGAATTTCGATGTTCGCGCCATCGAGGGTGCCGATGGTCAGTGCGCCGTTCAAAGCGAACTTCATGTTGCCGGTGCCGGAGGCCTCTTTCCCGGCGGTGGAAATCTGCTCGGAGAGATCTGCGCCGGCATAGATCAGCTGGGCGTTCTTGACATTGAAATTGGGCAGAAACGCGACCCGCATGCAGTCAGACACCGCTGGATCGCTGTTGACAACCCGTGCGACCGCCTCGATCAGTTCTAACATAAGCTTGGCGAGGTGGTAGCCTGGCGCCGCCTTGCCGGAGAATACCCAGCTGCGCGGCGGCAACGTCAGGCCCGGGTCGGCCCGCAGGCGGAGGTAACGGCTGATGACGTGTAGAATGTTGAGGTGTTGTCGCTTGTACTCGTGTAGGCGTTTTGCCTGGATGTCGAACAGACTGGTCGGGTCAACGAAAACGCCGGCCCGACGCTGGATCTCATCGGCCAGGCGTTGCTTATTGCCAAGTTTGACCCTGCGCCAGGTGGCCTGAAAGTCGCTGTTGCCGGCCCACGTCTCGAGTTCCCCGAGACGCTCCAGATCCCGCAGCCAGCCGTCGCCAATGGTCTCGGTGACCAGGCGGGCCAGGTTTGGATTGGCCAACGCCAGAAACCGTCGCGGTGTCACCCCGTTGGTGACGTTTGTGAAACGCGAGGGGTCCAGCTCGTAGAAGTCTCTCAGTATCCTTTCCCGTAGAAGACGGCTGTGTAGCCCAGCTACACCGTTTATTTTATGGCTGGCGACGCAGGCAAGATGGGCCATCCGGATCCGCCGCCGTCCACGGGATTCATCGATCAGGGACATCCGGGCCACACGCGCCTCATCCCCCGGCCAGGTGCGTCTGACCCGGTCCAGGAAACGGCGATTAATCTCGTAGATGATCTCGAGATGCCGTGGCAGAACGCTGCCGAACAGTTCCACCGACCAGGTTTCCAGGGCCTCTGGTAGCAAGGTGTGATTGGTGAAGGAGACCAGCTTGCGCACCATAGCCCATGCAGGCTCCCAAGCCATTGCGTAACTGTCCACCAGCAGGCGCATCAGCTCGGCCACGGCCACCGCAGGATGCGTGTCGTTCAGCTGCACCGTGAATTTCTCCGCCAGATCCTCCATGCACTCCGTGCGCTGGCGGTAGAGGCGAATCATGTCCTGCATAGCACACGAGGCAAAAAAATATTGCTGCTCGAGACGCAGGCGTTGCCCCTTGAAGCGCTCGTCATTGGGGTAGAGTACCTTGCTGATTGTCTCGGAGGCTACCTTCTGCTCCACGGCACGCTCGTAATCCCCGACATTGAAGGCCTGAAAGTCGAAAACCTCACACGCTTGTGCGCTCCAGAGTCGGAGCAGATTGACGGTGGGCACGCGATACCCCGGGACCGGGGTATCGTAAGCCATGCCCTTGACCACCTGCGCTGGCAGCCATCGCACCCGGTGGCGGCCATCGCCATCGGTATAGTGCTCAGTGCGACCACCGAAACCAATCTCGAACGTGATCTCCGGTCGGGGAATCTCCCAGGGATTGCCCAGACGCAGCCACTTGTCTGCCAACTCCACTTGGCGGCCATCCTGAACCCTCTGTTCGAAGATACCGAACTCATAGCGAATGCCGTGTGCGATCGCCGGAATCTGCAGAGTGGCCAGCGAGTCTACGAAACAGGCCGCCAGTCGACCCAAACCTCCATTGCCCAGTCCGGGCTCCGGCTCTTGCGCGCACAGTTCATCGAAATCCAGCCCAAGCCCTGCCAGGGCCTCCCGCACCGGCTGCTCAATATCCAGGCTGAGAATGGCATTGGCAAGATGAGGCCCCGGCAGGTATTCGGCGGAGAGATAGCAGACACTGCGGCTGGCGTGCCGGTAATAGGTGGCTGCGGTGTCGACCCAACGTCGCAGCAAGCGGTCGCGAACCGTCCAGGCGAGCGCGAGGTAATAGTCATTGCGGGTGGCGACCTCCGGGAAACGCGCCTGAACGAAATAGAGACTTTCCAGAAAGGACTGGCGGATAGATGCCACATCACTGGCGGTGCGGCAGGTTTGGCGTTTATTGGATGCCGGCGCTGGCTGCTCCGGGTCGGAAGATGCGTATACCATAATAAGGTGCTCTGTGCGGGTGCGGCGGAACTATTGTACCCGATCGGTCCAGGCAACAGTCACAAGCGGACCACAGCCGGCAGATGATCCGGAGTGGAATCGCCCGGAAGCTGTGCCCCCCCCGAAAGCCGCAGGCAGCGCGGACAGGCGCAGCTTGCACAGTTACGCCGGATGTTGAACTAGTGACTGTCTTTTTTGCTGCCTTGCGCGGCGGATTCGTTCATTTTTTTGGTAACCACGCCGGGCAGATTGATCTCCCCCTTTTTGTTGCGGTTCTCGAGTCGCGTAATGAGTGCATCCAGACCCTTGTCCTTGATGCTGGCGCCAAAGGAAGAGCGGTAGGTAAGCACCATGCTTATGTTCTCAAAGCTGATGTCGTAGATTTTCCACTGCTTGCCTATAAGATACAGGGCGTATCGCACGTCAATAGTCTGCCCGCTGTCCAGAGAAATCTTTGATCGTACAGCGGTCTTCCTGTCACCGACCTGGTAGCGGGAGGGCAGGTAGACGACCTGCTCTTCGAGCAGAGTATCATCCGCGTAGGCGATCATTGCCGTGACATAGGAGCGGATAAGCAATGTGCTGATTTCATCGATCAGGCGCTGGCGTTGTTCATCGTTTGCATCGCGCCAGTATTTGCCGATGATGATGCGGGTTATACGTGGAAAGTCCAAATAGGGAACGACCAGCTCGTTACTGAGCTCGTAGGCAACTGACCTGTCCTGCTCGATCTGCTCGGCGCTTGTGCTCAGGCGGTCGAGGAGTTCGTTGATCATTCCCTCAACCACGGGTTGCGGTAGATCAGGGTCATCTGCTTGCGTGGTGGCCGGTCCGGCATTGGCGGAAGCCAACATGGCAATCAGGCAGGTATCATCGACCTCCCGATAACCCTTGTCACACTCCCATCCGTTCCCATCGCTCTTCGCGCGTGCATTGCCGGGCATCTCGACCGAACCGCCCTGGGCGTACACAAGGCCGGGAACAGCTGCCAGAAGCACCAAAAGAATCCGGGCGTGAGTGCAAATACGTCGTGTTCGTCGCATTCTAAACATGAGTCATTCTTTGTTATTCCCAATCGGTTAGTGTCTTCGCTGTCGAACAGCACTCACCGCTCTGGATTTCTGCGGAAGCCAATAAAAGGTGGGCAAGCATGCATAATAGTACGCCCGCAAGTCATATGCAGCCAACCGCTTCATTATTTGTTCGAGAAACCACTGATTCAGCAACAAATTCTATACTTTTCACAGGAAAGCGGCAGTGCGCTGAGCAATAGTATGGGCGGTTTGAGTAAGTTCGACGCCAGGTTTACACCTACAGGCGGCCGAACGCCTCGGGCGGAATATACAGAAATAAACCCTAAATCTTCGCCGCGCCTGCTGCTTTTCCTTGGCCATTTACCTGGCATTAGCCGATGGGGGTCGTCACCGCGCCAGTGCTGGCGGTCCCGGCGCGTGTACCCCGCCTTCCTCACCTGGCGCCTGGCCAGGGTCCACCTGTGGAGTTATGGATATAAAGTAAGTGTATTGCCTGGCCGAGATAGTTTCCATAGTAGCGCTCATGTATCTTCAGCGAGGATAAGAGGATGTACCGTTATACACCACTAATAATGGTTTTGTTTGTCGCCAGTTGCAGCGTGGAGACTAGCACTACAGCGGCCACGGTGGCTGCCGCCAAGGCAAGAGAGGCCAAACAGGCTCAAAATACCAAAGAGCAAATACAAAACAAAATTAATGCTGCAATGGCCAGTGGACAGCAGCGGTTGCAAGATGCCGATAATGCAGGCCAATAAAGCTGGCGCGAAACTCTTAGCAACGATCTCGCCGACAGGCTTGATCGGCTGCACAGCCGCCTTTTCAAGCAATGGATCCTGTTCACAGCCCCCGTATAGGGATCTGCAAACCCCGTCGCCTTTAGGCGATGGATTCAGTTTATATGCAAATGATGTTCAGTAGAATATTAATAGTGATAATCGGCCTAACGGCCGATCGATCGATCCGGCTTTTGGTCGTACTGGAAGACCACCGGCCTTAGCCGGTGGAGTATTCACTTTCCTATTATTCCTAATTCCACTACCAGTATCCCGCCAGCTTAGAACTAACGATCAGCGGGAAGATTAACACTACTGGACAGCTTTCACTTATTTCTCAGTTTACTGCTGTTGCGCATTCCTGCAAATCAAACTGAAAATGACAGTGTCAGCGTGTTTCTTGTTATACCATCTATGCTTAAACTTGGAATATTTTCTCTTCCCCTTATGCTCATGTTTAATGAGGACATACTCGCTGGTCCAATCGTTAGTCGTGTAATGAGTCCCGTTTGAGTCCACCATATTGCAAGCAATACCAGTCTCATCTCCGGTCAACGCGAGAGACTCAGCTATTGGCGCACTTCCAATAGGGAACTGCACTTTAATATAGGTAGTCCCTGATCCAGTCCCATCATTATTCTGTACAATCGAATTTAGGCAGTTGGCGAAGAACACCTCATTATTTGCATTGTTTGGATTGAGGACGAAGTGACAAAATCCGTTGTTAGTCTCGAAGCGCTGGTCAGCGATCACTGACGTACACGCTATCATTGATACCACCAAGATGATGTATTTCATGTTATGCGTCTCCATAATATTATAATTTCCGTAATGTACGCCTTCGCGTATTCTCCTGTCTGCCACACTAACTAGTGCCTTCATACGACATAACAGGGGGTATTCCTTATACAGGTCGCGTCCCAATGGGTTGGCCATTATCATCTTTAAACCGTGCTCCACGAGAACACATTGATGGTATTCGCGGCCAGAGGGAAGAGCAGAGTTCCGACAAGAGTATTCGTTACCTCTGCCTGCATTTTCAGCAGACACTGGTACCGTTCACGTTGAAATATTCACCATGATTTTTTCCTCCTTAAAAAAACACATGTAGTTTGGGATAGGTGCTGAAAGAGTTCATAGGACCTTTCTTTCAGACACCGAAAGCGGCATTTGCAAACTCCGCGCCATCCACCGACAACTCAATATGAGACAAGCACTTGGGGGATTTACGCCTGAAGTCTAGATAAAAGCTGGTATTGAAAATCGTTATTTACGTCACTGAATAGCGACGCAGGATAAAACGGACCAAGTAAGGACTTGAAATATATACGCTTGGCTTGTCGCCAAAGGGCAACAAGAAATCAGTTGGTGAGAGATGGGGACTGCAGGCGGCCGAACGAGCTGGGCGGTCTGCGATGCCGGGTAGCCTGCTCGTAGGCATAGGCATATTGAAACAGTTTGTGCTCATCGAACGGTCGCGCCAGCAGTTGCAGGCCGAGCGGTAAACCGGCTTGCGTGAATCCCATGGGCACGGTGATCGCCGGCTGTCCGGTGTGCGGCGCAATGACCGGGCTGTTATTGCCGTGCGGGCTTTCGCTGTCGCCGATTTTACGCGGCGGGTTGCTCCAGCTCGGGTAGATGATGGCGTCTACCCTGGCCTCATCCATGGCGGCAAGCACCGCGTCCAGAAACTGCTTGCGGCGTGGATCACCCTGTACATCGACACAGGGAGGGACCTGTGATTGCGGATCGCCGTCCACGCTCATGGCCCACACCATGGCCTGCGCACTGTGCGCTAGAAAGCGCTTGCTCGCCGCTACTTCGTCCAGGGAATGAATGGGGGCGGACTCGCCCAGTGTCCGCAGGTAGTTTTTTAAATCATAGCGAAAACGGCTGCAAAAACCGGTAGCGCTTTTCAAGCGGTCGAAGTCCGGAATATCGAACGGGTCGACAATTACCGCACCGGCCTGGCGCAGGTCCTCGATGGCCTGATCCATGCTCTCCAGGACTTCAAAATCAGCGCTTCCCGTATCGACCAGATCGCGTAACACGCCGAAGCGGGCGCCTTGCAGCCCATCGGCTTTCAGATAGCGCGTGTAATCGGGCTTTACGCGGCCTTTGGCGGCTTGCGTGAGGGGATCAGCCGGATCGTAACCGGCCAGCAGCGAGTAGACGATGGCCGTATCCTTTACCGTGCGCATCAGCGGTCCGCCGACGTCGCGGTTCAGTAACAGCGGCACGATACCGTCGCGGCTGGTGGCGCCGAGCGTGGAACGGATGCCGACCAGCGACAAATGCGAGGCCGGACCGCGAATCGAGTTGCCGGTATCCGTGCCCATGCCGATGATGCCGAAATTAGCCGCAATCGCCGAGGCAGTACCACCACTGGAGCCCGCCGGCACTCGAGTCAGATCGTAGGCGTTGCGGGTTTCCCCGTGTGTGGAGCTTATGGTGTGGTAAGGACTGAAGGCCCATTCACCCATATTGGACCTGGCGATAATGATGGCGTCGTGTTGCCGCAGGCGTTGCACCATAAAGGCATCATCCGGAGGACGTGATCCCTGTAAGGCAATGGACCCGGCTTCTGTCGGCAGTTCCACGCTATCGAAGTTGTCTTTGAGGATCACCGGCACGCAGTGCAGTGTCTGCATGCGCCCGCTGCCGGCAAATTTCCGGTCGAGCTGACGCGATCGTTGCATGGCGTTCGGGTTGATGGCGATGATCGCATTGAGCCGGCTTGGCTGATCATAGGCTTTGATGCGCTTCAGGTAGATGCCGGTCAGTTGCTGGCAACTGACGAGACCGGTTCGCATGGCCTGCTGAGCCTGTTCGATGCTGAGTTCGATGACATCGAAGCCCGATTCGGCAGCAATATTCTGTCGGCTCGCCGGTGCGCAGGCCGCACACAGGCAAACCAGTAGAACAATCTGAATCCTGACGAGCATAGATCTATTTATTATTTTTATTTAATAAGTTTTATAAGAAACTTCATGTAGTCTGGAGTATCCCAGGGCCGCCCCCCGAGTGCCAGGTATTGCAGCCGGCCAGCAGGATCGACAAGAAAGGTGGCCGGCAGTCCGCGTGGCTGCCAGCGCTCGGTGACCAGGCCGTCTTTATCCATCAGCGGGTTGATATCAGGCGCCACCGCGGCCAGAAATTCGAACACGGTATCTTCCGATTCGGCAGTATTGATGACAATGATTTCCAGCTTGGCGGCATCAAACTGCGGATAGATGGCCTGTATGGTTGGCATCTCGCGGCGGCAGGGTCCGCACCAGGCGGCCCAGAAGTGCACGAAAAGCCAGCGGCCGCGGGCCTCGCCGATGTCCCAGGCCTGTCCGTCCATATCTTCCAGTAACAGCGCCGGCGCGGCACGGCCGTCCAGTTTCATAATGCCCTTGGGCAGGCTCTCGCCGGCGACGCTGTGCCAGGAATACAGCAGCACACACAGCAAGCCGAGCGTCCGCACTATGGCTCGTTGCTTACGCATTGCACGCCCTCGAATACGATGGTTTTGATTTTGCCTTTCTTATCCAGGCCGGTATGGAAATTCGCCGTCATGGTAAAGGGCTGTGACTGCATGGGGATCACAACACTACCGCCGACACCCTCATCGAGGCGCAGATCACGCACCTCGGGCATGAGCGTCCAGCCAAAGGTGGACTGCTGTGCTTGCGGCAATCCGGCCTGCTGCCATTTCCCGGACCAGTAATCACGCGTGATGCGCGCGATGGATTGCCTGCCTGCGTCGAATTGCCAGTTGTCCAGCTCCAGCCAAACTGCATCCAGGGTCTTGTTGTGGATAATGGGCGTAATGAAGCAGGTCTCGAGGATCCGGTCGATAGCGGCCTGGTTGAATCCGCGCCCCTGGTAGAACGCACTTAACTGCTCCGGGGTACGCAACACCAGCCGCATGGAAACCTGGTCGTCTTCATACTTCAGCGGATCGATTCCATCTGCCACAACGGGCTGGCTGAGCAGTGCAACAAAGAGCACCAGCGTAGCAATTTTGGAATTAAACACAGCGCTTTGCATGAATCTCAGGGTACATTGATCATGGATGTTAAGGTCAATTCTGCATCATTTTCGACTGGAAAACAGTTTTATGTGGCCAATAGGCCCCAGCATCGGAAAATGGCGCCATTGCGTGCCTTACTTGCGGCTGAGGAAGTCCAATGGAGGGCCGAGGTCAGCGCCTGGATTGTGATACAGCCTGACAACAGGGTGCTCATCCGCGTGGCACACTCTGAAATGGGCCAGGGCATTTTCACGGCGCTGGCCGTGCTGATCGCCGAGGAACTCGTCTGTGACTTGGACCCGGCGCAAATCGCGGCCAGGAGGCCGCTCCTACGGAAAGATCACTGCAATGATTGGCTTCACTCTTTGCGCAGGCGTTGCTTCATATCTTCCAGCACCTTGATCATGGCATCGGCTGCGCTGGTGATTCCCGACGTTACCGTCTCATCGAGTTTGTCTACGGTATTTTTTGCCAGATCCGCCAGATCTTCATCGACGAACTGTTTGACATCACCGATCGCCTCCGTGAGGTGCTGTTTGGCCGAGTGCAACTTATCGTAATGCTCTTCAGCGTGCTCGAGCTCGCCTTCGACTTCTTTCACGGGCTTTTCTTGTTCAGACATAGGACTCTCCCTCCAGGGCCTGTTAAAGTGTTTTAAGATTCTCTATATGAACAGCGTGAGGACACCCGTATAACCATACAAACGCTTATGCGAGATCTCGCCATTGGCAAAGAATCCCACCAGGGGAAAGTCACCCAGCTCATCCCGGATCATTTTTAATTCTTCAGAATTTTCACCGAACTGATGGCGGCCACGCCCCAGACAGCTGTAGTACACCCCGCCCCTGATTCTGCCTTTGGCACGTTTACCCAGATCATCCAGCATGCGGAGCATATCCTGGCGGGCACTGTCACCATCACGTTTACAGAACATGATAGCGGCCTGTTCTTCGAGAAGGTCGCCGATCGCCAGCAGTTTCTGCCCCGGGTCAATACCAATCAGGTTTCGTACCAGATAATCACCGGTATCGGAACCGGGAACGGGCAGGCCGGCGAAGATATAACCGGCGACCCGGGAGAGATCCTTTGACAGCACTTCGCCGATGTCTTCGCGGAACACATCCAGTGCAGGGCGGCCATCAAGATTAACCAGTATATTGCGGTCACATCGGGTAATGGTATGTTTGGAGCCCAACGGTGTACAACCCTGAGTGAGACCGCTGATGACAGGAACCTCGGATGAGAACAGGACACCCGACAGCCCGTCCCCGCACAGCTCTCCGGCGATCTGTAGCGCTTGCTTGTGATCGTCGGCGGATACCAGCCCCCCCACCAGAAAGCCGTATTCCAGGTCATTTGAAAGCGATTCTATGATTTGCGGAATATGGGGATTACGCGGATCACCGTGGACGATTGCAAAGTTTGCCTGGTGTTCGGCGATCCACTTCCGGTTGGCGGTCAACATTTCACTCAGTGGCTCAATCCCCGCGGGAATGAACCGAAAGCTGTCCTCGGGAAGCGAGGCCAGCATGATGGCCACCGCGGGTTGGTCATAAATTTCGCGGCCGGTAAAGCAAATACCGGCGCCAACGGTTCCTGCCCAGTCGTCGATTTCTGTCTTGCTGCGCAATTCACCGAGTAACTCATCCAGGTACGGCGCCAACGGGGCTGTCACGTACAACAGACCGAGATTCGCGGCTGACGGGCCAGTGCCGAGATCCGTCAGACATCGGCCGAGTATCGTTGGCCAATCAGGTCCCGTTGCACATGCCGCCTTGAAGGTCGTTGCCGTCATATTTTATAGGAAACCCTGTTTACCCCTGTATGTACTCCGCCAGACTGCTGATGGTAGGGTACTCAAACAAATCCCTAATCTCTACCTTGTCGGGAAAACGGGCATTAATCTCTTCGTGAATTCTCAGCAGCATCAGTGAATCGGCCCCCAGCTCAAACAGGTTCTGGTCTGAGCGGATTGTCCGACCCGGAAACAGCTCCCTGCATATATCAAGCAATTGCCGCGCGACTCCGCTTTCATGCGATGGGCCGTCTGAACACTGCTGAAGCGATTGCAGGGATGCCAGCACTTGCGCATATTCACCATTTTCAAACGCCTGCACCAGACGGTAGCGTTGCAATTTACCACTGCTGGTGCGGGGCAGATTGTGCACCGGTATAACAGCATGCACGTGCAGCCCGGTATGTCCCGTCAATGCGGTTCGAATGCGCCGCTCCGGCTCAAGGAAGCTGTCCAGTTCACGCCGGAAGCGGATAAATACCAACAACAAATCTTCTGCATTCGATTCGCTGCGTAGTGCACCGACAGCCACCCTGCCCGCCTCTATACCGGGTATTTGCTGCAGAACCTGTTCGATATCCTGTGGATACCAGTTCTGTCCACTGACAAACAGAACCTCCTTGCAACGGCCGCTTATAAACAGGCCGCGCCCGGTCATGAAACCGAGATCGCCGGTATCCAGCCAGCCATCAACAAATGCGCTCTCATCACAGCGGGGACACTGATAGTAAGCGCTGGTTACGTTGTCGCCGCGTATATGAACATGTCCTGGCGAATAGTCGGGCAAAGTCCGGCCATTCTGATCGCAGATGCGCAGTTCACAACTCTCGACCGGGTGACCAAGGCAAACCAGCTCCAGGGAGCGCTCCGAGCGCGTAGCCGGCGTCACAACATTACCCATAGTCAGGGCCTCCACCGGGACAGATAGCGACTGAACGCCGCTGCCCGGATCAGGGAAAGTCACTGCCAGACTGGCCTCCGCCAGACCGTACACCGGATAAAAGGCACTGGCGTTCAGTCCGGCCGCTTGCAGCTGCTGTGCAAATTCACGGCATACGGAAGCAGAGACCGGCTCTGCGCCGTTAAAAATCAGGCGGACATTGCTGAGGTCAAGACTGTCTGCCGGTGCAGGGACAGACCTTAAATAGTGCTGATAACCAAAGTTCGGCGAACACAACAAACTTGTCCGGTAGCAGTGCGCGGCCTCCAGCCAGCGCGCCGGCCGGCGCACAAACAGATCGGTGTCCATCAGCACCTGGTCGAGACCATTGAACAATGGCACCAAGTGAAAGCCGATCAGGCCCATGTCGTGGCTCAGCGGCATCCAGCTCAGGGTTGAATCGTTGCAGCCAATCGCTGCTGCCCGGCTAATGGCCTTAATATTAACCAGCAGATTGGTATGACTTAGTACCACCCCCTTGGGTTCACTGGTCGAACCGGAGGAAAACTGTATCAGTGCCGTATCCTCGGGCGCAGCG
>Ga0209567_10001076_pt1 | contig 14392 bp, 18 predicted proteins | sample COG_12_FD_184756 | JGI IMG/M metagenome (GOLD analysis project Ga0209567, IMG submission 184756) | Pelagic marine sediment microbial communities from the LTER site Helgoland, North Sea, for post-phytoplankton bloom and carbon turnover... | ecosystem: Environmental > Aquatic > Marine > Neritic...
CCCCCTCGGCGTTTTCGAGATCTGGGTGAAGCTCGCCTACTCCGACATGGACGACATCGAACGCACCGACATCCCGAAAAACTATTCGATCCAAGACGTTCCCTGGGTCCAGTTCTTCAAAGGCTCCTACGGCTTCCACGCTGCGTTCTGGCACAACGACTTCGGCCATCGCCGAAGCCACGGCTGCATCAACCTCTCCCCCACAGACGCCCGCTACCTATTCCAGTTCACCCAGCCCATCCTCCCCCCAGGCTGGAACGCCATCCTCCCCATCCCCGAAGACCACCCCACCAAAGTCCAAGTCCGATAAAAGGGGACAGTCCCCTTTTTCGAAGGGTTAAGCCTCAGCTCACTCGGCCATGCACGGGTTATTGAGATCGGACTCGCAAGACACCGTCAGATTGAACTCGATCCGGAAACGCGTCGTGCTCTCGTGATCAACGGGGAGATCCCTTCCATGCTCCCGCGCAGACCGACGGGCGTGTCGTCGTCGTCGTAATCGACCCAGGCGATTTCGTCCGCGCACACCGCCCAAACGCACTCCCCTTCGGGCAGCACGATTGGGCTCCCGTCGTCGCAACTCAGAGGCGCGCGATGGTTTGGGGGCAGGGTTCCCCCATTGCCCATGTCCGGCGCTCCGGCGCTCCCGCCCATGCCCGAGGCCCACCGATCCCGATGCCGCCCCCGCCGACGAGGCATCGCCGCCGCAACCGCCAAGCCCGCTCAGCAGCAACACCACGCCGACGGCACACAGGCCATGTTGCTGTCTTCGCAAACCATCAAGTCTCGCGATTCAGGCGATTCTCCCGAGTCGATCACGCAAAACGGCGCTGTCAACGACCGCACCCGCCCAAGGGTTACGCGCCAGTCCCGGTTTCGTGGCGATGTGTAATTCACCTCACACTCGAGAGACTCAAGCCGACATGCGCGCACAGCGGTGACGAGGACCCCCGCCGACAGGGTCCGCTGAGATACGGTGCCAATCTCGTCCACAGTGGACGAGATCCACAACCTCAGTTCCAAGCGCACATGCCCAAAGCTCCTCGCCGACGACCAATCGCACGAGGACCGGGGGCCCGTCTAAATCAAGACGCAACATCAAACCGTCACGACCGATGACCGGGCGTGGTGTTTGCTGAGTACACGTTGGTGACTGGACTCGTCGTTCTAACGGCGGGCCTAGCCCTCTACGCCCTCGGCGTCCCACTCGTCCAGGCGTACTACCTGACGAAACTCTTCATCCTTTTACCAGTGCCCTGAGAGAGGAAGACGCTCATGAACAGCGATGCGGAAAGCAAGAGGACCCTCGTGCGTGACCAGCGTGGCCTTACCACCGTCGAATACATCATCGTGCTCGGGTTGATCGCGGTCGTCGGAATTGCGGCTTGGCAACAGTTCGGCGAGACCTTGATCGGCGAGGTCGAGGCGGCGGATGGGTACATCGCCGACGTCGTGCAGTAGCAGGCAGTACGATGAACGCGCCCGCAACGACCGCGATGGGTCTGGCTCTCTGCGTCGCCGGAATAGCGGCGCTTTGCGACTCGCGACGAGGCCAGATCCCGAACTGGCTGACGCTTCCGCCCATCGTGCTTGCTCCGCTCTCGTACGGGCTGGTTTTTGGCCTCGAGAACGCGACCCATAGTCTCGCATCCGCCTTTCTGACTGGGTTTGTTCCCTATCTTCTGTTTCGGCGGGGAGCGATCGGTGGCGGTGACGTGAAGTTGTTTGGAGCTCTCGGCGCCATCACCGGATTCGACCTCCTGCTTGGCCTCGAAATCCAGCTGGCGGCCCTCGTAGTGGCGATGCTGGTCGCATGCGGAGGACTGGCGTGGAGGGGAGTGTTGCTGAGAACGCTCGGCAACGCCTTCGTTCAGCCACTCAACCCCTTGCTTCCGGTACGGTGCCGCCAGCAACCATGTGATGCGTTGTTCACTCCCGTCCGCATGGGTGGCGCCATCTTCGTGGCGGCAGGGGTCTTCGCCGCTCCATACCTCGCGGCGGCGTGGAGCGGGTTGTGAAGGGCCAGGCTCCATTCGTTCGCTCGCTGTTTAGAGACCAGCACGGCGTCGTCTACTTGGAGTTCCTCATTGCGTTCATTCCGGTCTGGACCTTCTTCGTCTGCGTGGTCCAGCTTGCCTTCATCACACATGCGAACCTGATGGTGAAGCACTCGGCGGACTCGGCCGCGCGTTCTGCGGCGGTCGTTCTGCCTGACGACCCCAACGAATACGGCGGAGAACCCGAGATGAGCGTTGGCCGCAACCGCGTGACCGCGTCCGACGTAGCGACAGTACTCAGCCGCGTGGGTTCCGTCCTGCGGAATAGCCCAAGCTCCAGTTCGCTGGTGTCCGCGTTCTCCGACACCACATTGGCCAACCTCGGCAGGTCGCGCCTCAATACGATTCGCTTCGCCGCCCACATTCCGTTGATGCCTCTCGCACCCGTCAACGTTGGTCGCGACTCCCGGCCGAGCATGGCCAAGGCAATCGGAAACGAGCGAAAGCTCGTCAGCGCGCTCTACTACCAACCCTTCGCCCTCGCCGTGACCTTTCCCGGGGTCGAAGAGGGTGTGGCAACCGGGCCCGAGATCACTGTACGCGTCACCTATGCGTATCAGTGCACGGTGCCTCTGGCACGTAGGATCCTCTGCCGCGCCTTTGGCGACCTCGAGGCCAAGGACGAGCTCAGCGAGGCTTTCTTTCCCCCCGCACAAAGCTCCGTCGGCGGCCGCTTCCGAGCGCTTCAACACGAGACGACGCTCTTGATTCACGACGCGCCCTATGAGTATCGAGAGCGGGGTTCCTGATGTCTGCGAGGCATGAAGGTCTGATCCAAGAGACAGCCGGAGCCATGATGCTCCTGTCCCTCTTCATGGCGCTCTTCTTGATCGCAACCGTCTACTACGTCCTAGGCGTCGGGGACGCGGTGATCTACCGACGCATCATGCAGGACGGCGCGGATGCGGGCGCGCATGCCGCCTCCGTCATGGGCGCCAAAGGGATGAACTTGCACGCGCTGCTCAACGTGGTGATGGCCATCACTGCCGGGATTCTTCTGGTCATTCGTAGTGTTGAGGTCCTCCTCGAGATTGTCCTCGCTGTTCTCTACGGGTTGGCTGCGACCCTGATCCTCGCCCCGAAAGCGGTCCCTCTCATCGGGGTGCTCACTCCCGTCGAGAGCACCGTCGAAAGGGTAGGCGACACCGTCGAGCAGTTTGTGCGGGTTGCCCACGATGCATTGGACGCGGCTCATCATGCGGTCCAGCGCGGTTATCCCTTGTTGGCGCAGGCTCGCGCGGTCGATGCGATGGCCTTCCAGGACGTCTATGACCCACCGGTCGCGGGCGGATTCGTCGTGCCCCTCCTCGGTCCGCGCCTCCCGAAAGGCGGACGAGGCCTCCCGGTCGAGAAGGATGACATTGGGACGCTCTGCGATCGGGCTGCGGACGGTTTGGGCAACAGGCTCAACAACGTGAGTTCCAAGGTACCCAAGTGGCTTCTCAAGTTTCTCGGAGGCGTCGTCAGCAAGGCACTACGGCTGGGTAAACGTAGGACCTGTGCTGACGACGTCGTCGAGTCACCTCGACGCGTCGTCGAAAGTCGTGCCGATGGGACCCTCGTATGGTTGGGACACGAGGAGTTCCAATATCGGGCGTACGATGTCGGCAGAAGCGCTCACGAGAATCACTGGCAGCATGGCGAGCAGGGCGTCCGTATCGCTCAAGGCGGGAACGATGACGGCCGCAACGCCAGTCACGACGCCCATGCAGTCGGGCGTATTGGGTTCGCGCAGGCCGAGTACTACTTCAACGGCCGCGAGCATAAGTCGGAATGGTTGTGGAAGCAGAGGTGGCGAGCGCGTCTCCGTAGATTCCGAATCTCCCGGGCATGGATCCCAAGCGGGATCCTGAGCGCGTGCTCGAGCGCAAGAGGGCGGGGATCGATCGACGGCCTCACGGGTCTCTGCGATGTCGCTCGAGACTTCTCCATCAACGCGGTCTCCGCGCATTGAGGATACGATGATCCGATCCTTGTCACGATTGCATCAAGACGAAAAAGGCGCCGCGTTGCTCGAGGCGCTCGTCTGCCTACCCACCTTCATTGCTGCATTGGCGGGGGTTGTCGCGCTGAACGGAATGTACAGCGCAAAACTCGAGGCGAAGTCGCGCGCAAGGCGCCTGGCGTGGCTGCAGGCAGATTCGGGTGAGTGTCCAGCTCAGAGTTGCCGGAGCGGAGAGTGCGGACGCATCGAAGGCGAGATTCGTACGGGCGGTCTCGATGAGGCGCTCGCAGCACGAGATGGGCACTTCTCTGTGGGGTCGTTCCTCGGCGACGTCGGTCGCTATCTTCTCGGGAAGGCAACCAACGGGGTCGGCCTCGCGGAGGCCGTGACACCCGCAATGGTCGGCTCGGGTCTCACCTCGCAGCACGGCGTGACCACCCTGCTCTGCAACACCACGGCACGGCACACCGACACGGGAGCCAGCATTCTAGAGCACGCCTGCAGCACCGGTCTACAGGCAACGGAGTACGCCAGTGAAGTCTGCAGATAGCGAAACGTTGCGTGACCGTCGCGGAGTTCGTGGCCTGGTCGCCCTGGCACCGTTCCTTCGCCTAGGGGTCTTCCTCTCTGCCGTGTGCGTGCTGGCCGTCGCCCTCCTTCTTCGTTCCGCTCGCGCCGATGCCAACGAAGCCCTCTGGGCGGTTGGCTCGCAGATCGCTGGATTCCCGGGCGCTCCCCAGGAAGAGGTCCGCCAGCTGCAGTTGAATGGTGTCCGTGTTTCGTTTCGAACACAGACTGTCGAAGCCTCGCTTGCGGAGGTCCTCGCCCAGTATGAAGCTACGTGCGGGACTGCGATCGCGACGCAGAGCGCACGCAACGACAGCGCCGGCTACGTTGCTTGCGTCGACATGGGTGACGCTCCGCAAGACCTAGGTGCGCTCGCCAAGCGGTTCCTCCGCTTCGCCGAAACGGGGGATCTGCGGGAGATCGGCGAGCCTCGTTACATCCTCGCGCGTCGAGTCGCTAGCGGCGCGAAGGACAAGACGTTCCTACTCACGATGTGGGCCGAGTCCGGGTTCAATCTCTACCAGATGCTGCCGCACGATGGCGCGGATGCAGCAGGTCGCGACCTGGTCGGGATCCCGCGGCCATCTGGCTCCCAGCGCATCCTCTCGGCGTGGGAGGAACGTCAACCGAGCGGCGTCTTGGTCTATCGCGTAGTCGGCACGTCTGCCAAGGCGCTCGAGTCGTTCTATCGCACGGAGCTTCCGAGAAGAGGCTGGACCATCATCGAGCGGAACCCTTCCGAGTCAATCCAAATCGACGGCATACGCATGCTTTCGGCCGAGAAGGACAATCGACTCGTCACCGTGCTTTCTGACCCCGGTGAAGCTTCACAGACGATTCTAACCATCCTCGCCTCCGAGCCATCATGACGACAGGAATGGGTTCATGAATCGCGTCGCCATGCTCGCATCGCTCGTCGTCGCTGTGGTCGGATTCGTGCTTCTCAGCATCTACGTGCGGCAGTTTCAGCGAGAAGCCAGCGGTGGAGATCCGGTCGAGCTTCTCGCAATGAGACAAGACGTCGCGGCTGGTGCCCCCCTCACAGAGCAGACGCTGGTGGTCCGGACGCTGCCGGAGAGATACCTCGAAGCTCGCCAAGTTCTGGCGTCGGACCTCCCAAGAGTTCTGGGGGTCCGCGCATCGATCGGTCTCGAGGCGAACCAGACGTTGCTGTGGACCGACCTGGCCACGACCTCGCATGATCGAAGCTCGTTCTCCAGCCGTATTCCGAAAGGGATGCGGGCGATGAGCGTTGCCGGGATGGGTCGGCGTGCGTTCGGCAATCTGATGCGGCCCGGGGATAGGGTCGACGTCTTACTGACCAAAGCCAGAACGGGGTCAGAGGCAAGAGTCGTCACGGTTCCACTCCTGCAGAACATCCTCGTCCTCGCCGTCGGGAGCAGTTTCGGTGCGACGGTCGAAGAGGACTCTCCCCTCCGCTCCGACACCGTAACGCTCCTCGTCACGATCGACCAAGCGAGCTTGACTGCCCAGGCGCGGCGCGACGGAGCACTGAGTTTCGTATTGCGAAACGAGGACGACCTCGAGATCAACGAAGGTCTTGCAGAAACAGACGACTCGGACGTCCTCGAGCAGGAGAAGAGAGCGCGTCGACAGCGGCGTTTGCGGATCGAGAGGGTGGACTAGGGTGTGGTCGCAAAGGAATCTGGCGTCTGCAGTCGGCGTAATGGTCCTCGTGGTGATGGTCGAGCCGAACGCCGCGGCGGAAGTCGAGGGGGTGCGAGCGATCGTTCTGCGAGTTGGCGAGCAGAAGAGTCTGCCCGCGCGAGGCATCAGGAGCTACTCGGAAGGCGCTCCTGGTTTCGCGGACATCCGAGTCACGCGCGACCAAAGTCGATTCGTGATCGTCGGAAAGCAGGAGGGCACAACCTCTCTCCTTCTCATACGGGACGACGGAGGACAACTCCAGTACACGATCCGTGTCATTGCCGCGGACGCTGACAAAGGGTTCGGCAGCCGAGAGAACATCCGTTTGGATCTGTACTTCGTATCGATCCAGGACCGCTATGGTCACCAGATTGGACTCAACTGGCCTGGGAACATCGGGAGTACGCTGACTCCGTCCGAAGCGGCCATCGCAATCACCGGGGGGAGTGGGCAAGCCACTCAGAGTGCGTTTCAGATCCTGCCGCAGACGTTCTTGCCGAGCTTCGACCTCGCCCAGGCCAAGGGTTGGGCGAAGATGTATCGGCAGGCCACGTTGGTCACCGCAAACGGCACCGAGGCGGTGTTCACATCGGGCGGTGAGTTCAATGTTCAAGTGCAGAACAACCTGACCGTGAACGTCCAGGCCATCGAGTTCGGCACCAAGGTGACCGTGCTGCCAAAGTACGATTCGACGACCGGGCGCATTCAGCTCGAGATAGTGGCGGACGTCTCTGACCTCGATGCTGAAAAGGGCGTTCACGGGATCCCGGGGCGCATTACATCGCACGTGGAAACGCTCGTGAACCTCGAGCTCGGTCAGTCGGTTTCGCTAGCTGGAATTCGTGCCCGAACAGAACGGCGCAAGAAAAAGGGCATCCCGGGGCTCGCCCTCATTCCCTTCATCGGGGCCCTCTTCGGGACGCATTCTCGTGAAACGGAAGACAACGAGTCCTACATGTTGGTCGTTCCTTCTGTGGTCGAACCAATCAGTCTGAGTCAGCGAGATCGTGTAGAAGAAGCGCTCCGGGTGTACGAGAGTTTTCATGGCGGCGTCGACGCCCACCAACTCTTGGACCAACCCCGCGTAGGGCGCGAACACCTACCCACGAGCGGAGGGGAGGGCTCTCAGTGACCGGCGGCTTTTCGGTTTCCGTCCTCACGCCGGACGGCTCCGAGCAGAAGATCAAAGTCGAGGAGACGGTCTCCCTGACCGTGGGGCGTGACCCCTCGTGCCACATCGTCCTCCCATCGCCCGCGGTGAGTCGGGTTCACCTCCGCGTCGAGCGCACCGCTAGTGGTGTTCGCGTCGTGGACCAGTCCTCCAATGGGACGATCTTGGGAAACGAGCCGGTGTGCGCCGCTGGACTACCTCTGCGCCCTGGCGGCGAGCTCCGCGTCGGTCCCTATGTTCTCCGAATCGCCCCGCTCGTGTGCGAACCCGCCGCCGGTGACGCTTCCCCCGAGCTCCGCAGGCGAATTCACCGATCGCTTCTCGATTTCCTCGACCTCGCGTCTCTCGACGGTACCGATATGGACGCCGCGGTCCTGCGACCGCGAGTCGTGCGAGCCCTCGAGCAAATCGTTTCGCGGTTTGCATCGGAGCTCCACCCCGCGACGGACAAAGCCCGCCTCATCGCAGAGATGACCGACGAGGCCCTCGGTCTCGGGCCACTACAGGACCTCCTCGAGGACGACACGATCTCTGAGATCATGGTCGTCGACCCCAACACGATCTACGTCGAGAGGCAGGGAAAGATCTGCCTCACGTCCTTGCGCTTCACGGACGACGAGTCGTGCCGTGCAGCGATAGAACGGATCGTAACCCCGCTAGGCCGACGAATCGACGAAAGTACGCCGCTGGTCGACGCGCGACTCAAAGACGGCTCGCGTGTAAACGCAATCATCCCTCCGCTCGCGATCCGTGGGCCTTGCATCACCATTCGCAAGTTTGCGAAGCGTCCACTTCAGATGGAACAACTAGTCGCGTTCGGAAGTCTTAGCGAGCAGATGGCGACATTTCTCCGACGGTGTGTGCGCGCCAAAAAGAACATGCTCATCTCGGGCGGCACCGGCAGTGGGAAGACCACGCTGCTGAATGTTCTGTCCACCGAGATCCCCCGCGGTGAGCGAATTGTCACCATCGAAGACGCCGCTGAGCTCCGTCTCGATCAGCCACACGTCGTTTCACTCGAGTCTAAGCCCCGTAACCTCGAGGGCCACGGTGGCTACACCATTCGCGATCTGGTCAAGAACGCGCTTCGGATGCGACCCGACAGGATCATTGTTGGAGAGTGTCGCGCCGGAGAGGCGATCGACATGCTGCAAGCAATGAACACCGGCCATGAAGGTTCCATGACGACGACCCACGCCAACAGTGCGGAGGAAGCGCTCAAGCGCGTCGAGACACTGTGCATGATGGCGGGGCTCGACTTGGCGCCCCGGACGATTCGCGACCAGATCGCGGGAAGCGTTCACGTGATCGTTCAGCAGACACGCTTCTCAGACGGCACTCGTCGACTGACTTCCATCACAGAGGTCGGTTCGCTGGGCGACGATGGCGAACTGGTGCTGCACGACATCTTTGCGTTTCATCGAACTGGTACCAGTCCCACCGGCGATGTCCTGGGCGAGCATCGGACGACGGGGTACGTTCCGAGTTTTCTCAATGAGTTCGTTAAACAGGGCCTCATCGGCGGCGGAGAATACTTGTGAATCTTCAATCGTTTCCGTTGCTGCTGGTGTCCGGTGTGTTCGCCGTTGGTGGATGTGCTGCGGTCGCATATTTCGTCATTTCGACGGAAGGCGGCCCAATCGAGCGGCTCTTCGAGAACTACGCGGCGCGTTTGGACCGCCACTCGAGCTTCCTGTTGATGCGTTGCTCGGGGGCCAGGCTTGCGCGAGCTCAACTTCTTGTTTGCATCGCCGTCCTCGGACTGCTCTCCGTCACTCAGAGCCCTGTCTTCGCACTGCTCGGGCTGGCCGCAGCGGCAACCCCCCCGTTTCTATTGTGGAAGAGGCACATCGCGCGCGTTGCTCAGCTCGAACGTCAACTCGATACGTGGTTGTTGATGTTGGCGAACGCGCTGAAGGCGACCTCTTCCGTCGGAGAAGCCATCGAATCCACGGTGGCCCTCGTGCCTAGGCCGTTCAGCGAAGAGGTCGACCTTCTGGTCAAGGAGATTCGGCTTGGAACCCCGCTCAACCGAGCGATCAATACGCTCGCTCGCCGAATCAACAGCACGCCAATCTCGGGAGCGCTCGCCACGATAGTCGTGGCAAGGCAAACCGGCGGCGACCTGCCCCGCACTCTGGAGCGAGCATCGGCGGCCTTGCGTGAAGCGGCTCGGCTCGAAGGTGTGCTCCGAACCAAGACAGCAGAAGGTCGCGGCCAAGTTCTGGTTCTGGCTTTGGTCCCCTTCGTTCTGTGCGTCATCATTGCTTGGCTAGACCGCTCCTGGTTCGATCCGATGTTGAACCATCAAGTCGGAAAAGCGATTCTCGCGGCCTGTTCAGTGGTCTGGACGTTTGCGACGCTGTGGGCGCATCACATCGCAAAGGTTGACCTATGATTGGTTGGCCGGACGCCTTGCTCGCGTTGACCTTCGCCATGACATTGACGGGCGTCTCCGGGTTTGCCTACCACCTCGCCCTTATGCCGCCCGCCATCCGGCCCACCTTGGGCGGTCGTGGGTTCAACCGTGCCAAAGCCATCAGAAACGGGGGATTCTTCGCCGTGGTCGAGCCTGCGGTGCGTGCTCTCGCCGCATGGGTGAGCGTATTGCCGTTGGGACGAGTCCGAACGCCGCTGCGCCATTCGCTGGTACACGCCGGGGACTACTTAGGTTTGTCGGAAGACGAGCTGGTTGCGATGTGTGCGCTCTCCGGCATTGGTCTCGGCGCGGCCGGGTTGCTCGTTTGCGAGTTCCTCGGACTGCCTGTCGGGTTGGCGATTTGCGCGTTCTGTCTCGGGGTCATGGCGCCCTGGTTTCGAGTGCTCACCGTCGCCCAAGCACGTGGGAGGCGCGTCAGTCGCGGCCTTCCGGCGGCGGTCGATCTTGCGGCGATGTGCATGAGCGCCGGTCTCGACTTCCCTGGGTCGCTTCGGCGGATTACGGCAAGTGCGACGGATCCGGGCGACCCGGTCATCGAGGAGTTCAGTCGAGTGCTCCAAGAACTGGATCTCGGACACACCCGAAGAAGCGCGATGGAAGGCTTTGCGACGCGCGTGCCCACCGCTCAGGTGCGCGAGCTCGTGAACAGTGTCGTGCAGGCCGAGGCCAAAGGTAGCCCGCTCGCGAGTGTACTGACCATCCAGGCACAAACCCAGCGGTTGCGGCGTAGCATCGCAGCCGAGGAGAGCGCTTCGGAAGCCGCGCTCATGCTTCTGGGTCCGATGACGTTGATCTTCCTCTGCGTGATCGTCCTTCTCCTGGGCCCCGTAGTGGTTCGCTTCATGACGGGAGGCCTTGGACCTGCATGACCGGGCTTACTCGAAACCAGCGTATGGGCCTCGTCGCGCTGCTCGCCGTCCTCCTCTTCGTGGGGTTGACCTCGTGGCTCGGCGCCCCCTCAACGCCCGGCCCTCGCAATCATCCCCTCGACGACTACCCGGACCTGTTCGTCGAGCCGGTCGCGTGTCCTCACCGGCGTGACGTCCTCTCGAATGGTCGCAGGTCGGAAGAGCTCGCGCGCCTGCGCGCAGACCGATACGAATATGATCCCCAAGATGGCATTCGAGCGGTGCACCGCTACCTCGAAGCGGAGTCCTGCTACCGGGCCGAGGGTCACGTTCGCGGCGCGCACCGCGCGCATCGCGCGATGGTCGCACTCACAACTCGGGTCAACACGGACTATGCGGCGGCGCGATTGAACCTCTTGAACGCACTCGAGCGGGAACGATGGGCGGCCGCCCTCAGCGAGATTCGTCGGTTGCTACTTCTGACCGACCACATCGGGAGACACGAGTATGTCGAATGGCTCAGGAAAAACATCGGAAGAGTCGCGGCCAAGGCGAGCGCCGAGTCGTAGGCATCTGCTCGGCGGTCTGCTCGCTGGCGGTTTCGCGATCCTCGGCGGATGCCATCATGCAGCGCTCCACCAAGGGCCTGACCTCCAGGCCCAGCTGTCAACCGTTACCGCCGAAGATCTCCTCTCCTTGGCGGTGTCGCACGCGCGCTCCGGTGATCTGCTTCGGGCGGAGCAGTACCTGAGCGCGGCACGCGAAAGGGGTCACGCCGAGGCGACCGTGGTCTACTGGCTAGTCCGCGTTTGCGTCGCCGCGAGCCGCTACCAGTCTGCCCTGAGTCACGCTGCGAACTACCTTCGCGATCATCCCGAAGACTGGCCCCTTCGCCTCGTCGTCGCGACCATTCACGAGGCGCTGGGTGATCTCGCCCTCGCTCAGTCGGAGCTGGAGCGAATCGTCGAGGCCGAGCCGGCTCTGCCGTTGCCCCACTACAGGTTGGCGATGCTCTACCGAAGCGGATACGTCGACCAACGGCTAGCAAGGCGGCACCTCGAGGAGTATCTCAGGTTGACCCCCAAAGGGCCTCACGCCGCCGAGGTCAGGTCCGCTTTGAGGGAGGTTGCTGACGATTCGACCGGCCCTCGACTCGTGCCGCGCCCTCCTACGATCGATCTTGGCGAGACGGAGGCCCCATGAGCATTCCTCGCCACGTATTCGACCAGACGGTGGCGGCCCTGTTCGCCCCAGTCGCTCCGTTCTTGGAAGGCGACGACGTGACCGAGATCATGATCAACGGTCACGCCGAGATCTTCGTCGAGAGGCGCGGGCGGCTCTATCGAACCGGCAGTGAGTTTGCCTCTGAGCATGCTCTGATGTCGGCTCTCCGAAACCTCTCTCAGTTCGTCGGTCGGGAGCTCAACCCGCGGCATCCGATCTTGGAGGCAAGGCTTCCGGATGGCTCGCGCGTGGAAGCGATCATTCCGCCGGCGGCTTCATCTGGCCCCGTCGTGTGCATCAGGCGCTTTCGGCGCAGGCAACTGACGTTGAATCGGCTGCTCGAGCTGGGGACTATCACTCGAGACACCGCGGGCTTACTTCGAACGGTCGTCACCAGGAGGGACAATGTGCTCGTAGCCGGGGGAAGTGGCTCGGGAAAGACCTCCCTCTTGAACGCACTCGCCTCGCTTGCCCCCGAGGACGATCGCGTCGTGATCATAGAAGATTCCCAGGAGCTTCAACTGGGGCTGTCACACGTCGTTCACCTCGAGGCCCAGCCGGCAGACCTTAGGGGCCGCGGTGAGGTCACCATCCGCGAGCTTCTGAGAGCGACGCTTCGCATGCGCCCAGATAGAATCGTCATTGGCGAGATACGCGGCGGCGAAGCTCTCGACTTGATCCAGGCAATGACCTCCGGACACCGTGGGTGCCTGTCGACTGTTCACGCTACCCTTCCGTTCGACACGCTGAGTCGATTGGAGACCATGGCGCTGATGAGCGATGTCGACGTCCCACTGAACGTGCTCCGTGGGCAGATCGCCTCCGCCATCGATACCATCGTCCAGGTGTCTCGGTGCGCTGACGGGTCGCGCTGCGTCACCCACGTCACCGAAGTGTTGGGGTACGATCAAGAAAGCGGCTACCGAATCAACCATCTGTTTGAGCGGTCGCCTGGGTCCGGGAGGCGCGAATGAGTGAGCCCCCGACGATGCTCATTCGAGAGCCCGACGATGAGAGGACCCTCATCGACGCCCGGTTCGCGGCACCCCGTACGGAACGACCTTTCGGGGGGCCTGGTGGAGTGGTCCCGTCGGCCGACCGGAGTCCTAGCTTCGCCCAGCCTGCCGTGGGCACGGGCCCGATGTGGCGGCGTCTGTACACAATCCTTTCCCGGCGACGACGCCGAATGGTCGAAACAGGCGTGGTCCTTGCCCTCGTGTTTGGCCTTGGTTGGGTCGTCCACCAGCAAAGACGCGCTGCCGATGCGTTGCGCGATGCAATCGGGGAAATGAAGACCGGTAGCGTTTCGCCTCTGGCCGACGAGCTCGCGGGGTCGGAGCGTGGAGCCCGCGCTCCGGTCAGTGCTGACTCGGGGGTGGAGGCAGCAATTCGGGAGGTCGCGCCGAGCGAGCGCGAGGAACTGGAGCATCGGGGAGCGAGCCTAATCGGGTCAAACAACTTCGCGGTCGCGCTGACCCACTATCAAATGCTCGTGAGGCTCTTCCCAAGCGAGGCCGTGTTCGGAGACGTCGTCACCGTGTTGAAGGCCAAGTTGAGGTGCGCGGAGACCGTGAGCCACCTGTGCCCGTGACCGCTCGAGTAATCGTTGCACTGAGTGCCGTCGCTCTCGCATCGTGCAAAGGGCCGCCTGACGCAGAACGACGATTTGCCCTCGTCTTCGTCGTCGAATCCGACCCGGGCGTCCGGGTTCGCCGGGCCCGCGTCCTGGTTGACGGTGAGTCTGTGGGCGAGAGCGACTCGAATGGACGGGTGGCTACGGAGATCCGTGGACAGTCCGGGCAACGGTTGACGATTTCACATGACTGCCCCGATGGGCACGAATCTCCGTCCGAGCGAAAGGCTCTCAGATTACGCACCTTCGCTGGTGTAGGCCGGTCCGAGCCTCACGCCATGGAGATTACGTTGAGGTGTCGGCCTTCGAAACGACTCGCCGTGTTCGTCGTACGAGCGACTGACGGTCCCGATCTTCCGATCCTTCTCGATGGAGAACGCGTAGCCCGTACCAGCGCGTCGGGTGTGGCTCATTTCGTAACCCATGGTGCCCCCGGCACAGAGTACGTCGTAGAGATCGAGACGAGGGAGCGTCCACGGCTCCTCCCGCGATCCCCAACGCGCCTGATCACCATTCCCGATGCCGATGAGATATTCGTTATCAATCAAGCGTTCGAGCTTGAAAAGAAACCCCGGCGTCGAGGCCCTCGCCGAGCGAGAATCACCAAAATTGAGTAGACCGCCGAGCGCGTACTATAACCGCCGGGATGGGTGAGCGGGCGGATGTCGTAGTCGTGGGGGCCGGGCTGTCGGGGCTTAGTGCCGCGCGGAAGCTTCGTGCTCAAGGTGCGTCGGTTCGGGTCGTCGAGGCGCGCGATCGGGTTGGTGGACGCACTCGAACAGAGCAGATCGGGCAAGGTACGTTTGATGTTGGCGGGCAATGGATCGGGCCTGGGCAGA
>Ga0209567_10001077_pt1 | contig 14371 bp, 11 predicted proteins | sample COG_12_FD_184756 | JGI IMG/M metagenome (GOLD analysis project Ga0209567, IMG submission 184756) | Pelagic marine sediment microbial communities from the LTER site Helgoland, North Sea, for post-phytoplankton bloom and carbon turnover... | ecosystem: Environmental > Aquatic > Marine > Neritic...
GCCAGGCGATGATCGCGAGCTGTGCGCTTGCAATGAAGATCAGTGCAACACCAAGACCGATCAGTTGCAGCTGGTCGAAGTGCAACACAAGCAGCCGGTTGATCGCGGAACCCACGAGTATCGAGATACCTGCGCAGGCGAAGATCAGGCCGTAGGCTTCGACCGAATAGCCGTAGATCTCGACCGCCAGCGCCGCGGAAGTCGCAATCACGGACATGAACCCGGCCGGCGGCAGAATCATCAGCAATAATCCGAACACGCTCTGGCGGTGCGAAAAGAACTCGCGAAAACTCGATACAAGTTGCCGAACCGGATGTTCGTTGACTTCGGGCCTGTGCGTCTCGACGAGATTCCTGCGGATGCCGTAGATCATCAGGTAGCCGCAAACGGCAATGGCGATGAACGGTGCACGCCAGCCCCATTGTGCGACGAGCAGGGCCCCGAACGTCGGCGCGATTACGGGAGCGGCCGTGAAGATCATCGTCATTAGCGACATGAGTCGTGCCGCGTCTTTGCCCGATGCAACGTCGCGCACGATGGCCCGCGACAGGACAATAGCCGATGCGGCGCCGATTCCCTGGACGAAGCGTGCCAAGAGCAGCAACTCGATGTCGTTGACGATCGTCGTCGCCGTCGCCGCGATGACGAACAGGGTCATGCCGGCGTAAAGGGTCGGCAAGCGCCCGAGTCGGTCGCTGAAAAGCCCTGCCGGAATCTGCCCTATGGCCATGCCGACCATGAAGATGCCAACAATCTGCTGACCGCGCGTGAGCTCAGTCCCCAATGCCTCGACCATCGCGGGTATCGCCGGCAGGCTAAGGTCCACGGTAACGGCCGCGGTGGCCGTCAACAGGCCCAGCGTCAGGATGAAGCTGCGGGATTGGAGGAGGTGGGCGTTCAAGGGCGTGTAGTGTGCCCCCCCGTAGGTCAATCCGCCAGCAGTAATTCCGCGAGTTGTGGCGTGCCGATCCAGTAGGTCAGCTCGCGCGGATGACTGATGTCCCAGGCCGCGATATCAGCGCGTTTGCCCACCTCGAGCGTGCCGCGGTCGCCCGCGAGCCCCAGCGCGCGGGCGGCCTCGCGCGTCGTGCCCGCGAGGCACTCGAGCGGCGTGAGGCGGAACAAGCGGCTCGCGAGCATCATCGCGTTACGCAGCGAACAGATCGGAGCAGTACCCGGGTTGCAGTCGCTCGCCAGGGCCATCGGCACGGACCGCTTGCGCAGCTTCGCGATCGGCGGATGCTGCGTCTCACCCAAGGTCAGGAACGCGCCCGGCAGCAACACGGCAACCGCACCCGATTCGGCCATCGCCTTGACGCCCGCCTTGGAGGTGTATTCGAGATGATCGGCAGACAGTGCGCCGAAATACGCCGCGAGCTCGGCGCCGCCGCCGTTGCTGAGCTGGTCGGCATGCAGTTTCACGGGCAGTTCGAGTTCGGCAGACTTGCGAAACAGCTTCGCGATCTGTGGTGCCGTAAAGGCGATCGATTCACAGTAGGCGTCGACGGCATCGGCCAGGCCGCGTGCTACGACTTCGGGCAACAGTTCGTCGCAGACAAGGTCGATGTAGTCGTCGGCTCTGCCCTTGTACTCGCTCGGGACCGTATGCGCGGCGAGCAGCGTCGTTCGCACAGTGATCCCCGACTGTTCGCCGAGCCTGCGAGCGACTTCGAGCATCTTGATCTCGGTGTCGACGTCGAGCCCGTAACCCGATTTGATCTCGATCGTCGCAACGCCTTCGGCCGCGAGCGCCTGCACGCGGGGCAGTGCAGCTGCAAACAGCTCGTCGGCCGACATCCTGCGCGTCGCGCGTACCGTCGACATGATGCCGCCTCCAGCCCTGGCAATGTCCTCGTAGCTCGCCCCTTCCAGGCGCTGTTCGAATTCCCCCGAGCGGTCACCGCCGAACACGAGGTGCGTATGGCAATCGATGAGTGCCGGTGTCAGCCATCGCCCTTCCAGCGATCGGGTCTCGGTTGCTGCGCCGTCCGGCAGTTCCTTCTGCGCGCCGATCCAGGCGATCTTGCCGTCGCTGATCGCCAGCGCGGCGTCGCGTATTTCGCCGTAACCCGGCGCTGCGGCAGCCATCGTGGCGATATGTGCGTCGGTCAGGAGCAGGTCCCAGTCGGCCATCAGGTGTCTCCGGAAATTGCATTCGAAATTACCATGTACTAGCCTGTATATACAACTTCGGGATAAGCGGATGACAGCGATTTTTGCGAGCAAGGCCTTGTTACATAAGGGCTGGAGCGACAACGTCCGGCTGACCGTGATGGACGGCCGCATCGGGGATATCGAAACCGGCGTGCAGCCTGCGACGGACGACTACCTGGCAGGCTGCGTCATTCCCGGTCTTTGCAACGCACACAGCCACGCGTTCCAGCGCGCACTGGCTGGCCACACGGAGCAACGCTCGCCCGCGGGCCGCGACAGTTTCAGGACCTGGCGGGAGCGCATGTACGAACTCGCGGGCAGCATCGACGCCGGGTCGCTGACTGCGATCGCGCGGCAGGCCTATTGCGAGATGGTCGCCAGCGGCTACACGTCGGTTGCCGAGTTTCATTACCTGCACCGCGATCCGAGAGATCCCGATAAGCAGGATGCGATGCTCGATGCCATCGTCGAGGCGGCCCGCGACAGCGGTATTCGCCTGACGTACGTGCCGGTCCTGTATGAGCGCAGCGGCTTCGACGACCCGAATCCAACAGCCGAGCAGAGCAATTTCGCGATGCGAGTCGACGAGTTCCTGGCACACTTCGAACGCGCGCGAGCACTGAGTGGTGATGCGCTCACCGTGGGCATCGGCGCCCACAGCCTGCGAGCTGTCAGCCGCGAATCGCTGGCAGAGATTGCGAGCGTCGCGTCCGCGAACGACGTGCCCATACACCTGCACATCGCCGAGCAACAGGGAGAGGTGGAGCAGTGCGTCGAGGCGTACGGACAGCGTCCCGTGCGGTGGCTGCTCGAGAATTTCGATGTCGGCAGCAATTGGTGCCTCGTGCACGCCACGCACATGGACGATGACGAGACCCGCGATCTCGCGGAATCCGGCGCCGTCGTCGCCTTGTGTCCGAGCACCGAGGCGAATCTCGGCGACGGCCTGTTTCCTTTGCACGACTACTTGAAGAGCAACGGCCGGATCGCCATCGGCTCGGACAGTCACGTCTCGATCAACCCGTTCGAGGAACTGCGGTGGCTCGAATACGGGCAGCGCCTCGCAACCCGATCGCGCAACGTCGCGTCGCTGCGCGAGAGCCACGTCGGCAGCGAGCTCTATTCCCGGGTGCTCGAGGGCGGCGCTGTGGCTTGTGGCCAGGCGATCATCGGGCTGCAGTGCGACGCGCCGGCCGATCTCGTGGTCCTCGCCGACGACGACCCGATGCTCGCGGGCCACGAAGACGATTCCCGCATGGACGCGCTCGTGTTCTCGGGTTACCCGCTGCCCGTCGAGCGCGTCATGGTCAATGGCGACTGGCACGTACTCGACGCGATGCACGTCGAACGGAATCGGGCGCGCTGGGAATACGCGGCGAAACTCAACGCGTTCCGGAGCGGGCCATGAATACGGGCAAACCGCGGTACCAGCAGCTCAAGGACCTGATTATCGGTCGCATCTCGTCAGGCGAACTCAAGCCCAGTGATCGTGTGCCATCGGAAAACGAGCTCGTGCAAGCGATGAGCGTGTCGCGCATGACGGCCAATCGCGCGCTGCGCGAACTCAACGACGAGGGTTACGTCGAGCGTATCGCGGGTCGCGGCACCTTCGTTTCCGATTTTCGATCGCAGTCGCACCTGCTCGAGGTCCACAACATCGCCGACGAGATCGGTCAGCGCGGACATACGCACGCGAGCAGGGTGTTAAGGCAGTCGCGGCAGCATGCACGCGGTGAGGTCGCCAAAGCGCTGCATGTCGAGCAGGGCACCGAAGTGTTTCACCTCTTGCTCGTGCATTTCGAGAATGGCGCGCCGATCCAGCTCGAAGATCGCCATGTCGTTGCGAGCTTTGCACCCGACTGTCTCGAACAGGACTTCGAGTGCGTGACGCCGAGCGCGTACCTGACGGCGGTCGCACCTCTGCAGGAAGCCGAGCAGGTTGTGCGAGCCGGCCTGCCCAACGCTGCCGTCAGGAAGCATCTCAATTTCGATGACGGCGAGGCCAGCCTCGTCGTCATCCGGCGCACGTGGTCAGCGGGACGCCCCGTGACTTTCGCGCGCCTGCATCACCCGGGCAATCGCTACGAACTGACCGGGCACTACACCCCACCCGGAACACCCCGATCGACATCGGCCGATGTCGTGCAGCTGGAGAACTTACGACAATGACCAGGACTATCAAGGCGCCCACGGGCACAGACCTGCAGGCCAGGAGCTGGCTGACCGAGGCGCCGCTGCGCATGCTCATGAACAATCTCGATCCGGAAGTGGCCGAGCGGCCGCAGGATCTCGTTGTCTACGGTGGCATCGGCAAGGCCGCGCGTAACTGGGAGTGCTTCGACGCGATCGTCGCGGCGCTGAAGGAACTCGGCGACGAGGAGACGCTACTCGTGCAGTCGGGCAAACCTGTGGGTGTTTTTCGCACGCACGCCGATGCGCCGCGCGTCCTGATCGCCAACTCGAATCTCGTCCCGGCCTGGGCCAACTGGGAGCATTTCCGCGAGCTGGATCGCAAGGGCCTCATGATGTACGGCCAGATGACGGCGGGCTCCTGGATCTACATCGGCAGCCAGGGCATTGTGCAGGGAACCTACGAGACCTTCGCCGAGATGGGCCGGCAGCATTACGACGGCGATCTCGCCGGCCGCTGGATCCTGACCGCGGGCCTCGGCGGCATGGGCGGCGCGCAGCCGCTTGCGGCGACGATGGCGGGCGCATCGATGCTCGCCGTCGAGTGCCAGGAAGACCGCATCAGGATGCGGCTCGATACGGGCTACCTCGACACCCGCGCGGACTCGCTCGACGAGGCGATGGCCATCATCGAGCGATCCGTCGCGGACCGGAAACCCGTCTCGGTCGGCCTGCTCGGCAACGCCGCGGAGATCCTGCCCGAGATGATCGAGCGCGGTATCCGCCCCGATGCCGTCACCGACCAGACGTCGGCGCACGATCCGGCGAACGGCTACCTGCCGATCGGCTGGACCGTCGAACAGTGGTTCGACCGACGCGAGAGCGACCCCGACGGTGTTGTGGCAGCCGCCGCGAAGTCCATGGCTGTGCACGTGCGCGCGATGCTCGAGTTCCAGGAGCAGGGGATACCGACCTTCGACTATGGCAACAACATCCGCCAGGTGGCGTTCGACGAAGGCGTCGAGAACGCTTTCGATTTCCCGGGCTTCGTGCCGGCCTACGTCAGGCCGCTGTTCTGCCGCGGCGTGGGCCCGTTCCGCTGGGCTGCGTTATCGGGTGACCCGCAAGACATCTACAAGACCGACGCGAAGGTCAAGGAGCTGATCCCCGACGATCCCCACCTGCACAACTGGCTCGACGCGGCCCGTGAACGCATCAATTTCCAGGGGCTTCCCGCGCGCATCTGCTGGGTCGGACTGGGACAGCGCCACAGGCTGGGACTCGCGTTCAACGAGATGGTGCAGAGCGGCGAGCTCAAGGCTCCGGTCGTGATCGGCCGCGACCATCTCGACAGCGGTTCGGTTGCGAGCCCGAACCGCGAGACGGAGTCGATGCAGGACGGCAGCGATGCGGTCTCGGACTGGGCGCTGCTCAACGCGTTGCTCAACACGGCCAGTGGCGCTACGTGGGTGTCGATCCACCACGGTGGCGGCGTAGGCATGGGTTACTCGCAGCATGCGGGGCTCGTTATCGTCTGCGATGGCAGCGCAGCAGCCGACAAGCGCATCGAGCGCGTGTTGTGGAACGATCCGGCGAGCGGCGTCATGCGGCATGCTGACGCCGGCTACGAGATCGCGATCGACTGTGCCCGCGAAAACGGCCTCAAGCTGCCGATGATCGACACGGGGAGCACCTGATGGAAATGATGATTGCGAACCAGCTCGTAACACTGGCCGACCTGCGTGGCGTATGGCGCGAAAGCGCCAGGATCACGATCGGCGATGATGCGCGGCGCCGCATTGCCGAATCGCAGGAGTTTATCGACGACGTGGTGGCGCACGGCGACCAGGTTTACGGCGTGAACACAGGCTTCGGGCAGCTTGCCCAGGTTCATATCAGCGGCGATGAGCTCGCGCATCTGCAGGACAACCTCGTGCGTTCGCATGCCGTGGGCGTGGGGGAAGACCTCGACGACGATGTCGTCCGGCTGACCATGGCCATGAAAGTCGTCGCATTGGCCGAGGGTTTCTCCGGCGTGCGACTCGAACTCGTCGAGACGCTGTGCGCACTGATCAACAACGACATCTACCCGCGCATTCCCGCACGTGGTTCGGTCGGTGCGTCCGGCGACCTCGCGCCGCTGGCGCACATGGCCGGCGCGCTGATTGGCATCGGCGAGGTCCGTGTCAACGGCAGCCTGGTGCCCGCAAAGACCGCGTTACAGGAAGCCGGCATAGAGCCTGTGCGACTCGCGCCCAAGGAAGGCCTCGCGCTGTTGAACGGCACCCAGGTATCGACGGCGCTGGCGCTGGCCGCCGTGTTCCGCACCGAGAACCTGCTCGCGGCCGCGCTGATGGCTGGCGCGATGTCGTCGGACGCCATCAAGGGCAGCGATACGCCATTCGACCGGCGCATCCAGACCGTGCGTGGCCATGGCGGACAGATCGCGGTCGCCGGCGTGCTTCGCGAACTCATGGCTGACAGCGAGATTCGCGCTTCGCATACCGAGTGTGATCGCGTGCAGGACCCGTATTCGGTGCGGTGCCAGCCGCAGGTGATGGGTGCGTGCCTGGACGTGCTGCGGCATGTTTGCTCCGTGCTCGAGACCGAGGCGAACGCCGTCACCGACAATCCACTCGTCTTCGCCGACTCGAAAGCCGTATTGTCGGGGGGCAACTTCCATGCCGAGCCGGTTGCGCTGGCCGCGGACTACCTCGCGCTCGCGATCGCCGAAATCGGCGCGCTGTCAGAGCGGCGCATCGCGTTGCTGATCGATTCTCACCTGAGCGGGCTGCCGCCGTTCCTCGTTAAGCACGAAGGGCTCAACAGCGGTTTCATGATGGCGCAGGTTACGGCCGCCGCCCTTGCGTCCGAGAACAAGTCGCATGCACACCCGGCCAGCGTCGACAGCCTGCCGACATCGGCAAACCAGGAAGACCATGTCAGCATGGCGACCTTTGCGGCGCGGCGACTGCATACGATGCTCGACAATGTTGCCGATATCGTCGCGATCGAATTGTTGGCCGCGACGCAGGGCATCGAGTTTCATCGTCCGCAGAAAAGCTCGATGGCGATCGAAGAGGTCGTCGATGCATTGCGTGCAATCTCCCCGTCATACGACGAAGACCGCTCGCTGTCATCGGATATCCGGCGGGTCGCCGCGACGATTGACGACGGCAATTACTGCAGCTACGCGGCGTCCGTGTTGCCGAGCCTCAGCGAATGATCGGCGTCTATAGTCATTACGAGGGTGATGTACCGCTGTTGATCAGCGTGCCTCATGACGGTGTTCATATCCCGGCCGACCTCGGCGCAAGGATGACGCCGGAGGGCCTTGCGGTACCCGATACCGACTGGCACGTCGCTGAGCTCTATGACTTTGCGCGCGATTTCGGTGCCTCGATGCTGGTCGCCAATTACTCGCGCTACGTCGTCGACCTGAATCGCTCGGCAAGCGATGACATCCTCTACCCGGGACAAGTCGCGACCGGACTCTGTCCCGAGCGGACTTTCGCAGGGCAGGGCCTCTATCTCGACAACGGCGTCGGCGACGCAGAGAAAGCGGCGCGCGTCGAGCAGTATTGGCGTCCCTACCACGAACAGCTCGAATCGATGCTGCAACGAATCCGGACTAAACACGGTTTTGCGCTTCTGTGGGATGCACACTCGATTCCGAGCATTGTGCCACGCCTGTTCGATGGCGAGCTGCCCGAGCTGAATATCGGCACGAACGATGGCGCGAGCTGTGACGCGGCACGCCAGGACGCCGTCGTGCGGGCAGCCGAGGGCAGCCCGTATTCCACCGCGGTCAACGGGCGTTTCAAGGGCGGCTACATCACGCGCCGTTACGGTGATCCCGATGCGGGCATACATGCCGTTCAACTCGAGATCGCGCAGCGTGCCTACATGGATGAGGCCAGCACCGTATTCGATGCCTCCAGGGCGGCTCGATTGAGAGAAACTGTACAGCGGATGCTGTCTGCATTCAGCGACTGTTAAGGCGTCGCATCCTACCCTGCGCCTAAGCTATTATTGCGACCAGTGCGGCGCCCGGCAGGGCGCCCGGTTCAAGGGAATTACGGTCATGATGAACTACAGCAGGAAATTGCGTCCTCTCATGTTGCTCGCGGCGATGTTCTGCGCCACGTCGGTTCTCGCCGCATCGGCGGATAAGCTCAACCGCGAATCGAACAAAGCGTTGCAGGTGTTCAGGGAAGACGTCGACGGTGCGGAGGTGTTCCTGAACCAGGCTGCCGGCTATCTCGTCTTCCCACGCGTGATCAAGGTCGGCATCGGCTTCGGCGGGGAAACGGGCGAGGGTGTGTTGCGCGTGGGTGGATCGACCGTCGCGTATTACCGGACCACGGCCGGATCATTCGGCCTGCAGCTGGGCGCGCAGGCGAAGTCGATTGTAATCGCGTTCATGACACGTGACGCGCTCAACAAGTTCCAGAACGCCAGCGGCTGGAAGGTAGGCGTCGACGGGTCGGTTGCCCTGATCGATATGGGAGCCGGCAAGACCATCGATACCAACAACATCAAGGACCCGGTCGTGGGTTTCATCTTCGGGTCCAAGGGACTGATGTACAACCTCACGCTCGAAGGTACTTATTTTTCCAAGCTCGACAAATCCTGATCGGGATCGCCGTCAATGCAGGAAATCATCGACAAGTCTCACGGATGGTTCCGCGACTGGTTCCGCAAGGTCTGGGAGATTCCCGACGGCGAGCCGGAAAAACCCAGGAAGAGCAGGAAAGACAGGAAAGGCCAGGAGGCCTGAGCCTAGTCGCCGGGCGCGTCGGTAAACGTCGCCAGGATCGTGCCATCCTCACCCAGCAGGCTCATGCCGGTTTTATCCGTCGCGAAGCTTTTTGTTTCCTGCACTGCCTGGAGAAAAGCAGTCTCGAGCTTCATGATCGCGTCCGGGCATGCCATTCGTGTGGCGCCCAGCGGCCCGACCTCGACTCCCGATTCCGTTTGCTGCAAAGAGCCGAAGAAACTGTTGCAGCCGGCGTGACCGCTGATGCTGCCGTCTATCTCGAAACGGATTCGCATGCCGCTGTCCTCAGGAAGCTCGACGCCGCGGACGCTGACTGGTCGCCAGTCGATTCCCGAGATCTCTGCGCCGCTGCTAGCTATTGAGGACACTCGTCCTTGCAGCACCACGAACGCGATCACGACGATTAGTAATGACACGATCAAGAGCAAAGTTTTCATCATTTAGCCTCTAGACGGGTTTGCCAAGGAAGCGATGCACCACAACGAGCACGATCGCGCCACTGGGCAGCAGGAGGAACCACGGCAACCCGAAGCCCGCCGGTAGCACGCCGATCAGGGCCGCCACGGCGCCGCCGAGCAATGCGTACGGGATCTGCGTGCGCACGTGATCCATATGATCACATCCGGTCGCGAGCGACGACAGCACAGTCGTATCCGAGATCGGCGAGCAATGGTCCGCCCATACGGCACCCGTGAGAACGCAGGCGATGCATGAATACAGGATGTGCATGTGCTCGGCATCGGCAATACCGTTGGTCTGCAGTACCGCCCAGCAGAGCGGAATCACGAGCGGCATGAGGATCGCCATGACGCCCCAGCTCGAGCCCGATGCAAATGCCGTCGCCGCGGCCAGCATGAATATCAGCGTGGGCAACGTGTAGGGCGAAAGCGATTCGCCGAGTATCGTAATCAGGTAGGGCGCCGTTTGCAGTATGCCGGCGACATCGGCCACAGCCCAGGCCATGACCAGCAGCACGAGACCGGTCAACATGAAGCGCGCTCCGGCGAGCCAGGATTCGACGGTTTCGTTCAGTGTCAGGATGCCCTGCCCGAGTGACAGCGCAACGGCCATGAAGCAGCCGAGCAACGACGCCCAGATCAGTACGCCGTAAGCATCGGCGCTGCCGATGATATCCGTCACGGTTTCGCCCTCGCCACTGATGAAGAGGCCGGCGATGACTGTCGTGATCATCGTCAGGATCGGCAGGACCGCATTGATCGCGCGGCATGGAATACCGCCCTTGTGATAAAAGTCCTCGCCCGACTTGTCGGACGACAGGTTGGCTTTCGGGCAAATGACCTCGCCCGAATGGCGCGCCCGCGTCTCGGCTTTGTACATGGGCCCGAAATCCTTGCCCGAGTAGACGATAAGGAACACGAAGAAAATAGCGAGGAACGGGTAGAAGCTGTAGGGGATCGAATTCAGGAACAGCACGTACGGTGTCTTGTCGATGCCGTCGAGCCCCTCTATCGCCGAGTCGATGAGTCCGACCTGGAAACCGATCCAGGTCGTTATCACGGCGATCGTCGACACGGGAGCGGCCGTGGAGTCGACGAGGTACGCAAGTTTTTCGCGGGATATGTGCAGCTTGTCGCTCATCGGGCGCGTCGCGTTGCCCACGATCATCGTGTTGGCATAGTCGTCGAAGAAAATTGTGAGGCCCAGCGTTGCAACGACGCCCTGACCACGACGCGGGCTGCTCGCGAAGGGCATGATGCGCTCAACGATGCCGACCATGCCGCCGTTGCGCGAGATAACGCCGACCATGCCGCCGATCAGGAACGTAAACACCATGATGGCCATGTGGTCCCGATCGATTGCCGTGTCGACGACGTAAATCGTCACGGCTTCGAAAAAGCCACGGAATGCGCCTGGCAGGGTCATGCCGTTGATGGCCCAGGCGCCGACGACCAGGCCCACGAACAATGCCGGTATGACCGAGCGCAACAGGAAGGCCAGCATAATCGCGATCAGCGGCGGCAGGATCGAGACCCAGCCCGGCACCACGGGCAGGTCGTTGCGCCAGAGTACTTCGCCATTCTGGACGAGTTCGAGCGTCGCCGTGCCTCTCTCGTTGACGCCAATACCGGCAGCGGTCAGGCGCTCTCCCAGGCTGGAGGCAACCTCGGTACCGTTGAGGATCAACTGTGAGGGGAGTCCCGGCTCCAGCCCGTCGGCCGCGACATCGAAGCCGACCTTGGTCAGCAGGACTTTTGGCGCGTCGACAGTGAGGTCGTCCGCGAGGGCCAGCGAAGAGAGGGCGAGTATCAACAGGCACGCAAAGATATGCGCGGCAGCGTTTCGACGAATCAGGACATACCCCTGGTTATTGTTGTTGCGAGCCAAGCCGGATCGCGGCCCATCATATCAGTTTGTTTCTGCGATCTTGCCCTGTTGCGCCGCGCGCGCCGCGAATTCTTCCTGCCAGCCCGAGCGATGCGATGCCGGAGAAATCTGCACGGCCGTGACTTTGTACTCGGGGCAGTCGGTCGCCCAGTCGCCGTACTCGGTTGTCACGACGTTGGCGCCGGTCTCCGGGTTGTGGAATGTCGTGTACACGACACCGGGTTTGACACGCGTCGTGATGGTTGCCCGCAGCGTGATGTCGCCCTTGCGGCTCGCAAGCGCCACGAGGTCGCCTTCCCGAATACCGCGCGTTTCGGCATCGTGCGGGTGCACCTCCAGCAGATCCTCGTCGTACCAGACGTTGTTCGCGGTGCGCCGTGTCTGTGCGCCCACGTTGTATTGCGAGAGGATGCGGCCGGTCGTCAGTAGCAGCGGGAACTTGCGGTTCGTACGTTCCTCAGTCGGCACGTAGTCGGTTTCGACGAACAGACCTTTCCCGCGCACGAACTGGTCGATATGCATGATGGGTGTGCCCATCGGCGCACTGTCGTTGCACGGCCACTGCACGCTTCCGACCTCGTCGAGGAACTGGAAGCTCACGTTCCTGAACGTCGGCGTGAGTTCCGCGATCTCGTCCATGATTTCGGCCGCGTTGTTGTAGTTCATCGGGTAGCCCATCGCCTGAGCGAGCTCCTGCGTGATGAGCCACTCGTCCTTGCCCTGTTGCGGCTCCATGACCTTGCGCACGCGGTTGATACGCCGCTCGGCATTGATGAACGTGCCATTCTTCTCCAGGAAGGACGTTCCTGGCAGGAACACATGCGCGAACTTGGCCGTTTCGTTGAGGAACAGGTCCTGCACGACGATGCATTCCATGCTCGAGAGTGCGGCTTCCACATGCGTGGTATCGGGATCCGACTGGGCAACGTCCTCGCCCTGGATATACATGCCTTTGAATGTGCCTGCGCAGGCCGCGTCGAACATGTTAGGGATTCTGAAGCCCGGTTCGGGATCGATCGTGACGCCCCAGTGCTGCTCGAATTCTGTACGGACGGCCTCGTCGGAGACGGGGCGATAGCCCGCCAGTTCATGCGGGAACGAGCCCATATCGCAGGAGCCCTGCACGTTGTTCTGGCCGCGCAGCGGATTGACGCCGACACCCGAGCGCCCGATGTTGCCCGTGGCCATGGCCAGGTTGGCCATGCCCATGACCATCGTCGAACCCTGGCTGTGCTCGGTAACGCCAAGGCCGTAGTAAATAGCGCCGTTACGCGCATTGCCGTACAAGCGGGCGGCCGCGCGGATAGTGTCGGCGTCGACGCCCGAAACCTCTGCCACTGCCTCTGGCGAGTTCTCGTCCTTGAGGATCATGGCTTTCCACGACTCCCACGAGTCCAGGTCGCAGCGCTCGCGCACGTAGGCCTCATCCGCAAGGCCCTCTTTGATGATGACGTGAGCCAGCGCGTTGATGATCGGAACGTTGGTGCCCGGAAGCAGGGGAAGATGCTGCGCGGCTTCAATATGCGGCGAGCGCACGAGCCCGATCTCTCGTGGATCAACCACGATGAGCTGTGCGCCCTCGCGCAGGCGACGTTTCATCTGCGATGCGAACACCGGGTGACCTTCGGTCGGGTTGGCGCCGATGACCATCATGACGTCGGCGTCCATGACGCTGTCGAACGGTTGCGTGCCGGCCGACGTGCCGAGCGTGGTCTTGAGGCCGTAACCGGTCGGCGAATGACAAACACGCGCACAGGTGTCGACGTTGTTATTACCCATCGCGGCCCGGACAAGCTTCTGTACGACGAAGACCTCTTCGTTGGTACAGCGCGACGAAGTGATGCCGCCGATGGACTTGCGGCCATGCTTCTCCTGGATTTCCCCGAAACGTTTCGCCGTATATCGAATCGCCTCGTCCCAGCTGACCGTGCGCCACGGATCGTCCGTATTGTCGCGGATCATCGGCTGCATGACACGATCACGGTGCGAGGCGTAGCCCCAGGCGAAGCGGCCCTTGACACAGCTGTGGCCGTGATTGGCCTGGCCATCCTTGTAAGGCGTCATACGCACCACCTGGTCACCCTTCATCTCGGCCTGGAACGAACAGCCGACGCCGCAATAGGCGCAGGTAGTGACGACGGCGTGATCGGGCTGGCCGTGATCGACGATGCTCTTCTCCATGAGCGTCGCGGTCGGGCAGGCCTGTACACAGGCACCGCAGGACACGCACTCGGAATCGAGGAAGTCCTCGTTCATCCCCGCCGAGACCCTGGACTCGAAGCCGCGGCCCTCGATCGTCAGCGCGAACGTGCCCTGCACCTCGTCGCAGGCGCGCACGCAGCGCGAGCAAACGATGCATTTGGAGCCATCAAACTGGAAGTAGGGGTTGCTGGTATCGACACCCGCGTCGAGATGGTTGTCGCCGTCGAAGCCGTAACGCACGTCGCGCAGGCCTACCGCGCCGGCCATGTCCTGTAATTCGCAGTCGCCATTGGCCGAGCAGGTCAGGCAGTCGAGCGGGTGATCGGAAATATAGAGTTCCATGACGTTGCGCCGGATCTTCGACAACGCATCCGTCTGTGTCCGGATCTTCATCCCGGCTTCGACGGGTGTCGTGCAGGACGCCGGGTAGCCCTTACGGCCCTCGACCTCGACGAGGCACAGGCGGCAGGAACCGAAAGGTTTGAGGCTATCGGTCGAGCACAGCTTCGGGACGTCCACGCCCGATTCGCGCGCAGCGCGCAGTATCGTCGTGCCGGCCTTGACGGTCGCCGGCAGCCCGTCGATTTCAATGCTGACGGTATCCCCGGCAGCGCTCGCAGGCGTGCCGAGGTCCGCTTGCCTTGTCTTGTTCATTACTTGCCTCCCGAAGACGCGAAGTCTTCAGCGAAGTGTCTGAGCACGCTGCGCACGGGATAGGGCGTCATACCGCCCATCGCGCACAGGGACGCATCCTCCATC
>Ga0209567_10001082_pt1 | contig 14361 bp, 10 predicted proteins | sample COG_12_FD_184756 | JGI IMG/M metagenome (GOLD analysis project Ga0209567, IMG submission 184756) | Pelagic marine sediment microbial communities from the LTER site Helgoland, North Sea, for post-phytoplankton bloom and carbon turnover... | ecosystem: Environmental > Aquatic > Marine > Neritic...
TTCCCTGACCGAATTTAGCAAGGAACTTTGCGGCGGGACCCACACCGCCAGAACCGGCAATATCGGTCTTTTCAAAATAGTCGCTGAATCCAGCATTGCCTCCGGCGTCAGACGAATTGAGGCCCTGACAGGAGAATCGGCGCTGGCTTGCATCCAGCAGACGGCGAGGGTGTTAAACGATACGGCCCATTTGCTCAAAGATAAACCCCGGGCCGTGCCGGCGCGGGTCAAAAAAATGCAGACCGATATTAAAGCCTTTGAAAAAGAAGTTGAACAGCTAAAAACCAGATTGGCGACCGAAGCCTCAGAAGCCTCTACGGAAGCCGTGCGGTCCATTGACGGCATTAAAGTAATGGCTCAAAAAGTCTCCGTGGACACTCCGGCAGCCCTTAGAAATCTGGCCGACCAGCTCAAAAATAAAATTCAATCCGGAATTATTGTTTTAGGCAGCACCGCCGGTTCCAAAGCCATGCTGATCGCCGTGGTAACCCAGGACCTGACCGGCCGTTATCACGCCGGCAATATTATCAAGCAGGTTGCCGCAGAGGTTGGCGGCCGTGGTGGCGGCAGGCCGGACATGGCCCAGGCCGGAGGGGATCAGCCCGAGAATCTGGATAAGGCGCTGGCCAAAGCGTATGAAATTATCGGGCAGGGGAAATAAAGATTTCGTTTAAAATTGATAAGCTTAGGAGAGTTGTCGATTATACCGGTTGTCATAAATATGTTCGGTTTGCTTGATTTATAAAAAGCAAAAAGATGGTGCGTAACAGTCTAAAATTATTATAAACATGACAACCGCTCTAACGCTTTGGAATGACGAATGTCGATTGACGAATGTCGAATGAAGGAATGCTGTCTTTTCTTTATGTAGTTAGAATTAAATCGACGGAGCGCAGCGACACTATCATTTGTCATTTGTCATTCGTTATTCCATCATTCCTGGCGCTGATTTCATGCTTGGCTGAATCGATTCCGTCCAGAATACGCTTCACCAGACCCATATGCCGGGGATCTTCCGACAGGTTCATAAATCCTTGCTGTCGTTTTTTGATATCATCGAGCAGGGTAAAATCCGATTCGTGGCCGATCCGTCCGATACCCCGGATCAAAATGCCCAGATGTTGCAGCAAACCGGTCATATGGGTGGGGCTTTCCTTGAGTAAAAAGATCTGGGAGGCAGGGTTGCCGTATACATTGAGGGCGCCCTGGATGACGGCCGTGGCCGTTTTGCCGCCAACAAGTGCAAGGAATATGTGGGCTTCTCTTTCCAGTGCCAGTAAAAATCGAATCGGCATTACTTTGAAATCCGATCCCTCCTGTTCAAATGACTGGATGAGCTTTTTGCGGATAGTGATGATTTTTTCGACAAAACGTTTTTGTTCCCCGTCAATTTTCCACGCCAGATAACGCGTCGCTCCTGGCTCCAGCCCTTTATTGACCATCAGCACTTCTTCCGGAGTGATTTCAATATCCATATTGATTTCTTTGTTGTAGGTCCGCAGAAACTGAATGGCCAGCATCAGAGCATTTCTGTCCGGAAAACTGACCTCACCGGGCTCAAGAATAAAGTCGGACACCAGGATCTTGATGGCCTGGGTGGGTTGTTTTATTTCTTTTATCAGCAATTGCAGTGAATTCAGGAATGGCAATCGATCGCTGCGGCGCGGAATCTCCCTGAGAAATTCCCACAGAATTTCAAATATCCTTTTGGGGTGAGCCGCAAATCCGGGCACATTTTTTTCAAAAAGGGCTTTCTGGAAATTGCCCTGGCCGTCAAAACAACCTTTGAATAATTGGGCGATTTCCTCGGCCTCCTGGATGGAGGTATCAAACGTCTTGGACAACTGCTCATAATCCTGGTCGGTAAACTGTCCATCCGCTCTTAAGGCCATCTTCATCTTTTTTCGGGCCGCGGAGCGATCTTTGGCGGCATCGATAATAGTTAAAAGATTGTCATCGGACTTTCCAATGACCTTCTCTTCATCTTCTTGCCAGATTTTAATTTCATCACCGTCAATGATTACATCGTCGAGAATAGCTGTTGGCAGCTGATTTATTCCGGTCTGAATTCGCTCAAGCACATTCTCCATAAACTCCCGGCCTTTATCATTGCGCTCCAGGGTCGATAAAAGATCGGTTACCAACTGAAGCCGCCCCTCGAGTCCTGAAAAATCGAGTTGATGATAATCGTCGCTGTAGATGGTTTTCATTACCTGCACAGCCCTCTCAGGAGAATCTCCATAGGCGTCCTTCACAAACCTGGCCATATTTGCCTTGAGCACAGCCGGGTCGATTTTGACAGGGGCGCCACCGGGACCGCCTCTGCCGGGTCCGCTTCCCCGGCCATCAGCCCCTCCGATCGCGCCTTTTTGGCTTCTAACTGCCTGGGGCGCCCGGTCGCTGTTCAACTCTATGGCCGGTCTGGCCAGTCTCCGGCGCAGGTTTTTAATGTTAAAAATGGTCTGATAAACGCTGGCAGATGTTTGGCCGGACCCCGCAAAATCCGGGCCTTTCATCAAAGCGGCGACCTTCTGAATCATTTCCTGAATGTTTTTAGGGCTCAAATCATTTATGGCGGCTAACTGGGTCAGGTTGGGGTCGGGCTGATGGGATTCGTTCAACACCGGCTTCAAAGAGAGGGGTTGGCCGTTTTTGACATACTCGATAATGGCATCGTCTTCCACTGCTTTTTTAAAACTGGAAATAATGCGCATGCATACCCGCATATTTTCCAAAGAGTCATCGGATGCATCCGGAATTTTTATAAAAATAGTATCAAGGCCCTGGGCTGAAAAGCCCTCAAATGATTGGATGATCCGTCCTTCGAAATGCTTGACCCGAATACCGATACGCTTGATCATGGCCGAGACGGCGGCGACATCCACCATAAGATCACCGAATCGAATAATAAAATCTGTTTTTTCAGACACTTTCGTTCCGGAGTTTCCTCGAAATTCTATACGTATCACTCCATCGTTGGGGGGCATTTGTTGGAGCTCGTGAAGAATTTTGACAAATTCCCTGCTGGAATCCTTATCTGTTTTGGCACCCTCCCAGTAATGGACGTCGCGAAAAGCGCCGTTAAGCTGATAAACCAGATCAACCAATCGCATGCGCCAGTGATCCAGCTGTTCTGAGGACTGAACAGAATTTCCTTTTGGTTGGACGGTTTGCCGGGATGACGTTGGTTCCCCCGAGGGGGAGCCGATGCCGCCTAACTGCTGAAGAAGAATGTCGGCCGAATCGCTCATTCAGACCTCGTATGGTTATTCAGGTGAAACAATGTCAAAACCTTATTATAAGTTTAAATAAATATGCCTTCAGTGTCAATCAGGAATAAGATTATCTCGAAATTATTTTTCCTATAACATATTGAATTTAAATATTTTTTATCCTTTGATGGGCATGCTGACAAAGGCTCTTAGCCCATCGATTCATAAATACGATCACGAATTTACTCACTCAGGACTAAGTGCTGAGTGAGCAATAGCCTTGAATCGGTTGTGCAAAATACGTCATAATAATTACGAATCGAAGCACTTAGCCTGAAGATTAGCCACCCCTCAAGACGTCGATCATGGTAAACATTTTGCCTTGAACCCCGGCTTGGACTTTTTCAGACAGGTAAAAGATTGCATCCACGGTTCCCCGAACGTAGACCTCGCGGCCGTTGACATTGTGGGTGAATTCAAATTTAACGGTCTGATCTTCTGAAACCAGCGAGTAGGTGTGCCATCCATGGCCGGACAGATATTCTTCCGGGATTGCCCAGAGCGTTTTTTGAACATCCGGGTCCCGCATCCGGATGATCTCATCGGCTGAAAAAGATACGCCCAGCCTGTTGAAATAACCGACCATGGCTTTGGCCGTGCCGCTGGTATCGGCCTTGCCCTGTTGATGGCTTTCTTTGATTGATAGAGAATAGCCCTTGAACAAGTCCGGGAAATTGTCGGCGGCATATCCCATCATAGCCTGGAAGCCGACAATTTGTTTGGCCATGTTGGGCGCAATCACAGCAGCAATGGAAGACGCTGCCACCGTTGTTTCAAGTCTCTGGCGGTCACCACCGGTGGTGCCCATTACAAAAGGCAACCCGTAACGGCAATAAAATTCAGCGTTGGGAATAACCGCTGACGGGTGGGTGTAATCCACACTCAGAAACTCGCCCAAGGATTGCTTTATTTGCTCTATTTGTGAATTTCTTTGATCCGCCTGGATCAGTCTCACAGGAATGCTGTCGATGATACATTCTGATTTTTGGATCTCCGGTCCGGTTAGCGAATAGGGTACCATTTCAAAGCGCCTGTCCGTTTTTAAGTATCCGGCAACTGACCGGGCTATATTTCCAGGCAACCCGTTAACCATTACCTTAATTGTGCTCATTGGATTCCTCCCGTGATTTTAGCAAATTCGATAATATTGTTTAATTTACTTGGCTACCTACACTAATATACCGGTCTTTTGCAGCTGATTATGGGCCTTCTCTACCATAGCCGTTAGTGCGGGAAATTCACCTTGACTGTGAGTATGGAGGGTTGATTTTAGGGTTCGCAATGCGGCTGGTATGTATTTTTCGAAATAGCGTTTGCCTTTCACCCTGCTCAGGAAGGAAAAAGCGCCAAGGACCTGAAGATTTCGGGTGAGGGTGCAATAATGATAGCAAAATCGAAATTCTTTCGGTTTCACCGCAGTTATATCCGACAGAGCGTCGACACTGTAATCCAGTAATTGATCTTGAACGGCGTCTGTCAATTCAACATAGGGATCGATCAGCAGGGAGGCCAGATCATACTGAATCGGACCTAAGCGACCCCCCTGGAAATCGATGAAGTAAACCTGATGGTTTTTAATCATTATGTTACGTGACTGCATATCCCGGTGCATAAAACCCGTGTTTGAATATTGAAGCGCTTTTTGGGCCAGTGATGCGAAGTCAGCTGCGAGGTCTTCAGATCGTGTCCGGAGTCCAAGATAACCCTTTAAAAACGCTTCCTGAAAATAGCGACATTCTTTTTCTACTATCAGCGGCTGATCATAGTGGGCAGTTTGATAGGTCCAGGCCGGATCAAATTTGTCTGCCCCACGCAGCGATAACTTTATGAGTTGGTCAATGACGGATTTATAAAGGCGGCAAAGGGATTCCGGATTGGGCGTTAAGCGCGCGGCCTGCTGCAGGTTGACATCGCCCAGATCATCTAAGAATACCAGGCCGCAAAAGGTGTCGAAAAAATAAATTTGGGGTACGGACACCCCCTGACGGTGAAGATGTTGCCCGATATGAACAAAGGCATCGACTTCAGATATCGAGCGCTTCTCACGAATGCCGTGATCTGCCATAATCAAGGACTGGTGTCCGGTTTTCAATCGGTACCATTGCCTTTCCGATCCATCTCCCTTAAGCTTTTTCTTTTCTATCCGCAGATCGGGAATATCTCCGAAAGCCTTTCTGAAAGCCCGGGGAGAGACTGTTGCATATGCCGTTTGCCGGTAATGTTGCGGTGTTCCGATATCCTGCCATTTTCCCATAGGCACAATATGGGCTTGCAGCTTTTGGTCATCTGCTATAATTTTTTTAAAGGCATCGATGCTGCTGAATGCCTTGTTTTTCGGTATATAGTCCAGCACCCGGGGTTCAAGAACCTGGATGCCGGTAAAGGTCAGCAGGCGTTCGGCCGGTTGTTGGGTAGTCTGCCCCCGGTCTTGAAACCCTTTAATCCATTTGTTTTTTTCTACAGCGACACTGTTAAAGACGGGATCATCACAAAGCACCAGGGTAGCCGGGGGATGCTGACGGCAATGGGTCCGGTAAACCTCTGATAAATCAATATCGACAACAATATCGGCATTGATGACCATAAAGGGCTGATGATCCCAGAAATCGGCCACATTTTTAATGGCGCCGCCCGTACCGAGGATTTGAGGCTCGTAACGGGTAGATACCGGCAAGCGGTAATTTCGGGCAGCGACGAATGCTTCGATCTCCTGATGCAAATGGTGGGTGTTAATGATAACCGCTTCGCAGCCAGCCCTTTGGAGGTTTTCAATGATAATATCCAGCAGGGGACGGCCGGCAATCGTGAACAGGGGTTTGGGCGTATGATTGGTATAGGGCCGCAAACGGGTACCGTATCCAGCCGCGAGGATGAGTGCTTTCATGGTTGCAGATATTTCAAGGCATTCTGTATAGCGACGGCATATGGTTCAATTTTTTCCGTGTCGTCGGATCCCTTTATTTTTCGGCTGGAGAACATTTCAATGGCATTTTGATAGGTAACTTTTGACAGGGCTTCTTTACGCTCGATCTCTTTGCGTTTATACATGCGATTGCCCCTTGCCGTAATTTTTTTTATCCGATCTTTGGGTTTGACCGCGTTTTGGGGATTTCGCATGTAGAAGTTGAGCGCGATCCAATATGATTCCAAATAGGTTTTAAGGAAAAAGGCGAATATCTTCAGTTTGCGAAAGCCGGTGGGAGTGACATCATAGGTGTCGGGCTGGGTTTGGTGGGGTATGACCATGCCTTCATCTATAAAGGCCTTGATGCTTTTGCGCACATAGAACTCTGAGGGGATATCAACATCATAGGCAAATTCATATTTAAAAAATTTCCGCCAGAATCCGTAGCCCGCGTGCAGATCGGATGCGGAAAACCGGAAACTGTCTCTTCCCAAAATAGCCATGGCGGTGTATGCCGCCGGGATAAAAAAAGCAATACAGGTATTTTTATAATATTCCAGATAAAGCCTTCGGCCCTCATTAATTAAATATTTTTTCTCGGTATCTTTTTCCTCATTGCCTTTGGAAAGCGGTTCGATGAACTTTCTTTGGGTATACGACATCACTACTTTTTCAAAGGCCCGTTGTTGATCGTAAACCAGGGTATCGGCCAGCTTAGCGTTCTGCGTCGCCAGGTAGTTCATATAAGTTGCAAGTACGTCGAACAGCTCACTGCTGGAAAATTTTTCTTTTGAAAAATTTAAAATAGCACCGGCGACCAGCCCATGGGAGGTTACGACCGTTACCCGATTGATGGCGTTTATCGTCTGGTAGCCTAATTTTCGAATGAAGGCATTTATTTCCTTGGATTTCATTTGCGTCAGCGTTTGACCCTGCTGACTCAACAGCTGGTTTACGGAAATGGGTTCATGAAACTGGATGTATATTTTGCCGTAGCGCTTTTTTAAAAATTTCCGTGCCCGGAATACCTGAATTATGTTTTCCGGTTCTTTCTGGCCGCCACCAAGTTCGTGCAGATAAGATTTTTCTTCGATGATTCGGTCATATCCGATATAAATCGGCACGATCAGCATGTCTTTGCAAGCGCCATTTTTATAGGCGTTCATGAGGATTGACAGCAATCCCAACTTGGGCATCAGCAGCTTGCCGGTGCGACTCCGACCGCCTTCAATGAATTGTTCAACGTTATAACCTTCTTCTAATAACTTATGGATGTATTCAGCAAAAACCTTTGAATAGAGCACTGCGCCACTGAAGGAGCGACGGAGGAAAAAGGCGCCGCCACTACGAAATAAAGGTCCCATGGGCCAGAAGGAAAGATTTTTTCCCGCCGCAATATGCGGCACCGGCAGGTTGTTGTGATAAAGGACATAATCCAAGATAAGATAATCAATATGGCTCTTATGGCTGGGAATCAAAACCAGAGGTCCCTTCAGGGACATATTTTTTACTCGATTGAGGACTTCATGATTGGTCGTAAATCCGTCAAACATTGTCCGGGTAATCCATCCGACAATAACCGATGCCACTTTTATGAAGGCCGGTTTATAATTGGCGGCAATTTCTTCGATATACGCAGCTGCCTTGCGCCGGACCTCGTGGATGGGGATATCACGGTTTTCAGCATAAGTTTCCATGAATCGCTGAAAGCGTTCAGTGGTTAAAATACTTTCTTTCAACTCTTCTCTTGATTTGCGGACAGGTCCCGTAGCGCTTTGGCGATGGGCGTTGAGCTGAACCAGCAGGTCGCGACGCAGCAGCAATGACTGATATTCTGTAGCTTGATTACGGGTCTCTACTGATTTCAGGTAGCGTTTCAGATTCAGTGGTTCAGATACCTCCACAAACACCCTGCCGCTGTTTTTAAACAGGGTGACCAGTCTTCTGATTTTACCCGGTTTGTCTTCGGGCCCGAAAAGGATGTCAATCAAGGTCGGGTTTTCGCGGCGGGCGGTTTTGCTGAAAAACATTAGCTGCGGAATGAGGTATATCGGTCGGTCAATGGTTTTTTGTATTTCGATCAGGTAGCGTATCGGATCGGTCTCCGCTTTTACAAAACGACGATGAAATATTTTTTTTCCGACCAGTGACAGGAAGCCGCACCGGCCGTTAATCAATTCCTGTTTAAGATATCCACGGTCATAAGGGTCCGGCAATGACTGATACCGCAATATGAAATCCAGTTTGGCCAAAAAAAATCTTAATAACTGTGATACCGGCTGCCAAATATAAACCTTGTAGTCAAAACCTAACTGAGGATACGGCAGATGCTCCTGGCGGTAGCGGTTATAGTAGAAGAGATACTCAAAAAAGCTTTTAAATTTGGTTACGTAAACAACAATGGCATTCTCTTCCAGCTGCTGAAGAATTTCAGTCTGCTGGTCGTCCACCGTGATCCCCGAGTAAAAAAGCTTAAGAAGCAGGTTGGAGAAGCCGCCGATTTTGTCCGGCAGCAGGCAGGGGTAATGATCATAGGAACTGCGCAAAAATTTATTGACCCAACGGCTGGACGGTCCGCTGTAGCGAGTCGGCGTTGCTTTTTCCTTTTTGGGCATAATGGTTATCCGTAAGGACTTTGAGAGAGCATCTAATAAAATATATAGAGAGAAAACGCTCTTTTAAAAATTAGCAGAATAGATTTTGGTTTGCAATATATTATTGGCTTGTGTTACTTACTGTGCTATGGTATTTTTCAGGCAATTGAACGCATATGAAAGGAGGTTGGTGTTATATGAAAACATTAATTGGCGGTGCAATCGCCGCATTGTTGGGGTTGATTGGGATTGTGGCTTGGTTTCCTCAATTCTTGACAGTTATTGCCGGTACCATCCCTGTGATGCTTTTACTTGGCGGTGCTCTGGCCATCTATTTAGGCATTGATGAGCTTAGAGATACCTGGAAACAGGAAGAGAGCCCAGAAGCAGAACCAGATGCTGCCGGCGATGAAGACGTAGAAAAATATAAGCGGGAAATATCCGAGCTTAAGGAGGAGATCGAAACCTTAAAAACTAAATAGAAATCTGTTGAAGATAAAGTAAGATGAGAGCCCTGCAAAACAAATTGCTGGGCTCTTCTGTTTGGTGCGCAAAATATGAACCCTACCTGGTGCCCTACCGTTTGGCCTTTTTGATGGCCAAGGTGGCCAGATAATCGGCCTTTTCATTTCCCGGGTGGCCGGAATGTCCTTTTACTTTTATAATTTTCAGATCTTTGAATCCGGTTATCTTTTTTTTAATAGAATCAATAAGTTGTCGGTTTTTTTTGGGCTTCCAGTTCAGCTCCAGCAATCCATAGGCATATTTGCTGTCGGTAAACAGTCTGACAGGGATATTCCTATTTTTTAGAGCCGCTAGCCCGGCATCGATGGCCTTAAGCTCAGCAATGTTGTTGGTGGCGTTGCCTATAAATTGAGATATTTCCTTTTCATGCTCCCCGTAACGCAATACCACACCGATTCCTGAAGGACCCGGATTTCCTGAAGACGCCCCGTCTGTGAATATGCATACTTTGCCCTTGTAAGCCGATTCGTCCCAGGGTTCCGAAGCGGTGGTGGGTTTATCGTTAGCGGATTTTTTATTGCGGTTTCCCCCTTTTACTTGTAATTTCGTTTTGGATGGAGGGGAGTCAATCGGGCTGACATTATTTTCTTTCACCCAGTACTCATAATCCTGCTTAAGCTGGTATTTGATCAATACCTTGCCGTTTTTGGTGACCGGTTTGCCCTGTGCATCAACGGCCACCCAGACCTTGTTTGTCTTAAACCACATGCGTTGCCAGTCGCCGGCCTCTATTTTCTGGTCACTGGTCACTGGTCTCTGGCTCCTTGTACCTCGACAGGTTGCTGGTTTCTGGCCCCTGGCGGCTAACCGTAGGTTCTTGTTCCGAGTTGTGCGTCACGTGTTGCGAGTTGCGGGTTGCGTGGTAAACGACAGAAAATCCAAAATCGAAGACTCTGTCCCCTGTTTATTTGTAAAGATGAAACTTCCGACTGATCTTTTTAAACTGGCTGAGCTCCTCCTGCCAGGAGGCTTCAATTTCATCAAGCGGCTCCAGTTTTTCAAGGCGGTTACGGATGCTGTGATCGCCGATAATCAGGTCGATGGGCATTCTTTCAAATTCATATTCGTAGGGAGGGGTTTTCCACTCAAACTGTTCACGATGATGTAAAATCACCGCCTGGAGCAGGTGCAGGGTGGTTATGTAGGGCTGATATCGCTGCGGGTCGGCGACATGGATTTGAAAACCATTGCAGGCTGTTTGTTGCCATTTATTCGATGCCGGTTCAAAAACGGCAGGCCTGAAGACCACCCCCGGTATATTTGCCTTCTCTAATGTACCAAGGATTTTTTGTACATCCATAAAAGGGGCGCCAACCAGCTCAAAGGGCTGGGTGGTGCCGCGTCCTTCCGACACATTGGTCCCTTCCCATAATACCTGTCCTGGGTATACCAGGGTCGACCCGGGGGTAGGGAGGTTGGGTGAGGGCGCAACCCAGGGCAGGCCGGTGTCCCCAAACAACATGTTTCGTGTCCAACCCCTCATGGGGATTACCTCCAGGTCACAGCCGATTTCAAAGTAATCGTTGAATAAACTACCAATCTCGCCGACTGTCAATCCATGCCGCATGGGGATCGGGTACCGGCCCACAAAGGAAACACAATCAGCTGCCAGGCAGTTGCCCTCGACGGTAATCCCATTAATCGGATTCGGGCGATCCAGAATAACAACCTTGATGTTAAATTTCCGGGCGGCTTCAAGACAGTATGAAAGGGTGTAGATAAACGTATATACCCGGGTGCCGACATCCTGCAGATCCACCAGCAAAACATCAATGGGCTCGAACATTCGGGCCTCCGGAATGCGGGTCTGACCATAAAGACTGAAGACCGGAATATGCAAAACCGGATCAATTATATCCTCTGATTCGATCATATTGTCCTGTTTCTCGGCAAAAAAGCCGTGCTGGGGAGAATACAGGGCTTTTAGTTGCTCCGGAAACGTTTGATCCACGAGCCGGCGGGTGTGGGTCAAGTGACGGTCCGTCGAAGCCGGATTACACAAAATGCCGATCCGCTCATTGGAAATCCAGGGACGGGGTTTGTTGATCAGGTTTTCAAGACCGGTTAGAACTTTTGTCATAACCAATATTCCATTTTTCCATCATTCCGTTGGATACCGAACGGCAAGTCCCACCCCTCCGGGGTGAAATTCAGGCCCGGCGCTCTCTACTAGAGTCCTTTATTTTTATTAGCATACTGACGATTGAATCGAAAGCAGAAAAAGGGTCAGCCTCATGGAATAACGCGGTGGTAGAGCACCCCTGGATACCATCGACATAATTGCACAAATCGAGACTGAATGAAATTACATCAGGCAAAGCCGCAAGGGCGCTAAGGTTTCTATATATTTCTTTGCGGTGGGTATTGGCGCGAGAGGTTACCGATTTTCGATAAAATATTGTGATTTAAAGATGATATGCGAAATTATTTCCATCCTTCATAGTAGCCCGAAAGGACTTGACATAAAATTAAATTCCCCTTAAATTACCAAATTCGTTTGCGCACCTGAAAAATTGTAGACACCCAAGCATTGTGGGTCTCAATATTCTTGACACGTCTCGGGTGCTGAAAAGGGCTAATTTGGAAATCAGTTTAAACGGAATAGTTGCCATCGTTGGAAATTTCGGCAGCGGCAAGACGGAAGTTGCCATAAATTTGGCGGTTAACCGTAAACGCTCTGGGTTGGACGTGCGCATTGCCGATCTGGATCTGGTAAATCCCTATTTTAGAACCCGGGAGGCCCGAAAAGCACTTGAGGCGCTCGGTATCAAGGTGGTTTTGCCCCCCCAGGAATATATGCAGGCCGATCTTCCAATTCTCAGCCCCACAATTGCCGGTATGATTCGACAGCCCGATGGTCTGACCCTGTTGGATGTTGGTGGGGATGATGCTGGAGCAAGGGTTCTGGCCGCCCTTGGTGATGCCTTTGCGGGTTTAGGTGTTCACATGCTACAGGTGGTGAATCCATTGCGTCCTCAGACGGCAACCGTTGAAGGATGCTTGAAAATAAAAGATGAAATTGAAACAGCGGCCAAATTGACCATTTCGGGGCTGATTGGCAATGCAAACCTGATTGACGAGACCGGCGTTCAGGAAATTTATGACGGCCATGATTTTCTTCAAAAATTGTCAGCTGCAAGCGGCCTGCCGCTGGAGTTTGTCACCGTCGCCCAGGAGTTGCTGGCGGCGATCGAAACTCAGCGATTTAGCTGTCCGGTTTTGTCCATCGCCCGGCAGCTAGTTCCACCGTGGAAGGCAGCCGGAGATTTTGGGGATTCAGTAACTTAAGAGTGTTTTGTGTATCCTGTGACCAAACAAAATTCACTCGTAAAAAGTCTGGTTTTCTTTCTTTTTACGAGATCGTCAATCTTCAATTCTAAGGGGAGTTTTTTTGAATGGCATACAAGCATTTAATTGATAAAGACCGTTGCAAAGGATGCGGGATATGCGTTGACGCATGCCCGAAAAATGTTCTGGAGATTTCAGACGGGCTCAATACCAAAGGCTATTTTCCGGCTTTCCAGGCACGTCCGGAAGATTGTATATTCTGCGCCATTTGTTGTACAATGTGTCCGGATGTGGCCATCGCGATCAGTGAGATCGAAGAAGAAAAGGCGGCACAATAATAAACGGAGGATGAAGATGAGTAAAGTTTTGATGAAAGGCAATGAGGCGATTGCCGAGGCTGCCATTCGGGCCGGATGCCTGAATTACTTTGCCTATCCCATTACACCCCAGACTGAAGTGGCTGAATATCTTTCCAAACGCCTGACGGAGGTTGACGGCGTTTTTTTGCAGGGTGAAAGTGAGGTGGCCGTCTCTTATATGATCTTTGGGGCATCAGCATGCGGAGAAAGAGTTTTTACGACTTCTTCCAGTCCGGGAGTCAGTCTGATGAGTGAAGGCATCAGTTATATTACGGCTGCCCAGTGCCCGACGGTATTTGTCAATATTATGCGGGGAGGGCCCGGCCTGGGTGGAATTCTTCCTTCCCAGGCGGACTATTTCCAGTCAACCAAAGGTGGTGGTCATGGTGATTATCGGCTGCTGGTCATGGCACCGGCCAGTGTCCAGGAAGCGGTTGAGATGGTGATGGAAGCTTTTCCCCTGGCAGAGAAATATCGCAATCCGGTGATGATTCTGGGCGACGGTTTAATCGGTCAGATGATGGAGCCGGTGGAATTTCCGGAGCACCTTAAAATAGAACCGTCGAACAAAAACGACTGGGCCACCAACGGAATGGACACCCGCAAAAGCAACCAACGCAATCTGGTGAAAACGCTCTATCTGAATCCCGAGGAGCTTAACGCGCATAACCTGATGCTGAAAGCCAAATACGAAAAAATGGAGCAGGATGAAACGCGTTTTGAGAACTATAACTGCGACGGGGAGTATAAGGCCTTGATCGTGAGCTATGGGACCATGAGCCGGGTTTGTCGCACAGCCATTGATCGGCTCAAGGAGGAAGGGATCGAGATTGCCATGCTCCGGCCGCAATTTCTGTTCCCGTTTCCTCGTAAAGCTATTTATGACGCCGCTCAAAAAGATAGTTGTCAAGCCGTTTTCAGTGTTGAAATGAGTATGGGTCAGATGATGGAGGACGTGGATCGCAGTATTGCCGGTCGGAGGCCTGTTCACTGGTATGGCAAATGCGGCGGTGAAGTTCCGACACCCGAGGAAGTCATAGAGGAAGTCAAAAAGGTTATTAATTTGTAACCAATAGGGAGTATAGACAATGGGAAAAACTTTTCAAAAACCGGAAGCCCTGGCTGACACGATTACGCACTACTGCCCGGGTTGTACCCATGGCATTGCGCATCGGCTGGTGGCTGAGGTGATCGACGAGCTCGGGATTCGGGGACGCACCGTAGGCATTGCGCCGGTTGGATGTGCCGTCCTGATGTACAACTATTTCACCTTTGACTTTCAGGAGGCTGCCCATGGTCGGGCACCCGCCATGGCAACCGGGATCAAGCGCGTTCGACCCGACCTGATGGTTTTCACTTATCAGGGCGACGGCGATTTGGCAAGTATCGGAATGGGCGAAATCGTGCATGCTGCCAAT
>Ga0209567_10001083_pt1 | contig 14344 bp, 10 predicted proteins | sample COG_12_FD_184756 | JGI IMG/M metagenome (GOLD analysis project Ga0209567, IMG submission 184756) | Pelagic marine sediment microbial communities from the LTER site Helgoland, North Sea, for post-phytoplankton bloom and carbon turnover... | ecosystem: Environmental > Aquatic > Marine > Neritic...
GGAAACCACCTGGTGCACGCCCTGCGGCGCAACATCGATCTCAACATCATCCTGTTCAACAACGAGATCTACGGCCTGACCAAGGGCCAGGTCTCTCCCACGTCGAAGCGCGGGACGCTGTCGCCCACCACGCCGAGGGGCTCGGTGGCGAATCCGATCAGCCCGGCCACCATGGCGCTCGGAGTGGGAGCCCGCTTCGTGGCTCGCTCCGTGGACATCAACCAGGCGCATCTGGTCGACGTACTCAAGCAGGCCCACGCCAACCGGGGCACATCGTTCGTGGAGATCTTCCAGAACTGCATCGTGTTCAACGACGCAACGTTCGCGGACTTCACCGACAAGACGGTGGCAAAGGAGAACCAGCTGCTCGTGGAGCATGGCGAGCCGCTGCTGTTCGGCGCTGAGCGGGACCGGGGTCTGCGCTTGGACCCGACGACCTGGACCCTGGAAGTAGTGCGGCCCGGGGAAGATGGAGTCACGCACGAGGACGTGCTGGTGCATGACGAGACCAACCGAATGCTGGCCACGTTGCTGGCTGCGCTCGAGCCCCCGGAATTCCCGATGGCGCTGGGAGTCCTGTACCGGGACCCGGCCGCCACTTTCGACCAGCAGGTGCTGGCCCAGGTCGAGCCCGAGTCAGAGGGTCGGGGCCTGGCAGACCTGCTGTACGGCGGACGGACCTGGCAAGTGGACGGCTGAACGGCGCGCATTCTGCCCGTTTCCCGGGCGAAAAATACCACTTCTCGCATGCGCTCCGAGGCGATGCCGGTCATCGTCCATTGCACGCACAAATCACCTGCCTCTGCATCTGCAGTTTCCATAGCACATTACGGCAATTGAGAACGTCCGCGCGACGCCTGCCAGACACTGGGGTCTACCGATTGCGCTCATTCCGGGGCCGATCGGGCTGCGAACCCTGGCCGACTCTGGCGAACCGGTTCGCGCGCGCGGGGCCGCTTCAGTGAGCGACTTCGGTCGCCGGTGTCAGATGCCGCCCCTTGCAGGCAGTTCTCTAACCAGGCAGGCGAGCATTGCGCTGCGACGACACAAGCCAGGCTCGGATCCTCATCGTCGATGACGAAGAGGCCAATATCAGGCTGATCCGCAAGGTTCTGGAGCGCAGTGACTTCTCGTGCATCACCTCCCATACCGACCCCCTTCAGGCCCTCCAGCAGTTCCAGACGACTGATCCTGACCTGGTGCTGCTCGATCTCAAGATGCCGGGCATGAGCGGATTCGATTTCATGGACGCCATCCGACCTCTTACTCCGGAGAGTGACTTCCTTCCGATCGTCGTCGTCTCCGGCGCCCAGGATCCCGACGTGCGTGATCGGGCTCTGGCCAGCGGCGCCCGTGACTTCGTAAACAAGCCATTTCGCCCGTCGGAGGTGGTACTCCGCATCCGTAACATGCTCGAGATCCGCTTCCTGCACTGTCAACTGCGCCAGCACGCCGAAGTGCTCGAAGATCGCGTCAGAGAGCGCACGAAAGAACTGGCGCAGGCCCAGATGGAGATCCTGGATCGGTTGGCAACCACTGCCGAATACCGGGATGACTGCACCGGTCAGCATGCGAGGCGAGTGGGGGAGCTCGCGGCGCGCCTGGCGGAAGCCATGGGGCAATCAGCGGCCTTGGTCGATCTCCTGCGGCAGGCCGCGCCCCTGCATGATCTGGGAAAGGTCGCAATCCCAGACGCGATACTGCTGAAGCCCGGTCCCCTCTCCGAGCCCGAGTACTCGCTGATGCGCAGCCACACGGACATCGGCGGCGGCATCCTCGCGGGAAGCCAGTTTCCCCTTCTGGAGATGGCTCGGGACATCGCCGAGCACCACCACGAACAGTGGAACGGATCCGGATACAAGGGATTGCGCGGAGAAGAAATACCGTTGACGAGCCGCATCGTCGCGGTAGCGGACGCCTTTGACTGCATGGTCCATGAACGTTCCTACAAGCTACCGGCCACCCTCGAGCGGGCGGCGGAGGAGATCGTCGCGCAGCGCGGCGGCCAATTCGACCCGCAGGTCGTCGATGCCTTCATCGAGCTGGTCAACGCGGGACGAGTTCAGGATCTGCTTGCAAAGGGTCGGTCAAATACCGAAGCGGGCCGTTTGGCTCAACTCGCCGAGCTCGCCGCCGCCACCGGAACGTGTGTTTCCTCGAAGACCGCGAACGCCAGAGAGGTCGAAGAGCGGTCTCGAGGATCGGGGTCGAAGTCCGACGTGAGGATCGCGTAGCCGCGAAAGACTCAATAGGGAGCAGAATGATGTTGAACCGCAATATGATCGCAGTCGTGCTGGCCTTCTCGATCGGGGTCGTCCTTGGGCCCCGGTTGGCCGAGGCCCAGGAAGCGGAATCCGAAGACGTCTTCGGCCTCACTGCACTCGATTCCTTGCTCAACATCCCGGTCAGCTCCGCGTCCAAGTACGAGCAGGCGCAGGAGGAGGCACCGGCATCCATCTCGATCCTCACCAGTGAGGATTTCGAGCGTTACGGCTGGCGCACCCTGTCGGAAGCTCTGTCGAGCCTGCCAGGGTTCTACTCGACGTACGACCGGTCGTACGAATTCGTCGGCGCGCGCGGATTCAGCCGCCCATCGGACTACAACAACCGGTTCCTGCTGCTGATCGACGGCCACAGGTACAACGACAATTTCTACGATGCCGCAGCGACCGGGACGGATCTTGTCATCGGTCTGGAGTCTGTCGACCGGATCGAGGTTGTTCGTGGACCTGGCTCTGTGGTATACGGGAACAGCGCCATGTTCGGCGTCATCAACGTGATACCGCGAGCCGGCTCCACGATACAGGGGGCCACTGTCGTCGCCAACGGGGGCAGCTACGGGACTGCCAGCGGATCGGTTGTCGGTGGCAGTCAGTTGGGCCAAGACGCCGAGTTCATGATCTCCGCGACCTTCGCAGACGTGGACGGACAGGATCTGTATTATCCGGAGTTCGATGATCCGGGGAGCAACTTCGGCATGGCCGAGGGCATCGATTACGACCGTCGTTTCGGCTTCTTCGGCACGTTCCGCTGGTCCGACCTGACATTCCACGGAAGCGTAGGACGGAGGACGAAAGCGGTTCCGACGGCTCCTTGGGAGACCCTGTTCAACACGGAGATGGAGTCCACGGACGAACGCTGGTGGGCCGAGTTGCGATACGACCGTGACTTGAGTGCGAAGACGGGGATCACGGTCTTGGGTTCTGCCGACTACTACGGCTTCGAGGGGGATTATCCGTACGAGGATGGGATGGAGTTCGACCAGAACCGGAGCAACTGGTTCGGCGCAGAGGCGAGGTTTCGATGGGACCCCGTGGCGATCAACCGGTTGGAGGTCGGCGCGGAATATCGCTACAGCACCCGGGCGTACTACGCCGCCGGTTCAGCCGACGAGATATGGACCGAGTTTGACAACGACTTCTCCATCGCCTCCCTGTACGTGAACAATGCGGTGCAGTTGACGCGAACTCTGGCCCTGACTCTCGGCCTCAGGGGGGATTACTACTCCACCACCCAAGGCACGCTCACGCCTCGCGCGGCAGCCGTGTACCATCCTGCTGACCACACCTCCCTCAAGCTTCTTTACGGGCAAGCATATCGGGCGCCCAACCAGAACGAGTTCTACTACGAAGAGCCCGACTTCTGGGCCACCAATCCCGACATTCGACCGGAAACGATCCGTACACTCGAGTTCGTGTGGCAGCAGCAATTGGGGAAGGTGGTGACGGGCTCCGCTTCGCTCTTCCGCTACGAAGTCGACGATCTCATCGACACCGTCGAAGACGAAGAGGGTGTGGGGATGTACGACAACCTGGAGTCGGTGGACGCCAATGGCTTCGAAGTTGATCTGACAGCCAGGGCAAGTTCCGGTCTGTCGGCGTTCGGGAATTACACGTTCCAGAAGGCAACGGGCACGGATGATGTCGAGCTGACGAATTCTCCGGCTCACCTCGTCCGCATGGGAGTCTCGGTACCCGTGGCGAAGCGCACATTCCTCAGCGCGGAGGCCAGGTACGAGAGCCCCCGGTTGACCGTCGAGGATACCCGCACCGACGACTTCACCGTCGTCAATCTGACGCTGTTCACTCGTGAGCTCCCGGGCGTGCTCAAGGGCTCTCTGTCGGTGAGGAACGTGTTCGACACGGACTACGCGAATCCAGGCGGCTGGGAGCACACGCAGGCGTCGATCGCTCAGAATGGGCGTCATTTCCTGATCATGCTTGGTGCGGAGTTCTAGGCTGCGACTCGGCGTTGAGAAGACACGGCATTCACTCTGTGCGAAATGAAGGTCGACATGAGGTCGACAAGTCATAAATTCGTTCGCATTCGTCTTATCGCGGGGTTCACCTGCCTCGTCGCGGCTGCTCTATGCCCGACGCGCGCACCGGCCCAAGAGATGGCGCTTCCGGTCTCCGTTCAGATCCCCGTGTTTACGAAAATGCTGGCGTTCGATCGGGATCTTCCGTCTCGCGCCGGGGATGAGATCGTGATTGGGATCCTGCATCAGGGCGGCTACCGCGCCTCTCGGCTCGCGGCGGAAGAGGTCAGGCGGGCGCTCAACGGTACGCACCTGCGGTCGATCGCTGGAATCCCTCTGCGCTACGTGAGTCTGGATTACAGCCTCACGCGCAGTCTGGGCATGTCTCTTTCCGACCTTGGCATCGACGTTCTCTACGTAGCCCCGCTGCGGGCCGTCGACATCGACGAGATCACGACGGTTACCAGGGCACGAGGCGTTCTCACCTGCACCGGAGTCGCCGACTACGTCGACCTCGGTGTGGCGATCGGCCTTTCTGTCCGGAGAGACCGCCCACTGATCCTGGTGAATCTCCCCGCCGCCCAGGCGGAGGGTGCCGACTTCAGCTCGGAACTGCTCAAGCTGGCCGAGGTCATCGACCTCGAGACGGGAAGATCGTGATGTCTGCACTCTCGCAAGAACCGGGTCGCCTCAGGCGGCGATTGGACCTGCGGACCATTCGCGGGAAACTCCTCGCGCTCTTCGCGCTGGTCATCGGAGCGATCTCGCTCTTCGTCTTCGCCTACTTCCCTTCGGTGATCCGCTCCTGGGCCGAGGATGGGCTGCGCGAGAAGTCCGTGGCACTCGGCAAGCTGGCGGCGGGAAGCCTCGAGTCGGCCGTCGTGTTCGACGACCGTGAGGCGATGCAGGCCACCCTGGCTCGATTCAGTCGGGCCGAGGACGTAGTCCGAGCCGCGGTCATCGTAGACGGAAACGTGAAAGCCCTATGGATCCGATCTACAGACCCGGCCTCCTCGACCAATCTTGTCGTCCCTGCCGATTCAGAGCTGATGATCTCAGAGACGCGGATTCGATTTCAGGGAAACGACCTCGGCGTGCTTCGGCTATCGCTGTCGCTGCATGCTCTGCGGGCATCGGTGGCCCGGGCCAGACTCAGTGTGGCCCTTGTCTCCCTCTTGATCTTTGTGTTGGGCGGCCTCGCAGTCGTCTTCATCAGCTCTCTCGTCACCGGCCCGCTGCGACGCATCCTGAAGACGGCGGACCTGATCGCAAGCGGAGAGGTGACGGAGCGAGCGCCGATAGAAACGGCGGACGAGGTTGGCCGTCTGGCCGTGTCCTTCAACCGAATGGTCGACCGGCTCGAGACTGCTCATGGGGAGGTCGAGGCGTCGTATGATCAACTGACGCAGATCATGGATCATCTGCCGGCCGAGGTGGCGCTGTTTGACCGGGATTACCGATACCAATACGTGAACCCGGCCGGAATTTCAGACCAGGCGCAACGCGACTGGGTTATGGGCAAGACCACCGTTGAATACTGCCGGCGCCGAGGCGTCGATCCGTCGTACGGCACCGAGACCGAGCGGCACATGGATGACTGCGTCGCGGCAAGGCGTACGATTCGCTTCGATCAAACTGTGATCTTGCCGGATGGTCAGAAGAGACACTTCATCCGTCTCCTTGTACCGATGGCCTCGAGCGGGGGCGAGATCAACCAGATTCTCGGCTACGGCGTGGACATAACCGAGAGGGTGCTCGCCAAGGAGACGTTGCGCGCGACTGAGGAGAGACTGGTCCAGGCCCAACGGATGGAGTCCATCGGACAGCTGGCGGGAGGGGTCGCGCATGACTTCAACAATCTGCTCACGGCGATCACGGGGCACTCGGAGCTGCTGCTCGTCGATCTACCCGAGGACAGCCAGCTGCGTGAGGACGCGATCGAAATCCGCGACGCTGCGGATCGGGCCGCGAGTCTTACGAAGCAGCTACTGGCCTTCAGTCGCAAACAGGTCCTGCAGCTCCAAGTGCTGGACGTGAACGACCGGATTCGAGCGATCGAGACGATACTCCGTTCGCTGATGGGTGAGCACATAGAACTGGACATGAAGCTGGGAGCGACGGAGCCCGTCGAAGCGGATCCAGCTCAGTTCGAGCAGGCAATCCTGAACTTGGCCGTTAACGCACACGACGCGATGCCTACCGGAGGCCGCCTGACGATAGCCACGGAGACCGTTGTCGTGAGCGACGACCCCGATCTCACTTCCGGTAAATACACTCGACTCGTGGTCTCCGACACGGGTATCGGCATGGATGAAGAGACTCGTGAACGGATATTCGAACCGTTCTTCACGACCAAGGATGTCGATAAGGGAACGGGTCTGGGGCTGTCTACCGTATATGGTATCCTCAAGCAAAGCAGTGGCTCTGTCAGGTGCTACAGCGAGGTCGGTGTCGGGACCACCTTCAAGCTCTATCTGCCGTCGACGAAGAATCGGCAATCCGTGCAGGTAGACGAGGAGCCGGAGCGAGAGACCATGAGTGGGATGGAGACGGTCCTTGTAACCGAGGACCAGGAGAATGTCCGGAGACTGGCCGTCACGGTTCTCTCTCGTCTCGGCTACACAGTGCTCACCGCCGACGGACCGGTGGAAGCGCTAAACATCGCCGGGGCATACGAGGGTCGTATCGACCTGTTGCTGACCGACGTCGTGATGCCAGGGATGAATGGCCCCGAAGTCGCGGAGCAGGTCACTGCCGTTCGTCCGGATATAGCCGTGATATACATGTCCGGCTACACCGATGACATTCTCGATCGGCACGGTGTGAAGGTGACGAAGACCAACTACCTGGAGAAGCCCTTCACTCCCTTGGTGCTCTCGGAGGTCGTTCGTAGATGCTTGGATACGCAGGCCGCGGCGGTAACGAAGACGGCGACCGCCACCACCACGTGACTTCGCGCACTTGCGGACGTGGCTGAATTCCCAGGCTTGCCCTTCCCCGGCAGCCCTTGATAAGCCTCAGACCAGGTCCACCACCATCTTCACGAGAATCGCAACGATCGCGCTCGGAGCGACGAAGCGGATCAGGAATCCCCACGTCCGCCCGAGCGGGAACTCGCCGTCGTTCTCCCGCACCTCTTCACCAGCAGCCTTCACACCCCACACCCACCCGACGAACAGGCTGATCAGCAGGGCTCCGATGACGAGCGAGTACTGGCCGAACAGCATGAACAGGAAGCTCAGGAAGTCCATCCCGATTCCGGGGAGGTTCGTGAGCCAGGACACGGCGCCGTTGGCCAGGGCACTTGGAATCCCGAGCACGAACGCGATGGCGCCCAGGCTGATGGCGGCCTTGCGGCGCGACATGCCTCGTTCGTCCACGGCCCACGAAGTAACGACCTCCAGGAGAGACACGCTCGACGTAAGGGCCGCGATGCCCAGCAACATGAAGAAGCCGGTCCCGAAGATCACGCCTCCGTACGGCGCGGGCGGGATCGACGACAGGAGCGACGTCAGGACGACGAACACCATTCCCGGTCCACCGGCTCCGGGCTCGAGGCCGGCGTGGAACAGGGTGGGGAAGATGATCAGTCCCGCCAGGATCGCGATGGTCGTGTCCGCAAACGTGACCCAGGCGGCCGACGACACGAGGTCGTCGCGCTTCGAGACGTAGGACCCGTAGGTGATCATGGCTCCCATGCCGAGGCTCAGGCTGAAGAACGCCTGGCCGATGGCCGATAGCACGACGGCACCGGTAACCTTGCTGAAGTCCGGCTTCAGATAGAAGGCGAGACCTGCTTCCGCTCCCGACAGCGTAACCGCGCGAATCGCCAGCAGAACGAGGAGGGCGAACAGCACCGGCATCAGGATCTTCGTCCAGCGCTCGATCCCGTCACGGACCCCGCCCAGCACCACGTAGATCGTGATGATGATGAACAGGAGGTGCCAGGTGATCGCCGGTACGGCGCTGCCGGCCAGCTGGTCGAAAATCGCCTCCGTGTCCACCCCCGGCTGGAACGTCCCGGTAAGCGTCTTGAAGATGTAGGAGAGGGTCCAGCCGGCGATCACCGAGTAGAAGCTGAGGATGACGATACCGGTCAGTACGCCCAGTCCTCCGACCACCACCCACATGCTGTGCGGTGCGAGGGCCTTGAAGGCGCCCACAGGGTTCCTCTGTGTACGACGTCCGACGATCAATTCCGCGAGCATCACGGGCGCGCCGATCAACGCCACGGCCGCCAGGTAGATCAGGAGGAAGGCCGCGCCACCGTTCTGGCCCGCCACCGTGGGAAAACCCCAGATGTTACCCAGTCCGACCGCGCTTCCCGCCGCTGCGAGCACGAACGCGGCCTTGGAGCCCCACGTATCGCGCGGTCGTCCGGTGCTCGGATCCATGGGCCGGATACCTCCGTGATTCAGGAAACTTCTACTGCCTCGCGATCGCCGGGCGCGGTCTCAGTCCCTACCGTGGCGGTCGGGGACGATAAGGCGGCCGCAGCGGAAAGAAAAGCGAGCCCCGGGATTGCGAATGTTCGCGAAATGAGGAACTTTGCCGGGACCTGAGACCCATTCACCGCGGTTCGGAGAACAACGATGACGCAGCCGGTGGAGAGAAAGAAGCTGGAGGGCATCTTCCTCATCGGCCTCGCTCTTCTCATCACGGTCATCTTCTACCACATGATCTCCGGCTTCATCGTGACCGTATTCCTGGCCGCGGTATTCAGCGGGATGATGCACGGGTTCTACCAGCGGTTGGGTCGCCGACTGGGGGGGAGGAAGGCGACCGCCGCGGCCCTGACGGTGATGTTCTTCGTCATCGTGCTCATCGTCCCACTGTCCGCTTTCCTCGGGGTTGTCGTGTCTCAGGCCGTGGAAGTCACCGCGGCTGTCGGTCCATGGGTGGAGCGGGAGATGTCGCAGCCGCACGAGCTGGACGGGCTGATGCAGCGACTGCCGTTCTGGGAGACCATTCAGCCTTACCAGGACTTGATCTCCACCAAGGCCGCGGAGTTCGCGGGCCGGCTGGGCACGTTCCTGGTAGGCTCGGTCGCAGCGGCGAGTCGCGGGACTGCGCTGTTCTTCTTCCACCTGTTCGTGATGCTGTATGCCATGTTCTTCTTCCTGCTGAACGGGAAGGCATACCTGGCGCGCGTCCTCTACTACATTCCGCTCGATCCGGCTGCGGAGAACCGGCTGGTGGCGAAGTTCGTGTCTGTCGCTCGGGCGACGATCAAGGGTACTCTCGTGATCGGCCTCGTCCAGGGAGGCTTGGCGGGACTGGCGTTCTGGGTCGCGGGGATCAAGGGGTGGGCCTTCTGGTCCGTGGTGATGATGATCCTGTCCATCATTCCGGGCGTCGGGACGGCACTCATCTGGGTGCCGGCCGTGATCTACCTGTTTGCTGTCGGGGCCGGGGGAAAAGCGATCGCGCTGGGACTGTGGTGCGCCATCGTGGTCGGTCTGGTCGACAACGTCCTCCGACCGTGGCTGGTGGGGCGCGACACGCAGATGTCGGATCTTCTCGTTCTACTCAGCACGCTGGGCGGGCTCGTCGCTTTCGGAGCCGCCGGAATCATCATCGGACCGATCGTCGCTGCCCTGTGGGTCACCGTGTGGGAAATCTACGGGGAGACATTTGCGGAGTACCTTCCGCGAGTGGAAATGCCCGTAACCGATACGGTAGCGAATCTGTCGGTGGTCGTGCCGCCCGGCGCGGACTCGAGCCCGATCAGGAGGCACCCCGAGCCCGCTCCGGCCCCCTATGAAGAGACGAAGGAGGATTCCGAGGATCCGCCGGCCGGCCCTTCCGGCGGAAGCGCCTGATGTCCCGACGTGGCGGGAGAGCGGCGACGACAACGGACCTCGCAAAGGTCTCGCTGGAGCGCGACGGCGACCGGCTCGTGGTCGGTCTGAAGGGGACCTGGCAGATATCCGCTCACCTCCCGGGTACCACGGCGATCGAAGCGGCACTCGATGACTCTCCGGCGCCTGGGGAGATCCAATTCGAGTCTGCGGCGATCGAGGGTTGGGACAGCAGCGTCCTGACGTTCCTCATGGGAGTCGAGGACGCCGCCGAGGACCGGAGCATCCGAGTGGATCGAGCCGGGCTCCCGGACGGCGTGCGGCGGCTCGTTCAGCTGGCGCGGACTGTTCCCGAGCGGGGCACCCGCGCTGAGGAGCCCCGGAAGTCGCTCCTGGCCCGGCTGGGGGGCTTGGGGCTCGGGGCATACGACGGAGCGCGCGACGAGCTGCGTTTCCTCGGAGAGGCGAGCGAGGCATTCGGCCGGTTCCTTAGAGGCAAGGCCAGCTACCGGAAGTCCGACCTCAGGCTACTGATTCAGCAGGCGGGCGCTGACGCGATAGGAATCGCCTCCCTGGTGAGCCTCCTGTTCGGGCTCATCCTCGCCTTCGTCGGCGCCGTCCAGCTGCAGCAATTCGGCGCCAGTATCTACGTCGCGGATCTCGTGGGCGTCGGGATGGTGCGGGACATGGCCGCGTTCATGACCGCGATCATCGTGGCCGGCCGGAGCGGAGCAGCATACGCGGCCCAGATCGGCACGATGAAGGTGACCGAAGAGATCGACGCCCTGCGCACGACCGGCATCTCCCCGATGGAGTTTCTCGTCGTTCCACGCATCGTGGCTCTCGTCCTCATGATGCCGCTGCTCACCATATATGCGGACTTCATGGGGATCCTCGGCGGATACCTCGTGGGCACGGGCCTCCTCGACATTTCGCCCCGCGCGTACATCCAGCAGACCACCGGCGCGGTCAACATGACGCACTTCATCCCGGGTGTGATCAAAGGCACGGTGTACGGGTTGCTGGTGGCCCTCGCCGGATGCAAGCAGGGGATGGACGCTGGGAGCAGTGCCTCCGCGGTTGGCGACGCGGCGACGAAGGCCGTCGTCAACGGGGTGGTCGCGATCATCGTCGCCTGTGGCCTGGCCCAGGTGATCTCCTGGGTGTTCGGGATATGAGCCGATGAGCGATGCGATCGCGGCCGCCGCGCCCCCGACCGACCAGATTTCCGTGCGCGACCTGACCATGGCCTACGGGGACTTCGTCGTGATGCGCGACCTCAGCTTCGATGTGTCGCCGGGCGAGGTGTTCGTGATCATGGGGGGCAGCGGGTGTGGGAAGAGCACCTTGATGCGCCACTTGCTGGGAATGATCGAACCCGCGCAGGGGGAGATCTTCTACCATGGAGAGAGCTTCACGCAGGCCCCGCTGGAGGTGCGCGATACGAATTTGCGCCGGTTCGGGGTGCTGTTCCAGGGTGGGGCACTGTGGAGCTCGATGACGCTGGCCGAGAACATCAGCCTTCCGCTCGAGGAGTACACCGAGCTGGAGCCGTCCGACACCCGGAACGTGGCTTCGCTCAAGCTGGCCCTCGTGGGTCTGCGGGGGTTCGAGGACTACTATCCTTCAGAGATCAGCGGTGGGATGCGCAAGAGGGCCGGACTCGCCCGCGCCATGGCCCTGGATCCAGAGATCCTGTTCGTCGACGAGCCATCGGCCGGCCTCGATCCAATCAGCTCGCGTCTCCTGGACGATCTGATCCTGGAGCTGCGCGACAGCCTGGGGACCACGTTCGTCGTCGTGACACACGAGCTGGCGAGCATATTCGCGATCGCTACCAAGGCCATATTCCTGGATACCTCGACCCGGACGGCGACCGCCGTCGGACATCCGGTCGAGCTCCGGGACCACTCGGAGGACCCCGCGGTGCGGGCATTTCTCCGCCGGGGAGAGCAAGAGCATGAGTAGAAGAGCGAACCCCACGATGGTAGGTGGGTTCATCCTTGGAGGTGTCGCCCTGGCGATCGGCGCGATCATTACGTTCGGCAGCGGCAAGCTGTTCCGGGATACCGTCGAGTACATCTCGTGGTTCGAGGGCTCGGTGAACGGCCTCAACCCGGGGGCGCCCGTCAAGTTCATGGGCGTCACCATAGGGCAGGTGACGGCCATCCGGCTCAGGGCGGGCCCCGAAGGCGGTATGCTCGACACGGCCGAGGAGTTCGAAGACTGGGAGGCGAACTTGCGGATTCCGGTGTTCTACGAGCTGGACCGGAGCCTGCTCCGCAAAGAGGGCTCCGTGGCTGACGTGGGCGACCCGGTGGTCGCGCAACTCCTGATCGAAGGCGGGCTGAGGGCGACCATGGCCGTGGAGAGCATATTGACGGGCCGGAAGTACATCTCACTCAGTGTAGATCGAGACGCGCCGATCTCCATGGTGAACGACCCGACCGTGGACGCGTTCGAGATCCCGACGCTGTCGACGGGTCTGGAGTGGCTGGAGCGGGACGTCCAGGGCCTGATGGCGAAGCTCACCAACCTGGACGTCGAGGGGCTCGTCGCGGCGATCACGGACGCAGCGAACGAGATCGGCGAACTGGCCTCAGGGAATGATACCAAGGAAGCCCTGGCCGATATCCCGGGCACTCTCGCCGAGGTACGTGAAACCATGCGGTCCATCCAGACCCTGACGGCGAGCGCCGACAGCACGATGACCGCCCTCAGGCCGCGGATCGACGCGAGCTCGGCTGAGATCGAAGCCGCTGCCGAAGAGCTGGATGGGATGCTCGCCAATCTGCGAGCGGTCGTAGAGCCGGGCTCACCGCTCCTGACGAACCTGGAGAAGTCGCTGTACGAAATCAGCATTGCGGCCGCCGCGCTTGGAGAGCTGGCCGACTACCTGCAGCAGAACCCGAGCGCCTTGCTGCGCGGCAAGGACGTGGAGGGCAACTGATGATATCGAATCGCACGTCCCGACTCTCAATCTGGGCGGTCGCCGCGACGGGGCTGCTGGCCGCCTGCTCGCTGAATCCGAAGGAAGATCCGACCCGCTATTATGTGCTCGCGATGATCGGCGAGGATCCCGGCCTGTACGAGGCCGCGGGCCTCACGGGAGAAACGGAAGAGCAGGCGTCGCTGTCGGGCGGGCCGCATCTCGACATCAGCGTCGGCGCGGGGCCGATCACGCTGCCCGGCTACCTGAAGCGCACGCGCATGGTCACGCGCCAATCCGACAGCGAGCTCAAGTATCTGGAGACGGCGCGCTGGGCGCAGCCCCTGGAGGAGGCTCTCGCGTACGCCATGGCAGGCAATCTCTCGACGCTCCTGTGGAGCGATGAGGTAGTCGTGCACCCCTGGTACGCGACCAAAACGCCCGACTACCTGGTGGAAGCGGACATCGCGCGCTTTGAACGGGGGAGCGATGGCTCGGCGGCGCTCGTGGCGCGCTGGATCGTCCGTGACCCGGACGGAGTGCGCCTGGCCGCAGGTACATTCGACCGGGTGCTGCCCGCGGACAGCACCTCCATCGCGGCTACGGTGGAGGCCCAGAGCCGGCTGGTCGCGGCTATGAGCCGGGAGATCGCGGATGCACTCCGACGCGTGGGTTCCTAGTAGAAGGTCCGACGCGAGTGTATCTTTAGTGGCTGGCATCCAGGCACGGAAACCGGAACCGACACGGGAATAGATGACAGGCGGTCTATCCAACCTCAGCATACTGCGGCGCAACTGGCCGGAGTACGTCGATCCGGGCACGACCCGCGTCGTCGACGTGGCGGGGGTCCGGATCGGTGGCGCGCATCCGGTGGTCATCGCGGGGCCGTGCGCCGTAGAGTCCTACGAGCAGACGCTCAGTGCTGCCCGTGCGGTCGCGGCCGCCGGAGCCGGCCTCCTGCGTGGCGGAGCGTTCAAACCACGCACCAGCCCGTACTCGTTCCAGGGCCTGGGCGATGAGGGACTCGATATCCTCGCCAGGGTTCGCGATGAGACTGGTCTTGGGGTGGTCACCGAGGTGCAGGACCCCCGGATGGTCGAGAAAGTAGCCGCGATCGCGGACATGCTGCAGATCGGGTCGCGCTCCATGCAGAACTTTCCGCTTCTCGTGGAGGTCGGTCGCGCCGGCGTCCCCATACTTCTGAAACGCGGCTTCAGCGCCACTCTCGAGGAGTGGCTTTGTGCGGCGGAGTATGTGGCTCGCGAGGGCACCCTGGACATCGTGTTATGCGAGCGGGGTATCCGGCGCGACTGTTCATGGAGCCATGCCCGCTCCGAGTTTGATCTCGAGGTGATC
>Ga0209567_10001087_pt1 | contig 14302 bp, 14 predicted proteins | sample COG_12_FD_184756 | JGI IMG/M metagenome (GOLD analysis project Ga0209567, IMG submission 184756) | Pelagic marine sediment microbial communities from the LTER site Helgoland, North Sea, for post-phytoplankton bloom and carbon turnover... | ecosystem: Environmental > Aquatic > Marine > Neritic...
CGGCAACGACATCGACGAAGTGGACTTCCTGGTTCGCAGGGTGAATGACAGTATTCTGAAGGCCTTCGAGAGTGTGGATGGCGGCGGTAGTTACGTCGGCCGTGACATAAGGACGTCGTTGGACCAGTATACCAAGAGTACCCATAACCTGATGGGCAAGTTCGTTGGCGCGATACCTACGGGCAAGTATTTCGGAACGGCACTCACAGATGGCAGTTTGTCCGCCATGCCGGGTACAGATATCAAGGGAGCAACCGCACTGATGATGTCTGCAACCAAAGGCAACGATCCCATCAAGTGGACCTCGACGCACATGAACTGCAAACTTCCGCCTGATCAGCTCGACACCCGCCGGGGCAGGGACAGTATGATGGCCCTGGTTAGGACCTTGTTCGACAACGGCGGTTATCACATCCAGTTCAATGTGCTGGATACTGAGAAGCTGAGAGAAGCGCAGAAACACCCGGAGAATTACCGCGACCTCGTGGTCCGCGTAGCCGGATTTAGTGCCTTCTTCTGTCAGCTCGACAAGGGAGTACAGGACGAGATCATTGAGCGCACACTACAGCATACCTAATAGTGATGAGCTAAATTGGATTCAGGTAAGGCATAACTAATCGTTATGCCTTACCATACTTCCTCATGAAGGAAATCACTATATGAAAAAATGAGATTTATTAATGATATAATTAAATATTATGAAACAAAATAAAAAGCGTATAGCCATTGCTGTGGGAGCTGGTTTTGTGCCGGCAATCAATGCGGTGGTTAAGGGTGCAGGGCTAGCTGCCACTAACTTAGGCTGGGAGGTTATTGGGATACGTGATGGTTTTGCAGGATTGTTACATCCCGATCGCTATCCTGACGGAGGACTGGTAGATCTCAGCCCAAAGCTGATTGAAGTCCTTGATACGACTTCAAAGAGTGTTCTTGGTCAGTCTGCGCGTGAAGATCCATTTTATGTTAGAACTATAAATGAATACGAGATGATTGAGGAGGTAGACATGTCGGATGAACTTCTGAATAAGCTAAAAGCAGAAAATATAGATGCAGTAATTGCCGTAGTTGGCGGAATTGGATTGAGTGTTTTTTATGAACTTTCAAAAAAAGGGCTCAAATCAGTGTGCATTCCTCGGTCCGTTGAGAATGATATTTCCTCTACTGCTGTGTCTTTTGGTTTTAACAGCACGCTCTCTCACAATATTGAAATGCTGGACCGGGCCCATGAAGCCGCCAGAGCTGCAAGGAAAATTGCGGTAGTAGAAGTAATAGGAGAACATGCCGGTTGGATGGCATTGCAAACAGGTATTGCTGTAGGTGCAGATGCAATACTCATTCCCGAAATTCCGATGGATCTGGAAAAATTAGCAGAAAGGTTGAAAGAAAAAGTCTCTCTCTCAAGACCTTATGGGCTTGTGGTGGTGGCACAGGGGGCAAAAGTCATTCGTAAAACTAAGAAAAGGGAACATATATCTTCACTAAAAGCTACTCTTTCACCTCTGGCAACAGACGAGACAAGCAGTGAATACGTGATTCAAACTTCGGGTAAAGCCGCTCATGTGGTAGCGACCGAGTTGCAGCTTTTAATTGCTGATGAAACATTTCCGCTGGTAGTGGGTCCATGGGCAAGAGGTGGTCGCCCTACCGCTATAGACAGACAATTAGGTATGGCCTACGGCGCCGAAGCGGTTCAGGCATTAAAAGAAGATAAGAATGGAGTAATGGTTTCTTTTATGCCTCCGGATATTAAATGCATTCCTCTCGCAGAATCAATCAATAAAATAAGAACAGTGCCGGCAGGAAGTGAATTCTTAAAAATTGCAGATTCAATTGGTATCTACGTCGGAAAGGAGGGTGGTAAAGATGAATAATAAATCAAAAAAAACTAACGAGATTACGGGTACAGTACTGAATATCCAGCGATACTGCAGTCACGATGGTCCGGGTATCCGAACAACTGTTTTCTTAAAGGGCTGCACATTGCGCTGTAAATGGTGTTCAAATCCTGAAAGCATCCATCCCAAACCGGAGCTCTCCTACGAACCTGAAAAATGTAAAGGTAAAGAGTGTAGTATTTGTCTTAAACCTCCATTTCCTGAAAGTGCGTTCTATTTTGTAGATGGTGATGATGAGAAAGTAAAGGTAAACTGGCATCTGGCCAGAAATTGTGATCAGGAAATGGCTTCACTCTGTCCAACAGGTGCATTGGATATTTTTGGGAAAATTATGACAGTAAATGAAGTTCTCGATGAAGTAGAGAAAGATGCTTCGTTCTATCGGAATACAGGTGGGGGTATGACTATGAGTGGCGGTGAGGTAATGATGCAACCAGACTTTGCAGCTGCCTGTTTGCAGGAAGCACACAATCGCGGTATCAATACAGCAATTGAAACAGCGGCACATATGCCCTGGTCTTCCCTTGAGAAAGTGCTACCCCATGTCGATACAATGCTGCACGATATAAAATTGATGGATCCAATACGTCACAAAAAATGGACTGGCGTGAGTAATAAAATGATCCTGGAGAATTTTAAAAAAGCCTATGAAACTTTTCCTGACATCGACTTTATTGCACGTACACCGCTGATACCGGGGGTTAATGCGAATGAGGAATTTATCCGGACTGTCCTGGATTTTATAAAACCTTACAAAAACGTAATTGAATATGAACTATTACCCTATCATCGATTTGGACTTGCTAAGTACGGACTGCTTGGTGAGGTATATGAACTTGAGGATTACAAAACACCTTCGGATGAGTTGGTTAAGTACTTAGAGGCTATTATTGATGAAGCTTTTGGAAGAAATAAGAAGGAAATCGGATAGTTAATATTAATTTATGGGTAATTACGGGTAATTATTAAATCATCACAGAAAAACTCAGGCCAAAAGAAAATTCTAAACAATCCATTAATGAAAGCATATGCCTGATAAAAAATGGAAATATGATGAAATGGCCATCATTGAACCCGTCAGGGTGATTGAGGAGCGTAAGGAGATCGGGCTGCATCCCTCGTGCCCCGTACCTGCCGGAGCTATTATGTGTTACGATGCTGAATTCTGGCAATGGGTTTGTGAAAATCCCGGATATGTTGAATGTGATGGCTGGTTAAAGGGAGCGTACCTGGTACCGTATCCCCCTTCAACAAGGTTATGGAAGACAGGTAAAGATTCCAGGATTCTGGTGTTGAAAGTACAAGGGTTTGGTGCCCCAGCTGCTGTCATGATACTGGAAGAATTAATAGCGTTCGGTATCAAAAAGTTCGTCAACCTCGGCGCAGCAGGCGGATTACAACCGAATATGAATATTGGGGATATTGTGATTTGTGACCGTGCGATTCGTGATGAAGGTACTTCATTTCATTATTTGGCAGATGACAAGTTCGCATATTCATCTCCCGAAATAACAGAGAACCTGTGCACAGCTTTTAAAAGGAATGGCATTCAGTATAGCATAGGCAGTAGCTGGACCACGGATGCGCCTTATCGGGAGACCATTGAAAAAGTACGCAGGCATCGTACCGAAGGTGTTGCTACGGTAGAAATGGAAGCATCTGCATTGTTTGCTGTTGGTGCGTATCGTGGTGTAAGCTTGAGTTCAGTATTTACGATCAGTGATATATTATCAGAGGAAGAATGGGATCAGGGATACCACAGTGCAGAAAAGCTGGAAAGTTTGAAACAAATCTTTGAAATCGCTTTGGAATCTATCGCAAATAATAACAACAATAAAAAGAAAAATAAATAAGAGATAAAAGTTATTGCAAGTACAGCCTATGTAATGAACGAGGAGTTCGTTTTGATCAAAGATGCAGCTTGCAATGACATTTTGACCAAGCCAGTAGAAAAAGAAGAGTTTTTAAAAATGTTGGCCAAATATCTGAATTAAGAGGGATCATTTTTTTCATTGAAACCGGAAGAGATAATCGTTAAACAATTGATTTGTGTAGAAGACATACCACAAACTTCATCTATTCGTATAATATCATGGCAACGGCTTTTTGTAATACCTATAAATCCTCAATAAGGACTTCTCCTTTATGTATTTTTACAAAACTTGATTCAGGGATTGGTATCCACGCTTCTTTAATGTTTCCAAGAGGTTCGGAAACCAGAGCCCTGGTGTCTGCAGTGAAGCGATCAACCTGGGGAGCCAGTTCCCGCACCGCATCAATTTCAACACTATGAAACAGGCTTCTGGATTGCCTCTCTGAAGAATAGCGGAAACCAAAAAGAGACTCTCCATCACTTATGCCCAGTGTCATTTGCAAAGGGAACTCAATCCCGTGCTTATGACCAACCTGCTCTATTGTTGATATCATATTTAAAACTCCTTTCTTCACATCATCCATTATCCCAAAGCTAATGGCCAGAAAAAACATAATCTCAGAGTCCGTTGAACCCTGAATATATGGAAACAGTTCGGGAGCGATCTTCATCATCAGATCTCGTTTAACCAGTCCAAAGTCTCTGATAATACCATTATGAACGAATATCCAATTCTCATACTGAAATGGATGGCAATTGGTTCGCTGTACCGGAGTGCCGGTAGTAGCTCTGATATGAGCAAGGAACAGATGCGATTTAATTTGCTCTGTAAGGGCTTTTAAATTAGGATCATTCCAGGCGGGTTTAAGGTCCTTATATATACCAGGTTTGTCACGGTTACCATACCAGCCTATTCCAAATCCGTCACCATTTGTGGTAGTCTCCCCTAAGTGGGAACTGAGGCTTTGATCAATTAGAGAAACCTTTGGTTTAAATATTACTTCATCCAGGTGTATTGATCCTCCGGAATAACCAAGCCATCGACACATAGTTTTTACTTTTATTAAAATTAATGAAATTAGGAACTATATCAAAGCTACGTCTACTATTTTCAACGTTTAATATTTAAACCAGGGATTAAATAATTTCATCCCGTATTTCCAAAAAACAACTTATCAAATTTATGACCTCAAAAGGTGTCTAATTGAGCTCCTGGTTAAGGGATGAAGCTTTTATGGAATTTAGCGCTATTAGGCCCAGGTAGAGGTAGAAGGTAAATAGCAAAAACCGCTGCACAAGGCCGTAATATTCTAAAGGATACAGATTTGGAGAAAAAATCGGGCTCAGGTTTAGGAAAATACCCAACAGGATTAACATAAAAGCAAGCATGGAATACCTTTTAAATGGTGCCCCCAGTTTATCTTTCCACAGCAAGAAAAACAGCAGTGGGGAAAAATAGCCTATAGTCATTGAAAGGCCAAAAACATTATGCAGGGGATGTGGTGAAGGGAAAAGTGCTATTCCAAATTCGGATAATCCGGCAAACAGCACAAATATCCCGGGGACAACAGACCACTTATTGCGCCTGGCAGTTGAGATGATCCCCAGGGAAAACAGGACTATTAATATTCCTATAAGCAGGCTGAATAGCTGCCATGATAATTTAAGAGGCGATTCTTCATGTCCAATTTCACTTACCGTTTGGGAAATGAAGCTGTAATCTGCCAGTAAACTGCCTAGTACAAATGAACCTGCAATAAACAGGAAAGCAGTGATCCAGCCCAGCGACAGTATTTTTTTGCTATCCATGATGGTTTGTTTTTCAATATTGACGAATAAAAACCAAAGATGTTACACTTAAAGACTTTGGGGATGTAGCCGCCAAAGAGCTGCTCTTCCAATTTGATGCACTCACTCCCGGCACTAAATTCCATATAAATCCGCCAAAGCTTAAAAGGTAAGCGACTTACTTCTGTGGGTCAACTGTCAGCTACTGGATGATTGAAAGACTATATGGATTTATCATATGAACATTATTGAGAAAGCCATGTTTGCTAATGATTTCGAAATTGCTATATTGTATCACAATTAGCAAACCATGAGCTCAGGTGAAATTTTGTCTTTTATTCCGTCGTTTTTGTATGGGATAGCCCTGGCCGAATTGTTTAGTCATTGGCGCCGATTCTTTGAGAAACAATACTTATACTTGCCTTATGTAATTACTACCATAGTTTTTACCGAAACTGCAATTTGGAATGTTTACCTATTTTTGGTTCAAATCCAGGATAGTAATCTTATTGCCTACCATGAATACTGGCTATTTCTAATTCAACCCATCATATTTTTGTTGTTAATTCATGCTTTCACTCCTGAGATTGAATTAAAAGATACGGAGGCTTATTTCAAGAAACGGATCCCCATAGTTTTTGGTCTAACTTCGCTCTATATCGCCTTGCATTTGACTCCGGCTTTTAGCGGCAGTAAGAACGATATGTGGTTTAGGATTATTGGTGTAATTATTTGTTTGATCATTGCCTTAACCCGTAATATAAAAGCCATTTATGCACTGGGTATATTCTGGCTCCTAACCTTATTTTTCAAATAAAGGATCAGGGTTTCAGCGTAGATAGAGCCTGTTATCTATTATTCTAATGCCGGATAGGCATCATCACTTTTATTAGCTTCCTACTATCTTGGTAAAGAAGTGATGGTTCTTAGTTATGTCTTCTTCGTCAAAGACAGATTGATAACAATTGCCATAAGGAGCCAGATAATAAATGTTTCCCCATGTGTCATTTCGTAGGATGCACCCGCCAATTTGGCTGCTAGTAATACAATGTAAACAATAATAGGTGATATAAACAGGCTAATTACAAGATGGAGAATCGATTTTTTGTAATCCATAATTCATTGATTTAGTTAGTTAATAATAGTAGTATTTTATAAGTAGTCAATTGATTGATTTAATGTTTTGATCTATGGGTAAGATTAAAAAAGTATGTTTTATCCAAGATAGGTATTTTCAAGTTCAATCAGTTCTTTATCTTAGTACCATCTTGACCCCTTTAACCACAAAAACAATCTCACCAATAGCATACTTCATATATTTCAAAGGCTTGTCGTCAGCGAGTTTCTTGCGGATTAGCCTAAAAAAATTAATCATAGTTTTAATATTAATGCCTGCGCGCCATCTGGTATCCTCGCCCCATCTGGCTCATAGCTGTGCTATGTCCTGCTAAAAATGTCTACTTTGCCTCGCCTCATCTGGCTTATCACTCAAAAGCCGAATTTTGGCTTTTTCATTCTACCCTCTTAACGCTCTGTCCTCTAAAGAAGTTGATCATAGAACGCCGTTTTTTTAGTAATTCCTTTTGATTAAAACTAAGGTGTTTGCAGTATCACTTTTTAGATTTTCTAAAACCCGCTTTCGCTTTCTTTGTCTTAAGTTAGCGGAAATTAAAGCCCATAGTCCCAAGGTGAACACAACGGAGAACATGTACCCATACCCACGTGCAATTTGAGTCCTGGGGTAGGCTATTTGCAAATCAGCGATTCTATCTTTTATTTCCGCAGGCAGGCTACTCTCAGCTACCTGGTCTAGAAATCTGTGAAACTCAATTATCAGTTTATTTAATTCATTATCCGTAACGCGTCCGTCTTCCAGGAACCGATCACATTCACGGTATACAAATTTGAGATATTTTATGCATGTTTCTATGTTCATTTCTTATCGCTGTTAACAGTGGTGTTTAAGTGGCGGACTTTTGTCCCGCATGTTCATCAATCCCTGCTGGCTTTTCGTTATTTTTAATCCGATTTTAATTCCCCTTAAGTTGATAATTGTATTTCATTTTCCAATAAACTAATTGTCGTTTCCAGATAGGATTGAATATTCATATATTCCCATATTATCCTCATCAAATTCCAGGCGTGCTGATTTACCAAGTTTTCAAATTTTAATGAAGTCAACAGGGGCTTGTAATCAGATGTAAAATTTGATGGAGGTATTTTGGGTAATTTGGTATCATTAAAAAGCCAGACCTGTCCTGGAATATTTCTTAAATTGGCATTCTCCATTAAATATGTTATCAGGACATTATATAAATGATCGTCGGCAATATCGAAATTTTTCTGCGTATCTGACATCATTCTAGACCAATTGGAAACTTGAATTTTTAATTCTTCATTTTGTATTATATTTAATTGTCCTGAATTGATTATTTCGTCTATTACCCCAGTTGCCGGATCATAGGTATAATATCCTTCTATTACGGCAAGTAAACTATCAATCTTATGTGTTGTAAATTCTGATAATTCTGGTTTGATTAATTCTAATAATTGTAGTGATGCGTTATATCCTTCAATAGTAGATTCCAATGTTCTATTCAGCTCATCTAGATTAAACACTAAGTTTTTCTGAAGATTTTGAAGAATCAATTGTTCTTTTTTCAAATCTTTGCGGTTTTCATTCCAATTATTGATCTGCAAGGCTAGCAAAATTCCGATTACTACAAGAAATATTTCTCCAATAGCGTAAAGCAGATACTTACTGAAATTATTTTCTGTGAGAAGTTGTTGTCTATTGTGTCTGAAGAATTTTATCATTGGTTTCTTGGTTGGTCATAGTGCCTGCTATTCTAGCTTTTATGCCTTGGCAACAAAGCTACGTCAGTGAAGCAGGAATGAAGGCTGATAAGTTGGTGCAAAACTGGTTGGTCACAAGGCCAACCTGGCCCTAAGGTACTAAATAAGCCTTGAAGTTGAATGCAAAAAAAAGGAGAAATGTTATTCTATTCCTCGTTTTATTTGTCGGACCAAATAGCCAATTCATTGCCCGCAGGATCAAGAAAGTGAAATCTTCGTCCGCCCGGAAATGAGAAAATATCCTGTGAAATACGTCCTTTTAATCGGATCACTTTATCCTTCACCTGCTCCAGGTCTTCATGATATAAAACCACCAGGGCACCATTGGTAATAGCATCCTCAGTTTGTTCAAAACCCCCTTCCAGGCCACTATTTGAAAAAGAAGTATAGGTTGGCCCATAGTCTGTAAATGTCCAGTTAAAAGCCTGTGTGTAAAATGCTTTTACCGCTTCAAGATCTTTGGCTTTAAACTCTATATAACTAATGTGGTCATTGGCTGTGCTCATTTCACGGTATTTTAATTTATTGATTCATCCTTCAATTTATAAAAATTTTGATTTGTAAATTCTCATTCAATAATTCTTTTTGTTCAATCGTCGTTTATTCATAATTCCATTATAAGGATGATGACCACATAATCCAGGGTGTTGCAAGGAGGAAGATTATCGTATTCAGAACCGTGATGATTGCACCTTGTTTATATATATTTTCCGATGGTAAAAAGCCACTGCCGGCAAATAAAATATTTGAACTGGAAGCCTGGGGAGTAATGACAGCAAAATAATTAGTGGCGAAAGAGAGCATAAAAGCCATTAGCGCAGCGGGTACCTGAGCATTTACAGCCACTTGTAAAAAAACAGCATATAAAGCCAGCAATTGTGCGGTTTGACTGACAAAAAGATAGTGAATTACGACATATAATACGGTCAGGAGGATATATACCGTAACCCAGTTATAATCACTGATTTGGGCAGCTATTTGAGCGCCCAGGGTTTTCATAAAACCCATGTCATTCAGTGTAGTACTCATCATATATAAAATAGCAAACCATACATATGTTTCGAGGGCATCTCCACCACCTTGTCTAATATCTTCAAGTGTGTATACATTAGCCAATATCAGTATTGATAATCCAAGAAAGGCAACAATAGCTAAGTTTAAATTCAAAAGGGGGGAAAAAGCCCAAAGGAGGATCATTCCAAAAAATGTAATGCCCATAATCCATTCTTGCTTACTCATGGGTCCCATTTCATGAAGCGCATTCTTAGCCATTTCCGGAGCTTCCGGAGTATATTTAATTTCTGGCGGAAAGAGTTTATACAATACGAAGGGTATTGCAATTAGTGCAATGATACAGGGTACCGAAGCCACAAAGACCCAATTCCCAAAATTCATATTTACTCCAAATTGAGCAGCAATTCCGGCGCCCACCGGGTTAGCCGCCATTCCAGTAAACCATAATGCTGAACTTATAGTGTGTCCGGAGATGGCGGTCATCATAAGATAACTTCCGGTTTTCTTTCTACTTTCTGGTGTTGGTAAAGATCCGGTGTCCAAAGATAATGCATGGGTAATGGGATAAAGAATACCCGATCTTGCAGTATTACTTGGAATGGCAGGTCCTAGGAGTGTATCTGTAGCAACAATACAATACCCCAAATTTAAGGTGGATTTCCCAAATCGGCGAATTAGTAGAAAGGCGATTCGTCTCCCCAATCCCGACTTAATAACTCCTTTTGCGACTAAAAAAGCTGCCAGAATAAGCAGTATAAAGCTCTCTGAGAATCCTGAAAAAGCTTTTTCAGGAGTAAGAACTCTAAACATAACTACTGCTACCAAGGCGAGAACAGATGCAGTAAAAATAGACAGGGCATCAATTAAAACTCCTATGATGGCCGTTATAAAAATGGTAAACAAATACCAAGAAGCCGGTGACAAGTCCCAAGGAATGGGCAGATGCCAGATTATTAAACCAAATACCAGGGTTATAATTCTTTTTATCCAACGTAATTTCTGGTAGTTATGTGATGGTTTTTCCACTTCAGTTTAACTCATTTGGTTTGATTAATTTCCAATATTTTTGTTGACCACAAAGCCTGATTTGACAGTTAAGAAACTTCCATCGATTACACAATAGGTACTTATAAACAAATAGGAAATAAAAACCAAGCTTATGAGGTTAATTAGTAACCCTGGCCATATTGGTGGTGAAACCATAGGAATGGTGGTTCCAATAATTATGGTTAGAATTAAGATTACAAGACCGTAACTAATTTTTGATGGATATTTCTTCATTGTTTAATTGAACTTTGCTAATGGCTGGTAAAAGCAGTCGTTTCAATGGCGCTTATACATTGCTGGAACTTAGGATTAAATGATTCACAACTAATTTACATAGTTTTTTCCTTAATATTGTTTACGTAGTACATTTTCATCATTCCTTTATTTTTAACATCAATTTCACCTCTATATTTACAATCAATCGAATCTTTAATCAGCTCATAAGTTTTTTCTGAGACATTAATTTTTCCCGGCTCTGAATTAAATTCCATACGTGAGGCTATGTTTACTGTATCTCCCCAAATGTCATAGGCAAATTTCCTTATACCAACAACCCCGGCTACAACCGGACCTGTATTGATTCCAATACGCATATCAAAACAAATTTTATTATTAGCATTTTGTTTTTTACAATCACATACAAATTCGGTGATTTCAAGAGCAGCCAATACCATTTTAAGGGCATGATCTGTTTTATGGTAATGTAAACCTCCGACACACATATATGAATCGCCTATGGTTTTGATTTTTTCCAAGCGGTACCTTCCCATAATTTCATCGAACTTGGAAAAATAATAATCAACACTTTCTACCAGTTTTTCCGGAGATAAATTTTCTGCCATTCGTGTAAACCCCTTAAAATCCGTAAATAAAACGGTAACAGAATCAAACTTTTTGGCTTGCACCTTGCCGCTTCTTTTCAGTTCTTCAGCAGTCTCAGATGGCAAGATATTCAGGAGGAGATTCTCCGAGATTTTTTTCTCCCTTTTAATAGATCTGTAGTACCAGTACAAGGTGAATAGTAATATGATAGTAAGACATGCAATGATGATCATGGCAATAAAAATGATCTGCTGATTTGCCCTTTTCTGGCTGAGCAGATCCAATTCTATCTGTTTTTGAGAAACTTCGAAATCCGTACGAAGGTCAGCCATTTGCTGGACAGATACGATGTTTTTGACACTGTCTCTGTAGGTGATGTAATTCTTATAATATTTGAAGGATTCTCCTGGGTTTCCGGCTTGTTCAAACAGTTCTGAAAGTTGTAGATTTGCAACACTAATTTGCTCTTTTAAACCGTGGGCAGTAGCCAGTTCCAGGCTTTTTTGCGCATAACTGAAAGCCATAGTAAAATGGTCCTGCTTTGCATAGATATCGGACATGATGGTCAGGTATTCTGTAATTGGGGAGTAATCCTGCAGTTCCTCGAGAATTGATATAGCAGCATTTATATTGGCCTTTGCTAGGACATCCTTTTCTTGCTCGGCATATACCATTCCCATATTGCCCAGGTAATAGGCCGTACCTATCAGGTAATTTACATTCTCGAAGATCAGCCCGGCCTCTTCAAAATAGGCTATGGCAGCATCGTACTTCTTATCTTTGAAATATTGATCACCCGCATTTAATAAGGCGGTTGCTACAGATACAGAATCATCAGTCTTTCTTATTAACTGAATGGCCTTATTGTAGTAGTTCTCGGCGTTAGTAGAGTTACCCATTTGTGAATAAACATCTGCGACTGCCATGTAAGACGTTCCTTCCCCTGCAATAAATCCTGCCTTAATAGCCGCCTCCCCAGCCTTGAAAAAGGCGTCTAACGCAATTTCTAAATCTCCAAGTCTTCTTGTGCTGTTTCCTTTTTGAAGATACCCCCTGTACAAGTATAAAGCGTTATCTTCTAACCTGGACAGGGCTATAAGTTCTTCGGCATATTTTAAGGACAACTCGAGATCATTCACCTGGTTAAAGGCTAATCTTCTCAGTAGTTCTAATCTTTCGGAACCTGCTAACGTATCTTCCTGATAAATCTTTACCAGACTATCGGCAATTCTCTGATCCTGTGCAGTACTACTTATACATTGAAAATGAAAAAAGCATACGGCAACGCTGATTTTTACCAGATAGTTGAAAGACCTCAATTTATTTAATTGTTAGCACATAATTTTGGATCAATATGAAATGTTCCATTTCGCTGCACTCCATTATGAATTACTGTGAAAAAGACAGAGTATTTTTCTATATTTTTCGGATCATTAGGCTCACTAGTTAGAGGCCCTTTCTTAATAGTTCCAATAACTATCTCGGGATCATCTCCATTTCCTCTTAGATGATTTCGCCCAAAATACATTCTACCATTTTCATGATGTATAGCCGAGATATTAACCACATCATCTGGGTTTAAATTAGGTTCACCTCTCCAAATGACGATGTCTCCCTTGCGCACGTTAATTGTATAGTCTTCGTTCGAAGTACTAGCCCCTTGTTTAAAATTGGCATATTGATATTGTAAAGGTTTTACAATAGCAGCAGTATCAACATACAATGTAACTATATGAATTTTGCCATTAACTGTATTAAATTCAACTTGTCGTGGATAAATTAAATTTCCTGGTGGTGGTGTAATAGTTCCCATAATAGTTTATTTTAAATGATTTATTGAGTGACAATTGTTCTAGCCGAATTCAATTCAAACTAGATGAGTATATATCAGATTTTAACGATTTTGAATTTTATAATTAGTATGATTCTTTAACTTCTTTACGCCCTAAAAAAATTGTTAAATACCTTCAATAAATATGCAGGCGGATAGTACTACTAGTGTAGTTGAGATTCTATAATACCAGTTATTTTTGATTTGGTTATTATAAAATTTAAGTTCAGGTGTAAGTTAAAACCTACTAGTCAGTTCGTCAATGACATTGGTCATAAGGAAGTGTTTCATGAAGCTATCTCAAGCTCTTTAATTCCAGACAAACGAAGAATGATTTCTAATGAATTTTGTTTATTAGACTATATTCAAACAAAAACGCACCTATGTGGTGGGTTTATTCACTCTGGTCACCTGGCTTGGATTAATTTCACTTTGTTCGTTTGACCCGGACCGAGGGAATCAGTAAAAGTCCTGTGAACTTTTACCCCGATGGGCCAGCCCTCCTAAGGCGGGCCTGCCCTCCTAAGGCGGGCCTGCCCGCCTCTGGCGGGTAAACCGGCGGCGGGCGCGAGGTCTAAAAACAAAACCTGTTTATTGAAAAGAATTATGGGAATTTGGTTCCTGGAATTTATTTCTTCGGCTGGGGTTAACTTCACTTTGTTCGTTGGACCCAGCGCTAACGAGGTCAAAAAACAAAACCACGCAAGCTGACGCTTGCCGTTTTTTATTTCTCCTGAAATCTCAAGCAAGCTTGGATTTCCTCCAAAATAAAAAACCCACCTAATCGGTGGGTTTTACTTTCTCTGGTGACCTGGCTGGGGTTGGAACCTATGGCTCTGAAGTCAGTCAGAATCGACTCTTTGCTAATTTTCACAATCGATGTTGGCGATTTGTGAACCTATTATGATATAAATTATGTCAAAGTAACTTTCGAGTTACAAATATATGAGATTTCAAATGTTAATTTTATTTATGGTTGATTAATTTTAGTTAAGTAATGCGAGCTGTCTAAAAAATGAAGGTCTATGAAGTTCATTTAAAAGATTCTGTTTTGTTGATATTGAGGTTCATAAAAATGTTCGTTTTATAGGACTTTTCAAATTGATTATATGATAATGATTTATTCACTAGGCGTTTTTCCTTGTGCCATTGTCCGCACCATACCATGACAGACGT
>Ga0209567_10001088_pt1 | contig 14295 bp, 12 predicted proteins | sample COG_12_FD_184756 | JGI IMG/M metagenome (GOLD analysis project Ga0209567, IMG submission 184756) | Pelagic marine sediment microbial communities from the LTER site Helgoland, North Sea, for post-phytoplankton bloom and carbon turnover... | ecosystem: Environmental > Aquatic > Marine > Neritic...
GACGCATGGAGCGCTGCTTCGCCAGGCACCCCAATCGCACCAACCCCTACGTGCGCTCCCTGCTCCTCGGCGAGCTATCCTCCGACCGAGCGCCCCCGGAAGCGCGTGATGTTCGGCTCGTACACGCGGATGCCGCCGACTTTCTCGAAAGCGTCACGCCCCAGAGCTTCGATGCCTTCACGCTCTCGAATATCTTGGACGGGGTCGACGACGCCTATCGACAAAGGCTCTTCGCCGCGGTGAAACGCGCCGCCGCGCCTGGGGCGGTCACCGTGCTCCGAAGCTTCGGCGAGGCACACGCGAGCTCGCCCGCGAATCATGCCGCCGATGACCGAGCAATGCTCTGGGGCAGCGTTCTCGTGCGACCCGCCGCGGAGCTATGATCGAATCCAAGAGATTGCAGAGAATGTAAACGCCATCGATTCATACGGCTTCTGAACACTATGTCGCGGAGCTCGGTGCGGCCCGGAGCCAATAGGTCATCACGATGAGATAGGGCGCCAACCACGAGGGAAGAATCCATGCCCGACCCGAATCCGTACGACATTGCCAGATCAACTTGAACCATCTCACGGGGTATATACGCGACGAGCGGCTCATCAAGCTACCTTCTAGCGGGCGAAGAGCCAGTCGAACCAGAGCTCTCGCGCATCATCGGTGAAGTCGGGCATGTGGGGCGCCTGCTGCACCATCCAGAGCCTGGTTTCCGTCTGTGCTTCGCAGTTCGTGTACGAACGCACTCGGGTTTCCGCACCAGGTGGCACCGGTACGAGATCGAGGGGGTTGGGAAGCATCTCGAACGGCTCGCATCCGCTGCGCTCCGCGAACCCGGCGACAAGGTCGACCGCGGACAGGATCGTGATGCCGCTGGCCTGTTCCCCACCCCCGAACGCGACGACCTCATCGGCGGTCCCGTGCACGGAGAGGACACTCACCGGCCCGTCGGCGCAAATAGCGTCCGAAGGAAGGGCCCCGGCTTGACTGACGACGGCAGTGATCCCGAGCGGATCGTCGCAAAGGATGTCGATCGCTAGGTGCCCTCCATCGGAGCTCGCCATCAAGTAGATGCGCGACGCATCGAGGCGGTACGCTTTTTGCGCTTCTTCGATCAGGCCGAGAACATATGTGATGTCGTCGGGCGTTTCCGGCTCGAACACCGAATCGCTCGCCCCAGCATTCCAGGCGAGCCTGCCTTCCGTGTCTTGTGTCCCGTCCGGCATCACCAACACGAACTGAAGCTCGTCAACACGCTGCGTCGCCCCGAGATACATCGCAGCCGCAGCAGCGGTCGATCCGCGCCCGTGCAGCACCACGACCAAGGGATAGCGCGTGGCGGTCGCATAGTCCGAGGGCACCCGAACCTCGGCGGGCCGCGCTTCGTCAATCGTTCGAGGAGGCATCTCGGGACAGTTCATCGGCTCCGGCCGGTCACAGTCGAATGTCTCAGCCCCGCCGGAGCCCCCGACCCCGCCACCACCGCCACCGCCACCGCCACCTCCACTGCCACCGCCGCTGCCACCTGCGCTGCTGCCGCTCGAATCACAGCCCGCCACAGCCAACAAGATCGTCCAAGACAAGATCGAGCTACGCATATCGTCGGAGAGTGTAGCCCATCGAAGTAGGTGTGCCTGTGGCCTCCTGATCTGGTAGGCCTTCGTCGTTTCCCCCGACATTGCGAGTCGTTCATGCCTTCTTCGAAGCCAGTTCCTTACCTTCTCTTTCTAACCCTGCTGAGCGCCCTTGGCTGCAGCACCACTAGCAGCAATTCGGGTCCACCGGCCCCGAGCGATCCGCTTCCTGCCCTTCAGGCTGTCCCTGACCCTCTGGAGGTCGGGCGCATCATCGACTCTACGGGTCGCGAAGTTCTGCTCCGCGGGGTGAACGTGAACGCGCACGTGGAGTATTGGCAATACGACGAAGATCTGTTCACCGCGTATCCCTTCACTGAAGAAGACGCAGACATGGTTGCGGCGATGGGCTGGAACATGGTGCGGCTGCTGCTGAGCTGGTCGCGCGTGGAGCCCGCTCCCGGTGAATACGACGAGGTGTACCTCGATGAGGTTGCGGAGTCGGTGAGCATGCTGCGCGAACGAGGTGTCTACACCCTGATCGACCTTCACCAAGACGCCTGGGGTCCGTCACTCGTCGCGCCTCCCGACGAGGTGTGCGAAGAATCCGAGCCAGCGGGCGGCTGGGACGGCGCCCCCGAGTGGGCGACCTTCGATGACAATCAACCGCGATGCGAGGCTTTTGAACGGGAGTTCGTCCCTGCGGTGCGAGCCGCATGGCGTGCGTTTTTCGACGATATGGAAGGCCCGGGAGGGGTCGGCATTCGTACCCGCTATGTGCAGATGTTTGCCCACCTCGTTTCGCGCTTCGCCAACGACGATTCGGTCGCGGGCTACGACGTGATGAACGAGCCCAATGTGCTCGAGCCACGAGACGCGCCGGTGATTTCGGCATTCTATGAAGACGCGCTCGTGGCGATGCGGGCGGCCGAGGGCGAGGTCGGCGCACCAAAGCGCCTGTTCTTCTTTGAGCCGAGCATCCTTTGGGCGGGAGCCGGCCTGCCCGGTCCGCCTCCATTCGAGCATGACGATCAAGTCGTCTACTCGCCGCACATCTACCAGGGGGGAATCGACCCAGGCACGGTCGAGGAGGGGTTTGCGCGAGCGGCAGATGAAGCCGTCCGGCTCTACGAGGGGGCGCCAGTCGTCACGGGGGAATGGGGCAGTAGCCCGACCCGCGCGGCTGATCCGGAGGACGACTACTTCGAGCGCCACCTAGGGGAGCAAGATCGCCATCTGTTTGGTGGCACCATGTGGACTTGGCGGGAGGCTTGCGGTGATGCCCACAAATACGCACCCGCTCGCGACGGTGAGGTTCCCTACGTGTGGGGCTTCTTCGAGGTGAACTGCGAGACCAACACGATCGAAGGACCGCGAACCGCGCTCACCGACGTGCTCCGCAGGATGACCGTCCGGTTTGCCCCGGGTGCATTGAGCGTGGTCGACTCGGCACCGGACGATACCGAGCTCGAGGCGAGCGGGGACGAGGCCATGGCCGACAATCGCCTGGAGGTGTTCGTGCCGACCGACGATCCGACATCGGTGCAGATCGACGCCAGCGGTCTCGGCAACGTCGAGTCGGTCCCGTGGTTCGGGGGGACTCTCTTCTACGCAGCCGCCGACGGCGGCCCGTGGTCGATTCGACTAACCCGCTGAGCGATAGCCGACACTACTTCTGCAGCTTGACCTTCAAGGTCTTCTTTCCGCCCTCGTATTTGAACTTGCAGTCCTTGTAGGCAGGCGGACCGAACCGCTGCGCCGGTGCGTCGTTCGACACACCCCAGGGCTCTTTCGGCTTTCCAATGAAAGACGTATTGAGCTCGCCGCTCATGTCGATGTCGTGCATGACCGAGATGGCGTAGGTACCCGGCTTCCAGCCCTTGAACGTGCAGGTGGCCTTCTTTGCCTTGGGCTTCACGAGAAGTTGTTTGTCCGCCTTTTCGATCTCATTGGGAAAGCCTTCCTCTTTCGAAAAGATCGCGCAGCCGATTTGGCCATCGTTGCTCTTCAGGCCCGAGACCTCGACAACGACCGCGTCGACCGGCTTTTCCTCGGCAGGTGCATCGCCATCCTGCGCAAGAACCGATGCGTGCAAGCCCAACACACAAACCACAACCCCAATCATTCTGTTCATCGACACGCTCCTCATCCACTCCTAGTCCGGCTCGACCGGAATCGCTACTAGGCCGCTGCGGAGCGGGCGTTCTTCAACGCGAAGCGTACGAAGCGCGACTTCACCTGCTCGGACGCTAGAGCCCGCTCGGCGGTGGGTAGCTTGGTGATCGCCTGCACCGCATGGTTGAGGAACGCCGCACCGCGGCTCTCGCTCTCGTCGAAGAGGAGATCGGCCAGCCGGCCGCGCTCGAGCATCTGGCGCACGACGCGCTCGATGGTGTTCTCGGGCACGTGCGTAGATTCGGCGCGGCGCTCCATGCTGATGGCCTCCTGTTTGCAGCTCGTGGCACAGACTCCACAGCCGATGCAGAGCTCGGAATCGAACACCGGGCGGAGCTCGTTCTTGCGCTTGCCCCCGGCGCGCTCGGGCGCCATCGCGATGGCGGCGACGGGGCAGGCCCGGGAGCAACGGGAGCAGCCTTTGCAGTCGTCGGGATGGTGGTGCGGCTCGAACCCACTCGGGTTGACCGCCCGAAGCCCGAAGTCGTTGATGGCGGAGAGCTGTCCACAGCAACAGCCGCAGCAGTTGCACACGTAGGCGGGCTCGTTCTTCACGTTGTCGGCGATCTGGACCAAGCCGAGCTTGCGGGCGTTCGTCACGATGGACAGGGCCTCCTGCCTGTCGATCGGGCGGCCAAAGCCGCGTCGGACGACGAACTCTGCGCCCCCATTGAGCGACAGGCAGATCTCCTGGGGGACGTCGCAGGCCTTGCCGAGGTGCTCGGCTTTGTGGCGGCAGTAGCAGTGGGAGACCGCAAGCTGATCGGCTTCCCCGATCAGGCTGGTCGTGCGCTCCCAGTCGAGCACTGCGGGAATGTCTGCAGCCAGCACGTCTTCGTGCACCATGGCTCGCCCGACGACGGTGTCCGTACCGAAGACCTCGCGTGCGAACGTGTCGTCGCCGTGCATGTAAGCGTCCATGGCCTTGGCGACGGCCAGCTTGTCGAACATGTCGTGGGCCCGCATCATCGAGAACTCGAAGAAGCCGACGACGGGCGGAGCCAAGAGGTACTTGGTCTTGCCTGTGCCCGGGCTGACCAGGTCCATCACCAGGCCCTTGTCGCAAAGCGGCTCGAGCTTCTCGCGCAACTCGTGTTCCGGCATGTCGAAGCGGCGAGCCAGCCGGCCGAGCGACGTGGGCACCATTGGCATCCGAGACGCCACCGCGGCCTCCTCGGGCGTGTACATCACCTCGAGCAGCTCGCGCCAGCCTTGGAGCGCGCGCTCGTCCTCCGGCCTCGGCATCGCGACGGCATGGTGATCGAGGCGCTCCATGAGCGCCCGGTACTCCTGCTTGAGTTGGCCCATGTGTCCCACGGTTCACCTCCTCGGGGTGGATAGTTGCTAACTGCCGCGCAGAGTCATGCATCGTGCGTGCCAAGGGCGAACACGGGATTTCGAACCCTTTTCAGGAACGATGAGGCGCAAGTCTTTCGTTTTGATCCAACCTGGCGCAGGGCTTGCGCACCCAGGCAGAGCCTGATTCCTCAGACTGCCGTTGGGTCGAGGGTTTCGGCGCCGAGGTCGGCAAGGGTCTGCTCTGGAGCGGGCAACCAGGATTCGTCGGGCCCCTCTTCGGGCAGTACCAACGGCACACCGTCGTAGCGTAGCCGACGCCCCAATACGAAGGCCGTCCAGGCGTAGGCTGGAAGCGACGGTTGCTCGAGACCGGGGTGAATCTTGCCGCCGTAGCGCTCGCGGTGAGCCTCGGGCGCCCGACTCCAGTGCAGCGGAGGCTGGTCGTGGTGGATGCTGTGGTAGCCGTTGTTGAAGGTGAGCCAGTTGAGCAACGGCCCCACGAAATTCCGGGAGTGGTTGTACTCGCTGTCGGCGTCGCAGCCGTCGTGTTGCAGCAGGTTCATGGTCACGATGCCCCACTGGGCGTACAGATGGGGCAGCAGCCAGAAGACCAGAAACGCGCGCCAATCGACGATGAGCAACGCCACCTGCACGACCATCAGAATGCTGAGCTCCGCGACCCCTTGCCGGAACCAACGAGGATGACGCTTGCGCATCACGACCGTGTACTGCGCGTCCGCCCGCATGATGCTGGGACCCACGGCGAAGAAGAAGAGCAGCACATTGAAGCCGTTGTAACGGAAGCGGGTCTTCGTCGTTCGCATCACGTCCCGGCGAGTCTGAGTGTGCTTGTGGTGGCTCAGGTTGTGACCCGGCACATAGGAACTGACCGGGTGACCGTAGATGAGCGTCAGCACCACCTGGTAGACCTTGTTGGGCCAGCGCCCGCGAAACACTGGCGAATGGATGGCGTTGTGTGTCTGCACCGCGCCCTGAAAGGCGGTCACGCACAGCGCCATCACCAGCGGCACAGTCCACCAGTCGACAACCCCGCGCCCGAACGCAAAAGCCAGCAGGCCGAAATACAGCGCGTGGAAAAATAGCGGCCTCAAATCTTCGCGGTGACGCAGCATGGCAGGTCCCGGCTGACTCTGGCAGCCGCGCCGAGCATAGCTCAAACCGGCACACCCACCCACCGCGACATCGACGGAGAGGCGCGCTACCACCAACCGCGGACTCTTCGGCCGCTTGACACGGCCCGTCGTTAGGCAAGGAATGACGCCCAATGAATGCAACACCCGCCACGCCAGGCGCATCACCCACCCTTCCGACCATGCAGGATCGCCCCGACTCTTCTCGGAATGCCTTCCAACCCGCATCCAACCACTCGGAAAAGGGCGCCACGCGCGGCCTCGAGCTGATCTTCTACTTGCTAGAGCAGCGGGTGGTTACGCTCTTGGCGATTCCGACCGTCATCGCACTCTTGGTCACGCTCGTCCTGCGTGGGGATTGGGTGACGTTCGCGGTCGCATGGGTGGCTGTGCCCGTGGCGTTCGTGCTCTTGCCGATCGCCTTTCTCATTTATCGCTCCCGAAAACACGACGCAGGGAGCGTCGATTGGAGCGCTGATCTGGCGTGGCACGAACCGGCCCAGGCGAAGCGATTCGACGGCCGGAAGATTCCGATGGAGTTGGCCTACGAAGCGTACATGGCCGGGAAGCTCGACTTCAAGGGCGACGTTCTAGACACCCTTCGTCGGCGCAATCAGCTGTTTCGTTTTTGCTTCACCAAGAACGACGCGAAGTTCTACATGAGGGAGTTCATGGGCCAGAACCTCGGCCACAGCGTGGAGGCGGACCACGGCGACATCGCGCACGTCTACGACCGTGGGAACGACTTCTACAACTGGTTCTTGGGCGAGACGATGGTCTACACGAGCGGTATGTTTCGCGACCCGGAGGAGGCGCTCGAGGTCGCACAGCAACGCAAGCTCGAAACGGTGAGTCAGTACGTGCAGCTCGAGCCGGGGGACAAGCACCTCGACCTCGGATGTGGTTGGGGCACGCTGGTCAACCACGCCGCAAAGCATCACGGGACCACCAGTACAGGTGTGACGTTGGCCCAAGAGCAAGTCGCATGGGCGAAGCAAGTCGCCGAACGTGAGGGCACCACGGACAACGTCCAATGGATCGTCGACGACTACCGGAACATCCCAGCCGAGAAGTACGACAAGATCACGTGTCTCGAGATGGCAGAGCACGTCGGCATCAAGAACTTTCAGAAGTTCTTGCTTCAGGTCCGGAGCATGCTGGAAGACGACGGCATCTTTTATCTGCAGATCGCGGGCCTCCGCCGCGCTTGGCAGTTCGAGGACCTCGTGTGGGGGCTCTTCATGGCGAAGTACATCTTCCCCGGCGCAGACGCGAGTTGTCCGCTCGGCTTTGTCGTGGACCATGCCGAGCGTGCCGGGTTCGAGGTCCATCGGGTCGAGAACTGCGGAGTGCACTACTCGTTGACCATTCAGAAGTGGTACGAGAACTGGCAGCGCAACGAAGAGGCGATCGTCGCGAAGTATGGCGAGCGTTGGTTCCGGATGTGGACCTTCTTCTTGGCCTGGTCGTCGCTCATCGCCGCGCAGGGAAGCTCGACGGTGTTCATGATCACGCTCACCAAGAACATCCAGAACGACAAGGACTCAGTGAGCGAAGCTGAAGCCAAAGCCGTCCCTTTTAGTCGGATGCGCCGCTGGGTCGGCAGGAAACCGGTTGCCACCCAGCAATAGGACAAGGTAAGAGCTCTCTGTGCTTCGACATCGTTTGTTCGGCCTGGCTATGCTCGGCCTATTGCTCCTGACGGACGTCCCGCGAGCGCTCGCGACCGACGGTCACTTCTTGCACGGGGTGGGGGCCGTCAACTCCGCAATGGGCGGAGCCGGGATCTCCGCGCCCGAAAGCCTCCTAGGCACGTTCAACCTCAACCCGGCGGGGTTGATGGCGTTCGACGGGCTGCGGATGGAATTCAGCATGGAGATGTTTCAGGCGAACCGTAGCGTTGAGAGCTCGGCACCGACGCCGACAGGAGCCATCCTGAGCGGCTCAACGGAGAGCAAGAAGAGCTTCGTCCCCATCCCCGCTTTTGGCGCTTCGTACAGGCTCCCCGGCGACCGGGTGGTGCTGGGCCTCGCGGGGCTGGGCACCGGCGGTTTTGGGGTCGACTATCCAGCTAGCGCGTTCCCCACCGCCCCCGGGGAGTCCGCCAATCCGATCCTGCTGCCGCAGCCGAACGGGTTCGGGCAGGTCTTCAGCGACTATAGTTTGCTGAAGATCGCTGCATCGGTGGGCTGGGCCGTAACAGACGACCTCTGGCTGGGCGCTGCTCTCAACGTGGACCGGGCCGCACTCGCGGTCGCGCCGATGCCCGCAGCGAGTCCCGACTTCGACGCCGATACCGGAACCGCTTTCTTCCCCAGCGCCGCGGCCGCGGACGGTGCTTTTGGGATCGGCTTCCAGTTGGGCCTGATGTACACGGTGAACGACATCTTCGCCTTCGGAGCCTCGTACACCAGCGAACAATGGTTCCGCCCGTTCGAGTGGAACTCGACCCACGCCAACCCGAACTTGGCGAACTTCGGTGAACCTCGGACGTTCTCGTTTAAGCTCAACGTGCCGGCGGTAGTGGGTGCGGGCGTGGCCGTGCAGGCTATACCGAAGCTGCTTCTAGCCGCCGACTTCAAGTATTATTTCTACAAGCACACGGCGGGCTTCGAGATTCCGTCCACCGGGCCGTTCAACGCCGACGGCTCCCTGGCCGGGTTCGGCTGGGACAACATCTATTCGATAGCGTTCGGGCTCAAATACGAGCCTGCGGATATCGTTGCCCTCTACGGCGGCTACAACTTCTCGGACAATCCGGTACCGGACAGTCTGTCGATGATAAACATCGCCGCTCCGGCGATCGTCCAACACCACATATCGGTCGGAGTAGGCATCCGGGCCACCAGCAAGTTCGAGATCACCGCTGCGTACTATCACGCGTTCAAGAACAGCGGCACAGGCGAGATCCTCAACCCGGCTATTCCTCCCGGCACCAGCAGCGTCACCAACACGTTGCAGGAAAACTCGGTCCTGCTGCAGTTCTCGTACGTCAGCAAAGGCGCCATCTAGAACCGCCCTGGCCCGCAGGGCTGCGTGATCCACTCCGCTGACGCCTACTGGCTGCCCGGCGGGCACTCGTTGCGGGGCGGTGATCGTGTACCGCTCCTTGCCGACCCAGTTGTGAACGTAGGAGGGCTTTCCGTCCTTCATGTAGAGGCTCCAACCAGCGAAGCGTCCACCTTGGCATAGGATGACCCCTTCGCCGCCTCCTTTGGGAATATCGACTTCAGCGGTGATCGACTGGGAACGGTTTTTCACGTTGATGAAGGCGTTCTCCATGATGCCCGTCATTCCCTTCGGCTTGACCGCCGATGTCGGTGGATCTTTCCCATCACGTACTTCGGGCTCATTCTGGTGATGGTCGGAGTGACGTTCGTGTTCTTCTGAGCAAACGAAGGCGGATTAGAACCGACAGACGAGTTCTTTCGGTTGGCGGAAGATGGTGCCGCTGGGTGCCGAGAGCTCGGGGTGGGTCAGCTTCAGGTTGGGCAATCGCTCGAGCAGCGCGTCCAAGGTCACCCGAATCTCTTTTCTAGCCAAGTGCATGCCTGGGCAGAGTCGCACGCCGTGCCCAAAGGTCATCTTCTTGGGACTCGCGCGGAAGATGTCGAAGCGGTGGGGGTCATCATAGACGGCGGGGTCGTGGTTGGCCGCGGCGATGCACATGATGACGAAGCTGTTCGGTTGGATGTCTACGCCGGCGAACGGAGTGGCCCCTGACATCTTGCTGATTCGCGGCAAGAACGAGACCGCGGGCTCCCAGCGCAGTGCCTCCTCGATGGCGTTGTCGCGGAGCTCGGGGTTGTCACGGACCTGAGTCCAGTAGTTTTCGGTGGTCGCCAGGCCGTAGACGAGATTACCAATGGAGTCGTGGGTCGTTGAAGAACCGGCGGTGAACATGATCGCGACATTGGACTTCACCTGCTCCGGCGTCATGGTGACGCCGTCCACCTCGTCGTGAATGAGCTGAGAGATCACGTCGTCTTTCGGGTTCTTCTGACGATCCCCGATGACCGGATCGAGATATGCCCAGAGCTCGTCTCGACACTCACGAGCAAGCCCCGGGTTCTTCTTGAAGTTCAGAATGTTGACTACCCATCGGGCGAACTGTTCCTCTGCGTCGCGCGGCAAGCCGAGCAAACGCGCGATGATGATGTGCGGGTAGCGTTCGGTGAACTGCGCTACCAGGTCTACTTCACCGTCGGCAATGAATGCATCGATGAGCTCGTTCGCCACGTCGGAGAACATCGTGAAGTTGAGCTGCTCCACCATGCGCGGGCGGAACGTGGGTGTCGCCAGCTTGCGGTAGAAGCGATGGCGATCTCCCGACATCGTTTGAAAGGTCTCCCCAATGAGCGGCTCGATCCCAAACTTGTACGCGCGTTCGGGCGGCAGGCTTTCGGTGTCCCTGAACGCTTGCTCGAGCTCGGCATGGCGGGTGATTAACCAGGCCGGCATGCCCATGAACTGCACCGGCACGATGGGAGCTTGCTCTCGAAGGGCGTCGATGAGCGAATGCAGCTCCATGCCCGGCAGCTCCCATTCCGAGAGGTCTCGCTTGCGCGGTGCTGCAGTTGGGTTGCTGGGCGAGTTGGCGGCGGTGTTCGAGCTCATTCTTGCTGGACCTTATCTCTTTTCTCTATCGAATCCTTCCCAGATTCGATTGGGCGCTGGAAGTGGGTTTGCCGCGGCTCCGCTCCGATCTAGGGTGCGACGGTGCCTCGCTCCAATCGTCTTACTCACTACGGCTGGCCGATTTCGCACTTTTCGGCGAAGACGCGGAGCTATCTGAACTTCAAGGGCGTCGATTTCGACGACCGTTATCCGAATGGGTTTCGACTCTTGCTCGTGATTCAGCGTGCCGTGGGCCGTGTCGTGATGCCGACCGTCACGCGCAAGGACTTCAAAGAGGTCCTGATGTGAGCGGAGAAGAATGCTCGCTTAGCCTCCAACACCATTCGGGAAATCCACGAAACCAAGCCTTTGCCCTAGAACGGCGAAAACAGACGCGCTAAGAGCGCGATGGTCTTCACCATGCGCAACAACGGTCCGCTTCGGGTCCTTCTCACGGGAGGCGCAGGCTTTCTCGGCAAACGCGTCATCTCCGAGCTCCGCGAGTTGGGCGCGACTCGCGGCCAGTCGCTTTACATCCGCAGCATCGATCTGCTTCCGTGCGAGTCTGCGGACGACTCTGTTGAGGGAGACATCACGCAGCCGAATGTCATAGACGCCGCCGCGCGCGACATCGACGTCATCGTTCACGCCGCCGCGATGATCGACTGGGGCAACACGCCTCGAAGTAGGATCTTCGAAGTGAACCTCGACGGGACCCGACACGTGCTCGACGCGGCGCGACGGAACGGCATCCACGCCGTGGTCTATACCGGAACCATGGACGTGGTGATGAACGGCGGCCCTTTGCTCTCCATTGACGAAGGCCAGCCCTACCCGTCTCGTTTCATGGACGCGTACTCGGAAAGTAAGGCGCTCGCCGAGCAGGCCATTCTCGACGCAAACGACGGGACCCTTCGTACCGTCGTCCTACGTGCCTGTGGCATGTACGGCGAGGCCGACCCCTACCACATGGACAACGTCTTGACGTCCGCGCGCGACGGGAAGCTGACATTCCGGGTAGGCTCACCCGAAACGGTGTTCGAGCACGTCTACGTCGGGAATGTCGCGTATGCCCACGCGCTCGCGACGTTTGCCATGATCGGCGAAGAGCCGCCGCCGATAGCTGGCAAAAAATACTTCGTGACCGACCAACCGGCGGACAACTTCTTCGAGTTCATGCGGAAGTTCGTCGAGCACCTGGGCCACGAGTTTCCGCCAGCGTCTCGGACGATTCCGGCCTGGGCGGCGATGCTGGCAGGACGCGCCAACGAAAGGTTTGCAAGGCTCGTGCAACCCCTGTGGAAGCTCCGCCCCGTCCTCACGGCATCTAGCGTATCGGTCCTGACGAATAGCATCTCAATCAAGAGCACGCGCCTCGCCGACGACCTTGGCTACGCACCACGCTACACCGTCGAAGAGGCCTTCGAGCGCGTCGTCAGCTACTACGAACCCCACTTCGGAAGCGTTTGAGCTCGAGATGCCGAAGGACAGCTCCCATGACACGCCCCCGACCGACGCGCGGCTGAATAGCGTGACTCAGCTCCTGCTGGTGGCGCTCATCATCGGTGGCGTCGTCGCGCGCGTGTACGATTTCGGTTACCCGAACGAGCTCACCTGGGACGAGCATCACTTCGTCGAGAACGCCCGGAATCTTCTGGCTCCACTACGCGCGAGAAGGAGACGTCGTTCGAGCGATGACGACCTCGGGCAATCCCATCCTCTGGTGGGGTGTGAACGCCGCCGTGCTTTGGACGGGATTCGACTTGCTGCGTCGTCTGCGCCGGGGCCTTCCGGCGCCGGTGCGCGGCGTATCGCCGGCCACCTCGGGTGAGCGCTACCTGCTGCTCATGTGGTTTCTCCCGCTTTGCCCTTGGATATTCACAAATCGAGATAGTTACATTTACCACTACCTGCCGTCATGACTCGCTTACCCATTCACTCTTCTTCCGGTAGCCGCGGGTCATCTCGTTGACCGTTCCGCTGGCACCTTCCTCCGCTCTCGGATTGGCGGTTTGTAATCTTGATCACCAAAAAGAGGGTAACGCTTTGAGCCAGTATGCGGGCCGTGATCCCGCGCATCGGGGGCTTTCTCGTGACGGGCTCGGGACCCGTCTCGAAGTACGCCACGGTGTCGAAGTGAGACCGTGCGATTTCGATCGTCTTCGCCTGTCGCCAGTGCTCGTCGTCCGCGCTGAAGTTACGGTTGCTGCGCAACCTCGACGGACCCCACGTCGCATCCGATGCCCTGCGGACGAGAGACCACGCGCTGGTCCAGGAGCGGGAACACCGGCAAGACTTCCCCGCACTGCTCGACGGGAATCATGTCGATGGCGACGCTGCCGGTCATCGGCAGGTGGGTCTCGGTGTCGCCACCGTTGTCGGCGAGGGCCCCCAGCAGAAGCGCCCCCGAGGTCGTGTTCACACGGTCGCTCGGGAGCACGAGTTCGCAGGTGTCGCCGGGGCCTTCGATGTTGTAGCCTTCGGTCATCCAGACCACGGCGCCGCTCGTCTTGTCGCAACTACCTTCGATGATGTTGCCGGAGAACCTCACGGTCGGTGTTTCGCCTGCGCCTACGATCGCGCTACCGAGGGGGATGAGCCACCGATCGGTGGGCACATAGCCCTCGTGTACAGCAAGCTCGCGGACGGCGAGGATTTCCGCGCTCCACACGTCATCGAGGGTGTGAAGGCCCGCGGCGATGTAGAGCGAGCCGGCGGGCAGTGGTTCAGGCTCACATCGGTAGCACCGGAATGTCTCGCCGTCGTCAGATTCGCAGGTTTCGTATCCGCAGACTTCGACGCAATGAGCAGCGGTGACCACCACGCTCGGCGAGATCAACACCGCGGAGCATCGAATTTGGGTCGACAACGTTTCCCGTTGCAGCTCATTGGGACCTTCTGCCTCGGGCGCGACGAGAAGCGCGACCGTTCCACGCAAGTCTATTGCCTCGGTCGGTTGGCCATTGACGATGTACTCCCCGCGCGAGTCGATTTCGCCGGCGCGCGCGGCTCGACCCCCGATGACTACAAAGACGAGCGCAAGGATTACAAAGAAATGACGGTTCACTGAGCTCTCTATGCCGCCCGGCTCGAGTCGCTGAGAGAGGAGCGTGCCACGGCAGCAAATGTGGGGCCAGCATCGGCTGACAGCCGCCGCCCCTGCCATGTTCGTGGGTTTCGTTGCCTGTACCCGAGGATCAGCCCGAGTATCGACGCGGGTGGTGCATCACTGCCAACGTCGATCGGATCTTTTTGTTTCGGCTTGCGAGAAGTCCATCACCGGTTCGTTTCTGAGGAGCTTACTTGCGTGCCGTTCCCGCGGAACTGGGTCAATCGCGGCAGAAAGCCTCCCGTTCCGTCGCGGTACACACCGTACGCATCGCCGAAATGCTGAAGCATCATCTCCTCCTCCGAGCGGCTGTAGATATAGTAAGCGGGAACTACGTACGCAATTGTGATGAGTCCAGCGATTGTGCTTCCAAAGC
>Ga0209567_10001089_pt1 | contig 14270 bp, 18 predicted proteins | sample COG_12_FD_184756 | JGI IMG/M metagenome (GOLD analysis project Ga0209567, IMG submission 184756) | Pelagic marine sediment microbial communities from the LTER site Helgoland, North Sea, for post-phytoplankton bloom and carbon turnover... | ecosystem: Environmental > Aquatic > Marine > Neritic...
CCCCGGTTGGCGACTCGCAGCGGCGTCGAGCCAAACATCTTCGAGGTCATCTCCCAGGGCGACATCCTGATCCATCACCCCTACGAGTCGTTCGCCACGAGTACCGGCGCATTCGTGGCCCAGGCGGCGGCCGACCCCGACGTATTGGCGATCAAGCAGACCTTGTACCGCACCTCGGTCCCGGAGGACCCGGCGATCGGCGGCGAAGAGGCGATCGTCGAGTCGTTGATGGCAGCCGCCGAGGCCGGCAAGCAGGTCGTCGTCCTCATCGAACTCAAGGCACGCTTCGACGAGGCAGCCAATATCAACTGGGCGAAGATGCTGGAGAACGCCGGAGTCCACGTCGTGTACGGCGTGTCCGGCCTCAAGACCCACTCCAAGATCCTCCTCGTGGTACGCCGCGAGGGCGGAGGGTTGAAGCGGTACGCCCACATCGGCACCGGCAACTACAACCCCAAGACGGCGCGGCTGTACGAGGACTTCGGCCTGCTCACCGCCGACCCCGAAATCGGGGCCGACCTCTCCGAGCTCTTCAATGCCCTCACCGGCTACAGCGCCGGGACCGACTACCGAAGAATCCTCGTCGCCCCCACCACGCTGCGGCCGCGGCTCGTGGAGCGAATCCGAGAAGAAGCGGCCAAGGGCCCCGACGGCAGAATCCTCTTCAAGATGAACCACCTGGTCGACCCTGAGATCATCGACGAGCTGTACGACGCTTCAGCCCAGGGCTGCCAGATCGATCTGATTGTCCGGGGCAACTGCTCGATACGCGCCGGCGTGCCCGGTCTATCGGAGAACATCAGAGCACGGTCGATCGTCGGCAAGTACCTCGAGCATTCGCGGGTCTACCGCTTCGGCCACCCCGGGGAAGGTGCCGTGTACTACATGGGGTCGGCGGATCTCATGCAGCGCAATCTCAACATGAGGGTTGAGGCGGTGACTCCAATCATCGACCCGCGTATCAAGCTCAGGATCGAAGAGATGCTCCAGACGCTCATGGACGACGACGACCTGGCGTGGGAGATGCAGCCGGACGGACGATCGTGGGCCCGGGTTGCGCCCGACACCGGTCTCAACGCTCACCGACGACTCGAGGAAGCCGCCGAGCTGCGCGCGGCCGGACTACCGACGGAATAGCCGGAGATGTCGCCACAACCCCCGAAGTCTTCGATCTGGGCTGCCGGCGGCGTCGTAGTGCGTCATCGCCCGGTGCTGGCGTCGGAATACTTGCTGATCTATCGGTCCCGCTACGACGACTGGTCGCTCCCCAAGGGCAAGCTCAACTCCGGGGAATCCTTCAAGCAGGCGGCCTTGCGCGAGGTCGAAGAAGAGACCGGCATGCAGTGTTCCATCATCGCCAGGGTGGGAACCATCAGCTACGAAACCCCAAATCGCAACATGAAGGTGGTGCGCTACTGGCTGCTGAGCGCCGAGGACGGCTCATTCGTTCCCAACAAGGAAGTCGACGCGATCAAGTGGGCAACAGAGCAAGAGGCCCACAGCATGTTGTCCTACGAACGTGACCGCGAGGTGCTCGATTGGGCCATCCGGCTCGCTGCGGACCCGACGGCCGGCAGGATCTACCTGGTGCGCCATGCCCACGCCGGCGACCGCAAGCGCTGGGGGAAGGCCGACGAACTGCGCCCGATCAGTCTCCAAGGCGAGAAGCAGGCCGACGCGTTGCGGGACTACCTATCGGGGGTCCCTCTCACCGGGGTGTTCACGTCTTCATACGTCCGCTGTGTGCAGACCATGGGTCCGCTGGCGGGTTTCCTGGGCTCGAAGCTCGAGGTCGAGCCAACGATCATCGAGGACGCAGCACCGGAGGAGTTCATCGCTGCCGTGGGCCAATGGTCCGGTCAAGCCATCGCGATGGGGAGCCACGGCGACCTCATCTCGAACACGATCGCCAAACTCGCTGCCGAAGGGATCCCGATGGAAGGGCCCATGGGATGCGACAAGGGTTCCATCTGGATCCTGGAAACCAGCGAAGGCAAGGTCTGCTCCGGCCGCTACGTCAACGCCCTGGTCTGATCCGTTCCTGCGTGGCTAGGGCGCGGTTTTTGGCCCCTCAGCCACGCCGGAACTGGAGGAGCCAACCAGCGACCTGCGCGACGATGTCATCGAGCACCTCGCCGGGGGAACGGCCGGCTCGCTTCGGAACCTTGAAGGAGTGGTCCCCGTCGGGAATCACGATGACCGCGGCGTCGGGGAGCGACCCGGCCAGCGGTTCGATCAGAGCCGGCGGGCTGAGCCGATCCCGCGTTCCCGCCACGAACAGTTGCGGTGCGGCGATGCGGCATAGGTGGTCCGTCGGGCGCGGCTCACCCTTGCCCATTGGTACCAGGGGGTAGCCCAGATAGACCAAACCGGCGGCCGGCCAGCCGACGTCACCGGCGAGATGAGACCCGACCCGGCCGCCCATCGATTTGCCGGCAAGCACGACCCTTCCGCAGTACTGCGCCAACCGGTCGGCTGCGGCCGCATGGACCGCAAGCAGTTTGGGGAGTCGATCGGGCGCACGACGGCCGGCCTCGGTGTATGCGTAGTTGAACGTAAGGGTCGCATACCCCGCGGCGCCAAGCCCTTCCCGTACCCGGACCATGAACGAATGGTCTTGCCCAACGCCCGCGCCATGTGCGAGAAGCACCCCGACGGGATCATCGCCCCCGCCGGCCGGCATCCTGAGCCGCCCGGTCACCTTCTCCCCCGGGGCCCATTCGATCCTGAGCGTGCGCGCCACCTCAAACCAGCCTTTCGCCTATGAGCCTGGGTTCACGGTACCGCCTCGGCCGCCAGGCCGGTGGTGCGCTAGTTTCTCGGATATGCAGGTGATCGTCCATGACACGCCGGATGCCGTCGCTGCGGCGGCGGCCGACCTCATCGCCGCCGAGGTCCGCTTGGGAACCGCGACCATCGGTCTCGCCGGGGGGAGCACCCCACGCGCCACCTATGAGCTTCTTCCCCAATTGGACCTGGATTGGAATGGCGTCATGCTCTGGCTCGGCGACGAGCGCTGGGTACCGCCCGATCACCCCGACAGCAACGCCGGGATGGCCCGCCGGGCGTTCGTGGACGAGGTCGGTGCCGCCCTGGTGGTGCCCGACTACTCGCTCAGAGATCCCCATTTGGCGGCCGCCGCATATGCGGATGTGGTTCGACCAGCCCTGCTGACGCCGGGATTGGTCCTCCTCGGTATGGGCGACGATGGCCACACCGCCTCGCTGTTCCCCGGAACCGACGCGCTCGACGTCACTGATCGGAGCTACGTGGCCAATTGGGTCGCTGCCAAGGACGACTGGCGATTGACGGCAACACTCCCGCTGCTGTGGTCTGCCCAGCGGACTGTGTTCTTGGTCACGGGCAACGCCAAGGCTGAAGTTGTGGCCCATGTCCTCGCCGGGCGGGGGGACTATCCGGCGGGCCGGGTCGGACGCGGCGGACACAACACCGTGTGGTTGCTGGACACCGCTGCGGCTAGCTGCTTGTCGTAGTCGGCGCCGGCGACGGCGACAGCTCACCAACACCGCCGGTGCGGACCACGTCGAGGAAGATCGCGATGACGGGATCATCGGACTCGTAGTCGGCGATCTCGACGTTGATAGCGGCGTTCAGCTCGGCGGGATCACACCCCAGACGAGCGGCCCGCAAATCTAGGTCGCGCCCCAACTGTTGGAGTTCGGCGATCTCGGGCGGCGGTTCGACCTCACCGGTGACGACCTCGAACGGCTGGCCTTCGAGCGCCACCATCATCCGGTCGACATAGCCGACCCCGACCTCGACGAGCCCTTCGCAGGTTTCAACTTCCTGCGGTGGCGGCGGCTCCGATGACGAGCAAGCTGCGAGCAGCAGCACACCCGCCAGGACGAGCATCGGCCATCGACCGCGGACTTGAGGTCGGCGCCGACTCATGTGACGTCTCGGAGCTCACCGTCGATGGCGAGCTGGTCAATGATGCCGACCACCACGGCCCGGATCGCCCCCCACTCACGACCCATGATCTGGCGGGCGGATGTGCCCTCATCGAGGATGAGCACGGTGTCGCCCTCACCGGCGTCGACCACATCGATGGCGATGGTGTAGCCGGCCGCGTTGCCATCGACATCGAGGAGGTCGCACAGCAGCAGCCGTTGCTGGTCGATGAGTTCAATGTTGATCGTGGACACAACGGTCCCGACGACGAGACCCACCTTCATGGTTCCAGCCCCAAGTGGACCTGGTCGACGATCCCGCATATGGCGTGATCGACGGGGACAAACCGCTCCTCGAGGGCCTCGGCCGCTTCTCGAGAGGCAACGAAGTAGACGATGGTGCCCGGCCCTGCCATCGACACGGCGTCCGCGGCCACCAAAGGGTCGCCTTTGGGGTTCTGGTGCTTGTCGAGTGGCTGGACGATGAGGAAGCGAACCCCTTCGAGACCGACCGCCTTCTCGGTGGCCACAACCGTGCCGATGACTCGACCGAGCTGCATGGTCAGCTCCCCCGCTCGGTGGATCGCCTCGCGACCCTGCTCATGAATCGAAGATCGCGGCGCAGGTTGTCGGCCACCTCGCCATGGAGCTGCGGAATGATCCGGTGGTGCAACAACATGCCGGTGGGCAGTGCACGATCGACGGCGGTCTCCACGGCGGCTTCAACCTCGGCGATCACACCGTAGAACAGTGCGTAGCCCTTCCCGCCGAGTCCGTCGGCCAACCGGACCGCAGCGAGATCAACCCGGGCCGCCTTGACCCCGGCATCGGCCGCTTCGATCACGGTGGCAACCGTTGCCGTCTCGATGATGCCGATGGCGTCGCCACCGACGGCGGCCGAATCGGATCCACCGGCAACGGCCGCGGTCACCGCAGGATGGACGTCGGGCAGAAACATGTGATCGAGGATCCGCTGCTTGCCGACGTCGCGGCCGGTGGCGAATGCCTCCTCGACACTGGCCGTGTCGCCGCTGACCAGCACCAGGTACTTGCCCGGATGGACGGTTCCGGCGTAGATGGAGCCGAGTGGGGACGACTTGACCATGGCGTCAGCGGCGACGATGCCGACGGCAATCGAATCGAACTCGATGAGCGCAATAGCGGGATCGAGGTTGCCGGCCGGGCGGTCAGACAATGCGCAACGCTCCCACCACGTTCACCCGACGGATCCGCGAGAACGTGCGGGGCCGACTCAGCCCTTCACCGGTCGGACTGGCGATCGAGAACGACGCAAACCCCTCGCCACCGTGGCCGAGGCCCGAGAAGTTCGAGCCGTTGGCCACAAAGATGCTGCAGTTCATCGCCCGGGCCATCCTGGTGATGGTGGCGACGTTGGTCGAATGGATCGACGCCGTGTGGCGAAAGCCGTGCTCGGACCGAACCGCGAGGTCAATCGCATCGTCGACGTTCTTGACCCGCACCACCGGCATCACGGGCATCATTTGCTCGGTCCACACCAGGCTGTGCTCACGGGGCACCTCGGCGACCAGCAGCCGGACATCGGTATCGAGCGTGACACCGATTGCGGCGAGGATCTTCCCGGCGTCCTTGCCGACCCACTCAGGGTTGATCATCCCCGGCTTGTTGGGCGGGCCGAGCTCATTGAAGATCACCCGCTCGAGGCGCTTGAGTTCATGCTCCTTGAGCCGGTAGGCGCCGTTGGCCGCCATGGCGAGCACCAGACGATCGGCCACCGAGTCGACCACAATCGTGGTCTTTTCGTCGGTGCAGATGACGTTGTTGTCGAACGAGGCGCCGCGCACGATGTCACGACCCGCCGCCTCGATGTCGGCGGTCTGGTCGACAACGGCAGGCGGATTCCCCGGCCCGGCCGTGATGGCCTTCTTCGATGTTCGCAGCGCCTCGCGCACGACTCCCGGGCCACCGGTGACCAGCAGGACTCGGGCATCGGAGTGACCCATCAACTCCTTGGCCGAGTCCAGCGTCGGGTTGGGGATGGCCGTGACGAGATCGGGCGGGCCGCCCGCGCCCACAATCGCCCGGTTGAGCAACTGGACGTTCTCCACCGAGACCCGTTTGGCGCTGGGGTGGACGTTGAAAGCGACGGCGTTGCCGGCAGATACCATGGCGATCGAGTTGTTGATGATCGTCGAGGTCGGGTTCGTCGTCGGCGTGATCGAGGCGATCACGCCGTACGGGGCGAACTCCGTCACCATCATCCCGTCGTCGCCGGTCACCACCACGGGCTCCAGATCCTCGGGCCCCGGGGTCTTGACCGTCACCAGCCGGTTCTTGATGACCTTGTCCTCGGCCCGGCCGATCCCGGTCTCCTCCCAGGCCATGTAGGCAAGCCGTTCGCCCTCGCGCAGCATGGCGGCTCGCATTGCCTCGACGATGGTCTTGCGAGCCTCGAGCCCCATTTCGCGATACGCCAAGAAGGCACGGCGCGCCGCGCCGACGGCTGCATCGATGGTCGGGTGGATGCCGTCGCCGAGTTCAGCCGCGGACACGGCGAGATCATCGGAAGCCCGCAATGCCGGTGCCTGCCGGGTGGCAAACTCGGCGGCAGCTACACGACCTTTGACTCGGTCGATGATCGCGTTGATCTCCCGATCGTTCAGCATGTCATCGACCTGCCGCTGCTTCCTCGCCCTTGTGGTACTTGGTGACACCGTCGACGTCCCACATGTCCACAATGGCCATGATGACGGCGTCACACGGCCGATCCTTGGTGATCTCGGTCTGGCGGGCCGAGCTCCCCGAGGCGTACATCACCACCTCGCCTTCACCGGCGCCGACCGCGTCGACGGCGACGACGTAGGAACCGCTTTCCCGGCCGTCCACGTCGAGTTGCCGCACCACGAGGAAGGTCATCCCGGACAACAGCGGCTCCTTGCGACTGGCCACCAATGTCCCGGCTACACGCCCTAGCTGCATGTTGGAGCTCCTTCCAGGGTCCTAAGCAGGCTGCTGAGCAAACCGCAGTACGGGTGTGCGCGGAGCGGTTCGCTCCGTGTCATGGAATCGACCACAGACCCGAACTGACGCTGACCGACAATCGCCTAGAGCTCTTCCTCCGCCTCTTCCTGGCGACCAAGCGGCAGCACCAGGTCGATGTTGACGTGCGGGCGGGCGATGACGTGGGTAGCGATCACTTCGCCGACCTTCTCGCCTCCGCGCACACCGGCATCAACGGCGGCCTTGACCGCGGCGACGTCGCCGCGCACAACGGCCGTGACGTACCCGCCGCCGGTCTTTTCCATGCTGACCAGCTCGACCTTGGCCGCCTTCACCATTGCGTCGGCCGCTTCCACCATTGCGGGAAAGCTCCTCGCCTCGATCATTCCAAGAGCTTCAGCCATGAAGCTCCTCCTTTCCGTCGGATCCGGGTCTGTTGTTGATTGAACTCATTGCCTACGAAACTTCTCGCCCATCGATTCCCTCGAGGGCGGCTACGGCGGCTCTCCAGCCGACGTCGATGTCGCGTTCCTCACCTCCGAGGTATACACGGCCCATCGAGCCGAAGCTGCGTACCTCGAGAACATTGATCTCCGCGGCCTTCTCAGCCTCGTTGGCCGCCAGCGATGCATAGGCGGCAGGCTCGCACTCGAGGACGTAGAGAGTCTGGCCGGGAATGATCATCTGGCCGTGGCGGGTGCGGTTGATCAGCTGGGCGTGGTGATCGTCGAGGCGGCGAATGATCTGAGATGACAAGATCCGGGGTTTGATCCGATCGCCCTCGACGTGCTCGATGGCGTCGAGGATGGCGGCGCCGGCCGCCCGGGTCTCGGCCTGATCGGGCGAATGGACCTCGAGCACCCCGTAGTAGCGCTCGATGATCTGCAACCCCGGTTTGATGTTCGTGGCTTTCAGCGCCACGTCCGTGAGGCGGTTGATCTCGATGCCGGGCGCCACCTCGACCCACAGGGAAGCGTCGTTGGCCAGCGGGAGGAAACCCTGCGCAATCGTCCCGAGAAAGGCGGCGTACTGCGGCTGCAGACTGTCCAGAAAGGCAAAGGACCGTAGATCAATACCGCTCGTCACTCGCGTCTCCTTCTGTGCCGCCGACAATCTGTACTCCAGCCGAGGCCCCAATCCGGGTTGCCCCTGCCGCAATCATGTCTTCCGCGTCCTCGGCGGTGCGTACCCCGCCGGACGCCTTGACCCCCATGTCAGGGCCAACCGTCTCTCGCATCAACGCTACGTCATACACCGTTGCCCCGCCGCCACTGAAGCCCGTCGACGTCTTGACGAAATCGGCCTTGGCCTCCTTGGCCAGCGAGGACGCAACCACCTTCTCCTCGTCGGTGAGCAACCCCGTCTCGAGAATCACCTTGCAGATCGCCCCCGTCTCGTGAGCGGCGTCGACCACCTTTTCGATGTCGGTCTTGACGAGGCCGAAGTCACCGGACTTGAGCGCGCCAACGTTGATGACCATGTCGAGTTCGCGGGCGCCGTCGCGCAACGCCCGGCGAGCCTCCATCGCCTTGATCTCGGGAGTAGTCGCCCCGAGGGGGAACCCGATCACGGTGCACACCGGAACCCCGGTGCCGCGGAGGGACTTGGACGCTCGCTTGACCCAAGTCGGGTTGATACACACCGAGGCGAAGCTGAACTCCTCAGCCTCGTGGCAGAGCTGGTCGATGTCCGCGGCGGTGACGTCGGGTTTGAGGGCGGTGTGGTCGATGTACTTGGCGAGATCGAGTGGGACGTCGGCAGCCTCGCCGTGGAAGCTGACCCGATCGGCGCCGTTGGCGACGACGTGCCGTACCTTCTCAGGCGTGTCGCAGATGTCGTAGCCCGCGGCCAGGGCACCAAGCACCTCGCGGGTCACGGCCTCGATCAGCTCTTCGCGGTTCATGGTCGGTTCCTCATCAGCGGCTTGAATACTCCTGCTCGAGGTCCGTGATCATTGCCACACGTCTGGCGTGTCGGTCGACGCCCCACGGCACGGCGAGCCATTCCTGCACGATCTGCCACGCTAGACCATCGCCGATGAGTCCGGCGCCCAGCGTCAGCACATTGGCGTGGTTGTGCTCGCGGCTGTTGCGAGCCGTCGAGATGTCGTAGCAGAGTGCGGCCCTCACCCCGGGTACCTTGTTGGCAACCATGGCTGAGCCGATCCCGGCTCCATCGACAACGATCCCCCAGGTGCAGCTGCCATCAGCCACCTTGCGGGCAACCGCGGCAGCAAACACCGGATAGTCGACGGACTCGGGCGAATCGGTTCCACAGTCGACCACCTCGAAGCCGGCTTCGCGCAACCGAAACAGCAAGCGCTCCTTGAGCGGATAGCCGCCGTGGTCGGCGCCGATGGCGATCTTTGTCCCGGCGGCACCGCCGTCGGCCGGGATTGCCGCGCCGGACGGCGCCGGCAGGGCAGTCGCTCCTTCGGGTTCTGGTTGATAGGGCTCGTGTCCGATGACACCGTCGACGATGGCGGCAACAAGCTCGCGAACGTCCGATTCGCTTGGCAGTGACGTTGCGCCGGGGGTGTTCGGTGTTGTCATGTGATGAAGCGGTCTCCTCAGCCGCCATCCTAGGGTGCGACCGCCCGAGGAGACGCTCGACGCACGGGGTTCGTACAATGCACGCCATGGTCGACAACGATGCTGCATTTCTCTGGGAGACCGAAGCCCTGCGCACCTCACCCCGCCGCGAGGAAGCGACGCCGCTGCCCGCCGCGTCCGATTCGCCTTCGCATTCCGCCGAGCGACGCTGGGTGACCCTGCGCGACGCTCACTATGAGACCGGGATTCCCGTGGAGACCTTGCGCAAATGGGCTCGGCGCAAGAGCGTGCCCAGCTCGATGGAGCAGACCGACTACGGGATCCGCCGGATGATCTCCCTCGACGATGTAATCGCTCGAGCGGACGCCCTGAACCGACCGATCGCCCCGGTGCCCCTCGCCCACCGTGATCGGCAACAGGCCAACACCGTGGAGCACGTTCCTCAGCCGGCGGAACCCCAATCAGACCCACCACCCGTCGCCGACTCCGAGACCGAGCCGGCCTCGGAAGCTGGGCCGACGACCGAGCCGGCAGTGCCGGATGGCACGGTGTTGGTGCCCATCGCCGCCTGGGACAAGATGCTGATTCAGCTTGGCAACCTCCATGAAGCGGGTCAACAGTTGGCGGAAGCCAAGGAGCGCGCCGCCAAAGCGGAGACCGAAGCGAAGTTCCTCAGGGAGCGCTTGCGTGAGGTGCGCGATGCCCCCAGCCCCACATCACCGATCAACCCGACACCATCACCTGGGGGCGCCGAACCCGAGGAAGTGGCGCCGCCGGAGAAGATGTGGCGCTACGTCTATCGGGGCTGGCGTCGCCGCCGCAAGACCTGATGCCGCCTGCCTTTTGCCCCTGGTCCTCGCCCCGCAGTCGTTCCATACTTCGAGATAGACCCTAGGAAGGCAGCAAGGATGAGCGCGGGACGAATCGTCGGCATCGTGATCGGGGCCCTCTTTGGGCTGCTGGCCCTCGGCCTCATGGCGGGCGGTGCTTTCCTCACCGTCGGCTACGCCATCGTCACCGCAGGCGACGGCTACTTCGACGCCGACCTGGAGCGCCTCAGCACGGCCACCGCGGCCGTCACCACCGAGGAGGCCGATCTCCAGGCTGATCCCGGCCCGCCGGATTGGGTGATGGACTTCCTCGACGTCTCGGTGCAGATCAAGGCCACCGGAGCCGCGGACGATGCCGACACCTTCATCGGGATCGGCCCGAAATCCGACGTCGAGGCCTACCTCGGTGACGCGGCCCGAGACGAGATCCACGAGGTCCGGGCCGGAGGGGACGTGCGGTATCGCACAATCCCCGGTAGCGGCCCGGTGCCGCCGCCAACCGAGCAGGGCTTCTGGGTGGCCTCTGCCTCCGGAACGGGGACGCAAGAACTCAGCTGGGACGTAGCCGAGGGCACATGGATGGCAGTGCTGATGAACTCCGACGGGTCGCCCGGCGTCATTGCCGACGTGACCGTCGGAGCAAAGTCTCCCGCGGTGCTCCCGGTCGGGATTGCGTTGCTCGTGGTCGGATTGCTCTTCATGATCGCCGCGGTGGTGATCATCGTCCTGTTCGCCGTCGTCGGCCGTTCGGATGAGGCCCCGCAGCCACGAGATGAAGCAGCCCCGCGCACACCCGAACCGGTGACGTTGGAGGCCTCACTCGATGAGCCCCTCTCCCAATGGCTTTGGCTGGTGAAGTGGTTCCTCGCCATCCCACACTTCTTCGTGCTGATGTTCCTGTGGATCGGGTTCGCGGTGCTGACGTTCATCACGTTCTTTGCGATCCTGTTCACGGCCCGCTATCCCAAGGGGATCTTCGACTTCAACGTCGGCGTGCTCCGCTGGACCTGGCGGGTGACCTACTACGCCGGCACCGGGGGTCTGGGGACCGACCGCTACCCGCCCTTCTCGCTCGATGAGGATCCCGACTACCCGGCTCGCCTCGACGTCGAATACCCGGCCAACCTCTCGCGTGGCCTGGTGCTCGTGAAGTGGTGGCTGCTCGCCATCCCCCACTACATGGTGCTGGCCGTGCTCGTCGGCGCCGGCTGGTGGGGCACCAGGGGATGGGGCTATGGGGGCGGCCTGCTTGGGGTTACGGTGTTCATCGCTGCCGTTGCCCTCCTGTTCACACGGCGCTATCCCAAGGGCCTGTTCGACCTGATCATCGGGCTGAACCGATGGGTGATGCGAGTCGCCGCCTATGCCGCCCTGATGACGGATCAATACCCGCCGTTCCGGCTGGACCAGGGCGGCGAGGAGCCCCGGTTGGACGAGGCAACCGCGCCGACCCGGCGATGACGCATGCGTAGAAGTGAATAAGCTGCTGCGATGCAGATTCGGGTATGGGCGGCCTTGCTGGGCGCCGCCGCAGGATGGGGAACCACCGGCGTAGCGACTCGAGCCGCCCTCGACGCCGGCGTTCCGCCGGTGGCCATGGTTGCCATCCGCTCCGTGATTGCGGCGGCGCTGCTTCTTGCCGTTCTGTTGATTCGGTCCAAACCGATCACTCGCGACCCGCAGCGGTGGCTGACCGGAACGGTCATGGCCGCCTTCCAGCTTTCGGTACCGTTTTTGCTGTTCACATTGGCCTACCAGCATGCCTCGGCAGGGTTTGTCGGCATGCTCGTCGCGTTGATCCCGCTGGCAACTGCGGTGATCGCCAACTTCGTCTTGCCCGACGAGCCACTGACAACCGCCAAGACCGCTGGGCTGATCATCGCCTTTGCCGGCGTCGGGTTCCTGCTCCTCTCCGGTGACAGCGGACTAGCCGAGGGTGGCCGGCCGTTGCTGGCGGCCGTTCTGTCGCTCGGCGCCATTCTGTCGATCTCGGGCTCGAGCATCTTCGCAAAGGGCAGAGCCGGCACGTATGAGCCAATGGAGCTCACGTGGATGCAGTTCACCATCGGCGCCGTCTTGCTGGTGATCGTCATGGTGATCTTCGAGGGAATCCCAACCGAGATGTCGGCATGGGGGTGGGGCCTCGTGGTCTACCTGACCATCATCGGCAGCCTGATCCCCTTCATCCTCTACTACTGGCTGCTCAGCCAGGTCACCGCTACCAAGGCGTCGCTAGTCGGCTACATCGTCCCGCTCGTCGCCCTGGGAACCGGCGTCGTACTTCTCGATGAGAGAATTCAACTCGGCATCGTCGTCGGCGGCACGCTGATCCTCGCCGGCGTGATCCTGACCGATCGCTCCGAGAAGCAACGTGTCAAAGCCGCGGAACTCGCCGTCTCCCAGCCGGCAAGCGACTCCACCACCTGATCAACGCGACAACGGGCGGCTGCCAACCGCTGCGTCGTAGACTTCGCTGATGGCTTTGCCGCACGACGAGGGGGACCGGGTGCAGCCCGACCCAGCCACCGATCCGGTGCAACGACCCAGCGGGACGTTGCGCAAGATCGCGATGGGCGCCGTCGGGGGCACCGTGACTGCTGCCGGCGTCGTGATGCTGGTGACGCCGGGACCCGGGGTTCTGGTTGCGTTTGCAGGCATGACGATTCTCGCCCGGGAGTTTCCCGCCGTACGGAACCGCCTCGATCGCTGGCGCACCATGGCCAGTTCTCGCTTCGGCGGACAGCGCTAGGGTCACGCAACAATGACCGCTCCCATCATCTCCACCAAGGGCATGAGCCACGCCTATGGAGACATCGTTGCTCTTCACGATGTCACCATCGACGTGCCCCCGGGGAGCATCGGCCTCGTTGGAGCCAACGGAGCGGGCAAGACCACCCTCATCAAGATCCTCCTCGGCATCTTGGAGCCGACGGTCGGATCCGTCGACGTGCTGAGCGTCGACGTCGTCAAGGACCCAATTCCGATGCGGTCCAACGTCGGGTACATGCCCGAGGGAAGCTGTCTGCCCCTGGCGCAGACGGCCGCAGACTTCACGGTATACGCCGCCGAACTGGCCGGTCTGCCCCGCCGGGCCGCTCGCCAGCGGGCGTCGGATGTCCTGACCCTGGTGGGGCTGCACGAGGAGCGTTTCCGCTACATGGGCGAGTTCTCCACCGGAATGAAACAGCGCGCCATGCTGGCTCAGGCCATCGTCCACGACCCGTCACTCGTGTTCCTCGACGAACCGACCGCCGGTCTCGACCCTGAGGGGCGCGAAGAGATGCTGGAACTCGTCAGCAGGCTCGGCACCTTTGGAATCAACGTGCTCACGTCGTCGCACGTGCTCACCGACATCGAGCGAACCTGCGACTGGGTGATCATGCTCGACGGCGGCAAGGTGCTGCGCAACGGGCCGCTCGCCGGACTCACCGATACCAGCACGGTCGAGGTCGAAATCCTCGGCGATCCCGCGGTCTTCACCGACGCACTGATCCGGGCGGGCGCCAGCGTCGAGACCGATCACCAAACCGTGTTCGTCGAGTACCCGGCCGGCGATACCTTCCTTGTGGTGCGTGACGCGCTCGCGGCCACCGGCACCGGAATGCGACGACTCGGAGCTCGCTCCACTTCGCTGGAGGACATCTTCCTAGCGCAGGACCTGGAGCAACCTTCATGAGCGACCGTGGCGTTGTCTTCGACCTGGGTTACGTCCCTTACGAGGGGCCCCGTCTCGGCACCGGCGCTGCGGTGCGGGCGACTATCCGCGACGGTATCCGCCGCGTCCTCGGGCTGCGTCGCAAAGCTCGCAAGAAGATCCTCCCCTGGATGCTGGTCGGCATCGCCCTCATTCCGGCGATCGTGTTTGTCGGCCTCGCCTTCCTGCTGTCGTCATTTGACCCACTCGGGGGTGGCGAAGACAGCCCGTTCGGCGGCCACGTCGACTTCTTCGGGCTGATCGGCAATGTTGTGCTCCTCTTCGCCGCATTGGCAGGCCCGGA